>Ga0182736_1002517_pt1 | contig 13830 bp, 13 predicted proteins | sample eDN5th30CKraftBY_FD_128882 | JGI IMG/M metagenome (GOLD analysis project Ga0182736, IMG submission 128882) | Enriched backyard soil microbial communities from Emeryville, California, USA - eDNA 5th pass 30_C Kraft BY (version 2) (version 2) | ecosystem: Environmental > Terrestrial > Soil >...
ATTCCGCCGTGTAAAAGCGCGACAGATGCTGTCCGATGATTTCGTGCGCCTCATAGCCCTTGATCTTGCGCGCGCCCTTGTTCCAGCTCGTGATGCGGCCGCTCAGGTCGAGCATGAAGATCGCGCAGTCTTCGATCGCATCGACGAGCGCGTGATACTGCGGCTCGCTCATGGCGGGCTCGGATGGCGCGTGGCGGGCGAGGTCGAGGGGCGAGTCGGCTTTAGGTCTGGTCATGGTTCGGGTGGTCGGCGCAGCGGCGGACGTTTCCTGGACAAAAGGTCCGCCGACGCCACAGTCTACCCGGAGCCCCGGCATCGCTGCCATGCCTTTAGTGAGCGTAGCTATCGGCGTGCCGGGCCGCGAAACGGCGCGCGGCGATCGCACCACCCGCTTTCAGCCGTGCTTCTGGAGGGATTTCAACGCCGATGCGCGCACGTAGACTGCGTTCACATTTCAGAAGGTCGGTGCTGGGCAGGCAGTGCGACGAGGCCGATGAAGTGGATTCGTGAAACCCTCAGGAGCACTACCATGACCGGCAATCTCAAAGGCATCATCTTCGTCGCGGCGCTCGCATGCGCTTCCTACGCGCTCGCAAGCGGATACGGCCCCGCGCCGCACTATTCGCCGATGGAAGGCGCGCCCGTCTCGCAGCAAGGTATGAACATGCAGACGATCGCGCAGGACGCTCAGCCAGGCAACGATGCAGGCGCCGGGAAGGCGAAGCAGGACAGCCCGCTCATTCAGGCGCAGGATTGAGCGCTTTTTGCATGAGACCGCGTTCCGCCGGTCGTCTCGGCGGGACGCGGCGCGTTCAATGAAACGCCTGATTTGCGGCGTTTTTCGCATCGGCCGCGCCGACCGTCTCGACCGTGCCCTTCGCGCGCCCGATGTCGATCTTCGGCATGAACAGCATCGAAATCACGGTGCCTAGCGCGATCACGAACATCGCCGTGAAGGTCAGATGCAGCGAATGGTGCAGCACGAGGCGAATCTCGTTGTTCATCGCGAAGTCGCCGGGCACGGACGACAGCAGTTGCTTCAGCTGATCCGCATGAACGGGCGGCAGGCCGGCCGTGTGCGTGAGGCCGTAGTTCTGCACCGCGCCGAACACGGCTGCACCGAGCGTATTGCCGAGGTTGCGCGAAAAGAGGTTCGATGCCGTCGCGCTGCCGCGTTCCATCGGCTGCACGATTTCCTGTATCAGGATGAGGCAGGACACGCTTGTGATGCCCATGCCAAAGCCCAGCACCGCCGAACCGACGCCCGCCCAGACCGGGCTCGATTGCGGACCGAGCAGCACGAACGGCAACGCGCCCAGCGGAATGAAGACCGGGCCGATCATCAACAGACGCCTCAGGCCGATGCGGCTGAACGCGCGCGACGTGAAAGTGGCGCCGCTCGGCCAGCCGATCATCATCATCGTGAGCGCGAGGCCCGCTTCCACCGGCGTGCGATGCATCACGCCCTGCACGTACATCGGCAGGAAAGTGGTGAGGCCCATCATCGCCATGCCGGCGAGGACCGTCGCGACGTTGCTCGCGGCAATCGGCCGATGCGACCACAGCCTGAACGAGATCATCGGATCGGCGGCGCGGCGCTCCTGAATCACGAAGCACACGATCGCGAGCACGAACACGCCGATCTCCACGCCGACGCGCGCATTGCTCGCGTGGCCGGCGTCGGTGAGCGCCATCATCAGCGCGGCGACGGCGGCGGTGAAGAAGAACGCGCCCGCGAGATCGATCGCCGGACGGTCGTGGCGCTTTTCCTCGTGCAGAAAGAGCGTGAAAAGCAGCGCGGCCAGTATGCCGATCGGCACGTTGATCCAGAAGATCCACGCCCACGAGAACTGGCGAATCAGCAGGCCGCCCACCATCGGCCCGAGCACGGCGGACACGGCCCACACGCTCGCGAGATAGCCCTGCACCTTGCCGCGCTCGCGCGCCGGATAGAGATCGCCGACGACCGTCAGCGCGACCGGCAGGATCGCGCCCGCGCCGACGCCCTGAATCAGCCGGAAGACGATCATCGCGGGCATCGACCACGCGAAGCCCGCGAGCACCGAGCCGATCAGAAAGATCGCGATGCCCGCGAGGATCGCCGGCTTGCGGCCGTAGAGATCGGCGAGCTTGCCGAACACGACCGTGAGCGCCGTCTGCGTGAGCAGGAACGACGAGAACACCCAGCTATACAGATTGAGGCCCCCGAGCTGCGTCGCGATTTGCGGCATCGCGGTGGAGACGATGGTGGCTTCGATCGCGACCATGGCCATCGAGGCCATCACCGCGCCGATGACGAGGGGACGGACGGTTTTGCTGTTCTGTGACATGCGGGCAGGAAGGCATATCGCCCGCCGCGCGTACGAGACAACCATGCGCGCGAACGGGCCATGCTCGAAAAATGAAGATGCGGCGGCGACGCCCCGGCTTGCGGATTCCTTGCAGCCGAAGCAATGTCGCCGATGAGAAAGCGCCGGATGCAATGTTATCCCGCCGCGCGAATCGCTGCTCGATGCGCATTTGCGCGCTCATTCAACGCTAATTCTTCGGGCCTACCTTCTGTACGTGGACGGGCAGCATGCTTCCCCGAGCAATCCGGCGGCCCGTTTCACGTATTCTCCTCAGCCCTTGGCGCCGGCCGTGATTCGGACCGGCGCATTTTTTTCCGCGCTTACGCGCATCTGCCACGCACATGTCGTCTTTCAGACCTAAATCCCCGGGAATGTCGCCTAAAATCGAACGGGCTGCAGCTTTGCCCCGTTCCCTTCCGAAGCGGCGGACTCGCATGATCAAATCACTGAAGAATCAGCTGGTGCTCGCGCTCGGGCTGCTCGTCAGCGTGATCGGCGTCGTGCAGGGCGTGAGTTCGTATCAGTTGAGCAAGACCGGCATGAGCGCGCTGCTCGACATGCGGCTCGAACAAGTGGCGGCGCGTCTGCGCGACGGACTCGCCGACAGCCTGCCGAAAAATCCCGCACGCGGCACCCAGGACGAGCGCGACGTCGTCGCCGTGGTGTGGAAGCCGGGCGAGGCGCTGCCTTTCCGCACGACCGACCCGTCGCTGCACTTTCCGCGCGACGCGCAGCCGGGTTTTTCCGGCGTCGACGTCAACGGCGAGCATTGGCGCATGTTCACGCGCCAGGAGCCGACGATGACGATCCAGGTCGCGCAGCGCTCGTCGATCCGGCGCGAAATCACGCAGGAAGCCGCGACGCAAACGCTCTGGCCGATCGCGGTGCTTTTGCCGCTCGTGTGGATCGCGGTCGCGCTCGTCGTGCGGCGCTCGCTGCGTCAGTTGAACGAGCTGGGCGAGGAAGTCCGCGCCATCGACATGGGTCATCTGCAGCCGCTGCCGACCGTCGGCGTGCCCACGGAAATCGCGCCCTTCATCCATTCGATCAACACGATGATCGAGCGCCTCGCGACATCGATCGAGAAGGAGCGCAAGTTCATCGCCGATGCCGCGCACGAATTGCGCACGCCGCTCACCGCGCTGCAGCTTCAGGCCGACAATCTCGCGCCGCATATCTATCCCGGCAATCAGGAGCGCTTTCAGGAGTTGCGCAAGGGCATCGCGCGCAGCGGCAAGCTGATTACGCAACTCTTGCGGATGGCGCGCGCCGATGCGCCGATGAACGGCGCGCCGCTCGCGCGCGTGAACATCGCGGACGTGGTGACGGCCGCCGTCGCCGACGTGCTGCCGATCGCCTTGTCGCGCGGCATGGATATCGGCGCGGAGGAAATGGTGAACGCGCACGTGCGCGCGGTGGAAACCGACATCGGCATGGCGGTGAAGAATCTCGTGTCGAACGCGGTGCGCTATACGCCCGATGGCGGCACCATCGACCTGCGCACGCGGCGCGATGGCGACATGGTCTGGATCGATGTCGTCGACACGGGGCCGGGCATCGACGAAGCGTTGCTGCCGCGCGTGTTCGACCGCTTTTTCCGCGCGAATCCGGACATCGAGGGCAGCGGGCTGGGGCTGTCGATCGTGAAGGCGATTGCCGCGCGTTACGGCGGCGACGTGACGCTCAAAAATCGCAGCGACGGGCGCTCGGGCATCGTCGCTTCGATCGGTTTTCCGGTCGAGGAGGCGAGCGAAAGCGTGCCATCGCCCGCGTTGAACCTTTAGTGTTTTGCGCGCTGTTTTCCGCCGATTACAATGCATTCGCTGCGTGGCGCGAAGCGATCGTCGCCGGTCAGTAGAACACTCAAAATGACCGGTCGTGCGTTTTCCGTTTTCCCAGATCCTTCGGGCCGCATTCCGGGCGCGTGGCGCGCGCCATTCTCGCGGGACGCGGGGTGGAACATGCGAATTCTTCTGATCGAAGACGACGTGCAGATCGGCACGAGCCTGATGCGTGCGCTCAAGGACGCCGATTACGCCGTCGACTGGGTCCGCGACGGCAACGCGGGCCGCGAGGCGATCAACGCGGCCGAGTACACCGTCGTGCTGCTCGATCTCGGCTTGCCGGGCATGACGGGCATCGAACTCTTGCGGCAGGCGCGCACGTCCGGCAACGCGACGCCGGTGCTGATCCTCACCGCGCGCGACGATCTCGACACACGCGTCCAGGGCCTCGATCTCGGCGCCGACGACTATCTGCTCAAGCCCTTCGACATGCCCGAACTGCTGGCGCGCATCCGCGCGGTGCTGCGCCGCAAGGCGGGCTACGCGGTCTCGCGCCTCGGCGACGATTCGCTCTGCCTCAATCTCGATCAGCGTACGCTTACGTGCGGAGAGACGTCGGGCGTGCTGTCCGCGCGTGAATTCGCGCTGATGCACGCGCTGCTCGAACGTCCCGGCACGATCTTCTCGCGCGATCAACTCGAAGACCGTCTCTACGGCTGGGGCAAGGAAGTGGAGAGCAACGCGGTCGACGTGCTGATCCATTCGGTGCGCAAGAAATTCGGCGCGGGCGTGATCCGCAACGTGCGCGGCCTCGGCTGGACGGTGATGCTCGGCCAGGCCGGCCGCGAGGAAACGAAATAGCGCGCGCGACATCGGCGGCGCGGGTCAATGCTCGTCGTATCGACGGCCGAGCGCGCCGCAAAAATACATGCTGTAGTCGTGATCCTGCGTTTCGATCTGACGCATGCGCCGTTCGAGATCCGCGAGATCGCTCGACGATGCGAGATAGTCGTCGCGGGCTTCCTGCGCGGTGCGGATCGAAAAGAGATGGTCGATGGAGTGAGTGAGACGTTCAAACATGATGTGCTCCCGTCGTTGAATGCAGGCCGATGAGTGGGGCCGACGAAAGCAGGTTATGCGCGCTGAATTAGCAGCGAATGAGAGCGCGAAGCAGCGACTCGCGGCATGCGCGATGCTGCTCTTCGCATGACGAAGCGTTCGCCAACGCACCGTGACGCGGATCACGCTGCGGGAAGGCACTGCCGCGCCGCACCATCCCGTGCTATCTTGTTTTAATAGGGGTTTCATACGGAACTGTGCGCTGTTCGCATTCGTCGATCGTCTCTCGTGAAGGCCGCCATGAACGATGTGTCTCGTACCCTCAGTGCCCGCGACCGCGTCGAGTTGCTGTGCTGGCTCACATGCGGCAGTCTCGGCGCGTATTACCTCAATGGCGACTGGCCGGCGGCCTCGTTTCACGTACAGGCCGCGCACAAGTGGCTCGACCGTCATCAGCGGCTCGCGGACTGGCTGACGGTCGCGAAGCTCGCGGCCATCGCCCGCGACATCGCCACGCAGCATTGCGCGATGCTCGAAGCCGACTGGGCCCGCGACGCCGTCGAGGAAATTCTCGATAGCGAAGACCTCAACTATCAATCGGATGTCGTGCGGCAGGTTTTCGACGATTGCCGCCGCGCACTCGCGGAAAAGCGCACGCCGGAATGAGCCGGCCATCGCGACGGGCGGCCTCTAGCGCGAACACCTGTATGGATGTACAGTAAGCCATTTTTCTGCTCTCGTCGCCGCGATGGACGCGCTGTCCTCCACATCCGCACCGCGCCGCATCGCGCATCTCGACATGGACGCCTTCTTCGCGTCGGTCGAACTTCTGCGTTATCCGGAATTGCGCGGCATGCCCGTCGTGGTCGGCGGCGGGCGCAGCGCCACGCCTGAAACGTTGCCCGACGGCACGCGCCGCTTCAAGCGTCTGCGCGATTACGCGGGTCGCGGCGTCGTCACCACGTCTACCTACGAGGCGCGCAAGTTCGGCGTCTTTTCCGCGATGGGCATGATGAAAGCCGCCCAGCTCGCGCCCGACGCAATTCTTCTGCCGACCGATTTCGAGTCCTATCGCCATTATTCGCGGCGTTTCAAGGCGGCCGTCGCGACGTTCACCACGCAGATCGAGAATCGCGGCATCGACGAAATTTATATCGATGTCAGCGATCTACCCGGCGAATCCGCGGAGATCGGCCAGCGCATGAAGGACGCCGTGCACGACGCGACGGGCCTCACCTGCTCGATCTGCATCGCGCCGAACAAGCTGCTCGCGAAGATCGGCTCCGAGCTCGACAAGCCCGACGGTCTCACCATCCTCACGATGGACGATCTGCCAACGCGCATCTGGCCGCTCGCCGCGCGCAAGGTGAACGGCATCGGACCGAAGGCGAACGAGAAGCTCGCGGCGCTCGGCATCGTGACCGTGGGCGATATCGCCGCCGCCGATCCCGGTTTCCTGCAGACGCATTTCGGCCACACGTACGCCGCGTGGCTCGCGCGCATCGCGCAGGGGCAGGACGAGCGGCCTGTCGTCGTCACTTCGACGCCCAAGTCGATGAGCCGCGAGACGACCTTCGAGCGGGACTTTCATCCGAAGCAGGATCGCGCGACGCTTTCCGCCGAGTTCACGGGGCTGTGCACGCGCGTCGCCGAAGACTTGCAGCGCAAGGGCTACGTCGGGCGCACGGTCGGCATCAAGCTGCGCTTCGACGACTTCCGCACCGTGACGCGCGATCTGACCGTGCCCGTCGCGACCGCCGATCCCGTCGAGATTCGCCGCGCCGCGACCGAATGCCTGAAGCGCATCGTGCTCGATCGCCGCATCCGTCTGCTCGGCGTACGCGTCAGCGCGCTCGCCGGGCGCGACGAAAGCGGCTTCGTCGAGCCGGTGCAGGTCGAATTGCCGTTCGATATCGCCGGCGACTGAAGCGCGCCTTATTTCATAGGCGCATAACGTAATCGCAGATGCTTCGTTGCCGCGCGAATCGCCGCGCGTTAGATTGATCGCTTCCCCAAGCTATCGATTGCCATTAGTCCGACGTGACGATTCTCACTGCCTCCATTGCCGAGCACGCTGCCGCCGATCAATCCATCGAGATTCGCCCGTTCGATGCGCCGCTCGGCGCGGAAGTCATCGGGCTCGATCTGTCGAAGCCATTGTCACAAGCCGATTTCGCGCGCATCCATCGCGCGCATCTGGATCATCACGTTCTCGTGTTTCGCGATCAGCGCATCACGCCCGACGAACAGGTCGCGTTCAGCAAGCGCTTCGGTCCGCTGCAGATTCACGTGCTGCATCAGTTCGGGCTCGGGGGGCATCCGGAAGTGCTGATCGTGTCGAACATCGTCGAGAACGGCAAGCCGATCGGTCTCGGCGATGCGGGTCATTTCTGGCATTCCGATCTTTCGTACAAGGACAAGCCGAGTCTCGGCTCGATGCTGCACGCGCAGGAATTGCCCGCGACCGGCGGCGACACGCTGTTCGCGAATCAGCATCTCGCGTGGGACACGCTGCCCGCGCATCTGCGCGATGCAGTCGAAGGCCGCGTCGCCGAACACACCTATCTCGCCAAATACGGCGAGCTGCAAAAGCGCAGTCCGTGGCGTCCGAATCTGTCGGCGGAGCAGATCGCGCAAGTCAAGCCGGTGACGCATCCGATCGTGCGGACGCATCCGGAAACCAAGCGTCGCGCGCTCTTCGTGAGCGAGCATTTCACGACGCGCATCATCGGTCTGCCGGAAGACGAAAGCCGCGCCTTGCTCGCGGAACTCTTCGCGCATAGCACGCAAAGCGAGTTCGTCTATCGCCATCAATGGCGCGAACGCGACATGGTCTTCTGGGACAACCGCTCGGTGATGCATCTCGCCGCCGGCACGCCCGACGATCAGCGCCGCAAGCTCTATCGCACGACCATCGAAGGCGACGCGCCTTTCTAAAAAGCCACTATTTTTACGGGGTTTCATCGATGCATTCTCGAACCGGGAAGGGCGGCGCACGCGCGCTCGTCGCGGCGCTTTCGCTCGCGATCGGCGTCACGTCGGCGAGCGCGCATGCCGAAGGCACGTTGCGCATCGCCGAGCAATTCGGCGTCGTGTATCTGCTGCTCAATGTCGCGCGCGATCAGAAGTTCATCGAGCAGGAAGGCAAGAAGGAAGGGCTCGATATCAAGGTCGACTGGGCGAAGCTGTCGGGCGGATCGAGCGTCAACGATGCGCTGTTGTCCGGCTCGGTCGATATCGCCGCGGCGGGCGTCGGCCCGTTGCTGACGATCTGGGACCGCACGCACGGACGGCAAAACGTGAAGGGCGTCGCGTCGCTCGGCAACTTCCCGTATTACCTCGTATCGAACGATCCGCGCGTAAAAACCATCGCCGATTTCACCGACAAGGATCGCATCGCGGTGCCGGCAGTCGGCGTGTCGGTGCAATCGCGCGTCCTGCAATACGCGGCGGCGAAGCAATGGGGCGACAAGGAATACAACCGCCTCGACAAGCTCACGCAAGCGGTGCCGCATCCGGACGCAGCCGCGGCGCTCATCGCGGGCGGCACGGAGATCAACGCGCACTTCGGCAATCCGCCGTTCCAGCAGCAGGAACTCGCGGGCAATCCAAAAGCGCATATCGTGCTCAATTCATACGATGTGCTCGGCGGCCCCAGTTCCGCGACGGTGCTCTACGCGACCGAGAAATTCCGCAACGAGAATCCGAAGACGTATCGCGCGTTTGTCGCCGGTCTTGCCGATGCCGCGCGCTATATCACGCAACATCCGGAACAAGCCGCCGATATTTATCTGCGCGTGAACAACGCGAAGATCGACCGCGATTTGCTTATCAAGGTGATCAAGGATCCGTCGGTGCAATTCAAGGTCGCGCCGCAAAACACGTTCGGGCTCGCGCAGTTCATGCATCGCGTCGGCGTCATCAAGAACGAGCCGAAGTCGTGGCAGGATTACTTCTTTACCGATCCCGCGACGAAAGACGGAAGCTGACGCCGCTTATCGGCGATTGCGGATTCGATATGCGCAATGATTGGTTCGCTCGAGCGCAGCGCGCCGGTATCGTGATCGTTTGCAATCGGGCAGATGAACATGGCCGCCAATCCCCAAGCGCTTTATTCGCACGAAGCCGATCGTGAGGCTGCGACGAGCGGCAAGCTTCTCAGCGCGAAGAACGTCACGCTCGAATACCGCACGCCGGAGCGGCTCGTTCGCGCGACGCACGATGTCAGCTTCGATGTCTACGGCGCCGACCGCTTCGTGCTGCTCGGGCCTTCGGGCTGCGGCAAGTCGACCTTGCTCAAGGCCGTTGCGGGCTTCATCGAGCCGGTTGGAGGCAGCATCGAAATCGGCGGTGAACGTGTGCGCGGGCCGGGCGCGGATCGCATCGTCGTGTTTCAGGAGTTCGATCAGTTGCCGCCGTGGAAGACCGTCGTGCAGAACGTCGCCTTTCCGCTGCGCGTCGCGCGCAAGCTCGGCCGCGCCGAAGCTCGCGAACGCGCGCTGCATTATCTCGACAAGGTCGGTCTCGCCAAATTCGCCGATGCGTATCCGCATACGCTGTCGGGCGGCATGAAGCAGCGCGTCGCCATTGCACGCGCCCTCGCGATGCAGCCGCGCGTGCTGCTGATGGACGAGCCCTTCGCCGCACTCGATGCGCTCACGCGACGCCGCATGCAGGAAGAGCTCTTGCGCCTCTGGAGCGACGAGCGATTCACGCTGTTGTTCGTCACGCACTCGATCGAGGAAGCGCTGATCGTCGGCAATCGCATTCTGCTGCTGACGCCGCATCCGGGACGCGTGCGCGCCGAGCTCAACAGTCATCAATACACGCAGGACAGCCTGGGTCGCGGCGAGTTTCAGCAGAGCGTCGCGCGCATTCATCGTCTGTTGTTCGAAGAGGAGCGCGCGCAATGAGCACGCCGCATCCGATCGTGCCGCCCGTGCGGCCCGAGTATGAAATCGCGCCTGCCGCGAGCGTCGCCGTCGAACATGAAGCGCCGTTGCCGCTGTCGAAGCGGCTAGCGGATCGTGCGTGGCTGCGCAAGTCGATCATCGCGCTCGTGCTGATCGCGTTGTGGGAAATCGCCGCACGCGCCGTCGATAACGATCTGCTGTTGCCCACTTTCAGCGCGACCTTCGTCGCATTCGTGCAGGGCATCGCGTCGGGCGAACTCATCGAGAAGATCGGCATTTCGATGTCGGTACTGCTGCGCGGCTATGCGCTCGGCGCGGCGCTCGCGTTCGCGCTGACATCGCTTGCGGTCTCGACGCGCATCGGCCGCGACATCCTTTCGATGCTCACCGCGATGTTCAATCCGCTGCCTTCCATCGCGCTGTTGCCGCTCGCGTTGCTGTGGTTCGGCCTCGGCACCGGAAGCCTGCTTTTCGTGCTCGTGCATTCGGTGTTGTGGCCGCTCGCGCTCAACACGTATGCGGGCTTTCAGGCCGTGCCGACGACCTTGCGCATGACGGGCCGCAACTACGGTCTCAACGGCATGCGCCATGTGATGCTGATTCTGGTGCCCGCCGCGTTGCCTTCGATTCTCGCGGGCTTGCGCGTGGGCTGGGCCTTCGCGTGGCGCACGCTGATCGCGGCGGAGCTCGTGTTCGGCGCGAGCTCGGGCAAGGGCGGGCTCGGCTGGTACATCTTCCAGAACCGCAACGAGCTTTACACGGACCGCGTGTTCGCGGGACTGGCTGCGGTCATCGTGATCGGCCTTGCTGTGGAGCATCTCGTCTTCGATACGATCGAGCGCGTGACCGTGCGCCGCTGGGGCGTGCAGCAATGAGCGCGCTCAATTCCCCGCGCGAATGAAGTCGATGAACGCGCGCAACGGCCCCGGCATGTGCGCGCGGCTCGGATAATAGAGACGCGGCCCGGTGAAACTCTGCCACCACGGTTTGAGCACGGGCACGAGCGCGCCATCGTCGATGGCCGCGCGCACGAACTCGTCGAACGTATAGACGAGGCCCAATCCCGCGATGGCCGCGCTTCGGCTGATCTCGATCGACGACGTGACGAGCGGTCCTTCCGGCGCGATGCGTATCGTTTCCTTGCCGCGCATGAATTCCCACACGGCCAGCACGCCGCTATCGAAACGATGCCCGATGCACGCGTGATTCACGAGTTCGCGCGGATGCTTCGGCTCGCCGTGCGCCGCGAGATAAGCCGGCGACGCCACCGCGACGAAGCGTTGCGTGCGCGGCCCGATCGGCACGGCGATCATGTCGCGCTCGATGCGCTCGTCATAACGGATGCCCGCATCGAAACCGGCGGCGAGCACGTCGATGAAGGTATCGGTTGCGCTGATCTCCAGCTTGATGCCCGGATGCGCCGTCAGAAAACGCGCGACGATTGGCGGCAGGATCTCGCGTGACACGATGCGCGGGACGTTCAGGCGCAACGTGCCGGTCGGGCTGTCGCGAAAGCCGTTGACGGCATCGAGCGCGCCCGCGATTTCCGCGAACGCGGGCCCGAGGCGTTCGATGAGCCGCTCGCCCGCTTCGGTCGGCGTGACGCTGCGCGTCGTGCGATTCAAAAGCCGCACGCCCAGACGCGTTTCGAGCCTGCGTATGGCCTCGCTCAGCGACGACGCCGACACGCCGCGCAACAGCGCCGCCTGCCTGAAGCCACGCGACCGCGCGACGGCCAGAAACGCGTGAAGATCCGACAAATCCGGTTCGCTCATCTCTCACCCATTGTTCGCTGGGGCGCACAGCCCATTCGGATTGAGGCGGATTATCGCACGCGAGGTTTGCTCCCATAATCGTCTCCATTCTTCAAGGAGAGAACGAACATGGAACAACGCAAGCTCGGAAAGAACGGACCGCAATCGTCGGCGATCGGCCTCGGATGCATGGGCATGTCGGGCATGTACGGGCCGTCGGATCGCGCGGAGAGCATCGCGACGATACACGCGGCCCTCGAAGCGGGCGTGACGCTGCTCGACACCGGCGACTTCTACGGCATGGGGCACAACGAAATGCTGATCGGCGAAGCGTTGAGAAGCGCGCCGCCTTCACGCCGCGATGCGGCGATTCTCAGCGTGAAATTCGGCGGCATGCGCGATCCGGCCGGCCGGTTCATCGCGTTCGATGGACGGCCCGTCGCCGTGAAGAATTCGCTCGCGTATACATTGCAGCGGCTCGGCGTCGAACATATCGACATTTATCGGCCCGCGCGCCTCGATGCGAACGTGCCGGTCGAAGACACCGTCGGCGCGATCGCCGAGATGATCGACGCGGGCTATGTGCGCCACGTCGGATTGTCGGAAGTCGGCGCGGACACGATTCGCCGTGCCGCCGCCGTGCATGCGGTGTGCGATCTGCAGATCGAATACTCGCTGATTTCGCGCGGCCTCGAGGAATCGATTCTTCCGGCATGCCGCGAACTCGGCATCGGCATCACGGCGTACGGCGTGCTGTCGCGCGGACTCATCAGCGGACACTGGAGCCGCGACGCCGCGCAATCCGGCGACTGGCGCGCGAACAGTCCGCGCTTTCAGCAAGGCAACGTCGAACGCAATCTCGCGCTCGTCGATGCGTTGCGCAAGATCGCCGATGCAAAGGGCGTGAGCGTCGCGCAGATCGCGATCGCGTGGGTGCTCGCGCAGGGCGATGACATCGTGCCTGTCGTCGGCGCGCGCCGTCGCGACCGGCTGACGGAATCGCTCGGGGCGCTCGATGTCGCGCTCACGAAGGATGACCTCGCCGCGATCGAAGCGGCGGTGCCGAAGGGCGCGGCGGCGGGCGATCGCTACGAGGCCGTGCAGATGGCGCATCTCGACAGCGAGAAGCGCTGAATCTCCCGGCGTGGTTCGCGACGCGGCACGCAAACTGCGACGCGTGTAGCATCGATCCCGATCCACCGATGGAGAGACGCCGAGTGAAAATCGCGACCTTCAACATCAACGGCATCCGTCCGCGGCTCGACGCCTTGCTGACATGGCTCGAACGCGAATCGCCCGATATCGTCTGCCTGCAGGAACTGAAAGCGACCGACGCGCAGTTTCCCGCCGACGCGATCGCGAACGCGGGCTACGGCGCGCTATGGCATGGGCAGCAATCGTGGAACGGCGTGGCGATTCTCGCGAAAGACGCGGAGCCGGTGCTGAGCCGGCGCGGGCTGCCGGGTTACGAAGACGATACGCATAGCCGTTATATCGAGGCGGCCGTGGGCGGCTTGCTGATCGGCTGTCTTTATCTTCCGAACGGCAATCCGCAGCCCGGCCCGAAGTTCGATTACAAGCTCGAATGGTTCGCGCGCTTCAACGCGCATGCGAAGATGTTGCTCGATAGCGGACATCCCGTCGTGCTCGCGGGCGATTACAACGTCGTGCCGACCGATGACGACATCTACAACACGCGCTCGTGGCTGAAGGACGCGCTGTTGCAGCCGGAGAGCCGCGCGGCCTACGCGGATTTGCTCGCGCAAGGCTGGACCGATGCGCTGAAGCAGAAGTTTCCCGATGAGCGCATCTATACGTTCTGGGATTACTTCCGCAATCATTGGCAGACGAATTCCGGCTTGCGCATCGATCACATCCTTCTTAGCAAGGATCTCGCGAAGAAGCTGGAGGCGGCGGGCGTCGACAAATGGGTGCGCGGCGAGCCGCATGCGAGCGATCATGCGCCGGC
>Ga0182736_1002519_pt1 | contig 13826 bp, 9 predicted proteins | sample eDN5th30CKraftBY_FD_128882 | JGI IMG/M metagenome (GOLD analysis project Ga0182736, IMG submission 128882) | Enriched backyard soil microbial communities from Emeryville, California, USA - eDNA 5th pass 30_C Kraft BY (version 2) (version 2) | ecosystem: Environmental > Terrestrial > Soil >...
CACGGCGGCTCCATTCCCTGAGATATTGAGTTGACGCTTTGCAGATGTCGCTCTGCGATATGTTGGATCGTATACATCGAGGGGCAGGAACGCTACTCGTTACTGAGCACGAGTCAACCTGGTCCCGGCCGCGCGGCAAGGTCCGCGTTTGTGCATGGTCAGCTATGCTGGCTCGCGCCACGCCAACGACTGACGCGGGTTCCTAATTGATGTACGAACACGCGATCAAGCCAATCAGCGCATCAGAACGATCCAATGAACATCGCCACGACGACCGGTGCACGACAAGCCGTGTATATTACGACGCTGCTGACGCTCAGCGCGACGCACCTTCTGAACGATCTCATCCAGTCTCTGATCCCTGCGATTTATCCGGTCATCAAGGACAGCTACGCTCTCGATTTCGCGCAGATCGGATTGATCACGCTGACCTTTCAACTCGCCGGATCGTTGTTGCAGCCCGCCGTTGGCTTCTACACCGATCGCCACCCCATGCCGTACTCGACCGTCATCGGCATGATGTTTACCCTCGCGGGGCTGATCGGCTTGGCCTTCGCTTCAAGTTACGCTTTGCTTCTTGTCTCGGTCGCGGGCATCGGCATCGGCTCTTCGATATTCCATCCTGAAGCGACGCGCATGGCCCGCAATGCGTCGGGTGGCCGGCAAGGGTTGGCTCAGGGGATTTTCCAGGTCGGCGGTCAGACGGGAGGTGCGCTCGGGCCGCTTTTCGCCGCGTTCGTCATCGTGCCCAACGGTCAGTCGAGTCTCGCTTGGTTCGCGCTCGCCCCGCTGCTGGCCATCGCTCTTATGGTTTGGACCGCGGGCCAACATACCGCCATCCGGAAACAGGTCGCCGCCCGACAGACATCGGCAGCGATCAGTTCGCGCGCGCCCCTTTCCCAAACGTCCGTGATTATAGGCTTGGCGGTGTTGACGTTGCTGCTCTTTTCAAAAAACGCTTACATAGAAAGTTTCCGATCATTCTACACGTTTTATCTCATCGATCGGTTCAACGTTTCCGTTCAGACGTCACAGTTGATGCTGTTTCTCTTTCTTGTCGCGTCGGCCGTCGGGGCTCTCGCCGGCGGCATCCTCGGCGACAGGATCGGTCGCTATCGTATCATCTGGATATCGATCCTCGGCCCGCTGCCGTTCACACTGCTTCTGCCTCATGTCGACTTTTTCTGGACCGCCGTGCTCACCGTGATCATCAATCTGATCATGGCCAGCGCGTTTGCCGCGATCCTCATCTACGCCATGGAACTCGTGCCGACCCGCATCGGGATGATCGGCGGGCTTTTCTATGGGCTGACCTTCGGGCTTGGCGGCATTGCCGCGGCGATCCTTGGGAAACTCGCCGACAGCATTGGCATCGAAGGTGTCTACGCGATCTGCGCCTTCCTTCCGCTGATGGGGCTCTTTGCCTGGTTCTTGCCGCGCATCGAGGACAAGTGAGATCGGCGGTGGCAGGTGCGCTATGGGATCGGACCTGCCGCGTGCGGGCCTCGCCACATCCAGGAAGCCGACCCTGGTCGGCTCGCCGTGGGGCCCGGCAAGCCCGCCCGCGCGATCGCTTGATGGAAGCGCGCGGGCATATCGATATATCTTTTTGAATATATCGATGGCCATTCTATGCTCGATCGTGCGCCGCAGACAGCTATGCGGCGAAGGCCATCAGCGAGCATATGACTATGGGAAAAGACTATCAGCTCTTCATCGGTAACGAGTCGACCCAAAGCGCCAATCAAGAGCGTTTGCCGGCGATCAACCCCTATACCCGGGAAGAGTGGGCGACCGTTCCGGTTGCAAGCGACGAGCAGGTTGCAAGCGCGATTGCGGCAGCCCGTCACGCCTACGATACGGTGTGGCGCAAGACAGGCGGCAAGCGACGCGCAGAGCTGATGATGCGGCTGGCGGCGCTGATCGAAGCATCCGCCGAGCGCATGAGTGTGATGGAGACGACGGATAACGGAAAGGTTATCCGTGAAACTCACAGCCAGATGCATTTCGCGGCGCGCTGCTATCGCTTCTTTGCCGGATGCGCCGACAAGATCTTTGGCAATACGATCCCTCTCGATCAGCCGAATGTGTTCGACTTCACGCGCCGCGAGCCCTTGGGCGTCGCTGTTCTGATCACCGCCTGGAACTCGCCGATCTCGCTCCTCGCCAACAAGCTCGCCCCCGCGCTGGCGGCCGGCAATTGCGTGGTGGTCAAGCCTTCCGAACACGCATCGGTCACAACGCTCGAGTTTGCCGAATTGATGCGCGAAGCAGGCTTCCCGCCCGGCGTCTTCAACGTCGTGACAGGAGACCACCGCACGGGACAGGCCCTCCTGCGCAACGGCCGCATCGACAAGCTGAGCTTCACCGGAAGCCCCGGAGTGGGCCGGATCGTCGCTGGCGATGCCGGGCGGATGCTCATTCCCGTGACGCTGGAGTTGGGAGGTAAGTCGCCCAACATCATCTTTGATGACGCCAACATCGACCAAGCCGTGGTTGGCGCACTGGCCGGCATTTTTGCGGCAACCGGACAAACGTGTGTCGCGGGCTCCCGCTTGCTCGTCCAGCGTGGCATCTACCGCCAAGTCGCCGAGAAGCTTGTCGAACGGGCACGCCGCATTCGACTGGGCAACCCGCTCGACAAGACCACGGACATGGGAACCGCAGCCAACGAGCCGCAATTCCAGCGCATCTTGAAGATGATCGAGGACGCCAAGGGGGAAGGCGCCACGGTCGCGACTGGCGGCAAGCAGGCGGTCGGCGAAGGGCTGGATCGCGGCTTCTTCATCGAGCCGACCATCTTCACCGACGTCGACAATGGAATGACCATTGCGCAGGAGGAAGTCTTCGGCCCCGTCCTCTCGATGATTCCCTTCGACACGGAGCAGGATGCAATCGCAATCGCCAATGCGACCCGCTACGGCCTTGCCTCGGGCGTGTGGACGACCAACCTGTCGCGCGCCCTTCGCATGTCCGAGGCCATCGAGGCGGGCACCGTCTGGATCAACACCTATCGCACCGTCAGCACCATGGCGCCCTTCGGTGGCTTCAAGGAATCTGGCTTCGGCAAAGAGCGCGGAGTCATGGCGCTCGAGTCCTACTTGCGCACGAAGAACGTAATGATCGACTTCTCGGAAGAAGATCGCGACCCCTTCGCAATCAAGACCTGATCCAGCATCGCCGCGTCGCACCCATCATCTGATGGTGGGTGCGACGACACCGTTGCGATCGTCGCCGAGGGACGTCGGTCTCGCGCGTCGCGTCAGGCGTCTCCGCGCAGAACATGATCGGCAATGCCGCCTGCGACGGAAACGATCGCGTTGGCCGTGGCGAGATCACCGTGATTGTCCCGCGCCAGATAGCCCAAGGCATAGACCCGCCCGAACAGCCGCGGATCAACGCCAATCAGGCGTCCGCTATCATCGACGGACAAGCCCGTGCTCCTGGCCGCAGCAAGGTCCGCCCCAAGGGGACGCAGAAGCTTTTCGATCGGCGCCAGGGCCTGCTCAAAAGACCGATCGAAGCCTGTCGCGTTGACGATGACGTCGGCGGGAATGTCCCGAACCCCACTCGCTTCCTCTCGAACCCGCACCGCCCCGTCTGCAATGCCGAGCACCTCGCACCTGAGATGCTGCAATCTGCCTTGGGCCTTCCACGCCTCGATCCGCCGATGCGACGACGGCGGCATGAGATACCGGTGCGTTTCCCACGCCGGCATCGCATGGCGCATCAGTCGTGCACGCTCCGTTTGAGACAGGGCACGCCAGAGCTCCGGCGTTCTTTGCCGCACGTAATCCACGGCCGATCGCCAATCGACCCCGCGGTGGATCGCCTCGGCGGCCACCTCTCGCGCGAGCCTCATGAGCGCTCGTGCGGTTCGCGGTGTTGGTGGGTCCACCTCGGGACGAAACTCGGGTCGAGCACCGATCGCAACGTGTGAAAGCCGCCCTCGTCGCGAAACAACCGTGATGGGGCCTTCGTGTTTCCGCGCCGCCAGATCGGCGACGATATCAGCCATCGTCAAGCCGGACCCGACGATCACCACCGCATCGTCCCTATGGATCTGACACGCGCCGAAGTCCCAGGCGGATTGCACGAGCCGCGCAGAACGGCAGCCTTGAGGCGCCAGGACGGGGAGAAGGCGTGGCGCAGCGGTCCCGATCGCCACGACGACCTTGTCAAACGCGCGGGCCCCACGCGACGATTCGACTGAAATCGATCCGTTCGGCAGAACGGAGACGGCCGTCGCAAGTTCGCGAACGTGAGCAAACGCCACGTCCGGATGCTTCACGACGACATCGTTCAACGCCATTCCCACGTAGGTGCCGAACCAGTGTCGGGGAAAGAAGTACGCGCCGTCGTCTTCGCGATAGGACTGGGCATCGGCGTGCGTTTCGAGGGCCCAGTTCAGAAAGGCGCGCTTGTCGGCGCCGTTCAACGTCAGCGTATGCGCAGCAACGTTGAGAAGGTAATGATCGGGTCCTCGAGCATAGGCGATGCCACGGCCAAGATCGGCGGATGGCTCGTAGATCGTAATCGAGCTTGCGGCCTCGAGCTTCGGCAGAACCGCCGCTGCAGTTGACGCAGCAGAAAAGCCGCCACCGAGAATTGCAAGGTGCATAGGAACTCCATCCGCACGTAAGACGCTTCCGCGCCGAGGAGCACCTCAGGCCGTCACGAAGCGATATATTCATCCGAATATATCGATATGCAAATTTTTGCTAAGCGTTGGACGTGCGCGAACTTGTCGCCCGGGAACGTCGTGCGCCCGACCGGTTGGTCTCGGCTCGTCTACGCGCGACTTGAGGCTGTTCGGAGGCAAGTGACGGAGGCCGTTACAGCACCGGAGGTCCACGAATGAAACCCGGTCGATCGTCGCAGACTTCGTGAAGCGCGTCGCGAGCCGCGGGCGCGGCGGGCTGACACGGCAAGCCCGCGAGCGTCACGACGAACGCCTGCTCGAGGGTTGTCACGTGACCGTTTGCCGGGGGCAGACCTTGCGCGATCCGCTCAAATCGACATTGATATATCGACGTGGATAGATCGCTTGATCAACTCGACTGGCCGAGGTGCACCATACGAGCGGTTGGCATCGATGCCGCTTGGTAGTTGTCTAGCGTTGTTCGCCGAAACAACGTCCCAGGAAGACTCGGAGCTTACCCGATGACACAGCCGTCCAATGGCGAGGCCGCCCGGCGAGCAGCACTGCAGGACGCCGAAGACAAGGCGATGCAACTGCTCGATGCCATCGAGGCAGAGCAGTTCATCCAGCCTGGACGGACCGAGCGGGAAGTCGAGCGAGACATTTATCGCCTGGCGCTGGAGCGGTTCGGCGTCGAAAAGCACTGGCACAAGCGGATCGTGCGCGCTGGCGCAAACACATTGACGATCGCCGCCGATAACCCTCCGATCCGAACGATCGAGGCGGACGACGTGGTCTATCTCGACCTCGGGCCGGTGTTCGAGGAATGGGAGGCCGACGTGGGCCGGACCTACGTGCTCGGCGAGGATCCGGTGAAGCGCAGCCTGTGCGCCGATCTTCCGCAAATCTTCGATAAGCTGGCCGAACGCTTTCACCAGAACTTCGATATCACCGGCGCCGAACTCTATGCTTACGCGCAGGAGCTGGCGGCCGGCCGCGGGTGGCATTTCGGCGGGCGCATCGCCGGACACATCGTCGGCGAATTTCCGCATGCACACATTCCAGGCGACAAGGATCTCTACCGGATCAGCGCCGACAATCCCACCCGCATGCGGGACGTCGACGGGGACGGCCAGCCCAAGCACTGGATCATTGAAGTGCATCTTCTCGAGCCGGATCGGAGATGGGGGGGCTTCTATGAGCGCCTGCTGCCCATCCCATGAAGGCGCGCCAGGGCCGACAGCAATATAATATACCATTGAATTAAGTATAGAGCCGGCAGTCGGATGAGCCCCTTGAAGGGCAGCATATCCGGCGCCAGCGCGCAGCATCGTCGCGAAGCATGAAGCCTCCCCGCATCGCATGGATTGCGGCCTAGCGAGCGGTGGCGGCAAATTGGCGTCAACGCCCGTTGTGACGGACCTCAGGGTAACCGCGGATTGCTCCGCTCGGGCGCTGCTTCGGCCTCCGCCGCCCGGCCGGCAACGTGCCCGTCGTCCCAGGAAATCTTGATCTATCGCTCGGCCATAAAGTCCCGCGCTATCGGGGGGCGCGCCGAAAATAGATCCACCCTGAACCCCGCCGCCGCCCTTGCGGAAGCCCCCGTCGAGATCGGCCCGATGATGGTATCGCTTGGCGTGCGCGGGCGGCGATTGCGTTTACGCTCCACGATGGTACCCACTGTATGACAAAGCCCCGCACGATATGACTTCGTTATGCTTGCCAGGAAACCGTCCGTCGCTCAAAAGCCGCAACACTCGCACAGCGTTGCGCTCACGACTGCCGCAATAGAGGCGCTGAAGTGCTGAATATCGATGCCACGAGGTTCGATGACGCCCCATAGATTCAGTGTCGCCCCCATGATGGACTGGACCGATCGTCATTGCCGGTTTTTCCATCGGTTGATGACGCGCGGGGCGCTGCTTTATACCGAGATGGTGACGGCCGACGCGATCCTGCATGGAAAGCGCGCGCAGCTACTGGATTTCGCGCCCGATGAGCATCCAGTGGCGCTCCAACTCGGAGGATCCGATCCTGCAAAGCTGGCCGATGCGGCCGCTGTGGGAGCGGAATGGGGCTACGATGAAATAAATCTCAATGTCGGCTGCCCGTCGGATCGCGTGCAGGGGGGCAATTTCGGGGCGTGCCTGATGGCAGACCCGGCGCTCGTCGCCCCCTGCGTTGGCGCGATGATCGCCGCCGTCCAAGTTCCCGTGACGGTGAAATGCCGGATCGGCATCGACAACCAGGACAGTGAGGCCGATCTCGAGCGCTTCGTCAGTGCCGTGGCGGATGCTGGGTGCCGGACGTTCATCGTGCACGCAAGGAAGGCGTGGCTGCACGGGCTTTCCCCAAAGGAAAATCGCGAGATTCCGCCGCTCGACTATGCGCGCGTCTGGCGTCTCAAGAGCGCTCATCCGGACCTGACGATCGTGATCAACGGAGGGGTCGCGAATGTCGCTGCCGGCCTCGAGCAGTTGCGGCACGTCGACGGCGTCATGCTGGGAAGGGCCGCCTACCACACGCCTTGGCTGCTGTCCGAGGTGGATCGCCAAGTCTTCGGCATCGAGCCGCCCCCTTCGGCGGCATCGCGCCTCGCGGTACTGGCGGCGCTGAGGCCTTATGTGGTCGGCCATCTGGCCCGGGGAGGACGGCTGAACAATGTGACGCGGCACATCCTTGGCCTGTTTCACGGCCAGCCGCGTGCCCGGACGTTTCGCCGGATTCTCTCGGAACGTGCGATCGGCAGCGCCGCCACCGTCGACGTGCTGGACGAGGTTGTCGAAGCCATGCAGTCGGGAAGGCCGGCGGATCTCGGACAAATCGCCGTCTGACGCTCGCGCCGCGCCGCCTTATGCCCCGATAGGCGAGAACGCGCTGAGCCATCTCGCGGCCGTGGGCCCGGTCTCGACCTTCGGCGTTGCAATCAAGCCACGCATTTCCCCCGCTCTGTCAGCAAAGGCGCGGTCGGCGCTTGCGTCTCACCGCTCGATCCGGAATTGTTATATTATAACATTCTGATTCCCGGAGAGCCGCTGATGAGCGTCCGTTACCGAGATATGTCGATCGGATTGCCGATCGGTGGCGTTGCGTTGACTGCGGCTCTCGCATGCCTGTCGACGCCTCACGCCTACGCGCAAACGCAGATCCAGTTGCCCGGGGTTGTCGTCACCGCGCCGAGTCCGGTCGCCAAGCGGCGTCCCGCGCCGGCATCCGCCACGCCACGACCGGCGTCCCCGCCTCCACAGATCGGCGCCTCCGCCCAGGACGATCCGCTGCCGGGATCTCTGGTTGTCGTCGATGATGCGTTTGTCGCGGTAACCGTGGTGCCCGAGCGCGAGTTCCTGGCCAATCCGGGACCGACGATTGCCGATACGCTGGCACAGAAGCCAGGCATCACCAGCTCGACGTTCTCGCCCGGCTCCAACCGGCCGGTCATCCGTGGGCTCGATACGTATCGTGTCCGTGTGCAGGAAAACGGCATCGGCTCGGCCGACGTCGCGGCGCTGTCGGAGGACCATGGCGTTCCGATCGATCCGTTCGCGGCCGAGCGCGTCGAGGTGATCCGCGGACCGGCGACGCTGCGGTACGGCTCGCAGGGAATCGGCGGCGTCGTGGCCGTCGAGAACAACCGCATCCCCATGTTCATCCCGCCGCGCGGCTACACGGCCGAGCTTCGGGGAGGGTTCAGCTCCGGAGATCTCGGGCGGGACGGCGCCCTGCAGGTGACGTCGGGCGCCGGCAATGTCGCGGTCCATGTCGATGCGTTCCGCCGCCGGACATTCGACTACGATACCCCGCGCGGCGTCCAGGAGAACACATTCGTCGATGCGAAGGGAGCCTCGCTCGGGGCGTCGTGGATCTGGGCCGACGGCTATTTCGGCCTGGCGTGGACCCGCTACGAAAGCTTCTACGGCATTCCGGGCGATGAGGCCGAAGAGGCCAAACCGCGTATCGACATGCTTCAGGACAAGCTGACGGCGAAGGGCGAGTGGCGTGTGCGCGATCACGGAGTCGAGGCTATCCGCCTCTGGCTCGGTGGGACGCGCTACGGGCACAACGAGATCGTCCGCGCGGGACATAGCCACGGCCATGACGACCACGATCACGACGAAGACCACGACCATGATCACGAACATGAGCACGAGGATGATCACGGCGAGACCGTTGTAGGCGACATCGTCGGTAGCCGTTTCACCAATCGCGAGCTGGAGGGGCGTGCGGAGCTCCAGCACATGCCGATGCGCTCGGCTCTCGGCGAGCTGCGAGGCGCGGCGGGGATTCAAGTGGGGCACAAGCGGACACGCGGCTTCGCGGTGGATGAGCCGGGCGACGGTCTGCTCGATCCGGCGGCGCGGCAGGGAACGGTTGCCGGCTTCCTTTTCGAGGAACTCGAGGTGACGCGCCGCTTGAGGCTCCAGGGAGCCGGCAGGATCGAGAGCAACGAGTCCGAGGGAACCGGTGTCGTCGATCCGCTCGTCTCGACCAACGCCGAGAGACTGTCTCGCAGCTTCCTGGCGACGAGCGGCAGTGTCGGCTTGCTCTATGAGTTGCCGCTCGGTGTCGTCGCGCGGCTCACAGCCCAGCACACGGAGAGGGCCCCGGATCTCGGCGAACTCTACTCGCGCGGCGTGCATCACGCATCCGGCACCTTCGAGATCGGCAATCCCGACCTCGCTGTCGAGAAGGCAAACACCGTGGAGCTAGGCTTCAAGCGCGCACGAGGACCGTTCCGCTTCGACGCGGGCGTGTTCCACACCGCATACAACGGCTTCATCTTCAAAAGCTTCACCGGTCGGCAATGTGATCACTCGCTCGATAGCTGCGGCGCGGGCGACGAGTTGGACGAACTCGTCTTCACGCAGCGCGACGCGACGTTCACTGGCGTCGAGATCGGTGGCGAGCTGGATGTCGGTCGCGTCGGACGCGGCATCTGGGGCGTCTCCGGCCAGTACGACTTCGTGCGCGCGCGGTTTGAAGGCGGCGACAACGTCCCCCGGATCCCGCCCCATCGCCTCGGAGCGGGGCTCTACTATCGCGACCTGGCATGGCGAGCGAGCGTCTCCGCATTGCACGCCTTCCGGCAGGATGACGTCTTCTCGCTCGACGCGCGCGATACCCCGACCGACAGCTACACGATGCTCAACGCCGAGCTGGCCTATTCCTTCAAGACCGAAGGGCCGCGCGGCGAGCCGACGGGCATGACAATCGGTTTGCGTGGCGAGAACCTGCTTGATGAGGAGATCCGCAATCACGTCTCCTTCAAGAAGGACGAAGTGCTGCAACCCGGTCGGACGATCCGGCTGTTCGGCTCGATCAAGTTCAATTGACGAACGGCGCGTAAGACAAAACAAGAGCGCCCGGTCCTGGGGAGGCCGGGCGCTCGTGGGGCAACGAAGGAGTACGCACGACTGAGGGGTAATGTCGGGTCAGGCGGCCTGCTGAACGAGGTCGCAGCCGTCCGAATGCGTTGCGCTGAATGCAGTGACGGCCGCCATGTCGAGCGCCGCAAGGGCCGCCTGACGGCGCGGCCGGAACCATCTGAGGTTGGTGTTCGCGAACGCTGCGTCACCGCGAGCTTCCTGCACCATCAGTCCGTCGTCAGCACCGAGCAGTGGCGCCAGGCGACCCTCCAGCATGTCCGCCGAAAGGCTCGTGCGCACCATCCAAACCGTATCCAGCGGACGGGCCCAGGCTTCGCCGATCGTCATCAGCAGCTCGGCGATCTGCGTGCGGCATGCGGTTGATTGGGACAGGTCGTAGGCGACGAGAAGCGTTCGGGTCATGGTGTATCTCGTGGGCGGCGAGAGGGAGAGTGTTCTCGGTGCACCGGAGGCTTGGTGGCCGTGAACATAGAAGGAACATGCAATGATTCTCCCTCATGTTCAATCAATGTTCCGGATTTTGGATCGTGGAATTCCGATCCTTCGGTTTGCGTCGCGCGTTGCCAGAACCCATATCAGTCCCGAGAGTTGTGTCCCTGAGCGCGCGCTTTCGGCTCGGAAGACGATGGCGTCGTGATCATCGGCAGCAACGACGGAACATGCGATGGCCTTGAGCTCCATTCTCGGCGCGAACAACATACCGGCCCGCATCGCAGAAGCGTGGGCGCGCGTCGTTGAGAGCCGCGAGAGCGAGGTCGCACCGGATGCGGTGGCCGAGAAGGCGGTCTCCGAGGCGCCGGTCATCTGGTTGCTCGGCAAGGTCCAGTCCGGCAAGAGCTCGATCGTTCAGGCCATCACGGGCGCGTCCGAAGCCGAAGTGGGCTCCGGTTTCCGCCCGTGTACGCGGACGGCGCGGATTTTCGATTTTCCCGCCGAGGCGCCGGTTCTCCGATTCCTCGATACGCGCGGCCTGGGCGAGGTCGGTTACGATCCGCGCGAGGATCTGAAGGTTTCCGAGGATCAGGCGCACTTGTTGCTGGTCGTCGCGCGCGCCATGGACCACCAGCAGCAGGCCATCCTCGATGCGGTGGCGGAGGTTCGCCGGCGCCGGCCGAGCTGGCCGGTGGTTGTCGCGCAGACGTGCCTCCACGACGCGTACCGGCCGGGAGACGGCCACGCGCTTCCCTATCCGTTCACTGGGGCGGGAGTGCTGCCCGCGTCGGTGCCGGATGCACTCGCGCGCAGCCTGACACATCAACGCGGCGCCTTCGGTGGCATTCCCGGTTCCGGCCCGGTGCTGTTCGTGCCGATCGATTTCACGCGCGCTGACGACGGTTTCGAGCCGCGTCTCTACGGCCTGGACGCATTGCTCGCCGCCATCGCCGAGGCCGCTCCCCACAGCATCGGGTCGATGGTGAGGGAGATGCGGGCGTCCAGTCGCGAGCGTGCGGCGCGACAGGCGAATCCGTTGATCCTTGGCCACGCCGCGGCAGCCGCCGCCGCGGACATCGTCCCCGTCGCGGGCGCCGTCGCGGTGCCGGGCATACAGGCCCGCCTGCTGCACGCGCTGGCCGCGCAACGCGGTGTCGCCTGGGATCGACGCGCGCTCGCCGAGTTCGGGGGATGTCTCGGAGCATCCATCTTGACGCGTCTCGCGGCCGGGTTCGGCATTCGCCAATTGGTGAAGCTCGTCCCGGTCTACGGCCAGACCGTCGGCTCGGCCGCCGCCGCCGCGACCAGCTTCGCGACCACGTATGCGCTCGGCAAGGCTGCGCTCGTTTTCCTGTCGAGGCGCGCACAGGGCGAGCACGATCCGGAGGCGGTGTCGCGCGCCTATCGCGAAGCCCTCGAAAACGCCATCAGCCTGGCCCGCGAGCGCGGCATCGGCGGCGGCGCGAGACGCGAGCCCGAAGCTCCCAACGCATCTGGAGCGGGGCCCGATGCGGCGCGATAGCCTCAGCTCTTACGTCGGTCTCGCGGCGATCGTGATTGGTGTCGGCCTGCCGTTGCTGGCCCTGTTGCCGTTCGGATGGCTTTGGCTCTGGCAGCACGGGTTGATGCTGTACTGGTTCGCTGCCGCGTTGCTCACCTCGCTGGCCGCGTTCGGCGCGCGCGCGCTCCTGTTGCGACGGTTCCGCAAGGAGCTGGCGGCCGCCGATCAACTTCACGCAGACGCCGCTGGACTTGCCAACTCGCCGCGCGAGCAGGCCGCCCGCGAGGCCGTCGAAAAGCTCGTCCGCGAGGTCGATCCGCAACGCATCACCAGCTACGACGCCCTGACGACCCTGGCGGTCGAGACGATCGACGTCGTTGCGCGCCACATGCACCCGGGGGTCAACGATCCCGTCTGGTCGTTCACGGTCCCTGAAGCGCTGACCCTGATGGAACGCGTCAGCCAGCGCCTGCGCCCGCTCGTCGTCGAGAATGTACCGCTCGGGGATCGGCTGACGGTCGGCCAGGTCATCCGCCTCTATCAGTGGCGCGGCATGATCGACGTGGCGAACACCGCCTACGACATCTGGCGGGTCATCAGGCTGATGAATCCGATCGCGGCGGCCACGCAGGAGATTCGCGAACGCCTCAGCAAGGCGATGTACGAGGGGCTCCGCGAAGAGCTGGCGCGTCGCCTGGCGGGCGCCTACGTGCGCGAGGTGGGGCGCGCGGCGATCGATCTCTACAGTGGCCGTCTCGCCGTGCCCGCTGCCGAGACGTCGAGCTTCGGTACGCCGGGCGAGACGGTCGACAGTGCGGCCCCGCTCCGCATTCTGATCGCCGGCAAGTCGGGTGGCGGCAAATCGAGCCTGGTCAACGCGCTCGCGCAGGAGGTGCAGGCGGCGACCGACGCACTGCCGCAAACGAGCACCTTCACCGGCTACGAAGTGCAGCGCGAGGGCATGCCGCCCGTCGTGCTGGTCGACAGTCCGGGCTTGCAGCGGGTCGAGGATCAGCGCGCTGTCGCCGGAAAGGCCGCCGAGTGTGACCTCGTGGTTTGGGTGGCCGCGGCGGACCGGCCCGACCGCGAGGTCGATCGCGCCGGGCTCGAGGCCATCGGTGCGCACTTCGCGGCGCATCCCGAACGGCCGGCGCCGCCGGTGGTGGTCGTGCTGACCAACATCGACCGCCTGCGGCCGTTCCAGGAATGGAAGCCGCCCTATAACGTGGCCGCGCCGGATGGCCCCAAAGCGCACGCCATCCGCGACGCGATCGATGCCGCCGCGGCGGATCTGGGTCGCCCCGTCGATCGGATCGTGCCCGTCTGCCTGTCCCCGGAGCGCGGCGTCTACAATATCGATCTCGTCTGGGCCGAGCTGACGCAGGCGCTGCCCGAGGCAAAGCGCGGGCAGCTGCTGCGCCGACTGGCCAATGCGCGACGCGGTGTCGACTGGCGCCGGTTGCTCTCGCAGGCCACGGGCGCCGGACGCATCGCGGCCGACGTGCTCCTGCGCGGGCGGTGAACCGACGCTATTGGCCGCGTGGGTTAAGTACCGTGGATGATGTCGGTGCTGAACTGCTCCATCCGCTCCAGGCATTCCGATAGGGACGGTGCCCGGAAATCGAAAACGAGCTCGTCGACGCCGCTGGCCTCGAACGCGGCGATGTCCACGCGCGCCGCCTCCGCCCCGCCGGTGAACAGCCGCCGCGCCTCGCCTTTCGGCGGCACGCCGCCGTCGTAGATCGGCGCTTTGTAGCTCACCTGCAATTTGCTGAAATCGCGGCCCGCCTCGGTCATCATGCGTTCGATCTCGCCGAGCTTCTGCCGCACTTCGCTGGGAGGCAGAGGCGAAGCGGCCGTGGCGCCG
>Ga0182736_1002521_pt1 | contig 13818 bp, 14 predicted proteins | sample eDN5th30CKraftBY_FD_128882 | JGI IMG/M metagenome (GOLD analysis project Ga0182736, IMG submission 128882) | Enriched backyard soil microbial communities from Emeryville, California, USA - eDNA 5th pass 30_C Kraft BY (version 2) (version 2) | ecosystem: Environmental > Terrestrial > Soil >...
GCAGCAGGTCGGGCAGCGGCTCTTCGCTCGCCAACTGTGGGGCGGTCAGTTCTCGCGGGATCTCGACCAGTGCGAGTGGCAGGCCGCCGGCCTGGCGGGCGATCAGATCGGCGACTCGGGCGCTCATGTGCGGGTGTTGGGTTCGCAGCAGCTCGACCGAACGGCTCAGGTCGAGCAACGGGACCGAGATGGTGGTGCCGAGTCCGGTGAGCAGTTCCTCGTTCGGTCGCGAGGCCAGCACGATGGCCACCGGATCGGCGTCGAGACGTCTGGCCGCGAAGACGAGTGCCTGCAGGCTCGAGCGATCCAGCCAGTGGACGTCGTCGACCAGTGCCACGACCGGTCCGGCCGCTGCCGCTCGCGACAACAACAACAGGACCGCGTGACCGACCGCCAGCCGAGTCGGTGCCGGGCCGTAGCCGAGGGACAAGGCACACCGCAGGTCGCTGCGATGTGGTTCGTCGAGGGCCTCGATGTCATCGATCAGCGGACCGAGGAGCTGGTGGAGGCCCGCATAACCGATGTCGGACTCGGCCTGGTGCCCGACCGCCGTCAGCACCGTGCAGTCCTGGGGGAGTTGGTCGACCACAGCCTCCAGCACCGCGCTCTTGCCGGTGCCCGCATCTCCCTGCAGGATCAGGACCTGTGACCGGCTCGCACGTACCGCGTCGACAGCGTCGGTGATCTGCTTCAGCAGTGCTGTCCGTCCAGGGAGAAACATTGCCGGTCACGCTAGCACCGGCGCCGGTCCTTCGCCGTCGGTTCGCGCACGGGGCATGATGGGGTCATGAGTCTTCAGATCGCCCAGGAGCCGGAGGCGGACGCCGTCCTCAACGACCACCCGTTCGCCCTGGTCGCCGGCATGATGCTCGACCAGCAGTATCCGATGGAGCATGCGTTCCGGGGACCGTGGAAGGTCCTGGAGCGGTTCGGCACCGTCGATCCGGCCGCGATCGCCGAGGCCGAACCGGAGGCGTTCGCCGATCTGTGCGCCACGCCGCCGGCCATCCATCGGTACGGCCGGTCGATGGCGGGGCGTCTGCAGGAACTGGCGCGCCACGTCGTCGAGGAGTACGACGGCGACGCCTCTCGCATCTGGTCGGACGCCAAATCCGGCGACGCGCTGTTCAAGCGGGTCAGGGCGCTGCCCGGATTCGGTGAGCAGAAGGCCAAGATCTTCGTATCGCTGCTGGCCAAGCAGTTGGACGTCAAGCCCAAGGGCTGGACCACGGTGGTCGGCGACTACGGCAAGAAGGGTTTCCGTTCGGTCGCCGACGTCGTGGATCCGGAGTCGCTGCAGAAGGTTCGCGACTTCAAGAAGGCCGCCAAAGCAGCGGCCAAGAAAACCACGTGATCCTCGCCGCTGCGGTGTGTCCGCATCCGCCTGCACTCGTGCCCGACGTGGGGGTGGGGCTGCCGGAGATCGAGCCGACGCGCGAGGCCGCCGCCGATGCCGTGACGGCGTTGCTCGCCACCGCGCCCGAACGGATCGTGGTGATCGGTCCGGACGCGATGCGGGTCGACGCCGACGAGACGGCCGGCGGATCGTTCGCCGGTTTCGGGTGCGATGTCGTTGCCGGTGGCGCCGATCACGTGTTGCCGGCCGCCTACACGGTCGGCGCCTGGTTGCTGGACCGGGCCGGATGGACCGGACCGCGCCGTTACATCTCATCAGCGCCGAGGCTCGGCGAGCGTGACGCCCTCCTGGTGCTGGCGGACTCCGACACCGCGGCCGGGGTCTCCGCGCCGACCCACGGCGACCCGCGGGCAGCCGCCCTCGATGACGTGGTTGCCGCGGCTCTTGCCGACGGTGACGCCACGGTGCTCGCCGATCTGGACGTCACCCTCGCGAGGGAGTGGGAGGGGACCGGAATCGCGCCGCTGCGACTCCTGGGCGATCTGGTGGCCGCCGAACAGGCGAAGGGCGCCTCGGTCGCGGCGCATCTGCGCAGCGACGAGACGCCCTTCGGGGTCCGTTACTGGGTCGCTGACTGGCAGCTGACCTGAGTCTCAGCTCTCGTCGGCACCGTCGGCGAGCTTGTCGACACCTTCCTTCGCCTTGTCGGCGGCGGAGTCGATCTTGTCGTCGAACTTGCCACCCGTGGCCTTGTTCGCCAGGTCGGCGGCCTTGTCGATACCGGCGTCGATCTTGTCGTTCTGCGACGCGGCGACGTCAGCAGCCTTGTCCCTGATGCCGTCGGCCTGCTTCTTGAAGCGGTCGAAGAATCCCATGATTCGCCCCTAGGTGTGATGGATCGGCCGGGAGGCCGTCTGTCCCACGTGATGTTACCTGCGAGACTGCGGATATGACCGGTTCGGACCACATCGTGACCAGTGGGCACCTGGTCGTGGTGATCGGCCCGACGGCCTCGGGCAAATCCGCGCTGGGGGTCGACATCGCCCGCGGGTTGGGCGGAGAAGTCGTCAACGGCGATGCGTATCAGCTGTACCGCGGCATGGACGTCGGCACCGCGAAGCCCACCGAGGCCGAGCGCGGCGGCGTGCCGCACCACCTGTTCGACGTGCTCGACGTGACACAGCCGGCGAGCGTCGCCGCCTTCCAGCGGGACGCCCGGGCGGTGATCGCCGACTGTCACCGTCGAGGCGTGACTCCGGTGCTGGTGGGTGGATCGTCGTTGTACGTGCGCGCGGTGCTCGACCCACTCGACTTCCCGGGCACGGACCCTGCCGTGCGTGATCGCTGGCAGTCAGAGTTGGACCGTGTCGGCGCTCCCGCGCTGCACGAGAGATTGGCAGAACTGGACCCGGCCGCCGCGGCCGAGATCCTGCCCAGCAACGGGCGACGCATCGTGCGGGCCCTCGAGGTGATCGAGCTGACCGGCCAACCGTTCACGGCCACGATGCCACCGCACGTGTCGGTCTACCCTCACGTGACGATGCTCGGCCTGGCGGTCGACCGGGAGGCGCTGGACGTGCGGCTGACCGAACGGGTCGACCGGATGTGGGAGTCGGGGTTCGTCGAGGAGGTGCGACGTCTGCGCGAGAACGGCCTGGAGCAGGGCGACACCGCAGGCCGGGCCATCGGATATCAGCAGGTGCTGGCATTCCTGCGCGGTGAGATCGGTGAGGAGCAGGCCCGCCGCGACACCGTCGTCGCGACCCGGAAGTTCGCCCGCCGCCAGGACCGACTGTTCCGCCAGGACCCGAGGATCCGCTGGGTGTAGTAACCCCGCCGATCGAGGTGCGAGCTTGCGAGCCTCGAGATCAAGGATTCAGCGAACCTGTCGTCTTGCGTGGTTTCGAGGCTTCCTCGCAGGGCTCGTCGCTCCTCAACCTCCTCAACCGGGCGGTCGCAGAGCGACCTGGGTTTCGGACGTAGAATGGACCAATGGCGTTCGAGTGGCTCAAAGGGCACGGCACGGAGAACGATTTCGTGCTGCTGCCCGACCACGACGGGTCGATCCACGGACCGGATCTGGACCCGCGATTCGTCGTGTCCCTGTGCGATCGGCGCCGGGGTATCGGTGCCGACGGCGTGATCCGCGTGATCGGCTCGGCGGCGCTGGGACATGAGTCGGACGGCGAATGGTTCATGGACTACTACAACGCCGATGGCAGCCTCAGTGAGATGTGCGGCAACGGCGTGCGCGTGCTGGCCCGCCACCTGATCGACGACGGCCTGGTGTCCACCGATCAGCCCATCGTGATCGGCACCCGCGACGGTGACAAGATCATCACCCTCGATGCGCAGAACCTGGTGGTCGACATGGGCACGCCCATGCTGGGCGAGACCAGCAAGATCACGGTCGACGGCCACGCCTGGGAGGCCCAGGACGTGCGGACGGGCAATCCGCACGCGGTCGCATTCGTCGACTCGCTCGACGATGCCGGCACGCTGCTGACCGAACCCGAGTACGACCACGCCGTGTATCCCGAGGGCGTCAACATCGAGTTCGTGGTGCGCCAGGGTCCGCAGCATGTCGCGATGCGCGTGCACGAGCGCGGATCGGGCGAGACCCGCTCCTGCGGAACCGGAGCCTGCGCCGTCGGCGTCGCGACCGCGCTGGCCGACGCCGCCGCGAAGCCCGTGACGTACCGCATCGACGTTCCCGGGGGCACGGTGCACGTGACCTGGACCGCCGACGACCACCTGCTGCTGGCAGGTCCTGCCCAGATCGTCGCGCGCGGTCAGATGGAGTGGCTGCTGTGACGTCAGATCCCGCAGGGGCGCTGGACGATCTGGAACTGGAGGAGCGCAACTCTCTGCGTCGCGTCAGCGGCCTGCGCACCGAGCTCGAGGACATCACCGAGGTCGAGTACCGCCAACTGCGTCTGGAGCGGGTCGTACTCGTGGGCGTGTGGACCGACGGCACCGCGGTCGAGGCCGAGAACTCGCTGACCGAACTGAAACTGCTGGCCGAGACAGCTGGGTCAGAGGTGCTCGACGCGCTGATGCAGCGCCGCCACAAGCCGGACCCCGCCACCTACATCGGTCGCGGCAAGGTCGACGACCTCAAAGCAGCGGTCGAGGCCACCGGCGCCGACACCATCATCTGCGACGGCGAACTGGCGCCCAGCCAGTTGCGCAATCTGGAGGACCGCACCAAGGTCAAGGTCGTCGACCGCACTGCGCTGATCCTGGACATCTTCGCCCAGCACGCCAAGAGCCGCGAGGGCAAGGCGCAGGTCGAACTGGCGCAGTTGAAGTACCAGACCCAGCGACTGCGCGGCTGGGGTGGCAATTTGTCCCGCCAGGCCGGCGGCCGCGCCGCGGGTGGCGAGGGCATCGGTGGACGTGGCCCCGGTGAGACCAAGCTCGAGACCGATCGCCGTCGTATCCAGGCCAAGATGGCCAAGCTGCGTCGCGAACTGGCCGACATGGTCACGGCCCGCGACACCAAGAAGAAGCAGCGGCAGTCCCGTCACGTGCCCGCCGTCTCGATCGCCGGTTACACCAACGCCGGCAAGTCCAGCCTGCTGAACCGGCTCACGGACGCCGGTGTCCTGGTAGAGAACGCGTTGTTCGCGACGCTGGATCCCACCATCCGGCGCACACAGACCTCCGACGGCCGCATCTACACGCTGTCCGACACGGTCGGATTCGTCCGTCACCTGCCGCACCAGTTGGTCGAAGCGTTCCGGTCGACGCTGGAGGAGGTCGCCGAGTCGGACCTGATCCTGCACGTCGTGGACGGGTCCCATCCTGACCCGGCCGGCCAGTTGCGTGCGGTGCGCGAGGTGTTCGCCGAGATCGACGCCTCGGACGTCCCCGAGATCGTGGTGGTCAACAAGGCCGACGCCGCCGATCCGCTCGTGATCAAGGAGCTCCTGGTCAACGAACCGCATGCCGTGGTCGTGAGCGCGCGCACGGGCGAGGGCATCGACGAACTCCTGCTGGCCATCGAGGCCGATCTGCCGCGCCCGTCCGAGCGCGTCGACGTCGTGCTGCCGTACTCGCGCGGCGATCTGGTCAATCGCGTCCACGAGACCGGCGAGATCGAAACCTTGTCGCACGAGGCGGACGGCACCCACCTGGCGGCCCTGGTCGACGCAGGGCTCGCATATGACCTGGCACCGTTCGCTGTGGATAACGAACGTGCCGGTTCGACCGTTCACCAGTAGGTTCACTGCATGCCCGATGCCCAGGTGACCGATGTCCTCCATGCCGCGGTCGAAGCCGTCGGAGGTCAGGACCGTCCCGGGCAGATCGACATGGCCGAGGCGGTCCGCGAGGCATTCGCCGGCCAACGACATCTGCTGGTGCAGGCGGGCACCGGCACGGGTAAATCGCTCGGCTATCTGGTGCCCAGCCTGTTGCACGGCGAACGGGTCGTGGTCGCCACCGCGACGTTGAACCTGCAACACCAACTGGTCGAGCGAGACATCCCGGCGCTCAAGGATGCGGCCCGCGCGACGCTGGACACGGTTCCGCATCACGCGGTCGTCAAGGGGCGTGGCAACTATGCCTGCCTGCATCGCGTCCGTGAGGGCGCTCCTGATGACCAGGGCACGCTGGTCGAGGTTCCCACCGGTTCGCTCGGTGGTGAGGTCGTGATGCTGCGCGAATGGGCCGAGGAGCAGGCCGAGGCCGGACACAGCGGCGACCGCGATTCCGCGCCGCCCCATACCGAGTTGGCGTGGAAACAGGTCAGCGTCAACCATCGCGAATGCCTGGGCGCTGCACGCTGCGCGCACGCCGCTGAGTGTTTCGCCGAACTGGCTCGCGAGGATGCACAGCAGGCGCAGGTGATCGTCACCAATCACGCGTTGCTGGCCATCGACGCGATCGATGGCGTGCCGATGCTGCCCGAGTACGACACCGTCGTGGTCGATGAGGCGCACGAGCTGGCCGCGCGGGTCACGCAGGCGGCGACGTCGGAGTTGAGCGGCGATATGGTGGCCCGGGCCGCCCGCCGGGCCCGCGCACACGCCGATGGCATCGAGGTCGATGATCTGTCCGATGCCGGGGACGCCCTCACCAACGTGTTGGTGCGTATCGAGGAAGGTCGTATCGACACCGTCCAGGAGCCGTTGCAGGCGGCGCTCGAGGGCGTGCGCGACGCCGCCCGCGCCTGCGTGTCCGCCCTCAAACCCAAGCCGGGTGGCGAAGTCGACGCCGCACGCCAACAGGCCCAGGCGATGATCGAGGACACCAGGGTCGTGGCCGAGCGGATGGCGGCTCTCGGTGAGACCGAGGTGTTGTGGCTCAGCGACTTCCGGGGTAACAAGATGTTGCACATCGCGCCCATCGACGTGTCTGCGGCACTGCGCGAGAAGCTGTTCGGTGAGAAGACCGTCGTGCTGACCAGCGCGACGCTCACCCTCGGCGGCGGTTTCGACCCCGTGGCCGCGTCATTGGGGCTGCTCCCGGGCGCCGAGGACTGGGCCGGCCTCGACGTCGGTTCGCCATTCGACTACGGCAAGCAGGGCATGCTCTACGTCGCCAAACACCTGCCTCAGCCCGGGCGTGACGGGCTCGGGCCAGCCCAGCTCGACGAGATCACGGCGTTGGTCGAGGCGGCCGGAGGTCGCACGCTGGGCCTGTTCTCGTCACGACGCGCGGCCGAGACCGCGGCCGAGCACGTACGCGAGAAGCTGCCCGACCTGGATGTCTGGTGTCAGGGCGACGCCCAGCTGCCGGAGTTGGCTCGCCGCTTCACCGAGGACCCGTCGACGTGTCTGTTCGGCACCCTGAGCCTCTGGCAGGGGGTCGACGTACCGGGCGACACGTGCCAGTTGGTGATCATCGACCGGGTGCCGTTCCCGCGCCCTGATGATCCATTGATGAGCGCCCGCCAGAGGCTGGTCGAGAAGCGGGGTGGCAACGGCTTCATGACGGTGGCCGCCTCGCACGCGGCGTTGCTGCTCGCCCAGGGCTCGGGTCGGCTGATCCGCCGCAGCACGGACAAGGGTGTGGTCGCGATCCTCGACCCGCGCATCGTCACCGCCCGCTACGGCTCATTCCTGGCGGCATCGCTACCGCCTATGTGGCGCACCACCGACCGAGACACCGTCCTGGCCGCCCTGCGGCGGCTGGATCAGGAGTCGGTCGGGGACTGACGAGCCTCCCAGGCGCTGCGCACCATGTCCTCGAGCGAGTGGCGCATGGTCCAGTCCAGATCGCGGGCGGCCAGCTCTCCCGAGGCGACGATCCTGGCCGGGTCGCCGGGGCGGCGTGGGGCGATCTCGGGCTCGAATGCGATTCCGGTGACGTCGGCGACCGTGGTCATGATCTGGCGCACGGACACGCCGTCGCCGCTGCCCAGGTTGTAGACCGGCTCGAGCGGATCGCCGGCCAACAGTCTGCGCGTTGCGACGACGTGGGCATCGGCCAGATCGGCCACGTGGATGTAGTCGCGCACACACGTGCCGTCCGGCGTGGGGTAGTCGTCGCCGAAGATGCGGGGAGTACGGCCTTCGACCAGTGCGTCGATGACCAGCGGGAACAAGTTGTGCGGGCTGGAGTCGTACAACTCGGGCACGGCGGACCCGACGACGTTGAAGTATCGCAACGACGTGTGCCGCAGATCGCTGGCCCGCGCCGTGCTGCGTAGCAGCCATTCACCGATCAACTTGGTCTCGCCGTAGGGCGATTCGGGCAGCGTGGGGGTCTGTTCGGTGACCAGGTCGACATCGGGCGTGCCGAACACGGCCGCCGAGGACGAGAACACGATCGCATCCACACCGGCCCGGTCCATCGCGGAGAGCAGATTCGCGGTGCCCTGGACGTTCTGCTGATAGGTGTGCAGCGGCCTCTCGACCGAGACCCCGGCGTACTTGAACCCGGCCAGATGCACGACCGCCGCGACATTGTGCTCGGTCATCGCTTCGGCGAGCCGGTCGGTGTTGAGGATCGAATCGTCGACCAGCGGCACGTCCTCGGGTACGAACTCGCGATGCCCCGAGGAGAAGTCGTCGACCACGACGCAGTCCAGTCCGGCCAGCCCGAACGACCGCACGACGTGCGAGCCGATGTACCCGGCTCCACCGGTCACCAAGATGCTCATGACGAGCAGTCTTTCAGAGGTTCAGACGCGACGTAGGACCGCGGTGACCTTGCCCAGGATCGTGGCGTGCGTGCCGTCGATGGGGGAGTAGTCGGTGTTGTGCGGCAGCAGCCAGACCTGGCCGTCCTTGCGCTGGAACGTCTTGACCGTGGCCTCGCCGTCGAGCAGGGCAGCGACGATCTCACCGTTCTCGGCGACCTGCTGCTGACGGACCACGACGTAGTCGCCGTTGCAGATGGCGGCGTCGATCATCGAGTCGCCACTGACCTCGAGCAGGAACAACGTGCCGTCGCCGACCAGGCTCTTGGGCAGGGGGAACACGTCCTCGACCCGCTCCTCGGCCAGGATCGGTCCACCCGCGGCGATACGACCGACGACCGGGACGTTGACGGCGGACGGAACAAGATCGCCGATGCCGGTCTCGTCGATCGCGGTCTCGCCCGCACTGCCGATGGAACGGCGGGCCGCCAGGACGTCGGGAAGGAAGATCTCGAGCGCGCGCGGACGGTGCGGATCGCGCTTGACGTAGCCAAGACTCTCCAGCGTGCGCAACTGATGGGCGACAGAGGACACCGACGACAGGCCGACGGCATCGCCGATCTCGCGCATGCTGGGCGGATAGCCGCGGCGCTCGATCTCGTCGCGCAGGAACTCCAGCACCAGACGCTGACGCTTAGTCAGGCCGGTGGCCGAATCGCGCGGCCCATCGGGCATCTCGACCACGGTGGCCTCAGCATCGTCGGGTGTCTGGTTCTGATCGCTCATGTATTCGACTGTAAACCTCGACACCGACGGAATCAAACATATGTTCGATGGCGTGTCGGCGTCGCGATCCCTACGTTGGGGCCGTGAGTTATCTCGTGGTGGGCCGTCGTGACGGGAATGCGTGGGACGTCGAGGTGCAGGGTGTCGGTCGCGCGAGCGCCGACGAACTCGGTGGTATCGAGGACGCCGCGCGTCGGCTGCTCGCCTCGTACGGATATGCCGATGCCGACACCGCGGACCTGCAATTGCTGCTTCCCGACTTCGAGGTCGACCTGGAGGCTCGCGGCATCCCGGGGGAGAAGCGGCCCACGTGGGCGTTGGTCAGCGGACTGATCCTGCTACTGGTCGTCGTCGGTGCGCTCGCCTTCGTCATCGGTCGCATCGTCTGAGTCGTCGAGTACGGCCTCGACACTCGCGCCGAGCATCAGCGCGAACAGTCCAACCCACATCCACAGCAGCAGCGCGACTACACCGGCCAGCGCGCCGTACGTCTTGCCGTAACTGCCGAAGTTGTCGACGTAGAGACTGAAGCCAGCCGACGCGACGATCAACAGCAGGACCGCGACTCCGACGCCGAGTCGAGACAGACTGCGGTCCCCGCGTTTGGCGACGCGGAACAGCACGCCGATGCTGGCGGCGAGGGCGAATGCGATGAGGATCCATCGTCCGATCTCGATGCCGGTGCGTGCCAGGCCGGTCACGTCCAGTGCATCGAGCACGGCCGGCGCGGCCGCGACCAGCGACACGAGCAGCAGGACCAGCACGATACCGGCCAGCGTCAGTCCGAGCGCCTCGAGCTTGGCCTTCACGAATCCGGGCTTGTCGGTACGACCGAACATGACCCGCAGCGCGGTGAGCAGGTTCGCGGTGCCGCCGGACGCGCTGTACAGGGCCAATACGATCGCCAACACCAGACCGATGCCCAGTGACTGTCCGCCGGTCCTGGTCAGGGCATCGAGTTGACCGTTGATGACCGATGCGGCGTCGGCCGGGAGTGCGTCGGCGATCTGATCGGCCTGGCGTTCGACCGTCTCCGGAGAAGCCAGCAGCCCGTACCCGAGGACCCCGGCGATCATCGCGGGGAAGATCGACAAGAACGCATAGAAGGCGACGCCTGCTGCCAGCAGGGGAGCGTTGCGCGCCGACGCGTGTTGCCAAGCGGCTCGGACCGTGCGGATCGCTGTCATGTCCTCGACCGTACCCATTGTCGTGCGTTTCTGTCTGACCCCATCGGCAAGGTAGGGGTCGAAGAGATGTTCGACACGCTGATCGAAGAAGTGTTCGACAAATGTCGGACCCGTGGGTTACTGTCGTAAACGTGTTCGATCGAACGTCTGTTCGCAGCAGCTTGATCGGATGACACCTCGGGCGACAGTGCCCAGGCGTCGATCGAACGCACCAAGACCCATCCATCCTCACCTTCCCCGGAGGACACCATGAGCACCATCGCCATCACCCAGCAGTTGTCCAGGCCCACCACCGGCGCCCGCCAGGTCGCGGTCCGGCTCACGCGTCGCGGCAAGGTCGTCGTGATCATCGCCGCGTTCGCGGTCATCGCGCTGCTGACCCTCGTGCTCGGGCCGTCGGTCGCCGCCTCCGATGAGGCGGGCGCGCCGCGGGAGACCGTCACGGTCAAGGTCATGGCCGGCGAGACGCTGTGGCAGATCGCGGCCGAGGCCAATCCGCGCGGTGACATCCGCGACACGGTCGACGACATCGTGCGCCTCAACTCGCTGCCCAGCGGTTCGGCGGTCCAGCCGGGTATGCACCTCGCGGTGCCGGTCTACTGATCGGCCACTGCGCAGCGTGACACGACGCCCGTGTCGGCATCCGTGGGGAACGGGTACCGACACGGGCGTCGAACTGTGTCAGGGCGGTCAGGCCTGGTGGTTCAACTCTCCGCCGGCGTTCTCCAGGTGGGCGCGGACGAACCACTGGAACAGTTCCATCGACTTGATCTGGCCGATCAGCATGTCCTCGGTGATCGGGTCGAGATCGGCCGTGGCGGCCTGGGCCTCACGATGGTCGGCCAGGACGCCGTTGTAGACCTCGTCGAGCGCGGCCAGGTGGTCGGTCGTCGAGGCGCGTCCCAAGGGGTAGTCCTCCCAGCTGCGGGATGCGACGATCGCGCCCGGGTTGCCGTTGGGGGAGCCGCCCAGCGTCGCGATGCGTTCGGCCGTCTCGTCGACCATGCCGCGCACCTGCTCGACCTGGGGGTCGATCATCTCGTGGACCGCGATGAAGTCGCGTCCGACCACGTTCCAGTGGACGTGCTTGAGGGTCAATGCCAACTCGTTCAGGACGTGCAGGCGCTCCTGCAGGATGGTCGCGATCTTCTCTCCCGTGGCCTCGGTCAGACCGGGCACCGTGTAGTTCGAGGCTGTGGTGTTCATGCCTTCGGTGTTCCCGTTCGGCGGATGCTGAAACACATCTCCGACACGCGGGACGGATGTGACTGTAGTGACTCGCCTGGCGCGCTGACCTGCAATTTCTCAACGCCGCGAAGAAACTGTCCGACCTGGCGCCGAGACTGTTGCGTGGGCCACCACCGCGGCGTACAGTGGCACTAGATGTAGTAGTTACAGAGGTGTAGTTTTCCACATCTTGTTACACAGCAAGGTGGGAGTTACCTACTGAATTCGCCGCTGATCCACACCGAATCCACAGATTCGTCCCCAGGGCGGCGGGCTACACCTCAAGAAGATCCCCATTCATCGGAAGGAGAGCGACATGCACTGTCCGTTCTGCAAGAACGACGACACCAAGGTGCTGGACAGCCGTGTCGCCGAGGACGGCGGAGCCATCCGTCGCCGTCGTTCCTGCCCGTCGTGCGAGAAGCGCTTCACCACTATCGAGCAGATGCAGTTGATGGTGCTCAAGCGCAGCGGCGCGACCGAGCCGTTCACCCGCGACAAGGCGGTCGCCGGGGTTCGCAAGGCCTGCAAGGGCCGTCCGGTCTCCGATGACGATCTGGCGCGCCTCGGTCAGCAGGTCGAGGACGCGCTGCGCGAGGCCGGCGCGGCCGAGATCGGCGCCCACGACGTGGGCCTGGCCATCCTCGAGCCGCTCAAGTGCCTTGACGAGGTCGCCTATCTGCGGTTCGCCAGCGTCTACAAGGCGTTCGACTCCGTCGATGACTTCGCCTCAGAGATCGCGTCGCTGATGGCGGCCGGTGCTGACGGCGAGTTGGCCGAGCAGACCGCCCAGAACAAGAACACCACCACCTGAACTCCTCCAGGTACGTCCTGGAACCCCTGGAACCACCACCCAACCACCATGCACAGGAGCAGCACATGACGGAGATTGTCAGCGGTCCCGACGGAGGGGCAACCGACGGCGCCCAGCAGGCGACGGCCGACCAGTCCGGCCAGAAGAAGCGACTCAGGATCGAGCGCGTCTTCACGACCGAGGGCGTTCACCCGTATGACGACGTCACGTGGGAGCGCCGTGACGTCGTGCAGACCAACTGGAAGACCGGCGAGAACGTCTTCGAGCAGCGTGGTGTGGAGTTCCCCGACTTCTGGAGCGTCAACGCCTCCACCATCGTCACCACCAAGTACTTCCGGGGTGCGGTCGGTTCGCCCGAGCGTGAGCAGAGCCTGCGTCAGCTGCTCGACCGCGTCGTCCTCACCTACGTCGCGGCCGGCAAGGAGCACGGCTACTTCGCCACCGACGAGGACGCCGAGATCTTCGAGCACGAACTGACCCACATGCTCCTTCACCAGGTCTTCAGCTTCAACAGCCCGGTCTGGTTCAACGTCGGCACGTCCAGCCCGCAACAGGTCAGCGCCTGCTTCATCCTGGCCGTCGACGATTCGATGGACTCGATCCTGAACTGGTACCGGGAGGAGGGCCTGATCTTCAAGGGTGGTTCCGGTGCAGGCCTTAATCTGAGCCGCATCCGCTCGAGCAAGGAGTTGCTCCGCTCCTCAGGTGGCACGGCGTCGGGTCCGGTCTCCTTCATGCGTGGTGCCGACGCCTCGGCGGGCACCATCAAGTCCGGTGGTGCCACCCGTCGCGCGGCCAAGATGGTCGTGCTCGACGTCGACCACCCCGACATCGCCGAGTTCGTCGAGACCAAGGCCAAGGAGGAGGACAAGATCCGCGTCCTCCGCGACGCCGGCTTCGACATGGACCTCGGCGGAACCGACATCACGTCGGTGCAGTACCAGAACGCCAACAACTCGGTGCGTGTCAGCGACGAGTTCATGCGTGCGGTCGAGGACGGCACCGAGTTCGGGCTGCGGGCCCGCACCAACGGCGAGGTCATCGAGACCATCGACGCCCGTTCGCTGTGGGCCGACATCGCGCAGGCCGCGTGGGCGTGTGCCGATCCGGGCGTGCAGTACGACGGCACCATCAACGACTGGCACACCTCGCCCGAGACGGGCCGCATCACGGCGTCCAATCCGTGCTCGGAGTACATGCACCTGGACAACTCCTCGTGCAACCTCGCGTCGCTGAATCTGCTGAAGTTCTTGAAGGACGACGGCTCGTTCGACACCGAGAAGTTCACCAAGTCGGTCGAGTTCATCATCACCGCGATGGACATCAGCATCTGCTTCGCCGACTTCCCGACCGAGGC
>Ga0182736_1002522_pt1 | contig 13818 bp, 12 predicted proteins | sample eDN5th30CKraftBY_FD_128882 | JGI IMG/M metagenome (GOLD analysis project Ga0182736, IMG submission 128882) | Enriched backyard soil microbial communities from Emeryville, California, USA - eDNA 5th pass 30_C Kraft BY (version 2) (version 2) | ecosystem: Environmental > Terrestrial > Soil >...
AGATGGTCAAGGTCTTCGTCGCGGTGAAGCGCAAGATCCAGCCCGGCGACAAGATGGCCGGCCGCCACGGCAACAAGGGCGTGGTGTCGCGCATCGTGCCGATCGAGGACATGCCGTTCCTCGAAGACGGGACCCATGCGGACATCGTGCTCAACCCGCTGGGCGTGCCGAGCCGCATGAATGTCGGCCAGATCCTTGAGACCCATCTCGGCTGGGCCTGCGCCGGCCTCGGCAAGCGCATCGGCCAGGCGGTCGATGCCTATCGCGCCGCGGCGGCGAAGGATGGCAAGTCCGACACCAAGGCCATCAAGGATACGCTGAAGAAGATCTATGGCGACGACGAGACCATCAAGAGCCTGGATGACCGGGACCTGATGGAGCTTGGCCAGAACCTGCGCAGCGGCGTGCCGATCGCAACGCCGGTGTTCGACGGCGCGCGCGAGAGCGATATCGAGGAGATGCTCAAGCTCGCGGGTCTCGATGCTTCCGGACAGTCGACCGTCTATGACGGCCGCACCGGCGAGCAGTTCGATCGCCAGGTGACGGTGGGCTACATCTATATGCTCAAGCTGCACCACCTCGTGGATGACAAGATCCACGCGCGCTCCATCGGGCCTTACTCGCTCGTCACCCAGCAGCCGCTGGGCGGCAAGGCGCAGTTCGGCGGCCAGCGCTTCGGCGAGATGGAGGTGTGGGCGCTCGAAGCTTATGGCGCGGCCTACACGTTGCAGGAGATGCTGACGGTCAAGTCCGACGACGTCGCCGGCCGCACCAAGGTCTACGAGGCCATCGTGCGCGGCGACGACACCTTCGAGGCCGGCATTCCCGAGAGCTTCAACGTGCTCGTGAAGGAAATGCGCTCGCTCGGACTGAATGTCGACCTGCACAACTCCAAGGTCGGCGGCCCGAATGTCGAGGCGGCCGAATAGCCGCCGCATCACGTCATGGCCGGGACCTTGATCCCGGCCATCCACGTCCGTCCGATGCGGATGGCGGATGTGGAGCCCGCGGCAGGCGCGGGCGTGACGCCAGTGAGTTTCGACCGCAGTCGATGATGAATACCACCCCAGCGTGGAGACGGTGATGAACCAGGAATTGATGAATCTCTTCAGCCCGCAGGCGCCGGCCCAGGTCTTTGACCAGATCCGGATCTCGATCGCCTCGCCGGAGAAGATTCTCTCGTGGTCCTATGGCGAGATCAAGAAGCCGGAGACCATCAACTACCGCACCTTCAAGCCGGAGCGCGACGGCCTGTTCTGCGCGCGCATCTTCGGGCCGATCAAGGATTACGAGTGCCTGTGCGGCAAGTACAAGCGGATGAAGTACAAGGGCATCATCTGCGAGAAGTGCTCGGTCGAGGTCACGCTCAGCCGCGTGCGGCGCGAGCGCATGGGCCATATCGAACTGGCCGCGCCGGTCGCGCATATCTGGTTCCTGAAGTCGCTGCCGAGCCGCATCGGTCTCCTGATGGACATGACGCTCAAGGATCTCGAGCGCATCCTGTATTTCGAATATTACGTGGTGACCGAACCGGGCCTGACCTCGCTTGAGGAGCGCCAGCTCCTGAGCGAGGAGGATTTTCTCAAGGCGCAGGACGAGTTCGGCGCGGACAGCTTCACTGCCATGATCGGCGCGGAAGCGATCCGCGAACTGCTCAAGGGCATCGATCTCGACAAGATGCAGGCCGATCTGCGCAACGAGATTGCGGCAACCGAGTCCGAGATCAAGAAGAAGAAGGCCGCCAAGCGGCTGAAGATCGTCGAGGCTTTCAAGCTGTCCGGCAACAAGCCGGAATGGATGATCCTCACCCAGGTGCCGGTGATCCCGCCGGATCTGCGGCCGCTGGTGCCGCTCGACGGCGGCCGCTTCGCCACGTCCGATCTGAACGACCTCTATCGCCGCGTCATCAACCGCAACAACCGTCTGAAGCGGCTGATCGAGCTGCGCGCGCCGGACATCATCATCCGCAACGAGAAGCGCATGCTTCAGGAAGCGGTCGATGCGCTGTTCGACAACGGCCGCCGCGGCCGCGTGATCACGGGCGCCAACAAGCGGCCGCTGAAGTCGCTCGCCGACATGCTCAAGGGCAAGCAGGGCCGGTTCCGCCAGAACCTGCTCGGCAAGCGTGTGGACTATTCCGGCCGCTCGGTCATCGTGGTCGGTCCGGAGCTGAAGCTGCATCAGTGCGGCCTGCCGAAGAAGATGGCGCTGGAGCTGTTCAAGCCGTTCATCTATTCGCGGCTGGACGCCAAGGGCCTCTCCACCACGGTGAAACAGGCCAAGAAGCTGGTGGAGAAGGAGAAGCCGGAAGTCTGGGATATCCTCGACGAGGTGATCCGGGAGCATCCGGTGCTGCTCAACCGCGCGCCGACGCTGCATCGTCTCGGCATTCAGGCTTTCGAGCCGGTGCTGATCGAGGGCAAGGCGATCCAGCTTCACCCGCTGGTCTGCGCGGCTTTCAACGCCGACTTCGACGGCGACCAGATGGCCGTGCACGTGCCGCTGTCGCTCGAAGCGCAGCTCGAAGCCCGCGTGCTGATGATGTCCACCAACAACATCCTGCATCCGGCCAACGGGCAGCCGATCATCGTGCCGTCCCAGGACATCGTACTGGGGCTTTATTATCTGTCGCTCCAGCGCAACAGCACCGAGAAGAGCGAGCCGAAGCTGTTCGGCGACATGGCCGAGATCGACCATGCGCTCAATGCCAAGGCGATCGATCTGCATACGCCGATCAAGTATCGCTGGACCGGCCTCGACGCCGACGGCAAGGAAATCCAGCGCTGGTATGACACCACGCCGGGCCGTGTCGTGCTGGGTCAGGTGCTGCCGCGCAGCACCAAGGTTTCGTTCGACGTCGTCAACAAGCTGATGACGAAGCGCGAAATCTCCGGGATGATCGACACCGTCTATCGTCACTGCGGCCAGAAGGACACCGTGATCTTCTGTGACCGGATCATGGCGCTCGGCTTCTATCACGCCTTCAAGGCCGGCATCTCCTTCGGCAAGGACGACATGGTCGTGCCGCAGAAGAAGTGGGGCATCGTGGACCGCACGCGCGATCTCGCCAAGGAGTTCGAGCAGCAGTATAACGACGGCCTCATCACCCAGGGCGAGAAATACAACAAGGTCGTCGATGCGTGGTCCAAGGCCACGGACCAGATCGCCGAAGAGATGATGCGTGAAATCTCCTCGGTGAAGAAGGACGACGCCGGCCGCGACGCGCAGGTGAACTCCATCTACATGATGGCGCATTCCGGTGCGCGTGGCTCGCCCGCCCAGATGCGTCAGCTTGCCGGCATGCGCGGCCTGATGGCCAAGCCCTCCGGCGAGATCATCGAAAGCCCGATCATCTCCAACTTCAAGGAAGGTCTGTCGGTTCTCGAATACTTCAACTCCACCCACGGCGCCCGCAAGGGCCTCGCGGATACGGCGTTGAAGACCGCGAACTCGGGCTATCTCACCCGCCGTCTGGTGGACGTCGCGCAGGACTGCATCATCACCGCGGACGATTGCGGCACCGATGCGGGCATTCGCGTGCGCGCCATCATCGATGCGGGCACCGTGGTAGCCTCGCTCGGCAGCCGCATTCTGGGTCGCACCACCGCCGAGGACGTCCGCGATTCCTCGACGCATGAGGTCGTGATCCCGAAGGGGACGCTGATCGAGGAGCCGCATCTGGAAGTGGTGACCAGGGCCGGTGTCCAGGAAATGAAGATCCGCTCGGCGCTGACGTGTGAAATCGTCAACGGCATCTGCGGCACCTGCTATGGCCGCGATCTGGCCCGCGGCACGCCCGTCAACATGGGTGAAGCTGTCGGCGTCATCGCGGCGCAGTCCATCGGCGAGCCGGGCACCCAGCTCACCATGCGCACGTTCCACATCGGCGGCGCGGCTCAGCTCAACGAGCAGTCCTTCATCGAGTCGAGCTTCGATGGCGTCATCAAGATCAAGAACAAGAATGTCATCCGCAATTCGGATGGCGACCTGATCGCGATGGCCCGCAACATGATTGTTGCGGTGGCGGAGCCGGACGGCACCGAACGCGCCACGCACCGCATCCAGTATGGTGCGCGCCTGCGTGTCGATGACGGCGATCAGATCAAGCGCGGCCAGCGGATTGCCGAGTGGGATCCGTATACCCGTCCGATCATCACGGAAGTCGAAGGCATCGTTGCCTTCGAGGACCTGATCGAAGGGCAGTCGATGTCGGAATCGCTTGACGAATCCACCGGCATCGCCAAGCGCGTCGTGACCGACTGGCGGACCGGTTCCAGCCGCAACCAGGCGGATCTGCGTCCGGCGATCACCATCATGGACAAGGCCGGCAAGGTGCTCAAGCTGGCGCGCGGCGGCGATGCCCGTTATGCGCTGGCCGTGGACGCGATCCTTTCGTCCGATCCGGGCTCCAAGATCAGCGCGGGTGACGTGATCGCCCGTATCCCGACGGCGAGCGCCAAGACCCGCGACATCACCGGCGGTCTGCCGCGGGTGGCGGAGCTGTTCGAGGCGCGGCGCCCGAAGGAGGCGGCGATTATTGCCGAAACCTCCGGCACGATCCGGTTCGGCAAGGACTACAAGAACAAGCGCCGTGTCATCATCGAGCCGGCGGATGGATCGGAGGAGCCCCGGGAATATCTCATCCCCAAGGGCAAGCATATCTATCTTCAGGACGGTGATGCGATCGAGAAGGGCGATTTCATCGTCGAAGGTAATCCCGCGCCGCACGACATTCTGGCGGTTCGGGGCGTGGAAGCGCTGGCGGCCTATCTCGTCAACGAGATCCAGGACGTCTACCGACTCCAGGGCGTGCTGATCAACGACAAGCACATCGAGGTGATCGTTCGCCAGATGCTCCAGAAGGTCGAGATCGACGATGCCGGCGAGACCGACCTGATCCAGGGCGAGCAGGTGGACAAGATCGAGATGGACGAGGTCAATGCCCGGTTCGCTGCGGAAGGCAAGAAGCCGGCCGTCGGCCATCCGGTGCTGCTGGGCATCACCAAGGCCTCGCTCCAGACCCGCTCCTTCATCTCGGCGGCGTCCTTCCAGGAGACCACCCGCGTCCTCACCGAAGCCGCGGTCAACGGCAAGGTGGATACGCTGGAAGGTCTCAAGGAGAACGTCATCGTCGGCCGGCTGATTCCGGCCGGCACCGGCGCCAGCATGAACGAGATGCGGGAGATCGCGGGCAAGCGCGACGGGCTCATTCTCGACGAGCGCAAGCGCGAGGCCATTGTCGAGGGCGGGGTTCCGGCCGAGACGCTGGCTTTGCCGGTCGCCGAATAGGCCAGAGGCCGATTCGGAATTGCACAAAACTGCGGGCCGCCCGAAAGGGCGGCCCGTTCGATTCGGGGGCGCGGCATCCTCCGGCCTGGTCGGAACCCGGAAACTCCGGCCCGATTCCCGAGGCGTCGGAGGGCCTGCACGCTGAATCGGAAGGATTCCGGATTGCGCCGGCGGCCGCTGCGGGCCATATTGCGGACGAGCGCCCGTTTAACGACAGCGGGGACCGCCAAAATCCCGAAAAAGGCCCGGTTCACGGTGGGCAGGGCTTGACGGGAGGCTGCCTGAACTGTAGAGACAGGCCACTTTCAGGCAGGCGGTGAGCTTCGCTTGTTCGGAACGGCACCACCGGATTTTTCCGGCACCAGCCTCGACGGATGACGCTCAAACGCTGCTTCTGACACGCGAATGTCAGTACCGGACACAAGATCTTCCTTATTCCAGAAGGGAGATCCTCTGTATGCGGAACGCGCGCCGGCCTGTAACGGGTCGGTCGGCGCGGTTTCTGTTTTGCGTGTGGGACGACTGTGGAGGGCAGCCTCCGCGAACGAAGCCGGGGCGAAAGCCTCAATGGGGCGCAAGCCTCGATGAAGGACGAAGGCGAACGATGCCGACGATCAACCAACTGATCGCCAATCCGCGTAAGCCGGTGAAGGCGCGCAACAAGGTGCCTGCTCTTGAAGCTTCGCCGCAGAAGCGCGGCGTGTGCACCCGCGTCTACACGACGACGCCGAAGAAGCCGAACTCCGCTCTCCGCAAGGTTGCGAAGGTGCGTCTGACCAACGGCTTCGAAGTGATTGGCTACATTCCGGGTGAGGGGCACAACCTTCAGGAACACTCCGTGGTGATGATCCGCGGCGGCCGCGTCAAGGATCTTCCCGGCGTGCGCTACCATATTCTGCGCGGCGTCCTCGATACCCAGGGCGTCAAGAACCGTAAGCAGCGCCGTTCGAAATACGGCGCGAAGCGTCCGAAGTGATCGGGAGAAACTGAGCCATGTCCCGTCGTCACAGCGCCGAGAAGCGCGAAGTCCATCCGGACCCGAAGTTCGGGAACCTGGTGGTGACCAAGTTCATGAATGCGGTGATGTATGCCGGCAAGAAGTCGGTCGCCGAAGGCATCGTCTATGGCGCCTTCGACATCATCGAAGCCAAGACCAAGCAGAGCCCGCTCGGCGTGTTCGAGCAGGCGCTCGACAACGTCATGCCTGCGATCGAGGTTCGTTCGCGGCGTGTCGGCGGCGCGACCTATCAGGTTCCTGTCGAGGTTCGCTCGACCCGTCGCCAGGCGCTGGGCATTCGCTGGATCATCACCGCTGCGCGCAACCGCAATGAGCGCACGATGACCGAGCGTCTGTCTGCCGAGTTGCTCGATGCGTCGAACAGCCGGGGCAACGCCGTCAAGAAGCGCGAAGACACGCACCGCATGGCGGAAGCGAACCGCGCGTTCTCGCACTACCGCTGGTAAGGAAGTACCATGCCTCGCAGCCATCCCATCCAGGACTATCGTAATTTCGGCATCATGGCGCACATCGATGCCGGGAAGACGACGACGACTGAGCGGATCCTGTTCTACACCGGCAAGAACCACAAGATGGGCGAGACCCATGATGGTTCTGCGACCATGGATTTCATGGCGCAGGAGCAGGAGCGGGGCATCACCATCACGTCCGCCGCGACGACCGCGTTCTGGAAAGATCACCGGCTGAACATCATCGACACGCCCGGCCACGTGGACTTCACCATCGAGGTGGAACGTTCGCTGCGCGTGCTCGACGGCGCCGTCTGCGTGCTGGATTCCAACCAGGGCGTCGAGCCCCAGACCGAAACCGTCTGGCGGCAAGGCGACAAGTATAATGTGCCGCGCATCGTCTTCGCCAATAAGATGGACAAGATCGGCGCCGATTTCTTCAAGTGCCTGTCCGACATCGTGGATCGTCTCGGCGCGAAGCCTGTTGCGATCCAGCTTCCCATCGGCTCGGAGAACAACTTCAAGGGCATGATCGACCTCGTCCGCATGAAGGCGTTGGTCTGGCGGGATGAGTCGCTGGGTGCGAACTACATCGAGGAAGACATTCCCGGGGATATGCTCGACCAGGCGAAGGAATATCGCGAGAAGATGATCGAGGCGGCCGTCGAACTCGACGACGACGCCATGGCTGCGTATCTCGACGGCACCGAGCCGGCCGAGGCGGACCTCAAGAAGCTGATCCGCAAGGCTGTGCTGACCGGCGTTTTCTATCCGGTGCTGTGCGGTTCTGCCTTCAAGAACAAGGGCGTACAGCCGCTTCTTGATGCCGTGGTTGATTATCTGCCGTCGCCGGTGGACGTGCCCGCCATCATGGGTGTGGACGCGGACGGCAACGAAGTGGAGCGGCACCCGGACGACAACGAGCCGATGTCGCTGCTGGCGTTCAAGATCATGGACGATCCGTTCGTCGGCACCATCACCTTCTGCCGCATCTATTCCGGCGTTCTCCAGAGCGGCACGGGCGTCGTGAATTCGACCCGCGAGCGCAAGGAGCGTATCGGCCGCATGCTGCTGATGCATGCGAACAACCGCGAAGACATCAAGGAAGCCTATGCCGGCGATATCGTCGCGCTGGCCGGCCTGAAAGAGGCGCGCACAGGTGACACCCTTTGCGATCCCGCCAAGCCGGTGATCCTTGAGAAGATGGAATTTCCCGAGCCGGTCATCGAGATCGCGATCGAGCCGAAGTCCAAGGCCGACCAGGAGAAACTGGGTGTGGCGCTGGCCAAGCTCGCGGCGGAGGATCCCTCTTTCCGTGTGTCGACCGATCAGGAGAGCGGCCAGACCATCCTCAAGGGCATGGGCGAACTGCATCTCGACATCAAGGTCGATATTCTGAGGCGCACGTATAAGGTGGACGCCAACATCGGCGCGCCGCAGGTGGCGTATCGCGAGCGTATCACCAAGCCGGTGGCGGTCGACTACACCCACAAGAAGCAGACCGGCGGCACCGGTCAGTATGCGCGCGTTAAGCTCGAGGTCTCCCCGAACGAGGCGGGCGCCGGTTTCGCCTTCGAGAGCAAGATCATCGGCGGCAACGTGCCGAAGGAATACATCCCCGGCGTCGAGAAGGGGCTGGAATCCGTGCTCGGCGCAGGTGTGCTGGCCGGCTTCCCGGTCGTCGACGTGAAGGTCGACCTGGTGGACGGCGCCTATCACGACGTCGACTCCTCCGCGCTCGCCTTCGAGATCGCGTCCCGGGCGGCGTTCCGCGAAGCCTTGCAAAAGGGCGCGTCGGTCCTGCTCGAGCCGATCATGAAGGTCGAGGTCGTGACACCTGAAGACTACACCGGTTCGGTCATCGGCGACCTGAACTCCCGGCGTGGCCAGATCCAGGGTCAGGACATGCGCGGAAATGCCAACGTCGTCAATGCGATGGTGCCGTTGGCTAATATGTTTGGTTATGTGAACACGCTGCGCTCCATGTCGCAGGGGCGCGCCACATTCACCATGCAGTTCGATCACTACGCGGAAGTGCCGAAGGCGGTCGCTGACGAAGTTCAGAAGAAATACGCCTGAAGCTGAAGCAACATAACCTCATAATCTCTGAAACGACACGAACAGGCAGACGGAGAGTCCGATGGCCAAAGAGAAATTCAACCGCAGCAAGCCGCATTGCAATATCGGCACCATTGGTCACGTCGACCATGGCAAGACCTCGCTGACCGCAGCGATCACCAAGGTGCTGGCAGAAGCCGGCGGCGCGACCTTCACCGCCTACGACCAGATCGACAAGGCGCCGGAAGAGAAGGCCCGCGGCATCACGATTTCCACCTCGCACGTGGAATACGAGACGCCGAACCGCCACTATGCCCACGTCGACTGCCCCGGCCACGCCGACTATGTGAAGAACATGATCACCGGCGCGGCCCAGATGGACGGCGCGATCCTGGTCGTGTCCGCCGCTGACGGCCCGATGCCGCAGACCCGCGAGCACATCCTGCTCGCCCGTCAGGTCGGCGTGCCCGCCATCGTCGTGTTCCTGAACAAGTGCGACATGGTCGACGATCCGGAACTGCTCGAACTGGTCGAGATGGAAGTCCGCGAGCTGCTGTCGAAGTACAACTTCCCCGGCGACGATATCCCCGTCATCAAGGGTTCGGCTCTGGCCGCTCTGGAAGACTCCGACGCCAAGCTCGGCAAGGAAGCCGTTCTGGAGCTGATGAAGGCCGTGGACGCCTACATCCCGCAGCCGGAGCGCCCGATTGACCTGCCGTTCCTGATGCCGGTCGAAGACGTGTTCTCGATCTCCGGCCGCGGCACCGTCGTGACCGGCCGCGTCGAGCGCGGCATCGTCAAGGTCGGCGAGGAAATCGAGATCGTCGGCATCCGCCCGACCCAGAAGACCACCGTCACCGGCGTTGAGATGTTCCGCAAGCTGCTCGATCAGGGCCAGGCCGGCGACAACATCGGCGCGCTGCTGCGCGGCACGAAGCGCGAGGACGTCGAGCGCGGCCAGGTGCTGTGCAAGCCGGGCTCGGTCAAGCCGCACACCAAGTTCAAGGCCGAGGCCTACATCCTCACCAAGGAAGAGGGTGGCCGCCACACGCCGTTCTTCACCAACTACCGCCCGCAGTTCTACTTCCGCACGACCGACGTGACGGGCGTGGTCCATCTGCCGGAAGGCACCGAGATGGTGATGCCAGGCGACAACATCTCCATGGAAGTGCACCTGATCGTGCCGATCGCCATGGAAGAGAAGCTGCGCTTCGCCATCCGCGAGGGTGGCCGCACGGTTGGCGCCGGCGTCGTCGCCAGCATCATCGAGTAAGACTGAACGAATGCGGGTGGCCGGTGCGGCCGGCCATCCGCTTTTCCTTCGCGAGCCAAGTACGTGAATGGCCGAGCCAAAAGCCGGCCATGACGGGCGAGAGAGAAACACAATGAACGGCCAGAATATCCGGATCCGGCTCAAGGCGTTCGATCACCGTATCCTCGATACGTCGACGCGCGAGATCGTTGCTACCGCCAAGCGCACGGGTGCGCAGGTGCGGGGCCCGATTCCGCTCCCGACCCGTATCGAGAAATTCACGGTGAACCGGTCGCCCCATATCGACAAGAAGAGCCGCGAGCAGTTCGAGATGCGCACTCACAAGCGCCTTCTCGACATCGTCGATCCGACCCCGCAGACCGTCGATGCTTTGATGAAGCTCGACCTCGCCGCGGGCGTCGACGTCGAGATCAAGCTCTGAGCCGCGCGAGAACGAGGACAAACCCATGCGCTCCGGCGTGATCGCACAAAAGGTCGGCATGACCCGCGTCTTCACTGACGCAGGTGAGCATGTCCCGGTGACTGTCCTGCGCCTGGCGCAGTGTCAGGTGCTCGGCCATCGGACCTCCGAGAAGAATGGTTATGTGGCGCTGCAAGTCGGCGCCGGCACCCGCCGCGTGAATAACGTGACGCGTGCCGAGCGTGGCAACTTCGCCATCGCCCAGGTCGAGCCGAAGCGCAAAGTCGCGGAATTCCGCGTGAGCGACGACGCTTTGATCCCGGTCGGCGCGGAGATCACCGCGGATCATTTCGTGGTCGGCCAGTTCGTCAACGTGACCGGCACTTCCACCGGCAAGGGTTTTGCCGGCGGCATGAAGCGCTGGAATTTCGGCGGTCTGCGCGCCTCCCACGGCGTCTCGGTCTCGCATCGTTCGATCGGTTCGACCGGCGGCCGTCAGGACCCGGGCCGCACCTTCAAGAACAAGAAGATGCCCGGCCATATGGGCGTCGACCGCGTGACCACGCTCAACCTCAAGGTCGTGCAGACGGATGTCGAGCGCGGCCTGGTGCTGGTCGAGGGCGCCGTTCCCGGCGTCAAGGGCGGCTGGATCATGGTTCGTGACGCGGTGAAGAAGCCGCTGCACAAGGATGCACCGAAGCCCGGCAAGTTCCGGGTTGCGGGCGGCAATGGTGGCGCCGATGCCGCTCCGGCTGCGGAAGCGCCGGCTGGTGAAGGGGAGGCGTGACATGGAACTGAAGGTCACGACACTCGACGGCAACGAAGCCGGCTCGGTCAGCCTGTCCGACGAGATCTTCGGGCTTGAGCCCCGCGCGGATCTCATCCAGCGCTGCATCAACTGGCAGCTCGCCAAGCGCCAGCGCGGCACCCACAAGGTGAAGAACCGCGCCGAGATCTGGCGGACCGGCAAGAAGATGTACCGCCAGAAGGGCACCGGCGGCGCTCGCCACGGTTCCCAGCGCGTCGCCCAGTTCCGGGGCGGCGGCCGCGCCTTCGGTCCGGTCGTACGCAGCCATGCCATCGACCTCCCGAAGAAGGTCCGCGCACTCGCGCTGCGGCATGCGCTTTCGGCCAAAGCCAAAAGCGGTGGCATCGTCGTGATGGACAGCATTGTCGCGGAGAACGCCAAGACCAAGGCGCTGAAGGAGAATTTCGCGAAGCTCGGCTTCATCAACGCGCTGATCATCGATGGCGCGGAAGTGAACGAGAACTTCGCGCTGTCCGCCCGCAACATTCCCAATATCGACGTGCTGCTGGTTCAGGGCATCAACGTCTACGACATTCTGCGGCGTCAGACCCTCGTACTGACCAAGGCGGCTGTCGATGCTTTGGAGGCTCGCTTCAAATGAGCACGAGCGATCCGCGCCATTACGATGTGATCCTGGCTCCGGTCATTACCGAGAAGTCCACGGTCGCGTCTGAATTCAATCAGGTGATCTTCAAGGTGTCCCGCACGGCGACCAAGCCGCAGATCAAGGATGCCGTGGAGAAGCTGTTCGACGTCAAGGTCCGGCACGTGAACACGATCGTCCGCAAGGGCAAGCGCAAGGTGTTCAAGGGCCGGCTCGGCTTCCAGTCCGACGCGAAGCGCGCCGTTGTGACCCTCGAAGAGGGCCATCACATCGACGTGACGACCGGGCTGTAAGGAACGGAATCCGATCATGGCACTGAAGTCATACAATCCGACCACACCGAGCCAGCGTCAGCTCGTCACGGTTGACCGGTCCGCGCTCCACAAGGGCAAGCCGGTCAAGGCTTTGACGGTCGGCAAGCACTCGAACGGCGGCCGCAACAACACGGGGCGGATCACGGTTCGTTTCCTTGGCGGCGGTCACAAGCAGAGCTATCGCATCATCGACTTCAAGCGGCGCAAGTTCGATGCGCCTGCGAAGGTCGACCGGATCGAATACGATCCGAACCGGACGGCGTTCATCGCGCTGATCCGCTATGAGGATGGCGAACTGGCCTATATCCTGGCGCCGCAGCGTCTCGCGGTCGGCGACACCGTCGTCGCCGGCGAGTATGTGGACGTCAAGCCGGGCAACGCCATGCCGCTCGGGAATATTCCGATCGGCACCATTGTCCACAACGTCGAGCTGAAGGTCGGCAAAGGCGGGCAGATCGCGCGTTCGGCCGGGACCTATGTGCAGATCGTCGGCCGCGATGGCGAGTATGTCATTCTTCGCCTGAATTCCGGCGAACAGCGCCTCGCGCATGGCCGCTGCATTGCGACCGTGGGTGCGGTCTCGAACCCGGACAACATGAACACGACCGTCGGCAAGGCCGGCCGCCAGCGCTGGCTTGGCCGTCGCCCCCACAACCGCGGCGTCGTCATGAACCCGATCGACCATCCGCATGGTGGTGGTGAAGGCAGGACGTCCGGCGGCCGGCATCCGGTCACGCCGTGGGGCCTGCCCACCAAGGGCAAGAAGACCCGGACCAACAAGTCCACCAGCAAGTTCATCATTTCCAGCCGCCACGCGCGGAAGAAGAAGTAAGCGAGGGCTAACGTCATGGGACGTTCGGTTTGGAAAGGCCCGTTTGTCGACGGTTATCTGCTTAAGAAGGCGGATGTGTCGCGTGCGTCGGGTCGCCATGAGGTGATCAAGATCTGGAGCCGGCGCTCCACGATCCTGCCGCAGTTCGTCGGCCTGACGTTCGGTGTCTACAACGGTCAGAAGCACGTTCCGGTCGCCGTCAACGAGGAGATGGTCGGTCACAAGTTCGGCGAATTCGCGCCGACGCGGACCTTCCAGGGCCATGCGGCTGACCGCAAGGCCAAGCGGTCGTAAGCGAGGATTGTCATGAGCAAACGCGCACGCGAACGCGCGCTCTCCGAGAGCGAAGCCAAGGCGGTGGCCCGCATGCTGCGGGTCTCCCCGCAGAAGTTGAACCTGGTTGCGGGCCTGATCCGCGGGAAGAAGGTGGCGAGCGCGCTTGCCGACCTTGAATTCTCCCGTAAGCGGATCGCCCGGGACGTGAAGAAGTGCCTGCAATCGGCCATTGCCAATGCCGAAAACAACCATGACCTCGACGTCGACGATCTGATCGTTGCCGAGGCCCATGTCGGCAAGGCTCTGGTGATGAAGCGCCACGTTCCGCGCGGCCGCGGCCGTGTCGGCCGGATCATGAAGCCGTTCTCGCACCTGACGATCATCGTTCGTCAGGTCGAGGCAGCGGCTTAAGGAAGAGAGGACCTCATGGGTCAGAAGATCAATCCGATCGGCCTGCGCCTCGGCATCAACCGGACCTGGGATTCCCGCTGGTTCGC
>Ga0182736_1002523_pt1 | contig 13818 bp, 7 predicted proteins | sample eDN5th30CKraftBY_FD_128882 | JGI IMG/M metagenome (GOLD analysis project Ga0182736, IMG submission 128882) | Enriched backyard soil microbial communities from Emeryville, California, USA - eDNA 5th pass 30_C Kraft BY (version 2) (version 2) | ecosystem: Environmental > Terrestrial > Soil >...
CACGACGATGCGGGCGCCTTTCGCCTTGGCGCGCTCGATCAGGTCGCCGTGCTGAAGCAACTGAGCGACGCTCAGCGGCACGAAGATGCGGCCCTTGTCGATCGCGGCGATGGCGACCTCGCGGAACACGGACGGCGGCAGCGCCTCGACCACTATGTCGCAGTCGTCGGCCAGCGCCTCCGGCGTACGCAGCGCAATCATGTCGCCGATCTGCGGCAATTTGGCCCGCGCCTTCTCGACGTCGCGCACGGAAACCGCGGCCAGCGTCAGGCCGGGAACGTCGCCGTCGATCAGACGGCGCGCGACATCGAGACCGACCGCACCGAGACCGGCGACACCCACGCGAAGGGATTGTTTGGCGGACACTGGCGAACTCCTTCAGTCAGGCTTGCGGATACAGCGAAAACGGGGCCGCTCTACCATGTTAAAACTCCCGGCGGGAGGGGGCGGAGAGCGTCTCACCATAGGCGAGTGCCGGCGTCCACCCCCAATCGGAGATAGTCGTCGGAGGGGAGGATGGCTGCTACCGCCATTCCTGGAGACGGTAGCCCTCTTCCGTGAAGCGGTAGGCCTGGCCCGCCGTTTCCATCCGCTCGCTCGCCTTGGCGGTAAGGCCCCAGTGGTCGAGGCGGCCGGGCGGCCATTTCCAGTCTTCCGGCTTGCCGGCTTGATAGTGCTCGTCGACCTGCTGCATCTCGCCGGTGTATTCGACCGGCATGTTCTCCGGACCGATGAAATAGCAGAACACATTGTTGCCGGGGCCGTGCCGGCCCGGTCCCCATTCGATGCTGCGGCCATCGTCGCGCATGCGGCCGGCACCGCGCATGACCGAATCGAGGTCGGGCATCTCGAAGGCGATGTGGTTGAGCGTCGCGCCGCCCTCGAAGCCCAGCACTATGCTGTGATGGTCGCTGCCGCAGGACACGAATCGCATTTTCCGCGTGGTGTCGGTGAGCCGGAAACCAAGGACATCGCGGAAACAGGCGAAGGTAGCGTCGGCGTCGCCGGTGTTGAGATTGATATGGCTGAGCTTGCGCGGCCGGTCGGGCTGGTCAGCCGTGTCGGCGTGGTCGGCCACGCCGCATACCACGGCAATGTTGCGGCCTTCCGGGTCCTTGAAGCCGAAGCCGTATTCGCCGTGCGGCTGGCGCAGCGGCGCCGGCGGATCGATTGTCGTCAAGCCATGCTCTACCGCCTGCGCATGCAGCGCGTCGACTGCGGCGCGGTCGGCGGCGTCGAACACCATGCGGATCAGCGCCGGGCGCGGCGTGTAACGCAGGCCGAGAATGTGGTGGAATGGTCCGGTGCCGCGCAGCCGGTGTACCGCATTGCCGTCGCCGACATGGGTCAGATGCCAGACGTCGGTGAAGAACTTCAGCGCCTTGGCCGGATCGGTCAGCCCGATCTCGATGCTGCGCAAGGCACGGACGCTGGTCTTGGTCATGTCGGGTCACCCAGAAAACGCATCGCATTGTCGTGATGCAGCAGCTTCACGTCGGCGGCGGACAGGTTCAGCGCAGCAACCGCCTCGACCGGTGCGCGGTCGTGAATATCGAACGGGAAATCAGTGCCGATGCAGAGCTGGCGCACGCCGAACGTTTCGATGAGGTGGCGCAAAGTGTGCGGATCGTAGACCAGCGTGTCGTAATAGAGCCGGCGGGCGTGTTCGAAAGGCGAGACGCCGATGCGCTCGGCGAATTCCGGCTTGATGTCCCAGCCGCGCGCCAGCCGCGGCAGGATCGAAGCGAAGGCGCCGCCGCCATGGCTGAACGCCAGCCGCAGGCGCGGGTAGCGCGTGAGCGTGCCGCCGGTCATCAGCGACGCGATGGCATAGGCGGTGTCGAGCGGGAAACCGATATAGGCCATCAGACCCGGCGGGCCGACGATGCGTTCTTTCCCCGAAGGATGCAGAGCGTGCACGAAGATCGAGGCGCCCAATTCCTCCGCCGCCGCGAAGAAGACGTCGAACTTCGGGTCGCCGATGGCGGCGCCGTTGATGTTGCTGCCGATCTCGACGCCGCGGAAGCCGTCGCGCATTAGCCGTTCCAGCTCGCGCGCCGCCACGTCCGGATCCTGCATCGGCACGCCGCCAAGGCCGATGAACTTGTCCGGGGCCTGCGCCACCATGGTGGCGATGGTGTCGTTGACGTGCCGCGTCAGCGGCAGCGCATCCTCGAGCGGCAGCCAGTAGGACAACAGCTCCGGCATCGGCGACAGCACCTGGCGCGCGATGTTCATGCGCGCCATCGCCTCGGCGCGGCGGCCGATGTCCCAGCACTCGTCTGTGACGGTGCGGAAGTTCTTGCCGTCGATCATCACGTTCTTGTGGTGGCAATCGCAGCCTGCCGCCATTTGCGGCCACTGCGCGCCGCCGAACGGCGTCACGTGCTTGCCGGCGTAGGCGGGAAACTCCGCCGGCACGATGTGGGTGTGGATGTCGACGGCCTGAGATGTCACGGCTGGTGTCCGGTGCAGATGGGCGGGCGTTCCTCCATAACGGCTCGCGCGCCGTTGGCATAGCCCGGTGTCAGGCGTTCGCGCGCCGGTGCAGGCGACGGTGGCGGGCGGCTCTATTTTCGCTGCGGCTCCGCGAGAAAGCGGTCCAGCGCCGCGATCTCCTGCCGGTCGCCGTCGTGGTCGGCGGCCATCCCCTCGTAGAAGCGGGCGGCGGCGGTGAGCATCGCGTTCTCGGGGCGCTCCTTGCCGATGAAGTCGGAAATTTCCTCCATCTCCGCCACCCAGCGATAGGCCTTGGAATACATCCCCGGCACCATGCGGTTGAAATAGGCGAGCAGCGCCGGCTGGCTTTCCGCCAGTTCGGCTCTCAGCGCTTCGGCCGAACCGCCGCGCTCGGCCGCGAGCATCATGGTCGCGGCGAGGGCGGTGATGCCCTTGGTGATGCCGGCATAGGACATCTTCAGCGACGAGGCGGCGGTCAGCGGCCCGTCCAGCACGCGGATGACCAGGCCGTAATCGTTCAGCCGGGCGAACTGCGGCGCCACCGGCCCCGATGCGTAGAACCGGGTGTTGTTGCTCCCGGGCTTCGGCGGCAGGCCGATGATGCCGGCGCCGACGAAGGGGCAACCCGTTTGGCCGATGACATTGGCGACCTCCAGCATCGTACTTGGGCTGACGGCGTTGCACTCGACGTAGACCGGCTTTTTGTTGGCGGCGGACAAGACGGGCGCCAGCCGTTGCGCAAGGCCAAGCGAATCGCCCGGCGGCACGATCGACAGCAGGAAATCGGCATCCGCCAGCGCGCGATCGTCGACCGCCTGCATGCCGGCCGCCTTGGCGCGCGCGGCGCTGGCCTCGCCGCGTCCGGCCAGCGACGTCAGCACCGTTATTCCATTCTCCGTCAGGCGGCCGGCGACGCCGGCTCCCATGTGGCCCGGTGCGACGATGGCGACGGTTGGTGTCATCGACTATCTCCTGCTATTGCTCTTTCGGTTGGCGAATTTACAAAGGCCGCTATAGCCTGCCAATCCGTCGTTCCTTCCATCTCGACGCGCGTGCGCGATCCGGCCTTGCGGCCGGTGGACCCGTACCCGTTACCTTAGCAAAAAAGGGCGTTCGTTTGACCGATCAACAAGGCCCGACCGCGACGGCCGGGACATCTGAAGCGCGCGCCTGGACCCGGATACTTCTGCAATATCGCGAGCCGGACGGACTGCGCAGCGTCTTTGAAATCGGTATTACCCTGCTGCCGCTGGCGGCGCTCTGGACGCTGATGTGGCTGGCGCTCGGCGCGGGCCACTGGTGGGCGACCCTGTTGCTGGCCATTCCGGCGGCCGGCTTCCTGGTGCGGCTTTTCATGATTCAACACGACTGCGGCCATGGCGCATTTTTCCGTCATCGTCTGGTCAATGACTGGACCGGCCGCGCCCTCGGCGTACTCACCTTCACGCCCTATGATTTCTGGAAGCGCACGCACTCCGTTCACCACGCGACCTCCGGCAATCTCGAGGGCCGGGGCATGGGCGATATCGATACGCTGACGGTCAGTGAATATTTGTCGATGTCGCGGCTGGGTCGATTGCGATACCGGCTGTACCGCCATCCGGCCGTGATGTTCGGCATCGGTCCGGCATATCTTTTCATCTTCCGGCACCGGCTGCCCTTTGGCCTGATGCGCGCCGGCTGGGGGCCGTGGCTCAGCACCATGGGCACCAATCTGGCGATCGCGGGCGTCGTCGCGGCGCTGATCTGGCTGGTCGGCGTCGGTCCGTTCCTCGCGGTACAGGTGCCGATCCTGCTGCTGGCGGCCGCGCTCGGGGTCTGGCTGTTCTATGTCCAGCATCAGTTCGAGACCACCGTGTGGGACCGTCGCGCCGACTGGGATCTACACGAGACGGCGCTGTTCGGCAGTTCCTATTACGTGATGCCGCGCTTTCTGAGCTGGTTCACCGCCAATATCGGTATCCACCATGTCCATCATTTGTGTAGCCGGATTCCCTACTACCGCCTGCCGCAGGTGCTGCGCGAGCATCCCTCACTAGGCGCCGTCAGCCGCCTGACGCTGTGGGACAGCGTCAAGTGTGTGCGGCTGGTGTTGTGGGACGAGGACAGCCGGAAGCTGGTGTCGTTCCGCGACATGCGCAGGACGCGCGCGGCCTGACCGTTGCGGTTCGGTCTCAGGTATGTGTCGCGCCACCGTCGGCGTTGATGATCTGTCCGGTGACGAAGGCCGATCCTTCGGAGGCAAGGAACAGCGCGCTGCCCACCAGATCCTCCGGCGTCTCGGCGCGGGGAATGCACTGCATGGCGACGATGCGTTCCTTCTGCGCCGGCGTCACCGTCTTGCGCTCGATCTCGGTGAAGGTCGCGCCCGGCAGCAATGAGTTGACGGTGATGCCGTCAGGTCCCAGTTCGCGCGCCATCGACCGGCTCATGCCGATCAGCGCCGACTTCGACGCGATGTAGTGCAGGTATCCGGGCCGGCCCAGCGGCACCGCCGCCGAGGCGATGTTGATGATGCGGCCCCATTTGGCCTTGCGCATGGCCGGCACCACGGCGCGCGCGCACAGGAAGGGACCGGTGACGTTGACGCGCAGCACCTGTTCCCATTCCTCCAGCGGAATCTGGTCGAAGGGGCGCATCTCCAGGGTCGAAAAGATGCCGGCGTTGTTGATCAAGACGTCGATGCGGCCGTATTCGTCGTTCACCAGCTCGACCATTTCCTCGACCGAGGCCGGATCGGCGACGTCGGTGGTGACGGCGAGCACCTGCCCATCGGCCTTGAGGATTTCCGCCGCAACCGCGGCGGCCGTTGCCTCGTTGCGCTCGGCGATGACGACGCGGGCGCCGGCCATGGCGAAGGATTTGGCGAAGACGCGGCCGATGCCCTGACCGGCGCCGGTGATGATGACGACGCGGTCTTTCAGGGTCGGGAATACGATGTTGGTCAGGTCAGTCATGCGGTGTCTCGCTGTTCTTGTCATTCCGGGACGGCGCTCTTGGCGCCGGGCCCGGAATCCATAAACACGGTTTTTGAGTATGGATTCCGGGCTCGCTCGCAAGGGCTCGCGCCCCGGAATGACCGGTAAAACTGTTTCTTTCCCTACGCCAGTTTCTCCAGCGCCTGTCTGGCGTTCACCGGCGTCCACCACGGCTTGATGCCGAGGTCATTGGCGATGATGCCGGCGGTGATGTAGCCGGCGCCTCCGGAAATGCCGCCGCCGGGATGGCTGGCGGAGCCGGCGGTGTAGAGATTCGGTATCGGCGAACGGTAGCCGAAGTGATTGTACATCACCTGCTCGGCGTTGAAAGCGCCCATGAAGATGTCGCCGCCGCGCATGTTGATCATCTCCTGCACGTACTCCCGTCCGGTATACACGTAGCGGCCAAGGACGTTGTCCTTCGTCATGTTCGGGCAGTAGCGGGCGAAGGTCTCCTCGATCTTGCCGGCGAACTCTTCCTTGAAGTCGGCGTAGCTCTGTCCGCCGAGCTCCGGATTGAGCGGCATCACGTGCCAGGCGTAAGTGGTGTGCCGGCCCGGCGGCGCCTGAGTCGGATCGAGCAGGCTCAGCGGTCCCGAGCCGAACTGCACGAGTTTCGGCACGCGGCCGGCCTTGGTGTCCTCATGCGCGTCGAAGAGGTCTTCCATGGTCTCGGCGCCAAGGGACCATTTCATCGCAAGGTTGATGTTGGGATCGAAGCTCTCCGCGGCGAAGCGCGGGCTCTCCTTCAGGGCCCAGTGCACGCCGAACAGGCTCCAGGCGGTGTACTGGAATTTGTCGATCTTGCTCAGGAACGGCGCCGGCAATTGGGCTCGCCCGACCAGCGTTTCAAATGTCTGGTGCACGTCCAGCGTCGATGCGACGAACTGCTTCGCACGCACGGTGCGGCCGTCCGCCAGTTCGATGCCGGTCGCCTTGCCGTTCTCGACGACGATCTTCGCGATGTCGACCTGCGGCTGGAAGGTGCCGCCGCTGGCGATGAAAGTTTCCATCAGGCCGCGTGCGAGGTTGAACGAACCGCCCTGGCAGAGCTGGTAGCCGCTTTCCAGATCGAAAGCGCGGATCACCGATCCCATCGGCGACGTCTTCGAGGTGGTGTCGACCAGCCAGGTGCCGAACAGCGAGACCTTGAACAGGAACAGCAACTGAACGTGTTCGTTTTCGAACAGTTCGCGCACCACATCGAGCGGCTGGCGTGCGGCGACGGCGAGGAAATCCCGACCTTCCGGCGTACGCGACAGCAGTGCATCGCGTTCCGCCTGCGGCAGCGGCTCGGAGAAGCGCTCCGCCAGCAGAATGTCACGGGTGATCTTCTCGGCCTTGCGATTCCAGGTGCGGAAGGTCTCGGCGTCCTTCTGCGAGAAGCGCGCGATGTTGGCGACCGATTCGTCCAGATCGCGGCCGAGCACCAGCGCCGTGCCGTCGTTATGCGCTTGGCCGAACTCGTAACGCGGCGTGATGTAGGTCACGCGCTCGCCGATGCCGAGATCCTTGAACCACGGCGTCTCGCTGATATGGAAATGATTGATCGAGTGCAGGTTGTGATAGAAGCCGGGCAGGGTCGCCTCGGTCGTGCACAGCCCGCCGCCATAGGTGAGCCGCCGCTCCACGAGCAGGATCTTGAGACCGGCCTTGGCGAGGTAGCTGCCGAGGATCAGGCCGTGGTGGCCGGCGCCGATGATGATGCCGTCATAGGTTTTTTCGAGTGCTTTCGACAATTCTTCCGTCCCGGCTGGCTGAAAGGATTTCGGCCGTGGCGGCCGAGCCCCAACACTGCCGGATCGCCGCCGAGTGGGTCAATGCCTGCTGCCGCATGGCCGATGGTCTGCGAGAATATAATGTCGCGAATTTCGCGACGGTATTGACCGGCGAGGTGCGCGCGCCTTTTCCGCCGATGAAAGAGACGGCCGCGTGTCGGCTTCTATTCTGCCGGTTGGATGCGCGGGGCCGGCGGCTCGCGGCGGCGGCGCACGAATGACACGTTCATGCCGCCGAGCCGGCGGTGCAGGCGGTCGAGCAGCAGATAGATCACCGGCGTCGTGTACAGCGTCAGGAACTGCGACACCAGCAGGCCGCCGATAATGGTGATGCCGAGCGGGCGGCGCATTTCGGAACCCGGGCCGGTGGCGATGAGCAGCGGCACCGCGCCCAGCATCGCCGCCATGGTCGTCATCAGGATCGGCCGGAAGCGTTCCATGCAGGCTTCATGAATTGCCGCCGCCGGCGACAGCCCGCGGCTGCGCTCGGCCTCCAGCGCGAAGTCGACCATCATGATGCCGTTCTTCTTGACGATGCCGATCAGCAAAATGATGCCGATGAAGGCGATCACGCTCAGTTCCGTGCCGGCGATTTGCAGCGCCAGCAGCGCGCCGAGGCCGGCCGACGGCAGCGTCGAGATGATGGTGAGCGGATGCGCCAGGCTCTCGTACAGTACGCCGAGCACGATATAGACCGCGATCAGCGCCGCCAGCAGCAGCAGCGGCTGGGCGCCGGCGCTCTGCCGGTAGGCTTTGACGTCGCCTGAGTATTCGGCGCGGATGACGTCGGGGATGTGCATTTCGGCGATCGCGCGGTCGAGCGCGGCGGTCGCTTCCTCGATCGGCGTGTCGGCGGCGAGGTTGTAGGTGATGGTGGTCGAGGGAAACAGACCTTGATGGTTCACGACCAGCGGGGCGATGCCGCGCTCGACAGTGGTCACCGCCGACAGCGGCACCAGATTCCGTCCATTGCCGGGCACGTAGACCTGCGCGAGGTCGTTCGGGTCGCGCTGATACTGGCGGTCGACCTCGAGGATCACACGATACTGGTTGCGCGCGGTGAAGATGGTCGAGACCTGCCGCTGCGAGAATCCGTCATTGAGTGCGTTGACGATGTCCTGAATGCGCACCCCGAGGCGGGAGGCGGCGTTGCGGTCGATGCTGATGTTGGCCTGCAGGCCACCTTGCTCCCGGTCGGTGGTGACGTCGGTCACGCTCGGCACCTGCTTGACGCGCTCGACCACGCGCGGCACCCAGCGCTGCAATTCCTCGATGTCGGAACTCCACAGCGTGAACTGGTATTGCGAGTCGCTTTGGCGGCCGCCGACCCGCAGATCCTGCGCCGGAAACATGAAGACGCTGATGCCGGGAATGCCGCTCAGCCGGCCACGTAACCGGCCGATCACCTGCTGCGAGGTGACGTTGTTGCGTTCCGCCAGCGGCTTCAGGCTGATGAACAGCCGGCCGCGATTGACCGAGGCGCCGCCCGGGCCGCCGCCGCCGCCGACCGATGAGCCGAGCCCGGCGACCGCGGGATCGGCCAGCACGATGTCCATCACCTTCAGTTGCAGCGCCAGCATGGCGTCGTAGGAAATGTCGGTGGCGGCCGAGGTGCCGCCGAAGATCAGCCCGGTGTCGTCCTGCGGGAAATAGCCTTTCGGGGTCTTGATGTAGAGGTCGACGGTCAGCGCCAGCGTGGCGACGAAGGCGACCAGCGCCAGTGCCTGATATTGAATGACGAAGGCCAGCGAGCGGTCATAGAAGCGCAACATCCGCGACAGCACGCCTTCGACTGCGCGATCGAGCCAGGTGGCGTTCTTGCTCGGCGGATGACGCACGAAATAAGCGCAGATCATCGGCGTCACCGACAGCGACACCACGGTGGACACGGCGATGGCGAAGGCCAGCGTCACGGCGAACTCGTGAAACAGCCGTCCGACGATGCCGCCCATGAACAGCAGCGGGATGAAGGCGGCGACCAGCGATACCGAGATCGACACCACGGTAAAGCCGATCTGCCGCGCGCCTTTCAGCGCCGCGCGCAGCGGCGAGGCGCCGGCCTCCATGTTGCGGAACACGTTCTCGATCATGACGATGGCGTCGTCGACGACGAAGCCGATGCTCACCGCCAGCGCCATCAGCGACAGGTTGTCGATCGAAAAGCCGGCCACCCACATGCCGGCGCAGGTGCCGGCGAGCGACAGCGGCACCGTGACGCCGGCCGCCAGCGTCGCCGCGGTACGGCGCAGGAACAGGAACACGACTAGCATCACCAGCACAATGGTCGCGGCGAGCGTCAGCTGCATATCGTAGACACTGGCGCGGATGGTGAGGGTGCGGTCGCTCAGCACCGATATCTCGACGCCGGCCGGAATCCACTGACGCAGCTCTGGCAGCAGCGCGTAGATGCGGTCGACCGTGTCGATGACATTGGCGTCGCCCTGCTTGGTGATCATCAGCAGCACCGACGGATCGCGGTTGTACCAGCCGGCCGAGCGCGTATCGCGCACGCTGGGCTGGATCGACGCCACGTCGGACAGTCGGATCACGGTGCCGTCTACCGTCTTGACCACCAGGGTCCGGTAATCGCCGGCGGCGCGCAATTGATCGTTGATGCCGATCGAGACGCCGCGGCTGTCGCCATCGAAGGCGCCGACCGGTCCGACCGCGTTGGCATTGGCGATTGCCGTGCGCACTTCCTCCATCGCCAGTCCCATGGCGGCGAGCCGCGCCGAGTCGACCCGCACGCGGATCGCCGGCTGCTCCGAGCCGGCCACGGTGACGTCGGCGACGCCGTCGACCTGGCTGAGGCGCTGGGCGATGACGCTGTCGGCGACGTCATAGATTGCGCTGCCTTGCATGGTTTTCGACGACAGCGCCAAAATCAGCACCGGCGCCGCGGCCGGATTGGATTTGCGGAAGGTCGGCAGCGTCGGCATGTCGCCTGGCAAGTCGCTCAGCGCCGCATTCAGCGCGGCCTGGACGTCGCGGGCGGCGCCCTCGATGTCGCGCGTCAGATCGAACTGGATGGTGATGCGCGTCGAGCCGAGCGAACTGCGCGACGTCATTTCGGTGATGCCGGAAATGACGCCCAGCCGCCGCTCCAGCGGCGACGCCACCGTCGCGGCCATGACCTGCGGATCGGCGCCCGGCCGGCTGGCGCTGATGTTGATGGTCGGGAATTCGACCGTCGGCAGGCTCGCCACCGGCAACTGGCCATAAGCGACCAACCCGATCAGGAACAGGCCGATCGCCAGCAGCGTGGTGCCGATCGGCCGCCGGATGAACGGGTAGGAGAAGTTCATGGTGCGCCTCGGGAAGAAGGCCGGGCGGCAGTCTCAGCATGTACCCTCCCCCCTTGTGGGGGAGGGTTAGGGAGGGGGGTGCTGCGGAGGTCTTGAGACAAATTTGCTGTCACCCCCACCCCCGACCCCTCCCCAAAAGGGGGAGGGGAGCAGACAGCGTGCGTGGCGCGATCAAGGGCGAACGTAACCATCCCCGTCACTCCGCCGGGCCGGGCGCGAAGCGCTGGCGCGGCGCCGGCGACAGCCGGGCGCGCAGGCGCTCCATGTAGAGGTAGATCACCGGCGTGGTGTAGAGCGTCAGCAACTGGCTGAGCAGCAGACCGCCGACGATGGTTATGCCGAGCGGGTTGCGCAGTTCGGAGCCGGTGCCGCCCTCCAGCGCCAGCGGCAGCGCGCCGAACAGCGCCGCCAGCGTCGTCATCATGATCGGGCGGAAGCGTAGCAGCGCCGCCTGCACGATCGATTCTTCCGGCGACATGCCCTGTTTGCGCTCGGCCTCGAGCGCGAAGTCGATCATCAGGATGGCGTTCTTCTTGACGATGCCCATCAGCAGCACGATGCCGATCAACGCGATCACCGAGAGATCGTAGCCGAACAGCATCAGCGCCAGCAGTGCGCCGACGCCGGCCGACGGCAGCGTCGACAGGATGGTGAGCGGGTGGATGAAGCTCTCGTAGAGCACGCCGAGCACGATGTAGATAGCGATGGTTGCCGCCAGCAACAGCCAGGGCTGGCCGGCCAGCGAGCGGTCGAACTCGGAGGCGTCGCCGGAGTAGCTGCCCGTCACCGAGGTCGGCATGCCGATGTCGCGCTGGGCCTCGCCGATCAGACGCACCGCGTCCGACAGCGCATAGCCGCGGGCCAGATCGAAGCTGATGGTGACGCTCGGGAACTGTTCCTGTCGTGAGATCGCCAGCGGCGCCGACGTGGGGACGAAGCGGGCGAAGGCGGCGAGCGGGATCTGGTTGCTGCCGGTAATGCTGTTCGGGGTAGCCGAGGTGTTGGTATTGGTGGTGCCGGTGGCGTTGTTGCTGACGGTGGCGGCGGTGCCGGTCGAGGTGCTGGCGCCGGTGACGTAGATCTTCGACAGCGAGGAAGGATCCTGCTGGTAGCGCGGCTGCGCCTCGAGGATGACGCGGTACTGCGTGGCCTGGCCGTAGATGGTCGAAATCTGCCGCTGGCCGAAGGCGTCGTTCAGCGTGTCGGTGATGCTCTGCATCGACACGCCAAGCCGGCCGGCCTTCTCGCGGTCGATGTCGACGTGGATGCGCGGGCCCTGTTCCTGCGCTTCGGAGGCGATCTCGCGCATTTCCGGGTCCCGGCGCAGCCGCTCCACCAGCCGCTGCGACCATGCGACCACCTCGGTGCGGTCTGTGCCGACCAGCGTGTACTGGTACTGCGCCCGGCTGGCGCGGGTGGATATCTGAATGTCCTGCGTGGCCTGGAAATAGACCGTCATGCCGGGGATGCCGGAGACCGCGGTCTTCATGCGCTCGACGATGGCCTCGACGCGGTCGGCGCGCTGGTCGCGCGGCTTCAGGCTGATCACCAGCCGCCCGGCATTCGGGGTGGCGTTGAGCGTGCTGACGCCGACCACCGAGACGACGCCGGCCACGCCCGGGTCGTTGCGGATGGCTTCTTCCACCTGCTGCTGGCGGCGCTGCATCTCGGCGAACGAAACGTCGGTGCCGGCTTCGGTCACGGCGGTGATGAGGCCGGTATCCTGTAAGGGAAGCAGGCCCTTGGGGATGGCGACATAAAGCACGACGGTCGCCGCCATCGTCATCAGCATCACCATCAGCGTCGCGAACTGGCGGCGCAGCACCCAGAGCAGGGAGCGGTGATAGAATGCGACGGTGCGGTCGAGTTGCGCGGCCGACCAGCGCGTCAGCGCATTGCCGCGTGGCCGCTCGGAGTCGGCTTGGTTTTTCTGGCGCAGGATGCGCGCGCACATCATCGGCGTCAGCGTCAGCGAGATGATGGCGGAGGCGACCACCGCGATGGTCAGCGTCAGCGCGAACTCGCGGAACATGCGTCCGACCAGGCCCGTCATGAACAACAGCGGGATGAACACCGCGACCAGCGACATGGTCAGCGAGATGACGGTAAAGCCGATCTCCCGCGCGCCTTTCAGCGCCGCCTGCAGCGGTTTCTCGCCCTTCTCGATGTAGCGGACGATGTTCTCGATCATGACGATGGCGTCGTCGACCACGAATCCGGTGCCGATGGTGAGTGCCATCAGCGACAGGTTGTCGAGCGAGAAGCCGCACAGCCACATGACGCCGAAGGTGGCGATCAAGGACAGCGGCAGCGCCACCCCGGCGATGATGGTGGCCCGGATCGTACGCAGGAAGATCAGCACCACCAGCACGACCAGGCCGATGCTGAGCGCCAGCGTGAATTGCACGTCGTGGATCGAGGCGCGGATCGTCGTGGTGCGGTCGTTGACGATGGTCAGTTCGGCGCCGACCGGAAAGGCCTGGCGCAGCCGGGGCAGCTCGGCCCGCACGCGCTCGACGGTGTCGATGACATTGGCGCCGGGCTGGCGCTGCACGTCGACCACGACCGCGGTTTCGCCGCGATACCAGGCGCCGACCTTGCTGTTTTCGAGGCCCTCGACCACGTCGGCGACGTCGGTCAGCAGCACGGGCGCGTCATTGCGGAAGGCGACGATCAGCGTTTTGTAGGCGCTGGGATCGACCACCTGATCGTTGGCGGAGATGGTGTAGGACTGATGAGTGCCGTCGAGTGCGCCCTTGGCGCCGGCGACGTTGGCGCTGACGATGGCGGTGCGCAGATCCTCAAGCGCGATGCCATAGGCGGCCAGCCGCGCCAGATCGGCCTGGATGCGGACGGCAGGGCGAATGCCGCCCTGGATCGCGACATTGCCGACGCCGGAGACTTCCGACAGGCGCGGCACCATCACGGTGTCCGCCATGTCGCTGAGCGCGCGCAGCCCAATGGTTTTCGACGTCAGCGCCAGCGTGATGATCGGCGCGTCGGCCGGGTTCACCTTGGAGTACAGCGGCGGGTAGGGCAGATTGCGCGGCAGCGTCGAACCGGCGGCATTGATCGCCGACTGCACGTCCTGCGCGGCGGCGTCGATGTCGCGCGACAGGTCGAACTGCAGCGTCACCCGGCTGATGCCGAACGAGCTGGACGATGTCATCGTCTGCAGCGCCGGAATCTTGCCGAGCTGGCCTTCCAGCGGCGATGTTACCAGTGCGGCGATGGTGTCGGGATTGGCGCCGGGAAGCTGCGTCGTCACCTGGATGGTGGGGAAATCCACCTGCGGCA
>Ga0182736_1002525_pt1 | contig 13804 bp, 13 predicted proteins | sample eDN5th30CKraftBY_FD_128882 | JGI IMG/M metagenome (GOLD analysis project Ga0182736, IMG submission 128882) | Enriched backyard soil microbial communities from Emeryville, California, USA - eDNA 5th pass 30_C Kraft BY (version 2) (version 2) | ecosystem: Environmental > Terrestrial > Soil >...
CACCTGGTTCGGCCTGTCGGTGCTGCCGGTGTCGACCCGTCACGACGAGTACTTCTTCATCATGCCCTGCAGACACACGAGATGATCTTCACCACGCTGGCCGACGAGATGGTCGCCGCGACCGCCGCGTTGCGGGCGGGCCGGACCGAGCAGGCCATCGCCCGCGTCGAGCGCGCCGACCGCGTGTTCGCCCGGGCGGCGATGCTGTTCCGGCTGGTCGCGACGCTGCGCGTCGACGCCTTCCTCGACTTCCGCGAGCACACCGAGGGCGCCAGCGCGATCCAGTCCGAGCAGTACAAGCGGTTCGAGGCCGTCTGCGGCAGGCCGAGCGGGACGCGCCTGGGTTCCGCGGCGTTCGCCGGTGTCCCACGCGTGCGGTCCGCGGTCGAGGCGGGCGTCGACACGCTCTCCGACGCCCGCCGCGAGGCCGACACGGCTCTCGGCGCCGTCGGGCGCGCGGCGCTCGACCGGGCGCTCGGCAGGCTCGAGGCCGGCCATCAGCGCTGGAAGGCGGCGCACCACGGACTGGCCGTCCGGATGCTCGGCGACGCGCCCGGCTCCGGCTACACCGCAGGGGTGCCCTACCTGCGCGCGTGCCTGTCCAACCGGCTGTTCGGCGGCCTCGCCGCGTCGTGACGCCGGCGCCGTCGCGGCACGGCGTCGCGACGACGCCGGATGTGTGCCCGGCCCGCTCACCCGCCGGGTGGGTGCGCACCGTCCGCACGTCGGTCAGGATGATCGTCATGGACGTCGGACCGCCCGTCATCGCGCGCATCGCCGGGGCGATGCTGGCCGTCGAGAACCAGGACGTCATGGTCGCCTTCTTCGAGAAGCTGGGCTTCGCGAAGACCGTCGACCGGTCGCTGTGGCCGGGCGCGCGCTGGGTCGAGGTGGCGCTGCCGGGCGCGCAGACGAGCATCGTGCTCACGCCGGCCAGGGCGTACCACCGCGAGCCCGACCGGCTGTACACGCTGACCCTGTCGTGCCACGACCTGCTCGCCACCGCCGAGACGCTGCGTGCCGCCGGGATCGAGGTCGACGGTCCCACCCACGAGCCCTCGGGCAGCTACATCCAGGTCGTCGACCCGGAGGGTCGGGTGCTGTTCGTCAACGACAAGGCCGACCCCGGGTCCTGATCCGGGGCACCCGACCCGCCGGGTCCGACCGCGTGACGCGCCACCGGCGTGCCCCGCACGAGCCGGACGGCCCGGCCGGTAGCCTTCGGCCTCGAACGGCTGTTCGTGCGATCGGAGGGTGCGGGTGCGGGTGCTCGGAGTGGACCCGGGGCTGACCCGCTGCGGCATCGGGGTCGTCGACTCCACCGGCGGGCGCGGCGTCGAGTTCGTCGCCGTCGACGTGGTGCGCACCCCCGCCGACGCGCCGCTGCCCGCCCGGCTGCTGGCCGTCGCCGACGCGGCGGACCGGTGGATCGCCGCGTTCTCGCCCGACGTCGTGGCCGTCGAGCGCGTGTTCAGCCAGCACAACGTCCGCAGCGTGATGGGCACCGCCCAGGCCAGCGGGGTCGTCGCGCTCGCCGCGGCGCGGGCCGGGCTGCCCGTCGCGTTCCACACGCCCAGCGAGGTCAAGGCCTCGGTCACCGGCGCCGGCCGGGCCGACAAGGCGCAGGTCACCACGATGGTGACGCGCTTGCTGCGGCTCGACGCGCCGCCCCGGCCCGCCGACGCGGCCGACGCGCTGGCGCTCGCCATCTGCCACTGCTGGCGCGGCCCGATGCAGGACAGGATGGCGCAGGCCCAGGCCCGTGCGGCGGAGCTCGCCCGGCACCACAAGGCCCGGCTCGCCGCCGCGGCGAAGGGAGCCCGATGATCTCCAGCGTCCGTGGCGAGGTCCTCTCCGTCGGCCTCGACCACGCCGTCGTCGAGGTGGGCGGGGTCGGCTTCGCCGTGTTCGCCACGCCCGCGACCCTCGGCGGGCTCCGGCGTGGGCAGGAGGCCCGGCTGGAGACGCTGCTCGTCGTCCGCGAGGACTCGCTCACCCTCTACGGCTTCGCCGACGCCGAGGAACGCGAGCTGTTCGTGCTGCTGCAGACCGTCAGCGGCGTCGGCCCGCGGCTCGCGCTGGCCACCCTCGCGGTCCTCGACCCGCAGTCGCTGCGCCGCGCCCTCGCCGACGGCGACACCGCGACGCTCACCCGCATCCCGGGCGTCGGGCGCAAGAGCGCCGAGCGGCTCGTCGTCGAGCTGCGCGACAAGGTCGTCGCGCCCGCTCCGGTCCTGGCCGGCGACGTGCGCCCGCTCGTCACCGGCAACGCCCACCGCGACCAGGTCGTCGAGGCGCTCGTCGGGCTCGGGTTCACCGCGCGGCCGGCGGAGGCCGCGGTCGACGGCATCCTCGCGGGCGACCCGGACGCCGAGCCCGCGGCGCTGCTGCGCTCGGCACTGGCGACCCTGGGTCGGACGTGACGGGCCCAGGCCCGGGGGGACCTCGGTGAGCGAGGAGAACCTGCGCGACGTCGGCGGCGAGGTGCTCGAGGAGGACCTCGACGTCGAGGGCACGCTGCGGCCGCGCCGGCTGTCGGAGTTCATCGGCCAGCCCCGCGTGCGCGAGCAGCTCGAGCTGGTGCTCGAGGGCGCCCGCCGGCGGGGCACGCCGCCGGACCACATCCTGCTGTCCGGCCCGCCGGGGCTGGGGAAGACGAGCCTGTCGATGATCGTGGCCGCCGAGCTCGGCGCCGCGATCCGGCTGACCTCGGGGCCCGCGCTCGAACGCGCGGGCGACCTCGCGGCGATGCTGTCGAACCTCATGCCCGGCGACGTCCTGTTCATCGACGAGATCCACCGCATCGCCCGGCCGGCCGAGGAGATGCTCTACCTCGCGATGGAGGACTTCCGCGTCGACGTCGTCGTCGGGAAGGGCCCCGGCGCCACCTCCATCCCGCTCGACATCGCGCCGTTCACGCTGGTCGGGGCCACGACGCGAGCCGGTGCGCTCACCGGGCCGCTGCGCGACCGGTTCGGGTTCACCGGGCACATGGAGTTCTACGAGCCGGCCGAGCTGGAGCTGGTGCTGCGCCGTGCCGCGGCCATCCTCGAGGTCGACCTGCGCCCCGACGGGGCAGCGGAGATCGCGCGCCGGTCCCGGGGCACGCCCCGCATCGCCAACCGGCTGCTGCGCCGGGTGCGCGACTTCGCGGAGGTCCGCGCGGACGGCGCCGTCACCCTCGACGTGGCCCGCGAGGCGCTGGCCGTCTACGACGTCGACGAGCTCGGTCTGGACCGGCTCGACCGCGCGGTGCTGTCCGCGCTGGTCAAGTCGTTCGGCGGCGGTCCGGTGGGTGTATCGACGCTGGCCGTGGCAGTGGGCGAGGAACCCGGTACCGTCGAGGAGGTCTGCGAGCCGTACCTGGTGCGCGCAGGCATGCTGGCCCGCACTCCGAGGGGCCGGGTCGCGACCGCCGCGGCATGGGGCCATCTGGGTGTGACCCCTCCTCCGGACGTCACCGGTCAGACGTCCCAGCCGTTGTTCTGAACGGAGGCGGTCGAGGGTCGGGCGTCGCGCGATCCGCGGGGCTGGCAGACTCGGGCCGACCTGCGAAGATACGGAGATCTCAGAAGATCATGGAAACGCTGCTCTTCCCCCTGCTCATCCTGGTGCTGTTCATCCCCATCTTCCTGTCCGGGCGCAAGCAGCGCCGGAACATGCAGGAGATGCAGAGGCTGCAGACCTCGCTGGAGCCGGGCGACGTGGTCACCACGACCTCCGGTCTCCGCGGCACCGTCGTCGACGCCTCCTACGAGGACACCATCGACCTGGAGATCGCCGACGGCGTGGTCACGACGTGGCTGCGCGCCGCCGTCCGCGACAAGGTCGACACCACCACGGTCCCGGACGACGCCTCGTCGCTGACCGGTGACCCGGCCGTCGGGGACGACATCCCGTCCGCGACCTCGGAGCCGTCGACCCCGCCGTCGCTGGAGAAGAAGGACCCGGCCGCGGGCCGGACCGACTCCGGCGCCCCTGCCGGCAGCGGCACCGCCGGCAGCAACGGCAGCACCAACGGCAGCACCAACGGCGCTGCGGGCGCCACCGACGACGACGCCCAGACGGGCGGCACGCCGGGCTCCCGCAACTGACGAACCCCAGGGCGGCCACCGGGGTCGCCCACCCGGGCCCCGACGGTCGGGGTCCCGGGATACCTCTGGAGACCTGCACGTGGCAACGACCCCGGGGCGTATCCGCCCCTGGCGGTACCTGGCGATCTTCGCCGGCATCGTCGTAGTGCTGTACGCCCTGGTGTTCTTCACCGGGGACGGCAAGCCCACCCCCAAGCTCGGCATCGACCTGCAGGGCGGCACACAGGTCACGCTGAGCGCGCGGACCGCCGACGGCGGCCAGCCACCGCGCGACCAGCTCGTGCAGGCGCAGCAGATCATCCAGCAGCGGGTCGACGGGCTCGGCGTGAGCGGCGCGCAGGTGGTGCTCGACGGCACCAACCTCGTGATCACCGTCCCGGGCGACGCGGGTGAGCAGGCCAAGTCCCTCGGGCAGACCGCGCAGCTCCGGATCCGCGGCGTCGTGTGCGACACGAGCCAGCCGTCGCAGGGCGGCAACACCCCGTGCGACATCTATGCCGCGGCGCAGCAGCAGGCACAGCAGGGCGGGCAGCCGGGTGCGGGCGGCCAGCCGGGCTCGGCCACGCCGGGCACCCCGCCCGCCGGGGGAACCGGGACGGGCGGTGCCCCGGCGACCGGTGGCACCGGGACGCAGCCGCAGGGCATGGGCACGTCGGCCGGGCGCATCGCGCCGGCCGCGTACTCGGTCCCGGCGCAGACCCCGACCCCGACGCCCCCGCCGACCGGTGAGCAGACCCCGCCGACCGGGGCGCAGACCCCGCCGCCCGCGGGCGACGCGACGGCGTCCTCGCCGAGCGACCCGACGCTGGCCGCGGAGGTCACGCAGGCGCGCCAGGTCCGGCAGAGCAGCGACCCCACCACCCAGCTGCAGGGTCTCGCGACGCTGAACTGCGCCGACGACCCGCTGCGTGGCTACGACCTGCCCGACCAGCCGCTCGTCACGTGCGGCCAGGACGGGGTCACCAAGTACGTGCTGGGCCCGACGATCGTCGAGGGCACCCAGATCGACAACGCGCAGGCCGGCCAGAACCAGCAGGGTCTCGACTACGTCGTCAACCTGTCGTTCAAGAGCGCGGGCTCGACGGCGTGGGGCAACTACACCGCCCAGCACATCGGTCAGCAGGCGGCCTTCGTGCTCGACGGTCAGGTCGTGTCGGCGCCGACGATCCAGAGCGCGCTCTACGGCGTCACGCAGGTCTCCGGGAACTTCAACCAGCAGAGCGCGCAACAGCTGGCCGGCGTGCTGCGCTACGGCTCGCTGCCGCTGTCGTTCGAGTCGTCGCAGGCGCAGACGGTGTCGGCGACGCTGGGTCTCGCCTCGCTCGAGGCCGGGCTCATCGCCGGCGCGATCGGGCTGGCGCTGGTGTTCGTCTACTGCCTGTTCTACTACCGCGTGCTCGGCGTCCTGACGATCCTGTCGCTGGCCCTGTCCGGGGTCGTCGTCTACGCCGTCCTGGTGCTGCTCGGGCGTTGGGTCGGGCTCACGCTCGACCTCGCCGGCGTCGCGGGCTTCATCGTCGCGATCGGGATCACGGCCGACTCGTTCGTCATCTTCTTCGAACGGCTCAAGGACGAGATGCGGGAGGGCCGTTCGTTCCGGGCGGCGGTCCCGCGCGGCTGGGTCCGGGCCCGGCGCACGATCCTGTCGGCCGACGCGGTCAGCTTCCTCGCGTCCGCGGTGCTCTACATCCTGGCCGTCGGCCAGGTGAAGGGCTTCGCGTTCACCCTCGGCATGTCGACGGTGCTCGACCTGATCGTCGTGTTCCTGGTGACGCACCCGCTGGTGGCGCTGGCGTCGAATTCCCGCGTGTTCTCCAGCCCGAAGCTCTCCGGGCTGGGGAGCGTCGCGGCGATCGGCGCGCAACGGCGACGGGCGGCCGCGACGGCCGGGAAGGGGGCCTGACATGGCGGCCACCACGACGCGGCCCGGCAAGTTCTCCGGGCTCTACACCGGCACCGGCGCGTTCGACATCGTCGGCAAGCGCAAGATCTGGTACGCGTTCTTCGGCGCGCTCGTGCTCGTGTGCCTGGTCTCGATCATCTTCCGGGGCTTCAACCTCGGGATCGACTTCACCGGCGGCACCCAGATCCAGTTCCCCGCGGCCGGCGCCCAGGGCCAGATCACGACGACCCAGGTCAGCCAGGTCTACGAGAAGAGCGTCGGCATCCCGGCGGCGTCGGTGCAGTCGGCGGGGACCGGTGCGTCGGAGACGATCCAGCTCCGGTCCGAGCCGCTGGACGTGGGCCAGACCGCCGCGCTCAAGCAGGCGCTCTTCCAGGAGCTCCAGCCGCTGGGGCCCGACGGTCAGCCCTCCCAGCAGGTGATCAGCGACAGCGACGTGAGCGGCACCTGGGGTGGCCAGATCACCCGGCAGGCGATCATCGCGCTCGCCGTGTTCCTCGTGCTCGTGACGATCTTCCTCGCGTTCTACTTCGAACGGTCGATGGCGATCGCGGCGCTCGTCGCGCTGCTGCACGACGTCGTCGTCACGGCGGGCATCTACTCGATCGTCGGTTTCGAGGTGAGCCCGGCGACCGTCATCGGCCTGCTCACGATCCTCGGCTTCTCGCTCTACGACACGGTCGTCGTGTTCGACAAGGTCCGGGAGAACACCCGCGGTCTGCTCGGGCTGACCCGGCGGACCTACGGCGAGGCGGCCAACCTCGCGCTGAACCAGACGCTGATGCGCTCGATCAACACCTCGCTGATCGCGGTGCTGCCGGTGCTGGGGCTGCTCGTCGTCGGCGTCGGGCTGCTCGGCGTCGGCACCCTCGCCGACCTGGCACTCGTCCAGCTCGTCGGCATCGTCGCCGGTGCGCTGTCGTCGCTGGCCCTGGCCACGCCGCTGCTCGTCGACCTCAAGATGCGCGATCCGCGGTTCCGCAAGCAGGCCGAGCGCGTCGCCGCACGGCGGGCGCGGGCGGCGGCCGCGCAGCGCGGCGCCGGGACGTTCGACGACGACGAGCCCGACCTCGTCGACGACGAGACGCTCGGCCGCGAGCTGCGCCGTGAGCGGGCGGTGGCCGCGGCGGCGTCGACCCCCGACCGGAACCCGCGCCGGCAACCGCAGCGTTCGGGCGCGCGGCCGACGGGCAAGTCGGCACGCCCGAGCGGGAAGCGTCGCCGGTGACCGCGCTCGACGCCGTCGCCGGCCTGGACCCCGAGACCGCGGAGCGGATGGCGCCGGTCGCGGCGCTGGTCCGCGACGTGCCCGACTTCCCGGAGCCGGGTGTGCTGTTCCGCGACATCACGCCCGTCCTCGCCGACGCCGAGGCCTTCACCGTCGTGGCGACCGAGCTGGCCGCGCTGGTCGGCGAGGCCGACATCGTGGCGGGCGTCGAGGCGCGCGGGTTCCTCATCGGCTCGGCGGTCGCCGTCGTCGCGGGCGTCGGTGTCGTACCGGTCCGCAAGGCGGGCAAGCTGCCCCGCGTCGCGGCCAGCCGGCGCTACGCCCTGGAGTACGGCGAGGCCACCCTCGAGCTCCCCGAGGGCGTCGTCACGTCCGGGAACCGGGTGTTCGTCGTCGACGACGTGCTGGCCACCGGCGGGACCGCCGGCGCGGCCTGCGCGCTGCTGCGCGACGTGGGTGCGGAGGTCACCGGCTTCGGCGCGCTCGTGGAGCTGCGCGCGCTCGGCGGCCGCGACCGGCTCGTCGGCGACGTCGCGGTGCACTCGCTGCTCACGTACTAGCGGCAGGGTTATCCTTCCGGAGGTGGAGCGCGCATGACGGATCTGCAGCCGGCGGCGCCGCCCGTGCCCGGTCCGGAGGGCCCCGGCACGGCGGCCGCCAGGGCGGCGACGAACTCGGCGGCGAACACTGCGCCGACGGGCCCCGCGCCGTCGAGCACCGGGCGGTCGAGCCCCGCGCCGTCGAACCCCGCGCCGTCGAACCCGGCGCCGACCGGCACCGCGGTGACGAAGCCGTCGGCGACGCGTCGCGTGCGGGCGCGGATCGCCCGGCGGATGACCCCGCAGCGGGTCGCGATCGTCAAGCCGGTGCTCGAGCCGTTGGCCACCGTGCACCGCACGCTGCACCCCAACGCCGACCTGGGGCTGCTGCAGCGCGCGTACGACGTCGCCGAGGCCAAGCACGCCCACCAGAAGCGCAAGTCGGGCGACCCGTACATCACCCACCCGCTCGCCGTCGCGACGATCCTGGCCGAGCTCGGTATGGACACGACGACGCTGGTCGCGGCCCTGCTGCACGACACCGTCGAGGACACCGACTACTCGCTGGAGCGGCTGCGCACCGACTTCGGCGACGAGGTCGCGCACCTGGTCGACGGCGTGACGAAGCTCGACAAGGTCGAGTTCGGCACCGCGGCCGAGGCCGAGACGATCCGCAAGATGGTCGTCGCCATGGCCCGCGACCCGCGGGTGCTCGTCATCAAGCTGTCCGACCGGCTGCACAACATGCGCACGATGCGCTTCCTGCCGCCGGAGAAGCAGGCCAAGAAGGCCCGCGAGACCCTCGAGGTGATGGCCCCGCTGGCGCACCGCCTCGGCATGGCCACGGTCAAGTGGGAGCTCGAGGACCTGTCGTTCGCGATCCTGCACCCCAAGAAGTACGAGGAGATCGTGCGCCTCGTCGCCACCAGGGCGCCGTCGCGCGACACCTACCTCAAGCAGGTCATCGACGAGGTGATGCAACAGCTCGAGGGCGCACGCATCACGGCGACGGTCGAGGGCCGGCCCAAGCACTACTACTCGATCTACCGCAAGATGATCGTCAAGGGCCGCGACTTCGACGACATCCACGACCTCGTCGGGGTCCGGGTCCTCGTCGACGAGGTCCGCGACTGCTACGCGGCGATGGGCATGGTGCACGCGCTGTGGCAGCCGATGCCCGGCCGGTTCAAGGACTACATCGCCCAGCCGCGCTTCGGTGTCTACCAGTCGCTGCACACCACCGTGATCGGCCCGGACGGGAAGCCGCTCGAGGTGCAGATCCGGACCCGCGAGATGCACCGCACCGCGGAGTTCGGGATCGCGGCGCACTGGCGCTACAAGGAGAGCAGGGGGTCCCACGCGGCCACGGCCGGCACCGTCGAGATCGACGAGATGTCGTGGATGCGCCAGCTGCTCGACTGGCAGCGGGAGGCCGCCGACCCCGGCGACTTCCTGGAGTCGCTGCGGTTCGACCTCGCCTCGCAGGAGATCTTCGTCTTCACCCCGAAGGGCGACGTCGTCACGCTGCCGACGGGCTCGACGCCGGTCGACCTGGCCTACGCCGTGCACACCGAGGTCGGCAACCGCTGCATCGGCTCCCGGGTCAACGGCCGGCTGGTCGCGCTGGAGCGGACGCTGGAGTCCGGCGACGTCGTCGAGATCTTCACGTCCAAGGCCGAGGGTGCGGGCCCGAGCCGCGACTGGCTGCAGTTCGTCGCGTCGCCGCGGGCCAAGACCAAGATCAAGCACTGGTTCGCGAAGGAACGCCGCGAGGAGGCCATCGAGGCGGGCAAGGACGCCATCACCCGCGAGGCGCGCCGCACCGGCATGCCGTTGCAGCGGCTCGCCTCGCCGGACTCGATGGCCGCGCTCGCCCGCGAGCTGCACTACCCGGACCTGTCGGGGCTCTACGCCGCGGTCGGGGAGGGCCACGCGAGCGCCCGCCACGTCGTCCAACGGCTGGTGGCGCTGCTCGGCGGCATGGAGGACGCGGAGGAGGAGCTCGCCGAGCGGGCCACCCCGTCGACCGTCCGGCAGCGCAGGCCCACCGGCGACGCGGGGGTCACCGTCGTCAACCCCGACGGCACCTCGGCGGGCGACATGTACACCAAGCTGGCGCGCTGCTGCACCCCGGTGCCGGGCGACGACATCCTCGGGTTCGTCACCCGCGGCGGCGGCATCAGCGTGCACCGCACCGACTGCACCAACGCCCACGACCTGCAGAGCCGCCAGGAACGCCTGGTCGACGTCGCGTGGTCCGTGTCGCCGGGGTCGGTGTTCCTCGTCGCCATCCAGGTCGAGGCGCTCGACCGGCACCGGCTGCTCTCCGACGTCACCAAGGTGCTCGCCGACGAGCGGGTGAACATCCTCTCGGCGTCGGTGACGACCTCGCGCGACCGCGTCGCGGTGTCGCGGTTCAGCTTCGAGATGGGCGACCCGAAGCACCTCGGCCACCTGCTGCGCACGGTGCGCAACGTCGAGGGCGTCTACGACGTGTACCGGGTGACGTCGGCCGGCTGAGCGGCTCGGCCCGCGACGACACCGGGCCCGGTCCGCGGAGGGCGGACCGGGCCCGGTGGCCCGTCGACGATCGGGAGCCGCCGATCGGGAGCCGACGGTCAGGGTGTGACGGTCAGGAGGTGAGCGTCGCGGTCTGGATGCGGACCTCGGTCTTCGGCTTGCCGTCGCCGGTCCCGTTGGAGTCGTCCTCGCCGCCCGCGGCGATCTTGTCCAGGGTCGCGAGGCCGGCCGCGTCGACGGTGCCGAAGACCGTGTAGTCCGGCGGCAGCGTCGAATCGCCGTAGACGAGGAAGAACTGGCTGCCGCCCGAGTTCGGGGCCGACGTCTTCGCCATCGCGACCGTGCCGCGCGGGTAGATGACCGATCCGCTCCCGCCCGGCGCGGGCGCCAGCTTCGTCGGCGGCTCGTCGGGGATGGTGTAGCCGGGGCCGCCGGTGCCGGTGCCGGTCGGGTCGCCGCACTGCAGGACCTTCAGCCCCTCACCGGTGGTGAGCCGGTGGCAGATCGTGTCGTCGAAGTACTTCTGGTTCACCAGGCTCACGAAGCTGTTGACGGTGCAGCGCGCCTCGGCGCGGTCCAGGGTCAGCCCGATGGGCCCGGCCGACGTGGTCAGCGCGACGCCGACGGTGCCGGTGTCGGGGACGTCGTCGGTCGACGGGGGGTTGTTGGGCTTGGCCGCACCGGTCTCGGTGGGGTAGCTGCAGGCCGTCGTGGGTGCCGCCGCCTGGTTGCCCGAGCCGCCGCCGGAGCCGATCGTGGTCAGCAGCACCACGCCGACGACCACGACGACGACGACCGCGGCGGTGGTGATCGTCGCGACCCGCTTGCGTCGGCGTGCCTGTTCGGCCCGCCGCTGCTGCTGGCTGGCGAGCTTGCGCTTGGCCGCCTCGCGTCGCATCTGGTTGGTCGCCACCGCGGTGCATCCTCCTGTCCTCGGCAACCGGCGCCCAGCGGGCGCTGCCGGCGGCGGCGAGCCTATCCACCGTGCCTGAGAGGAACCTGGGTGGGCGCGTCTAGGCTGCTCGTGTGCTCGTCGCAGGCTTTCCCGCCGGGTCGTTCCAGACCAACTGCTACGTCCTCGCCCGTGAGGCGGGGGAGGCGTGCATCGTCGTCGACCCCGGACAGGACGCGGTCGAACCGCTCGAGGAACTGCTCGCCGAACACCGGTTGACGCCGGTCGCGGTGCTGCTCACCCACGGGCACTTCGACCACACGTTCAGCGTCGCGCCGGTGTGCGACGGCAACGACATCCCCGCCTGGATCCACCCCGACGACCGGGAGCTGCTCGCCGACCCGCTGAAGGGCATCTCGGCGGAGTCCGCCGCGTTCTTCGGCGGCCGGCTGGAGCTGCGCGAGCCGCGCTCGGTGGAGCTGCTCGCCGACGGGTCGGACCTGCAGCTCGCCGGGCTGACCCTGCGCGTCGACCACACCCCGGGCCACACGCCGGGCTCGGTCGTCTTCACCACGCCGTCCGACGACGGGACCGAGGTCATCCTCGCGGGCGACACCCTCTTCGCCGGGTCGGTCGGCCGCACCGACCTGCCGGGCGGCTCGCACCGCCAGCTGCTGGCCAGCGTGCGCGACAAGCTGCTCGTGCGCGACGACTCCGGGTTCGTGCTGCCCGGCCACGGCCCGGCGACCACCATCGGCCGGGAGCGGGCGAGCAACCCGTTCCTGCAGGATCTGGGCGAGCAGCCGCCCGCACGGAGGGGACTGTGAGCGCGACGGACACGGGCTCGGGGACGTCGACCGGGACCACGCCGGGAACGGGCCGCGCCCAACCCTTCGCCGCGCCGAAGGGCATCCCGGAGTACCTGCCCGCCGACGGCTTCGTCCGGGTCCGCGACGCGCTGGTCGCCGCCGCGGACCGGGCCGGCTACGGCCACATCGAGCTGCCGGTCTTCGAGGACACCGGCCTCTACGCCCGCGGCGTGGGGGAGTCGACCGACGTCGTCAGCAAGGAGATGTACTCCTTCGCCGACCGGGGCGAGCGGTCGGTGACGCTGCGGCCCGAGGGGACCGCGGGCGTCGTGCGGGCCGTGATCGAGCACGGCCTCGACCGCGGCGGGCTGCCGGTCAAGCTGCGCTACGCCGGGCCGTTCTTCCGCTACGAGCGCCCGCAGGCCGGACGCTACCGGCAGCTGCAGCAGGTCGGCGTCGAGGCGATCGGCGTCGACGACCCGGCGCTGGACGCCGAGGTGATCGCCGTCGCCGACGAGGGCTTCCGCTCGCTCGGGCTCACCGGCTACCGCCTGGAGCTGACGTCGCTGGGCGACGCCGACTGCCGCCCGGCGTACCGGGAGCGCCTGCAGGAGTTCCTCGCCGGGTTGCCGCTCGACGAGGCGACCCGGCACCGCGCGGCGATCAACCCGCTGCGCGTGCTCGACGACAAGCGTCCCGAGGTGCGGGCGCTGCTCGCGGACGCGCCGCTGCTCGTCGACCACCTCTCCGAGGCCTCGGCCGCGCACCACGCGGCGGTCAAGCGCCACCTCGACGACCTCGGCGTGGCCTACGTCGAGAACCCCCGGATGGTCCGCGGGCTGGACTACTACACGAAGACGACGTTCGAGTTCGTCCACGACGGCCTCGGCGCGCAGTCCGGCATCGGCGGCGGCGGCCGCTACGACGGGCTGATGGAGGTGCTGGGCGGGCAGCCGCTCTCGGGCGTCGGGTTCGGGATCGGCGTCGACCGCACTCTGCTGGCGTGCCGGGCCGAGGGCGTCGCGATCGACGACGCGCCTCGCGTCGACGTCTTCTGCGTGCCGCTGGGCGACGCCGCGCGCGACCGGCTCGTCGTCGTCGCGGCGAAGCTGCGGGCCGCCGGCGTGCGGGTCGACATCGCCTACGGCGGCCGCGGCCTCAAGGGGTCGATGAAGGCGGCCGACCGGTCCGGCGCCCGGTTCGCGCTGGTCCTCGGCGAGCGCGACATCGAGGCCGGCACCGTCGGGGTCAAGGACCTCGGCTCCGGCGACCAGGACGCCGTCGCACTCGACGCGGTGGTGGAGACGGTCGCCGGCCGCGTCCACGGCTGACTGCGCATGGCCGTCACCGACCGGGAGCGCTGGGACGCGCGGCACGCCGTCGCCGGTGTCGGGCAGCCGGCGCCGCCCGATGCACTGCGCGGCCGCGAGGACCTGCTGCCCGCGGGCGGTCGGGCGCTCGACGTCGCCTGCGGCCGGGGGAGCGTCGCGGTGTGGCTGGCCGCGCGCGGGTTCGTCGTCGACGCGGTCGACGTCTCGCCGGTCGCGCTGGCCGCCGGCGCCGCGCTGGCCGCCGCGCAGGACGTCGAGGTCGCGTGGCACGTGGCCGACCTCGACGCCGGTCTCCCGGCCGCGTGTACCGGGCCCTACGACCTCGTCGTCTGCCAGCGGTTCCGGGACCCCCGCCTGTACCCGGCGTTCGCGCGCCTGCTCGCCGAGGGCGGGCTGCTCGTGCTCACCGTGCTGTCCGAGGTCGACGACGAGCCCGGGCCGTTCCGGGCCGGGCCCGGTGAGCTGGCCGCCGCGTTCCCCGGGCTCGA
>Ga0182736_1002526_pt1 | contig 13801 bp, 8 predicted proteins | sample eDN5th30CKraftBY_FD_128882 | JGI IMG/M metagenome (GOLD analysis project Ga0182736, IMG submission 128882) | Enriched backyard soil microbial communities from Emeryville, California, USA - eDNA 5th pass 30_C Kraft BY (version 2) (version 2) | ecosystem: Environmental > Terrestrial > Soil >...
CCAACCGACGACGGTCAGCGCGACGAGCACGACCGCCATGGCCGCGACGGTGCGCTTCTCGGCGGGCCGCAGGCCGGCCCTGGCCGGGCCCGTGCGCGTGGTGGGGAGCGTCGCCATCGGGGTCCTCTCGTTCCGCCCACGATCACGTGCGTCGTGGACGTCCCAGTCCAGCAGCGTGGTCGGCTCATCGGCAAGGTTGAGCAGATGTCGGAACAGGATGATCCGGGACGAAGCCCCACAACCGGTCACGTTTCGGACCTGTGATCCAGCACACATACCGACTCGGCGCGACAACGCCCACCACGAACATTCGCCGCCATAGAACGCTATTTCGACGAATCGGTGAATTCACGGGAAATGCGTCTTTCGTGAATCTTGCTACGTGAGGCGGCGAACACAAGTCGCCATTCCTCCGCTGTTGCGTCTAATTTGCGAGAGCGGTTCGACCGCGCGCACCGGTGGAGGCGGACATGCACATTCCCGACGGCTACCTGAGCCCGCAGACCTGTGCGGCGGGGTTCGTCGTCGCGGTGCCGGTGCTGGCGACGGCGGCCGCCCGGGTGAAGCGACGGGTCCGGACACGCAACGTGCCGACACTGGCCGTGCTGGCCGCCGTCAGCTTCCTCATCATGATGTTCAACGTGCCGATCCCCGACGGCACGACCGCGCACGCCGTCGGCGGAGCGCTCATCGCGATACTCCTCGGACCGTGGGCCGCGACGATCGCCGTCACCGTCGCGCTCGGCTTCCAGGCCCTGTTGTTCGGCGACGGCGGCGTGCTCTCCTTCGGCGTCGACGTCGTCAACATGGCCGTGATCCTCCCGTTCGCCGGGTACGGCGTGTACCGGCTGGTCGCCCGCGGCGCCGCGCTCACCGCCCGGCGACGGGTCCTCGCAGCGTTCCTGGCCGGGTACGTGGGCATCAACGTCGCCGCGCTGTGTGTCGGGGTCGAGCTGGGCATCCAGCCCGACCTCTTCCACGACGCGACGGGCGCCCCGCTCTACTCCCCGTACCACCTCGCGCAGTCGATCCCCGCGATGCTGCTCGCCCACCTCACCGTCGCCGGCGCCGCCGAGGGCATCCTGACCGCCGCCGTGCTCGGGTACCTGCAGCGCGCCAACCTGCCGCTGCTGCGCGTCAACCACCCCGGGGTGCCGGTCGACGCCGCCGCGGCCGACGCCGAGCGCACCCGGCGCCGCCGGCTGCGGCCCGGGGTCGTCGCGGCGGTGGTCGTCGCGGCCCTGGTCGTCCTCACCCCGCTCGGCCTGCTGGCGCCCGGCGGCGCGTTCGGCGAGGACTCACCGCAGGACCTGCGGGCGGCACTCGGGCTGGCGGCCGTCCCGGCCGGGCTCGCGCACTACTCGGGCTTCTGGCACGACGTGCTGTTCCCCGGCTACCTCTCCGGCAGTCCGTGGACCTACATCGTCTCGGCCGTGGTGGGCATCGTGGTCGTCGGTCTGGTCGTGTGGGGGGCCGCGACGCTGGCCGTGCGGCTGTTCGGCCGTCGCGTCCCGGTTCCCCCGCCCGCGGCGGAGCGCGAGGACACCGTGGAGCAGGTCACCGACGGACCGGCCCGGTGACCGGCGCCGACGGGTCGCACGCCGGCGCGGTCGCCGTGCCGGACTGGCTGGTGCAGCAGGACGTCGCGCTCTGCCCGTGCGGGTGCGTCGGCAGGCGCCGGAAGGCGAGCTTCCTCACCCGCACGATCCGGGGCGGCTCGGGGATCCTGCAGCAGGTCCTCTTCGGCGAGGACGTCGCCGCCGCGCCGGGCCTGCTGCAGCGCATCGACCCACGGACCAAGATCGTCAGCCTCCTTGCGCTGCTGGTGGTCGCCGGGCTCGCGCACTCGATGATCACGCTCGCGGCCCTCTACGCGCTCACGCTCGGGCTGGCCGCCGCGTCCGCGATGCCCCTCGGGTTCTTCGTCCGCCGGGTGTGGCTGTTCGTGCCGATCTTCACCGGCATCGTGGTGCTACCCGCGACGCTGTCGGTCGTGACGCCGGGCCACGTCGTCCTGACGCTCTGGCACTGGCACGGCGTCGCCGAGGGCGTCACGACGCAGGGACTCCTCGCCGCGGCGCGCGTGGTCTGCCGGGTCGCGGCGTCGATCTCGCTGGTGGTGCTCCTGACCCTCACGACGCCGTGGGTCCGGCTGCTCGCCGCACTGCGCGGGCTCGGCGTGCCGCGGATCGTCGTCCTGATCGTCGGCATGGCCTACCGCTTCGTCTTCCTGCTGCTCGGCTCGGTCACCGACATGTTCCAGGCCAGGCAGGCCCGCACCCCCGGCACCCCGAGGCACGACGGGACCGCGAGGGCCTTCGTCGGCGCCGGGGTCGGTGCCCTGCTCGGGAAGTCCGCGCAGCTGTCCGAGGAGGTCCACCACGCGATGCTCGCCCGCGGCTACCGCGGTGACGCCACGACCCTGGAGCGGCACCGCCTGCGCGCCGCCGACCTCGGCTACGCCGCCGCGGTCGTCGTCGTGGCCGCCACCCTGATCTGGGGGGACCACGTCCTTGTCCCACGCTGACCCGACGTCCCACGCCGACCCGACCCCGGACCCGCAGGAGCTGCTCGTCTGCCGCCACCTGAGCTACGCCTACCTGGAGCGCCATCCGGCACTCGACGACGTGTCCCTGACGGTCCGCCGCGGCGAGCGCGTCGCGCTCCTCGGCGCCAACGGCTGCGGCAAGTCGACCCTGCTCAAGGTCCTCGACGGGCTGGTCTTCCCCGACGCGGGCAGCTACACCGCGTTCGGCGCACCCGTCACCGAGGACAGCCTGGAGGACGAGCAGATGTCGCGGGGCTTCCGCTCGCGCGTCGGGTTCGTCTTCCAGAACTCCGACGCCCAGGTCTTCTCCCCCACCGTCCGGGAGGAGATCGCGTTCGGGCCGCTGCAGCTCGGGCTCTCCCGCGACGAGACCGCCGGGCGCGTCGACGACGTCCTGCACATGCTCGGCATCCCCGACCTGGCGGACCGCGCCCCCTTCCAGCTCTCCGGCGGGCAGAAGAAGAAGGTCGCCATCGCCACCGTCCTCGTCATGAGCCCCGAGGTCCTGCTGTTCGACGAACCCACCGCGGCGCTCGACCCCCGGACGCGGTACTGGCTCGTCGAGCTGATCGAGCGGCTCGGGACGGCGGGCCGGACGATCGTGCACGCCACCCACGACCTCGACCTGCTGCACCGCATCGCCGACCGCTGCGTCGTGTTCTCCGAGGACCACCGCATCGTCGCCGACGGCACCCCCGAGGAAATCCTGCGCGACCGTCGCCTGCTGGTCGAGGTCAACCTGGTCCACCCGGCGGCAGCGGCGGTCGGCTGACCCGGCGCGCGGCGCAGGACGGGTCCGGGCCGTCGACCGCCCGTCCGCCCTGCGGCCCACGGCGTCCGGCCGGCCTCACGGGCGAAGATCCGCCACCGAGTCGGGCCGTTCGGCCCTGCCGATCCGCGCCGCGGAGGCGAACCATCTGTGACGTCGGCAGCGTGACCACACCGCGCCGGCACCACCCGTCGCTGGGGAGCGGACGGATGGATCGACCGGGGTGGGCACTGTTCGGGGCTGCCCACCCCGGTCCCGTCCCGCGGGGACGGGCCCGCAGCCGGGCCGCTGTCGACGGGCCGACCCGGCCACCGCGTACTACGCTGCGCATCCGGGACGAGCGAGTTCGGAACGGAGGTCGTGTGCCCCCGCCCGACGACAGCGTGTCCCCGCAGGCCCCCGGCCCGACGTCCCCCCGGGGCAGCGACCTGTCCGTCTTCGGCCGCGGCGGTGAGCTCGGCCGGATCATGGCCCGCTGGGACTGGGCGTCGACGTCGGTCGGGCCACCCGGGACCTGGCCGTCCGCGCTGCGCAACGTCGTGCGGATCCTGCTGGGCTCCCGGTTCTCCATGTGGATGGGCTGGGGACCCGACCTGGCGTTCTTCTACAACGACGCCTACCAGCGCGACACCTTGCGGGCCAAGCACCCGTGGGCGCTCGGGCGGCCCGCCCGCGAGGTGTGGGCGGAGATCTGGGAGGACATCGGCCCGCGGATCGAGTCGGTGCTGCGGACCGGCGAGGCGACCTGGGACGAGGACCTGCTGCTCGTCCTCGAACGGTCCGGGTACCCCGAGGAGACCTACCACACCTTCTCCTACAGCCCGCTGACCGACGATGCCGGCGCCGTCCCCGGTTTCCTCTGCGTCGTCACCGAGACCACCCACCGGGTCCTCGGCGAACGCCGGATGTCGACGCTGCGTGCCCTCGCCGGGGCCGTCGCCGCCGCGCGCACCGAGCGGGCGGTGCTCGACGCGGTGCGCGAGCTCCTCGCCGCGAGCACCCGCGACCTGCCCTTCTCCCTGGTCTACCTGTTCGACGACGGCGACGAGGCGCGGCTGGCGTGCGCCGCGGGGATCGACCCCGGCTGTCCCGCGGCGCCGGCGCGGATCGGGCCGGACGGGCGGTGGCCGACGGCGCAGGCCCGCGAGGGGCGCGCGGTCCTCGTCGACGACCTCGCCTCCCGGTTCGCGACGCTGCCCCACGGGGAGTGGGACCGCCCGCCGACCGAAGCGGTGGTGGCGCCACTCGGCTCCGAGGACGCGGTCGCCGGGTTCATGGTGGTGGGCCTCAACCCCTTCCGCCGCTACGACGAGGGGTTCCGCGGCTTCGTCGAGCTGCTCGTCGCGCAGATCGCCTCCGGGCTGCTCAACGCCCGCGCGTACGAGACCGAGCGGGACCGCGCCGCGGCGCTCGCCGAGCTCGACCGGGCCAAGACCGACTTCTTCTCCAACGTCAGCCACGAGTTCCGCACGCCCCTCACGTTGATCATGGGCCCGCTCGACGAGCTGCGGTCGGCCGACGACGTCACCCCGGAGCGGCTGCGCACCGAACTCGACGTGATCCACCGCAACGGGCTGCGGCTGGGCAAGCTGGTGAACAGCCTGCTGGACTACTCGCGGCTGCAGGCCGGCCGGATCGACGCGCGGTTCGAGCCGCTGGACCTCGCGGTGTTCACCGCGGAGCTGGCCGGGGCGTTCCGGTCGGCCGTCGAGCACGCGGGCCTCCAGCTCGTGATCGACTGCCCGCCGCTGGCCCGACCCGTCCACGTCGACCGGGACAGCTGGGAGAAGGTCGTCCTCAACCTGCTGTCCAACGCGCTCAAGTTCACCTTCGAGGGGTCGGTCACCGTGCGGCTGCGGCAGGACGGCGACGCCGCCGTGCTGACCGTCGCCGACACGGGGGTCGGTGTCCCCGCCGACCAGATGCCGCGGCTGTTCGAGCGGTTCCACCGGATCACCGGGACCCGGTCCCGGTCCGCCGAGGGCAGCGGCATCGGGCTCGCGATGGTGCGCGAGCTGGCCGCGTTGCACGGCGGGACCGTCGACGCGCAGAGCGAACCCGACCGCGGCACCACCTTCACGGTCACCATCCCGCTCGGCACGACGCACCTGCCCGCCGACCGGGTCGCGGCGGCGCCGGAGGAGCCCGCGCCGACACCGTCGGCGGTCGAGCCCTTCGTGGCCGAGGCCCTGCGCTGGCTGCCGGGCGACGCGGCCGGGACCACCGACGGGCCCGCGGCCGTCGCGGGCGGCCGGGTGCTCGTCGCCGACGACAACGCCGACATGCGCGACTACCTGCACCGGCTGCTCGCCCCGCGCTACGACGTCGAGGTCGTCGCGGACGGGCGGGCCGCGCTCGACGCCGCGCTCGCCCGCCCGCCGGACCTGGTCGTCTCCGACGTGATGATGCCCGAGCTCGACGGGATCGCCCTGCTCGGCGCCCTGCGCGCCGATCCCCGCACCTCGCGCGTCCCCATGATCCTGCTCTCCGCGCGCGCGGGGCAGGAAGCGGCGGTGCAGGGCCTCGCGTTCGGCGCCGACGACTACCTCACCAAGCCCTTCGCCGCCCGGGAGCTGCTGGCCCGTGTCGACGGCCATCTGCGGCTCGGCCGGGCCCGCGCCGACGCCGAGCGGCGGTTCCGCGCCCTCGCCGACGCCACCCCGGCGCTGATCTGGGCCGACGACGCCGACGGGGGCAGGCACTTCGTCAACAAGGCGTGGCGCGAGTACACCGGCGCCGGCGACGGCGACCTCGGCACCGGCTGGCGCGCCCGCATCCACCCCGACGACCTCGCGGGCTACGACGAGCGCCGGGCCGCGGCCGGCGGCGTGTTCGAGGCGGAGTACCGCCTGCGCAGGGCCGACGGGCGCTACCGCTGGGTACTCGACCGGGGCGCCCCGCTGCAGCCGGCGCACGAGGGCGGCGGCTACGTCGGCGGCTGCCTCGACATCGACGACCGCTACCGCGAGCAGGAACGCCAGCGGGTCCTCGGCGTGCTGTCCGCCGCGCTCGACCGGGAGCACTCCGTCGACGCCCGCCGCCGGGTCCTCGTCCGGACCCTCGTCGAGGAGGGCGTCGCCGACCAGGTCCGGCTGCTCGTCGTGGACGACGACGGCGAGCTCCGGGTGGCGGCGCTCGCGGCGCGCGACCCGGAGCACGAGGCGGCGCTGGCGCGGCTCCACGTGTCGTCGCCGTGGATCGCCGAGGCGCTCGCGAGCGGCCGGGCCGCCACCGCGACGGCCGACGAGACGTTCATCCACGACGCGTCGACCGACCCGGAGCAGCGGGAGCTGCGCCACGCACTGGGCCAGGGCGACGTCTCGCTCGTCCCGCTGGCCGCGCGGGGCCGGGTGAGCGGGCTGCTCGGCGTCGCCCGGACGGGGCCGCCGGCCTCCCCCGACGCGCTGGACCTGGGCCTGCTCGCGGAGGTCGGCAGGCGCGCGGCCGCGGCGATCGACAACGCCCAGCTCTTCGAGAGCGAGCAGAACACCAGCCACCGGCTGGCGCTGCTGCAGAGCGCGACGGCCGCGCTGTCGGCGGCGGCGACCCCGACGCAGGTCGCGCAGACCGCGGCGGTGCACTTCTCCCGGCTCGTCGGGACCGCGTCGGTCGCGGTGTGGGAGGTGCGCGCCTCGGGCGCGCTGGAGGTGCTGCACTCGGTCGGGTGGCCCGCCGCCGTCGCGCGGGACCGGGCCTCGGTCGCCGACGACCGGCCGGCCCCGATCACCGATGCGGTCCGCCACGGGTCCCCGGTGTGGGTGCTCGCCGACGAGGACTGGGAGACCGGCTACCCGCACCTGGCCGACCTGGTCCGGAACGACTACGGCTACCCCGCCATGGCCGCGGTCCCGCTGCCCGGGGCGGGCGGGCGGGTCGGCGTCGTCGCGCTCGGCTTCACCCGACCGCGACGACTGTCCGCGACCGAGCGGACCGCGATCGTCTCGCTCGCCGAGCAGACCGGGCAGGCGCTGCAGCGGGCCGAGCTGCTCGCCGCCGAGAGCGGTGCCCGGCTCGCCGCGGAGAACTTCAGCCGGGTCGTGTCGGCGCTGTCCCGCTCGGCGCGCCCCGCCCAGGTCGCCGAGGTCATCCTCCGACACGCCGCCGACCTCGGCGCCGAGGCGGCCGTCGTCGCGATCCGGCGCGGCGACCAGCTCGACGTCCTCGCCGCCGACCCGCCCACGTCCGTGCGACTGCTGGCCGCCGACGGCGCGCGTCCCCTCGCCCGGGCCGCCCGCTCCGGACGGCCGGTGTGGACCGCGGTCGACCCGGACACCGGTTCCACCGCCGACGACGGGCGGCTGCCCGAGCAGGTCGCGGTGCCGCTCGTCCTCGCGGGCGCGCCCATCGGCGTGCTCGGCATGCGCTTCCCCGGGCAGAGCCCGGAGCTGTCCGACGAGGCACGTGCCGCGCTGCTGACCGTGGCCGCGCAGTGCGCGCAGGCACTCGACCGGGCCCGGCTGCACGAGGCGGAGCACGAGATCGCCGCGGTGCTCCAGCGCAGCCTCCTGCCGGCGGACCCGCCGTTCGTGCCCGGACTCCGCAGCGCCACGCGGTACCGCCCGGGCGCCGCGCGCCAGCAGGCCGGCGGTGACTGGTACGACGTCTTCGCCGTCGAGGAGAACCGGATCGCGCTGTCCGTCGGCGACGTCGTCGGCCAGGGACCCGCCGCCGCGGCGGTGATGGGGCAGCTGCGGGTCGCCCTGTCCGGCGCGCTGCGCCAGGGCCTCGGTCCCGCCGCGGCCCTGGAGGCGCTCGACGCGCACGTGTCGTGGATCCCCGGAGCGCTCGCCTCGACGGCCGCGTGCCTGCTGCTCGACCGCACGAGCGGGGTGCTGCGCTGGGCCCGCGCGGGTCACCTTCCGCCGCTGCTCATCGACAGCGACGGCGCCCACTACCTCGACGAGACCCTCGGCTCGGTCCTCGGCCTGTCCGGCAGGCCGCCCTTCGCCGAGGGGACGACGACCGTCCGCCCCGGCACGACCCTGCTGCTCTACACCGACGGGTTGGTCGAGCGCCGCGGCGAGGTCATCGACGAGGGGCTCGCCCTGCTCGCGGCCACGGCGGCCGAGCACGCGGACAAGGACCCCGAGGAGCTGCTGGACCACCTGCTCTCCGACGTCGTCGGACAGCACGGACCCGCCGACGACATCGCGCTCGTCGCCGTGCGGTTGCTCCCGCCGCCGCTGCGCCACGAGTACCCGGCGGAGCCTCGCATCCTGCGCCGGATGCGCGCCGACGTGCGCACCTGGGCGACCGAGTCGGCGGTGTGCCACGAGTTGGAGCAGGACCTCCAGCTCGCCCTCGGTGAGGCCGCCGCCAACTCGGTCGACCACGCCTACCGCGACAGCGCGCCGGGGACCTTCGCGATCCGGGTCGAGTTGGACCGCGAGGGCGGCATCGAGGTGACGGTGCGCGACCACGGGCGGTGGCGGCCGGAGCCTGCCGACAAGGGCTTCCGCGGCCGCGGGATCGGCCTGATCCGGACCCTCGCCGAGGGCTGCGAGATCACCCGGGGCGACGACGGGACGACGGTCGCCTTCCGGCTGGCGCCGGTGCGGGCCGAGATCGGGGCACCTGCGCCCGCCGCCCCGGCCGCGGTCCGGGGCCCGGCGGCGCTCGCCACCCTGGAGGCCCGGCGGGACGACTCCGCGTTGCACCTGCTCCTGCGCGGCGACCTCGACCTCGACGGGATGGCCGCGGTCCGCGGTCCGCTGCGGGCCGAGCTCGCCGCGGCGCCGCCCGGGTCGACGACGGTCCTCGACCTCACCGGCGTCACCTACCTGCCCAGCGCGGGCATCGGCATGCTCGTCGACCTGATCGGCGAGGTCCGCGCCCGCGGCGGCCGGCTGCGGGTGGAACGGGCGGCGACCGGTCCGGTCGCGCGGGCCCTCGCCCTCACCGGCCTGGACGGCTCCGCGGTCCTGACCGGCGACCGCTGACCCCGCTCGGGAGCGACCGTCGGAGGTTCGACCCACCGCGAGGGCGGCGCCCGGCCCCGACGCCCGCGAGGGTGCACGGGGCGGGGCACCGGTCGACGACGGCAGGTCCGGACCGGCGCGCAGCACTAGACTCGAGTCGTGGATTACCTGGTCAGCGGCGTCGGGGTGCTCGACAAGGCGATGCACCTGCTCAACCAGGTCGAGCGCCGCCAGCCGCTGGGATTCCAGGAGCTCGCCGAGTCCGTCGAGTTCCCGCGGACCACCACACACCGGCTCGTCGCGGCCCTGGAGACGCACGGGTTCGTGTCCCGCGACGAGCGCGGGCTGCTCGTCACCGGCAGCCGGTTCGCCACCGCGAGCCTGTCCCAGATCGCGACGCCCGTCCTGGGCCGGCTCTCCGCCGACACGGGCGAGAGCACACAGCTGTTCGTCCGCCGGGGCCCGCACCGGCTCGTCGTGGTCTCGATCGAGTCGTCGGAGGAGCTGCGCACCATGGTGCCCGTCGGCGCGCTGCTCACCGTCCACAAGGGATCGGCGGGCCGGCTGCTGCTCGGTGACGAGGACGCCCTGCGGGCCGGGTGGGTGCAGAGCGTCGGGGAGCGCGTGGCGGGGATCGCGTCGGTCAGCGCCCCGGTCTACAGCGGCCGTCAGCTCGTCGCGGCGGTGTGCCTCTCCGGCCCGGTGGAGCGGCTGGGCACCGACCCGGGTTCCCGCTACGCCGAGGCGGTGATGGCCGCCGCGAAGGAGATCGAGATCGCCGCGGCCACGGCGTCGGACTGACCCCGGCCGGCCGGCGGGCGCCCGCCCCTCGGAGCGCCCGTGAGTGCGGTCAGACGACCCCGTCGCCGCGCAGCTGGGCGATCTCCTCCGGGGCCAGGCCGAGCAGTTCGACGAGGACCTCGTCGGTGTGCTCGCCGAGCTCGGGCCCCAGCCAGCGGATGGCCCCCGGCCGGCGGGCCAGCTTGGGCACGACCCCCGGGAACGGCACGGTCTCGACCTCGTCCTCGACGACGACGTCGAGCGGGACCAGCATGTCGCGGGCCCGGAAGTGGGGGTCGGCGACGATGTCGGCAGCCGAGTAGATCGGCCCGCCCGGGACCTGAGCCGCGTCGAGGATCGCGCTCATCTCGTCGAGCCGCCGGGTCACGGTGAACGCGGCGATCGCGTCGTCGAGCATGGTGGCGTGGGCGGCCCGGCCGGCGTTCCCGCGCAACCGCGCGTCGGCGGCGAGGTCGTCGCGGCCGATCGCGATCATGAGCCGCCGGAACAGGGTGTCGGAGTTGGCGCCGATGACCACCCAGTCGCCGTCGCGGCACGGGTAGGTGTTCGACGGTGCGACGCCCGGGATCGCGTTGCCGGAGCGCTCCCGGACCAGCCCGTACGCGGAGTACTCGGGGACGAGCCCCTCCATGATCGAGTACACGGCCTCGTACAGCGCGACGTCGACGGTCTCGCCCTCCTCGGACGGCCGGCGCTCACGCGCCCGCAGCCCCAGCAGGGCGCCGATCACGGCGTGCAGGCCGGCGAGCTGGTCACCCAGGCTGACCCCGACGCGGGTCGGCGGGCGGTCCGGGTGCCCGGTGAGGTGACGCAGGCCGCCCAGCGCTTCGGCGACCCCGCCGAACCCCGGGCGATCGCGGTAGGGCCCGGTCTGGCCGTAGCCCGAGATGCGCACGACGACGAGCGACGGGTTGTCGCGGCGCAGCACGTCCGGGGCGATCCCCCACTTCTCGAGCGTCCCGGGGCGGTAGTTCTCCAGCACGACGTCGGCGGTCGCGGCGAGCCGGCGCACCAGGTCCTGACCTTCGGGCCGACGCAGGTCGAGCGTCACCGACTTCTTGTTGCGTGCCAGGGTCCGCCACATCATCGACGTCTCGCCTCGGCCCAGCCGCCAGCGCCGGACCTCGTCCCCGACGCCGGGCTGTTCGATCTTGATGATCTCCGCACCGAACTCGCCCAGCAGGCGCGCGGCCGACGGCGCGGCGACGAAGTTGCCCAGTTCGATCACGCGCACGCCGGCCAGCGGCGGCCGGTGCCCGTCCGGTGCGTCCCCGGGCGGCTCCTCCGGCGTCACCGTCGGAACCGGCCGGTCGGGACGGGCCGGGGCTCCGCTCGCCACGTGCAGGTGTGGGCCACGTGCCCGCGGCGAGCGGCCGAACCCGTCGTCACGACGCCGGCAGGCCCCACAACTTCAGGAACCCGGCCGGCAGCGCGCCGCCGTAGCCCTTGCCGACCTCCGGCGGGACGCCGGCCTCGTTCACGTTCGTCTTGTCCCAGATGCGGATCGGGGTGCGCTCGTCGACCGTCGGCTGCCCGAGCAGGATCCGGAAGGCCTGGTCCATGGACGCGTAGCCGATGCCGACGGTGTCCTCCCCGACGTTCATCGCCACGATGTCGCCCTCCTGGATGAGCTTGAGGGCGTACGGCGAGCCGTTGTAGCTGACGACCTTGACCTGGCCGGCCCGGCCGAGGGTCTGGATCGCGGGCACCGCGCCGGCGACCATCGCGTCGTAGAGCGGGTAGACGTAGTTGATCGAGGGGTCGGCGGTCAGCGCGGACTGGATCTCGCTCTGGGTCTTGGTGTTCCAGTCCGACACCGGGATGTTCTTGACCGTCACCTTGCAGGCCGGGCACTCCGCGGCGAACTCCTTGCTGATGGTGTCGAGTGTCGCCGGGCTCGGGAGCACGTCGGCGCCGCCGATGAGCAGGACGTTGGCGTTGGCCTTGGAGTCGGCGATGATCCAGTCCGCGGCCGCCTTGCCCGCGACGTTGAACGGGGCGGTGACCAGCGCGGTCACGCCGGCGGCGCAACCCTCACACGCCGGGGGGACGGGTGAGGAGTCGTCGTAGAAGTGCGTGACCAGGACCGGGATTCCGGCGGCCTTGGCCGCGGCGAGCTGGGGCTGCAGCGTGCGCGGGTCCGGCGCGGTGCTGAGCACGATGATGTCGGGCTTCGCGGTCAGAGCCGCGTTCATACCCTGCACCCATTCCGACGGCTTGCCCTGGTTGGGATAGATCGTGAACTCCATCCCGATCTTCTGGGCGATCGCCTGCATCGTCTCCTGGATGCTCTGGTTGAACGGGTTCGGCACCAGCGGGATGAGGTACATCCGCTTGCCGCGCAACGTGGTGGGGTCGATCGGCGGGCCAGGCGGAGTGAACGTGGGCAGGGCCTTGTACTTGGCGACGTTCTCGGTCACCGCGGGCGGGACCGTGTTGGCGGCCCCGGAGCCGGTGCCACCTGCACTGCCTCCACCACCGGTGCTGCACGCCGTGAGAGCGAGCGCGAGCGCCGCCACCGCGACCGCTCCGCGGCGTACCACCCGTGTACTGACAGGACGAACGATCCCCATGGGAGTCCTCCGGCGCGGCCGTCGAGGGCGGCGAAGAGCACCGCCTATCCACTATTTGGACAAAACTTCACCGCATATCGGACGTTAACGGCTCCCGGCGATCGAGGACAAGCGACGGGGCATTGCGATTCGGCAACCGATCCACCCCGACGCCGGCCGGCAGCACGACCCGGCGCACGTCCACGTCGAGGGCGGCCCCGGTCGAGGGCGGCCGCGTCGCGGGCGGCCGCGCCGTTCGCGGTCCACCCGTCGGGCGGCTCGGCGCCGGGTCGTGTGGTCGCGGGCGCGTCGCCGGGTGCGTCAGCCGTCGGCGCGGGCCAGTGGCCCCGCCCGGCCTGGGCAACGTCGGCAGGCCGGGTGGCGGGGTGTTCGCGCTGCGCGGGCGCGCGGCAGCCAGTCGACGCCGCTGCGGGTGAGTGGACACGCAGGCCGCGGACACCGCCCGGTCCGAGGGGGCCGAGGTCGCATCTCCGGCGCGACATGGCCGGGCGTGCCCCCGCGCCCGGTGACGCCCACCCCGGGCACGCCCGCGGCCGGTGTCCCGCCCACACCCACAGATCCCTACGCGCCGACCTACTCGCAGCCCGGTCCGGCCCGTACCTGTCCGTCGCGCTGTGGGCGAGCCTCACGAACGTGATGGACGGCAGCTGGGCCGGCCTGATCGTCGCCGGCGTGTGGGCCGTGATCGCCGCCGTCGGTTACGCGATCGGCCGATCGAACCTGCGCCGTACCAACCCGACCCCCGAACGGACCGTCGACACGCTCGAGCAGGTTCCCGACGCCCTGAAGAGCCGGAGAGGAGGACCCCCTTGACGCCCCCTACGACCACCCGCAGCCCACCACCTCGAACGACGATCCCGCTCGTGTCGTCGCTGCTGCCGGCCACGCGGCAGGAACAGGATCTCGCCGGGCAGGTCAAGGACAAGGCCGTCGAGGCCGGCAGCCCCTCGTCGGGCAGGCGCAGGAGAAGGCGAAGGAGCTCTGCGAGAACCTCCGCGAACCGGCGCAGCAGGCGGTGCAAGTCGGTCCAGCAGACCGCCCAGGACTCCGCCTCGACCGTGCAGGAAGAGGGCCGGTCGGCCGCGCAGGACGTCCGGACGCGCGCCCAGGAAGCCGGCGGGACCGTCAAGGGGGAGGCCACCGGCCACTGACCGCCGCCGACTGCCACGTCCGGCTCACCGCGGCCGCGGTC
>Ga0182736_1002527_pt1 | contig 13798 bp, 6 predicted proteins | sample eDN5th30CKraftBY_FD_128882 | JGI IMG/M metagenome (GOLD analysis project Ga0182736, IMG submission 128882) | Enriched backyard soil microbial communities from Emeryville, California, USA - eDNA 5th pass 30_C Kraft BY (version 2) (version 2) | ecosystem: Environmental > Terrestrial > Soil >...
ACAGAAATGTGGCCAACCACTTCAATTCCAGTGAACGTTAATTGAATGGGATCATACTCATCCTCATAGCCCTCGTATACAATCTCTTTAAGACTTCCGACAATGTTATCATTAGAAACCATATCGATTTGCAGTATACGCTCACCGATTTTTATGATTTGTCCGTCCTGCTCAATAACAATGTTGTTGCTGTACGTTCCAACGTTGCTTTCTTTAGCAATCCCATTGTCATAGCTAAATGCATCCTTGTTAATAACGGCGTTACTTAGGTCAGGCGTTTCGATTACAGTAGCATTGACATCTGTAATCGTGATATCAAAGCTAGCTTCAATGGTATGCGCTTCTCCTTGATCATCCTTGCCGCTCAGTATAAGCTCTGCATTAATATTCGTAATAAGTCCCTGTTCATTTTCTAGCACTTGACCAGAAACGGATTGGATAGATAGGTCTGAAGCTAGCACTGGAAGATGACTAGCATTTTGATATCTGCGTTGGCTGTTATACTCATTTTTAATGAGGTAGGAGGAGACGGCATTAATGAGTGCAGGAACCTGAGCTTCATTCAAGGAGCCATTAAACTGATATCCACCTCTCTCTGTATGCTCAACAAGAACAAGATCCTGGAGATTGCCGACTACGGCATCGACGACCCTCTCTAGCTCGCTAGCTCCATCCTCTTGAAACAGATTGTCGAAGTGGATGACATCATGAGGATATCGTTCAAAATGATCCTCGTCATATGGATTTACGTATAGCTTGTTTTCATCGAAATTTTTCCATACCGATTGTGTATTGTCACGATAGTTATAGTGCTCATATTGGCTTGAGATGGATTCGTTGATCGAATGAGTTTCATGCTTAAGGTTGATAAAATCATATTTTTCCTTGGAGTAATCATACGTCATACTCACACCATCAACCTTGACTTGAAATAGTCCTTCCATTGTAAAGCTATCGACACCACTGGATAGCTGCTGTGCGGTATATTTTGCTGTTGCTTTTAATCTGTCATAGCCTGAGCTAAGCAGCATATCGGCAGACGCAGTTGTTAGAAATAAGCTGGCTCCAACACCGAATGCGATCAGCGTCTTGGTTCTGAAGGTAAGTTTCATAAACTCTCCACTCCTCTATGTAATTAGGTTGCTCTTGCATAAATTAAGTATAGACAATCAATGTTGAAGATTTCTAACGAATATATTAACAAACTATTAACAACGCTCAGAAGCAATGTGATCTTACGGCTTGCTTTTTAAACGCTGCTGCTTCTTTTTTTAATTAGGAAGCAGCAGCGTTTAAAGGCAAGCACACTTCGTTCTCCAGATCACAATTATTCGATATTTTGTTACTTGTATTGGTGTAATAATTAAATGTATAATTTTTGATCAATATACAATTGATGTAATTAATTGATCGAAAAACAAAAATTCAGTTTAAAATACGTAAATATTGAAAGAATTGTGTTCATTTCTCCCCTACACAAGGTTTGTGAAAGCGCTATAAAATCAGGGTGTTATCAACTGTCTTGCTATTCGAGACAGATTTTATTGCATAAAGGGGAGAGTTTACGTGAGGCAAATGAGCAATAAGAGAAGATGTCTTTTAGCGGTGATCGTCATTATAACGATGATTAGCGGACTGTTTCCATCAGGTTTCAGTGGAAAGATTAGCTACGCTGCGAATGAAGGAGGAGAAGTTCAAGGATGGATGTCCCCCGTGGAATCCACTGCTAATCCGAATGGGGTAGATTATTATGTAGACGCAAGCTTGGGCAGTGATAGTAACAATGGAACATCACCATCGACTGCTTGGCAATCACTAGAGAAGGTTAATAATACGCAGTTTCAACCTGGAGATCGTATTTTGTTTAAAGCAGGAGAACTTTGGATTGGACAGTTGCATCCTAAAGGCTCAGGTACTGACGGCAATCCCATTGTTATTGATCAATATGGAGCTGGAAGCAAGCCAAGATTTGAAGGGAGAGGCCAAGTTCAAGCTACCGTTCTTCTATACAATCAGTCCTATTGGGAATTGTATAATCTTGAAGTAAGCAATCTAGCAGGCAGCAACTTAAATGATGCTAATTCGTTAGGAGACTTCCGTGGCATTCATATTACTGGTGACAATGGCACGCAACTAAAGCATTTCAGATTAGCAGGGTTGAATGTTCATGATGTTAGTGGTGAAGTGAATTGGATAAGTGGCACAATTCCACCAAATCCAGAACCAGGGATTAATTTTAAAACGGGCTGGGATCGCTCTAAGCGAACAGGCGGTATTATTTTCGATACATCGGTTGTCGATCCAGCAAATCCCGGCAATCAAGCTACAACCTTTGATGATGTTATTATTGAAAACTCGATTGTTCAAAATACATCCTTCGGCAACATCATATTTAAACAGTATGCTGGCTCAGCAGATAATGCGGTGCATGTAGGATGGGGAGAACGCTCTAGTGCAACAGATGCACGATTCACCCCACATACCAATGTTATTATTCGCAATAATTATTTAAGTCAATATGATACGGAATATGGTTGTAATTCTATTTATTTGACAGGTGTTAGAGGAGCTGTAATCGAAGGGAATATTGTTGCTGGTGCGGGAACTTCAGGAATTGAGCTTTATTACACAGATGACGTAGTCATTCAATATAATGAGGTATACGATACGAGAAGAAAAGCTGGTGGCGCTGACCATAATGGTATTGATCCCGATAAGGCAACTACTAAAGCCTTGATTCAATACAATTATATCCATGATACAGGAGATGGCATCTTGTTATGTCAGTTTAGCTTTGGAGATACAATTGTTCGTTATAATGTAATTCAAAATACAGAAAGGTATCCAGTCTACCTACATTCAGATCAGAGAGCGACAGCGGAAATATATAATAACACAATTTATAATACCAAGAGCAAATATATGATTTATGGATATGGTAGTTTTGTAAATGCTACCTATAATTTATACAACAATGTCTTTTATTCTAATCGTGCAGACGCAGTATTTACTACAGGCGGAAATATCTCCTATATGAACAACAGTTATTATGGAGCTGACTTCCCAATACCTGTAGAGGATACAAAAGCAATTACACTAAATCCGAAAATTGCTAACCTTGGAAACGGAGGAAAGGGATCTTTAGAAACTGGTCCAAACCTTTCTTCTTTAATTGCTTACTCACCTCTTTCAGGCTCACCGATTATTGGTGCTGGTATTGCTGTGGCAGCTAATGGAGGGATAGATATTCTGGGGCGCGCGCTCTACAATGGCACGCCTGATATTGGAGCAATTGAATATTACGGAGATTTAGCGAGTACAACAGAAGCGATAACTGGTAGAGTTACCGACGTGTACAATAATGCAGTGGCTAATGTAACTATTGAATTAATTGCTGATGGTCAGTCATACGAGGCTACAACGAATAGAACAGGTTATTTTGAGCTATTGAATATTCCAGTCGGTGTTAGCTATTCTTTAGTTGCAAGCAAGACAGGCTATCATTCCAATGCAATCGAAGAAGTTGTAGTTACTGCAGGTAATACTCTAAGTAATATTGTTGTAGAGCTAGAGCCTTCAACAGTTTTCGGCGGAGTTTCTGGCACAGTAAGAGATGGATTAGGCTCTCCTCTTGCCGATGTAGAAATAATACTTAGTGACGATGAAGATCGCAGTTACAGTGTAACCAGCAACAGTGATGGTCACTATACGATCGAAAACGTAATGACGGGGCAAGGCTACATGTTAACCGCTACTAAGTCAGGATATCGTGAAGCAAGCTTAGAAGATATTGCAGTAGACCCTGGGAACATTACACAAGTAGCAGATGTTTTCTTAACAGGAAGTCATCCAATTTACTTAATCCAGCAGGATTTTGAACAGGTTCCATTGAGCTCGGTTCCGAGTGATTGGACAGTATCCCATAGCGGCGGAAGAATTTCTGTTGTTAATGATCCGTCTAAAAGTGAAAATCAAGTGTTAGAAATTGTCCGCAGCAGTAATAGTGGTTCAACTTCATTCTCAAAATCATTTGCTGCTAATGAGCTAACAGGCATTGTCACCATAGAGGCTAATATTATGCGTGATGATAATACTACAGGAAATACATGGTCTAGTGTTCCATATATTTACGGGGTAGGAAATACATCCCCTAGTATTAGCTTTGCATTTGATAAAGGCAAGATTAAAGCATATAATGCCGGAGCAACTGTAGAAATAATGAACTATGAACTAGGCAGATGGTACAATGTTCAACTGGTAATTAATTTAATTACACAGAAATTTGATCTATATATTGATGGGAATCAAGTATTTGAACAAGCAGCGTTCCGTACGCCTATGTCACAAATTGGGAAAATTGAATATTACGCAAACAGCACTAACTATATTGAGGCATATGTAGACGATATTAGAATCATTCGCGGAACACCTTATGAGAAAGATAATACAAAGCTAGAGAATTTATCAATTGATAAGGGAACGCTTTACAAGCTTTCGGATACTTTCTATACAGTAGAGCTTGCAAACTATGAAAAAACGATTGATCTTATTGCCGTTGCAGAAAGTCAGTTAGCACAATCTATTACTGTTAATGGAACTGTTGTTAATGGTTATGAAGCCATTCAAACGATTGAGCTTGAAGAAGGAGAAAACAATATTCAAATTGTTGTTACAGCAGAGGATGGCACTGAAAAATCCTATACATTGATTGCCACAGTAGTAGAAGCTGTGAAAGATACTAGCTTAAATGATATTCAGCTTTCGGTAGGAGAGCTTGCTTCTGCTTTCAATCCTAAAGTGCTAGAATACGAGGTCATAAATATCGAGCAAGCTGCCACTACAATTTCAATTATGCCAATTGCTAATACAGCAACGTCTACAATTGAAATTAACGGTATCGAAGTTACAAGTGGACAGTATTCAACAGCTATTCCTATAACAAATGAGATGAGTATCATCATCAAGGTCATCTCTCAGGACGGAACGGCGTATAGGGAGTACATGTTAACTGTTAAACGGCCTAACACTTCCCAAGAAGATACAGCGAGCTTAACTGGTCCTGAGGAAGCTTATGTTGGACGTGAGCTGGATGTAACGGTTGGCTTGAGTAATTTGAACGGAAGCTTTACATTGCTTGAGGTTGTTGTGAACTATGACCCAGAGAAATTTGGTATTGCTACAGTGGAGCATGAGGGTAAGCTTAGTCTTGCAGATAGTGCAATAACAACCATTAATTCTTCGTTACAAGTACTAGGCACCGCAGTGAAGCCAGCTCAAGGGCAAGTCTACATTATTCTAGCTTCTCTAGGTGAGCCAGTAACAGAAGCAGGAGAGCTGTTTACATTGCATGGTCATATTGTTGAAGAAGCGGCTGCTGGAGCGTTACATGTATCGCTTTCAGACTTTGAGGTGAGCTTCGAGGCTGAAAGCACGCAAATTGATGTTAGTGATGCACAGCTTAGTATTGAAGTAAAGCTAGCAGATAAAGCGACATTAATAGAGCGAATTACATCTGCTCAAGGGCTTTATAACAGTACGACAGAAGGAAATTCACCAGGTCAATATCCAAGTGGTGCGAGAGCGGCATTCTATGGGGCAATTCAGGCTGCACTAGCAGTAAGTGACAACGAAGAAGCGACCCAAGCTGAGGTTGATGCTGCGATCAGTGCGCTACAATCAGCGCTTGGAGCGTATCAGGGAGCTGTTATTCCAAGTGAAACAACAGATACAGCAGCATTACAAAGCGCTATTCTTTCAGCACAAGCTAAGCTAAGCCGCGCAGTAGCTGGAGATAGGCTTGGTCAGTATCCGCAAGCAGCGATTGATGCACTGTCAGCAGCGATCTCGACTGCACAAGGAGTTTATAACAATGGAGCTGCAAGTCAAGGACAAGTCAATGATGCGACTGTAGCGCTCAATCAAGCTGTACAAAGCTTTACAGCGACAATGATTACCTTTGTGGAGGGATCAGGGAAAATTACAATAAAAGATTTAAGTCTACTAGTGCAATATTATGGTGTAACGAATCAAGATGCTGAATGGAGTGAAATTGAGATCGCAGACGTTGTTGGTGCGGGACGTATCGATATCGTCGTACTAGCGGCAATTGCACAAATGATTTTAGATGAATGGTTAGTTAGCTAAGCATAGATAGACAATAGATGGGGGGAGGCTAGTAATGTCTCCTCCCTCTAATATTTTCAGTCATTCAAGGAGGTTATATTGATGAAGGCTACTGATTTCAAAACTATTATATTTAATATTATAGGAATGGTAAGTGTCTTTCTTATTGCAGTTTTCTTGTTCTCAATTTGGACTGGACCCAATATTGCGGCTGCGCAAGTAGAGCAACCTCAATCAAGCTTTGAAATACAAGCTATAGAGTTGAATAACGACGAGCTTTTAGTAACAGTGTTAGGGGAAAATTTGAACGATGCATACGCATTTGAAATACAGCTACAATTCGACCCTCTACGATTACAGTTTCAAGGAGCACAGAGTGATAATGCTGGATTTACGATGCAACCGATTGTTAATGGGAAGCAGCTAGTCTTTGCACACACCAAAATCGGTAACGTAGCTGGAATAAGTGGAGAGGCGAAGCTTGCTGAGTTAAAATTCAAACGGATTCGTGGCGGTAATGCTGAACTTAGCCTAAACACAGTACAAATCGTCAATTCGAAACTGGAACGCGACAGCATTGCAGTAACCGAGAATTATGTAGCTGTGGACGATGGAGAACAAGTTCAATTGAATGACTTAACCAATCATTGGTCAGAAGAAAAAATTCGTACAGCTGTAGAGCTTGGTTTTGTATCTGGTTACAGTGATGCTACTTTTCGCCCCGACCAGCCTATTACCCGTGCTGAATTTTCAGTAATACTTGCCCGAGCATTGCAATTATCAGCAGCTAGGGAATTGAGCTTTTCTGACGAACAATCGATCCCGTCTTGGGCACGCGGAGGAGTAGCGGCTACAGTGAAAGCTGGTTTAGTAAAAGGATATACCGATGGAACATTTCGTGGAGAACAACATATTAATAGGGCAGAATTAGCGGTCATGATTGCACGTACCTTAGATAGTACAGATCAGGCAGAGACGCCGTTAAATTTTGTAGATCATGTACAAATTCCTCAATGGGCACAATCATCCATACAACTAGGACTAGAGAGAGGACTGCTTCAAGGTCGTGGTGGGAACCGGTTTATGCCTCTTGCACAAGCGACGAGGGCTGAGGCTGTCAGTCTTGTATTGAAATTATTGCATTACAAGGTAGGTCTTGATTTACAATAATAAAATTAAGTAAGCAGTAACAAACCCAATAGGCGCAATGCAGGGGCAGCAGCTTCTGTATTGTGCCTATTGATGCTGTTTGAGTAGGTATATATGGTCACCACATGAGGTAACAAAACACAACAATACATGTGATAAATAGTGAAAGATTATCATTCATTACTCTCATTTAAGGCGCTAGCAATTGCTCCTATAATGAAACCATAGCAATTGCAGATGCAACTTGAAAGGATGAGACGTATGGCTACAGTCACGAAAAAGAAACGAAGTAACTTTTGGAAAAGATGGGACTCTCCGCTTGCAGGATATCTCTTTTTATCGCCATGGCTGATAGGTTTTTTATTGCTAACATTATGGCCGATGATGATGTCGCTTTATTATTCGTTTACTGATTACAGCTTGCTCAAGGCTCCAGAATGGACTGGGCTAGCGAACTACAACAAAATATTGTTTAAGGACAGCTTGTTTAGAACATCACTTGGCGTGACGCTGCTGTTTGTTGTCGTTTCCGTACCGTTAAAGCTGGTTACTGCGTTACTTGTGGCGATGCTGCTTAATCGAGATATTAAGGGGATGTCATTTTATCGGACGATGATTTACTTTCCATCGTTAATCGGAACAAGCATCGCTGTTGCAATATTGTGGAAAAACATTTTTAGTAAGGACGGATTTATTAATCAGCTGCTTGGCTTAGTTGGCATTGAAGGGCGAGCATGGCTAACCGATCCTAATACCGCACTTGGAACGCTCATCTTGCTAGTTGTATGGCAATTCGGTTCTTCGATGATTATATTCCTCGCTGGATTGAAGCAGCTTCCGAGAGATTTATATGAAGCTTCATCTGTTGATGGAGCAGGCAAGGTTAGACAATTTTTCACGATTACCTTACCCATGCTTTCTCCAATTATTTTGTTCAATCTTGTGCTGCAAACGATCAACTCCTTCCAAATGTTCACACAAGCATTTGTAATTACGAAGGGTGGACCAATTCAATCAACCTATGTCTATGTAATGTACTTGTATGAACGTGGATTTGCTCGCTTTGATATGGGCTATGCCTCAGCTCTAGCCTGGGTGCTGCTCGTCATTATAGGCATCGCCACAGCTATAATATTCTCCACATCAAGATTCTGGGTGCATTATGAGACAGAGGGAGGAAAATAATGATGCGATCTTACAAAAATAGCTTAAATCATCTGTTCTTGCTACTAGCAAGCTTAATTATGATCTACCCAGTATTTTGGTGGGTTGGTGCCGCGTTCAAATCCAATGAGGAAATGAGCTCACCTGGACTGTTTCCCAAAACATGGCTCTGGTCAAACTTTACCGATGGGTGGAACTCTGTTCCTAATTTTAGCTTCACACATTTTTACGTCAACACATTCACATTAATTGCAGGGGTGCTATTCACTACCGTTATTTCTACTAGCTTAGTAGCCTTTGCTTTTGCTAGACTGGATTTTCCGCTTCGTAAATTTTGGTTTGCAATATTGATGGTCACGTTGATGCTTCCGCAGCAGGTTACGATTGTACCGCAATATGTCATGTTTAATAAATTAAATTGGGTTAACACGTATTTGCCCTTCTACATTCCGCATATTTTGGCAGCAGGTGTGGGTGGACCGTTCTTCGTATATTTGATAATTCAATTTATTCGAGGCTTGCCTCGTGATTTGGATGAAGCTGCAAAAATTGATGGCTGCTCTTGGCTTGGGATTTACTGGAGAATTGTACTGCCGCTTACTAAGCCAGCGCTTGTAACCGTTGCGATCTATTGCTTCTTGTGGACGTGGGATGACTTTTTTGGTCAGCTTATCTATATTAATACGGTAGATAAGTATACAATTAACTTAGCGCTTAAACTCTTTATCGATTCGCAGGGAAGTATTCCGTGGGGACAGTTGCTAGCAATGTCACTTGTGTCGATTATGCCTGCAGTAACGATCTTCTTCCTTGCTCAAAAGCAGTTCGTGGAAGGCGTTGCCTCGGGTGCTGTTAAAGGTTAAAAAGATTAAACATTCTCCTATATTTTACGAATTAGCTGCGGCAATTGTCCGCAGCTTATTGTACTTAACGCGTGGTTAGCAAGCTAGAAAAGGGAGGTTCATCATATGAGATTTAATCCATTTAAGGTGTACCGTATCAATTCGGTGTTCTTTTTCAGCTTTGCTGTTATTATCGCATTATTAATTGGCTTAATGACGTATATTTCGTATCGTGAAAGCACGGTGGAGATCACGACCAAGGTCTCCTATTACCAACAAAGACTGCTCAATGAGCTGAACAAAAAAATTAATACGAATCTCGTATATATCGAGCGAACGGCAGTTACTGCTGCGAAAAATACAGAAACGCTCTTCGATAGTGTCAATGAAGGTGACTTGTACGATCAGAAAAGGGTGCATGATGAAATACGATCACAGCTAAGCAATTTTGTATTTAGTACGCCGATCTTACAATCGATTGATTTATATTCAGATTATCCGTATCGAGTACAGGCTCATGAGTCGGTTAAGTTTCATACGATGGAGCAGTTGAAGGAGCAGCCGTGGTATGAACGGATAGAAAATGTAGACAGTGCTTGGATTGGAGAGCATCATATCGATTCTAATCAAGGGCCAATACCCGTCATTAGCTTTGCGCTCAAGGCGTACAGCAGAAGCGGTAAATATTATGCGTTAATCGTGATGAATGTGAAGGTATCCAGCTTCCATTCCATGCTTGCTACAGAAAATATTCAATCGTCATTAGTTTTGCTAGACGGAACTGACAATCCTATCATTATAGTAGGAGAAGATGATCCAGATAAGCTAGAAGCTTTTACTAAGGGAACATTAGCAAAGTCCAAGGAGGGTGTATCAAGGCAAGGGGATGATTTTATCGTCTGGTCGACTTCGGCAGATTCCAATTGGACGCTGATCGAAACGACTTCCTGGCGTGAGCTAACCGAGGGCAGTATATATTTAACGAAGCTGTTGATTTTGGCAGGAATCGCGCTTTTGCTTGCGGGCTTAACGGTCGTGTTATTTGTTTCGCGGCAGTTTACGAAGCCGATTTCTATTCTGCTTAGAGCGATGAATCAATATTCCTTAAAGGGTCATTCTAATATTCCCGAAGATTATCGCAATGAATTTGGCGGATTGTTTCAAGGCTTTCAGAAGCTCGTCACTCGTATAGAAGAGCTATATGTTTCGCTAGAAGAAAATCATAAACGGAAAACGGCAGCAGAAATAAGAAGCCTGCAAACAATGATTAATCCTCATTTTTTATATAATACGCTTGATCAAATTAACTGGGTGGCAATCGAGAGAGAGCAGCACGAAATAAGCAGCATGCTGTCTCATTTGGCACAAATGTTCCGTATGACCTTAAAAAATACGAGCAGCTTTGTAACGGTTGCCGATGAGCTTGCGCATATCGAGGCATACTTGGAATTTCAAGTGATACGCTGGGAAAACCGACTAATTTATACTATTGATGTGGAGATGAATTGTCGAGAGCTATATATGCCCAAATTCGTTTTGCAGCCGTTTATTGAAAACGCCTTTGTGCACGGATTTCATGGGAAAAGTAGCGCTGAATTGAATGTGAAAGTAACTCGTAACGACGAACAATTGATTATCTTTATTGCCGATAATGGCAATGGCTTGAAAAGTAAGGAAGCTCATCCTTTCGGCGGACAAGCTGGACAAGCTGGGCAAGCTAGACAAGGTGGACATGGAATGAGTAATGTTTCTGAACGAATTGAGGCGTTATTTGGAGAGCAGTATGGTTTCAGTCTTGACCCCAACCCCGTAGGTGCTGGTGTGCTCGTAACGATTATATTGCCGATTACGATGAAGGAGGACATTAGTGATGACAGAAGCAACTAGAGAAGATGGCTGGAAAATTGCAATTGTCGATGATGATTTTCAAGTGTTAAGAGGCTTAAAAAAGGTCATTCCTTGGGAAGAGCTTGGAGCAGTTTTTGCTGGAGAAGCGATCTCTGGAGAGCTGGGACTTGAGCTAATTGGGCAAGAGCAGCCCGACATCGTCATTACAGATCTTTATATGCCTGGCATGAACGGAATCGAGATGATTGAAAAGCTAAGAGAGCAAGGCTATGAAGGCAGTATTATCATATTAAGCGGATATTCCGACTTTGAATATGCACGCAAGGCGTTACGCTTAAATGTCAGCGATTACATTTCTAAGCCTATAACGATTTGGCAAATTCGTGATGTATTAAAGACGGTGATTCAGCGCATGGAGGAAAGCTTTCTTGAGCGAATTCAAAATAGCAAACTCAAGAAATCATTAGCTGCCTACGAGAATATGATGCTGCAGGAGTGGATACATTGTGTCATTAGTAATACACAAACGGAACGATCAGGCTCCCTTGTAGATAGCAGCCGTCTTGAGCAGGAATGGTCTCTGAAGAATCATACAGTCATCGTAATTGAATTAATTCATAATGAGCGCATACAGGGAATATCCTCCAGCGATCTTAATTTGTTTAAATTCGCTGTAGCCAATGTGACGAAGGAGCTGCTTGCTGAGCAATGGGCAGACTCGCATTATATCCAGCTATCTGGCTATCATTTCGCTATATTATTGCATCATAATCGCGATGAGGCTGGAGAAGCATTATCTCGTAAGCAAGGGAATTTGGCAGGGGCTGTTATTCATGCATTGTCGCAATATTTGAATGTCAAGGTGAGGATTGGGATCGGAAGTGAGAAGCAGCATTGGAGCAACATCTATCAATCTACCGACGAGGCGTTCCAAGCGCTGCTGCTCGGTCAATATAATACCGATGAAGCGGAGGACAATATATTATTCTATTCAGCAATGAAAGAGAAGCTGGCTCATCAAGTTGGCAAGCAAGGGCATAGCAGCACTGGACTAACTGGGGCGTTGCCTAACTCCTTCCACTTCTATCAGCGGCTATCAAGCGCTATGGCAAAGTTCGATGAGCAGGGGATTATGGACGAAATTCGCTCGTACTTTCAGTCTCTGGAGGACGTTAATTGCGAGCCGCCAGAAGGCTTCTACCGTGTTTTTGCCGCAGAGATCTGGGCATTGTTTCATTACTCATTATACCAATCTGGAGCTGTCGTGTTAGCAGAGCTGGATCGGACGAGTATGAACGAATATAACAGCATCAATAGCTGGGTGCAGCTTGAACAGTGGATGGAAAGTAAGGTGAAGCTCTACTGCACCTCAAGAAGCACACCGATCCATGCTAAGCATAAGCAGGCGGTTGACTTTATGATTGAATATATTCATGAAAACTATCATCGTGATATTACACTTGAAGAGCTGGCTAGTCAGCTATATATCTCTAAAAATTATTTAAATCAAATTTTTAAGAAGGTAACGGGCGACACCTTTATGAACTATGTGATCTCCGTACGTATGCAAAAGGCGAAAGCCTTGCTATTAGAAGGTAAGCATCTCGTGTATGAAATTTCTGAAATGGTAGGTTATCAGAATGTTCCATACTTTAGCACGTTGTTTAAAAAGCATTGTGGTGTAAACCCAAGTGAATTGATCAAACCCTCCAATACAGATTGAGCTATTGTGAAAGAAGTGTGTTCGATTGTATCATGTACGGGTTTTGAGGTGGATGATACGATTAACTTGTACAAAACATCACCAATTGAAAGGGGTCAATTCATATGAAAAGCAGTAAAAAAATGATGAAAACTGTATTGCTTACACTGGCCGCTACATTAGTATTAGGGGCTTGTGGTAGTAATAGTGGAAACAGCAACAATACACCAGAAGCTACCAAATCACCAACAAACAATGCTACAACTGCTCCGACAGCTGAAAGTAATGAACCAGTAAAATTAAGAATTACATGGTGGGGATCAGAGGCACGTCATGAAGCAACTTTGAAAGCGCTTGAAGCTTATACCGCTCTTAATCCGCATGTCACATTTGAACATGAGTTTTCTGGTTGGGATGGTTACTTTGACAAGCTAGGCGTACAATTCTCTGCTAAAAATGCTCCAGACATTATTCAGATGGACGCAGCTTATCTAAATGAGTATGTGGCTAACGGCTTGCTTGCTGATCTAAATAGCCTTACTAAGGACAATATTGATGCTAATTTGCTAGAATCCGGTACGATCAACGGTTCATTGTATGCTGTACCGCTTGGAAGTGCAGCGCTAGGCATGGCATATGATAAGTCAGTTGTTGAAAAGCTTGGTGTTGAAGCTCCTTCCTTCGGTTGGACATGGGATGACTACTATGCATTTGGTGAAGCCGTTAAAGAGAAAATTGGTCCTGATAAGTACGTATTTGTCGATCAAAGCTGGGATTTAGTAGATTACACAGCATACCAGCTAAGCCAAGGCAAAGGACAAATCTATACAGACGATGGTAAGGTAAATATTGACCGTGATACTTGGATCGAGTTTATGACGAAGCAAGATGAACTTCGTGACAAAGGAATTCTAACACCTACAGAAATTACACTAACAGATAAAGAGCTTGATACGAGTGCAGATAGCGT
>Ga0182736_1002528_pt1 | contig 13790 bp, 17 predicted proteins | sample eDN5th30CKraftBY_FD_128882 | JGI IMG/M metagenome (GOLD analysis project Ga0182736, IMG submission 128882) | Enriched backyard soil microbial communities from Emeryville, California, USA - eDNA 5th pass 30_C Kraft BY (version 2) (version 2) | ecosystem: Environmental > Terrestrial > Soil >...
GACGACGCGATCGAACTCGTCGATGGCGGCGTCTGGGCGAACAACCCGATCGGAGTCGCGACGATCGAGGCCGTCGGAATGCTGAATTGGCCGCCGGACAGGCTAAAGATTCTCAGCATCGGCACCATTAACGACGTGAAGGCACCGCCGCGGTGGAAGGGTAAGCTCCCGATGGCATCCTCGATCGCGCGTCTGTTCATGGCTGGTCAGTCGCACAGCGCGCTAGGGACGGCTAAGATCGTTACCGGCGACGGTCACGACCACCGCGCGATCTGGCGCATCGACCAAACCGCGCCGGCCGGCCGCTACACGATGGATGACGCGGAACGCATCTTCGAGATGAAGAACCGCGGGTTCACCGAGGCTCGCGAACAACTGCCCGAACTGCGCCGCCACTTCTTCGACCGCGAGGCCGAGCCCTTCGTTCCCTTCCACTCACTTTGACTGGCGAGGACGCCATGCCCAAGAATATCTTGATCTTCTCCGACGGCACCGGCCAAGCCGGCGGTCTGCGTCCGGACGAGAATCGCTCCAATGTCTATAAGCTTTATCGGGCAACGCGCTGCGGCCCCGACACGGCGATCGACCCGCGGGAACAGCTCGCCTTCTACGACGCCGGTCTCGGCTCTCGACCGCCTGGCGGCGCGCTATCTGTCACGCGCGCCTACCGCTGGCTGCACAATGTGGCCAGCCAGGCGACCGGTCTCGGCATCACAACCAACATCATCGACTGCTATGCGGCTATCATCCGGATGTGGGAGCCGGGTGACCGGATCTTTCTTTTCGGGTTCAGCCGAGGCGCCTACACAGTCCGCTGTCTTGCCGCCGTGCTGGGCCAGTGCGGCGTACCGACGACAATGTCAGACGGCTCGCCGTTGCGGCGTGATGTCGGAACGACCACCCGCATCGCACGCGAGGCGGTAAAGAAAGTGTACCAGCACGTCAGTTCGCCGAAAGACACCAAATACCTGTCTCAACGCGAGGCGCTGGCCACACGCTTTCGCCGGCAATACGGCAGCGACACCACAGGCGCCGCCAACGCCGTTCCGTTCTTTATCGGCGTGTTCGACACGGTCGCATCGCTCGGCAGCTATGCCCTCTCCGCCGCTTTAGTCGGCGGCGCCGCCAGTGTCATTGCGGCTTTATGCTTTGCACAGTCGTTTTTCTTGTTTCCGTTCCTGCCGACCTTCTTGTGGGCGGCCGGCGGCACGGCGGTTGCTGCAGGAATGGGCTACGTCGCCACGCATCTGAAGTCCGCCTTAGATCTCCCCGGCTATACGTTCTGGCAGACGTTGCACCTCGTCTCGCCGAAGATGAAATTCTACGACCTGCATCTGAACAATGCTGTATGGTACGCACGTCACGCTATGTCGATCGACGAGAACCGGGCCGACTTCGCGCGGGTTCCCTGGGGCGGTTCGCACAACAAGGGTCCGGAGCGTCCCGATGAATATCCGGATTGGTTGCAGCAGGTCTGGTTTGCCGGCAACCATTCCGATGTCGGAGGCAGTTATCCGGAAAACGAAGCACGACTTTCCGACATATCGCTCGGATGGATGGTGCATGCGGCAAGGAATTTGCCCGACAACAAGACACCCGACGGCTTCGGGATCAAGGTAGACGACAGCTACCTCAAACTGCACCCCGATCCGCTCGCTCAACAGCACGATGAGCGTGAGCCAGGTTACCTGGGCGGCCACTTCAAATGGGAAAAAGGTCTGCGCGAAGTGCAAGACGAGGCGATCCTACACTCGACCGTTCTCGAACGGTTTGCCCATAACGGTGGGGTGCAGCACTACTATGAGCGAATGCCCTACCGCCCCGAAAATCTAAGGTCGCACGCAAAAGTGAAGGGGTATTACGGGTCGGGATCTTCGATCCCGAATGGCGCAGAAGTTACCGCGTCTCCAGCCCCGTTGCAGTCGAATCCGCTCGGCGTGACGACGTCATCCGTTCCGGAGATCGCGGATCAATAGCCTCCTGCTCGAGATGACGGGTATCAATCCCGAACTCCAACTAATCCTCGGCTCGCTGATATCAATTTCGTGTTGAACCCAAGAAGGTTCGAACTGACCGGAATTTGTCGTGCGTTCGAGATTCGCTCACGACTTTCTGCTGAACTGATAAGCTTTCGAGTGAGAGCTTATCAGCCTGGCCCGACTATCGCGTGCCTAGTGGCGCGAGCACCTGAGCACTCGCCCCATAGATACTTGGTCACTTATTACAAACTACGAGTTCGCCATTGAGTTTTTCCATGACGTCATAGTCTTCAGCGTCACGGCCTACCAATAAACCGCCCCTCTTTATCTCTCTCTGACAATCTGCAACAAGCTAGCGACCGCATTTTCGGGCGACATGTCAGGACCGAACAAAACGAAAAGGTCGTCCTGCAGGGTATTCTCTTTCAGTTTCGGCAGCTTTTTCTTCTTTGACAATTTTTCTAATCGACCTATCCGCATCTCCTTTCGCCGTTCAAGATTGCCAATAGAGCGTTCGATTGTGTAGTCGTAGTACATCCCTGTGCAGCCGTCTTCGGTAGCCGCAATCCCATAAGCGACACCTGCCAGATGATTGTTTTCAAAGAAACGATCATAACTCATTTTGTCTTCCTATCTTGATTTGCTCGCAACGTACGAGATGCAATATTTTACAAGATTTGATTTTCGCCGCTGTCGGATGAAGAATAGCGAGATCCGGCTGGCAAGCTTTTGCTATTCCTTATCAGCATCACCGGCGGACAGACTGATAAGCTTGGGGTCAAAGCTTATCAGTCGTGCTAACACCCGAAGCCGCTAGATCTCTCTCTTCAACTCTCGGATGACGGACTCCAATTGGGGAATTGCGCGTTCGGGTGAACATCCGGCACCCAGTGTCACCGCCAAGTCATCCAATATCCAATAGTCACCTTTATCCTCATCAAGCCTGACGGGAGATATCGAAAAGTTATGCGTTTCGAATTTCTGGACGTGCCCATCGTGGGTGACGAACACCGTTCCATTCCCGTAGAACTCCGAAACACCTTTGAACCGTTTTAGTATTATGTTCTCCTGTAATTTCATCGCGTAACTGCGACCTGATATTTTACAGGATAGCTGGGAGAGCATTTTGGCCTGAAGACCTTGCGCAACGTCCGCATCAGCCCGGGCATTCGCATTTTTGAGAACTGATAAGCTTTGCTCGCAAAGCTTATCAGTCAACCAGACCTCAGCAACGACTCGGCTGGCTATGGCGTCTCAGTACAATTCTTGACCAGTTTATTGAGCTCTTCTTCGAACATTTGAAGGGCTATATGGTCTTCAACCAAATTTGACACAGTAATCGGGTCGTCAGCCATAGCTTGGCTGAACGCGCGTAATTCCTTCATCGACTTCTGGATGCTCTCTTGTGCCTTCGTATTAATCTTCGTATTTTTCGCGATTCTACGAAGACGCTTGATGTTTTCAGCGACGTTAGAGAAAGTATTTTCAAACCCATCAAAATGCGCACTAAGACTTGCGCCCCAACCACATCCTTTCTCGAATTTTCGTAATGTTGTGGTGAGCATCTTTTCGAGATCATCTGCCATTTTCATCTTCCTATTTCGCGGCGACCATTCGCCGTCGAACTTATTTACAAGTTCGAATTGGAAGCTTGAAAAAGGGCCAAGTCATACTCACCCCCCTCAACCGATAAGCTTTTTGCTATTTTCTTATAATCACTAGTCGCGGACGGCCCCTTCAATGCGAAGCCTTAGCTTGATCTTCCTGCATCAATTTCGGAAGCTTCTGGACGCACTCAACCCATGCAACGGGCAGATCCTTCGGATGCCCTATAGGCATCTCCACCGCCGTCAATCCCTCATCCTGCGTGGATAGCTTCAATTTATCGCTCTCGGCGGCCGCATGAATCATGATGTCAGGTTGAGGAAATTGGATTATGGCCAACTGCGGATTTTGCAGGGTGTAATATTTAGGGGCCCGGCCCCAATAGTAATCTCCCGCTTGGGTCCGGTCAGTGATGTTATCATTGGCATCCGTAAAATGCATTTGGATAGGAAATGGCCCAGCCGGGCTAAGATTTTTACCGTGCCATGATCGAGAAGAAAGAGCGACAAAAGAGAAGGCATGTCTCATATCGTAAACAACAGCCATTTCGTTGTTTGCATCGGGCGACTTGAAGTGGGCGATGCAACGTAACGTGCGCAGCGACGGGTCCTGCTGATCGCCATTATAAGAACCGATGACATCCCAACGGTCTGAAACCTTGTTGTGATATATTTCACGATCTTGAGCTAGCACGCAGGAATTCATCAGAAAAAACGCAAGAGTTGTCGAAACGAATATTTTCATAGATGCCTCGTTTATCTCTGCTTTTGAACATCAAACGATTAGTCAGCACACGTCCAACTGACGTACTCACCTTTTCCATTCGCCAGTTTTTCGATTTTGTAACGAATGCCGCTGTGACAAATATTTGCTGTGATACCGAGCATCGGCGCGATCATGAAAAACGTAACCGGCAGGTTGTGATGCTCCATCTGCGCCACGCAGTGTCGAGTATCGTTTGCCTGATCGTAATTCCGCTGGCGTATGTTCGTTACGGTTGCGCTCCAATTTTGAAGCTGTTGAAGCATGTCGTATCCCGGAGATCCGGGAACGGATTCTTTGAGTTTTCCGTTCAGAATAGAATCGCGCGTGTCCGTCACCATGGTTTTGATGATGACGTTCTTCGCGCTGGTAGCGTCACATGCGCTGACTTCTTTCGCGAGGGAAACGCTCGCTCCATCGCTCAATAGCGCGATCATGACAATTGCGCCGATTATACCCAGAATAAGCAGAGGCAGCCGCGTAAGCATGGCGACCTCAATTCGCTACAGGAGTAGTGGAAGCCGCTAATGAGCTATCGGCGACTTTCCATTCCATCCTCGCGTACCGAACGGCATCGCTATTCGGGTCCATGAACTGCCAGCCCCGGGACAGGAGATGCTTCGCGATCAACTCATTGCCGCGAAGACCCATTAAGACCATCAAACCGACGGTGATCAGGTTGGTCAGGACCAGCAGCATTGACCAATCGGAGGCTCCGGCCTGAATCCGGCCCAATATCGCCGCCCCATTGAGGGCCAGAAAGACAAAGCCCCAATTGGTCAGGCCCTTCTGGAATAGCGGAATGCCGAGAACCGGGGAAAGCAGGCAAAGCAGCCAATTCCAACCGGTGTTCAGGCTCTTGATTTCCTTGGTATAGGGATTCTGTAAAGACACGTTCATTTTCATCAATAGCTCCATTTAAGATATAAAATATCCGATTTTTAGATAATCTGAAAATCGGATTATTGGGAAGACCCCTCATTGAGTGGTCTTTTCATGTCGCGCACCTTGCGATCCGCCCGCCACGCCAGCTTGGCGAGTTTTCTGATTGAAAAGCGCAAAAAGGCTGGAATGACCCAGGTTCAGCTTGCTAAGAGGCTTGGGCGATATCAGTCATTTGTCGCCAACATCGAGACTGGGCAAAGAAAAGTAGACGTTGTCGAGTTGCTTGCCTTTGCAGAGACGATTGGGTTTGATCCCAAAGAGGCGATCCGCAGACTGCTCGCGGTCAAACCCGAATGATATTCTTCAATATTCCTCGGCCAACATGACGGTGATCACGCGCTGCGTCACGGCAGGATCGGTCGGGTCGGGGGAATGCGCGGTCAGGCTTTTATCGTAATAGTCGATCTTGAAGAAGATCCGGTTTTGATCGAAATCGAAAGCGCCAAAGTCATGCTCCTGGTAAGGATCGTTGGCCTCACAGAAGGCGTCGAACGTGGTGAGCGTCAGCAGTAATCGGCTGACAGCCTCCTCCCCTAAGGCGGCAATGCCGGGGGTCATGAAGACATGTCCTCCCTGTAGGGTCTTCCGAAAGTGGTCGTTGAGCGAGCGTATGCATTCCGTGCCTTGGGGCATGGTTGGCTCCTTAGTGCTGATTTGAAATGGATGGGTGCCGAAGGATGACCCGGCGGGTCAGATGCCCGGATGGACGCGGGCGATGGTGCTGATGTGCCGGACGAACTCCGGTCTTTTCGGAAAATCCCGATAGCGAACCGTCAAGAGGTCGCCTTCCCGCTCGACCACGATGCAGCTCCACCAGCCTTCGTCAGGACTGATCATGGCCACTACCATGTCTCCTGGGCTGATCGAATCCCAGGCGGTGGGCAGGTTGCCGATGGCGGGCTTTCCGAGAGACACATCGCCCTGAGCAATGAGCTGGCTGGTCCTGCGGCGGCTTTCGACATGAGCCTTCTCGGTCTCGACCTTCTGCGTTGCCTCCAGCTTGTTGTGGGCCTCCTTGAGCTTGTCGTAGAGAGGACGACGAATGATCGGGATGAAAGCTTTGCCGCTGGCATAGATGCGGCCCAGCGGCAGCTTGGCGACAATCGAAGCCAGTTCGTCTGGGACCAGGAGAACCTGCAATCCCATGTCCATCGCCGCGCTGACGAAGTCGTCCCTGATGGTGAGGTATCTGGCGCCCCGCGGCTTGCCCTCCTTGTCGAGGCCGTAGACCAGATACGGCCCGCGTTTTTGGTCCTTGGAGGTGGAATCTGATTTCTTGCTCATGTGCATGTCCCTGGAATCAAAAAGGAGCCCGAAGACCCCCGCGTGAAGTTGTCCATTTCATGTGACTGACACAGCTCATGATGTCGGATGCTGTTCGGGCCGTTCAGGTCCGGGATTGATCAGCGCCACACCATTCCGATGGCGAACGAAAGTCCCCTGCTTCGGTTCGTCCCTCAGCCGCAAAAACAAAATCTCCTTCTCACGCTTCTGAACGATAGCCTCCCAGTAGCCGTATTCGGCCCCCGCCGTGATCAGCACCAAATCGCCGACGTCCACCTTGCTCCAGTCATGAGGATAATTTGGATAGGTCGGCAACGGCGCTGGCTCCTCTGTGTCGGGAAGACCTTCATCGTTGTTGAAATATTCCAACGGGACGCCTGAGGCTTCGAGATCGCGATATTGCGGGATCAGCTTTTCCGCCTCGACCAGCTTCTTATAGAGGGTCTTGCTCAGCGTCTGGAAAACCACCTTGCCATCGCTGAATGCCTTTCCCAACGGTAGATCCATCCCGACCGCGACAAACCCCGGCGGCGGCTTCACCACCACCTGATAGCCGTGGTCCTTCCCCGCCCTGATCACTTGATCCGCCGCGATGGCAAAGCGTCCCCCGCGAAAATCTTTCTTCTCCTCATCCTCGCCGAACACGAATACCTCACACACCACCGGCTCGGTCGGCTCAGCAACGTCTTTCGGCTTCTCGTCGGATATCTTCTTGCTCATCGCAGCCCCTTAAAATGCAAAAGGCAGCCCCAATGGCTGCCTCGTGAATCCGACCGACGCCGCTGTCATGCCGGTGATCGGCATCGTCGGCTCGGCCATGGCGCAAAACCGCACCATGGTCATATATTATAGGACTTTATTCCCATTGTCAAGAGGCCAAAAACCTCGATTTTATTGGCTTTTTTTAAGATAGCCTTTCATGACTGTTGGCTATCTCGATGAGCTCATCTTGCAAACTGCTTGACGCTCTTCCGCTTAGGACAAAAAATTCAAATGAGAGAAACGAGCTTTTTCTGCGCTTCAGAGTCGCCGTCGATGTACCGCTGAGTCGTTTGAATCGATCTGTGGCCAGCTAGCATCTGCACATCGCGTAATGAACCGCCGGCCTTATGAACATTGCGAGCAGCTCGGGTGATAAAACTGCGCCTACCAGAATGGCTGCTCGCACCGGTTAATCCGAGCTCGGCATATGCGCGATGAAACCAGACCACGATACTGAGCGGCGTCATCGCCCCTCCTCGTTCTGATCGGATGACCGGTCCCGATGGAGGTGAAGTCAAACGCAGTCGCTGGAGAGCACTTTTCAAATCGCGGTGAAGCGGAATCCGCCGTCCACTCCGTTTCTTAGCCGCGCTGTCGTGAAGCTCGATGGCCGATCCCACCTCGCCGTTTGCATCCAAGACCATCGTCCAGGTCAGCTTGGCGATCTCTCCAGCTCGCAAACCCGCTTTGACCGAGAGCAAGACAATCGCACGGTTACGATCTGGACGTCGAGTTTGATCCGCAAAGAAAAGCAGATCATCAAGATTCTCGTCGCTCAGAATTTTAGCTTGCTTGCCTGGCATTACGATCTCTGAATTTTCAGAGATCGTAAACGTCGTAACTGATCAATCAATCTAAGATTTGCCGTGCAGGATCAACATCCCGTCTTCCGCAATCGTACTGGGAGTTGCATCTGCGCGGCGTCGCGATGCTGGCAATCTACTAAGGGGGCGCGATATGCGCCCCCTTTTTGAAGACCAACAATGATTTCTCCGCGTCATTAGCGCAGGTGGTAACCACCACATGCCTTGCACTGGCAGTTCCAAGCATGATTTCCATACATGCGAGAAACAAGATGCTTTGGAAAAGGACGTTTCTTCCATTCGAGTGGTTTAGATGGCCGAACTTCCCTCTGTAGTTTGCTGCAATTAGCGTCACAGCCGTAACGAATTAATCGAGCATTTGGCATCATGTCGTCGAGCCAAGAGAGGTATTCTCCTTTGCGCCGAACAGTCATCGAGACAACGGCACCCAATGGTGGCATCAGCTTTGCTCGTTTGGAGCGTCTGCTAAGTGATCGCAGTTCGCGTTTGATATCGACAACAGGCTCGATATCGACAGACCCCCTAGGAAGATTGTCGTAAAGTTGGGACTTCGTCACACCCGATATAATAATAGACGCTCCAAGCGCCCATGAGCGGCCCTCATACCACGCATCAATCATCCCAACCGCCACGATGTCAGGACAGTTGATCTTATCTAGCCCGCGCACAATAGCTTTGCGGATCCCAGATACACTGGTCGGGACCAGCTCCTTCTTCGCATAGAAATCGAGCTCTTCTGGTGGTGGAGACATACTTCCATCGAGTCTGCCACGCGCCCGAGCCCACCGTTCTCTTGTGTAACGGAGCCTCAGAATCCCTTCCGGCGCACTCTTTCGAAAAAGCCGCGCAATTTGTCGTTGGTTTTCATCGATCCAATATTTCATCTGTATACCCTTAAGCCGTCCTGATCTGGTCCATGGCGGCAGTTGCCAGCCGGTAGACTTTACAAGTCACCGATGGGCGTTTCGCCTTGGGCATCGCTACAGACTCTCCGGTCACCAATTGCATCGCTGCTTGGGTGCGGCTTGTGTCGGGCTATTTCCGCAACGGGCTTTCGGTTCAGAAGTAATTGGTGCGCCAAGAGCGACTTCAACCGCGCAGCGAAACTTGATGAAGCGAGTTCTGCCCGCAAAAAATTAGGCAGCCAGCGGCCTGCTTGGGCTCGGTCACTTCAGGATCGTAATGTCATCCCAATCCGCGTTACCGTTACCGAATGTCTTGAGCATATAGTTGGTCATGTTGCCTTGGTTCATCGGCGTTACGAAGACGCGCGATACGACATCACTACGATAGTGATGCTGGTATTGATCAAAGTGCCCTGGAAGGTCACACGTCTTTGCCAATTTCTTGACCTGTGAATTAATCGGAGCAGTCCCCGGTATGCGCAGCAACATAAGAAAGTTGAAATGGAAGCCACCGTTGGGAAGGATCAGTCGGCTCCTTCCACCTCCCGTCTTCATCACCTTCCCGTCGTGACACCCATAGAGAATTGGTCTCCATGGCTGGCACAACGACGCATTCCGTTCTCTGACGATGTGCCTCGTCACCAGCGAGTGGAGCCTATTCACCTCGTAGGTCATGATCGATTTCTTCCGGTCCTGCCCGCCGGAGATGTGGTTGAACATCACGTTGCCGTAGAAGGCGATGTATCCCTCAGCTAGATGATCTGCGATACGCTGCTCATAAGCAGCGGTGATATCCGTGCGAAGTTGAAGTTCTTGTCGTGAGATATGATTCAGTGTCCACATGCTAATCTCAATGTTGCTGATTTGATGAGATTGCAGGCACACCTGTGCATATGAAGAACGTGTTTTCCAGATGGGGCAGACCGCGCCTCTGATTGGGAAACCAAACGATTTGAACTCGCTGCAATCTCAATTAGCAATTTACAAGGTTGGTCTTGGCGTCGCCGATGCTGGGCAAAGAAGAAGGGGGCGCAAAATGCACCCCCTTCCCCGGTCTTTAGCCATGTAACAGTTAGCGGCCGGCGTTCAGGTTCGCTGCTTTTGCTATGTCCTTGCTGTCAAAAACACCTCGCAAAAACGCAACTCTCGTGTTCCGATCAGCGCGTCTATAATGTCCCGCGACATCGGAGTCTTTCCACGATTTTTTCATTCTGTGGAAAGCGAAGGTCCATGTTTCTTTCAAAGCGGCTTTCGGACGTTTTGCTGAAGTGACGACCCCGTCATCGTCGTCGCCATCTTGCACGGATCCTGATTTTGATGATGAGGCTCGTTTAGATGCCGTCTTTTTTTGTTTTGCATTCAACTCAGATCGACGTTCTTCGATCCGCTGTATCCTCAGCTTCAGGCTTTCGAGCTTAGTCAGTTCAGTCAGGAATGTCCCCTTTTTATCGAGATCGTGCTTATAAAGCAGTTCCTTGACCGACGGCTCCAAACCCGCATGGCGGAATGACAGGGAAACCGTTTTAGGCGAAACACCGAGCTCGCGAGCAAGCTTCTTGATTCCCTTCGCATGTGGCTGTTTCCCGCCCTTCAGGTCCGCCTTCGGAAGCATGTGCCTAGCGCGGGCAACCCAATCTTCCGCGCGACGAAGCGCGGATGGTTCGGCTCGAAGAATATTCTCCGACACGGACCAGATTTCTGCTTTGCCATCGTCGAGAATGAATGCCGGAATGAACTCCCAGTCCAAACTTTCACATGCCGCCAAGCGGTGCGCGCCCGCGCTGAGTTGATAGCGGTATTTCCCGGTTCGCAATCGCTTGACGGAAATCGGGGATTGTAGGCCCTCGTTGTCGATACTGATCGCGAGAGCTGCAACCGTCTCAGAATTCATCTTTCGTTGATTGGGATTGGGGGCGATCTCGCGAAGACGTAGATAATGGATCTTCAGTTTTTTCTTCATAAAACATCTCCTTAGTTATGAAGATGTTCCTGATGATCGCTTTCCGAGGGCAATATTAGAGGTCGGGATTATTCACCGCGTCTGAGTTACGTTGAGATTCAGATTGGATTGCGTGTCTGGCGATTTTACGGGCCGCACTCCAGATTCCATGCCGCATCGACGGTGTTATGAAAACGTCCAAAAAGTCCAAAATCCGGTGTGTTCGTTCAATCAACTGCTGTTCCTGCTGTTTCGCACGCGTCGCCTCTGGACTGCCTTGGCGAAATGCCCCAAGCGCCTCTAAGCCCACCGCAGAACCCGGCCCAGATTTAGCGTCACTGCGTACCAAATATTCTGTTGGCACCGCTCGATTGAACGGATTGTTTTCGTAATCCGTCATTGCGATAGCGACCCGCTTCCGCAGATCGTCGATAGCAGACGTTTTAGTGGAAGAGAGACGTTTCCCGGCGTACTTTTTAGGGAATTTTTCGTAGAGTCTTTCGGCTATTGCTTCAAAAATGGGCTCCCCATCTTGATTGAATATTTCGGCCTCAGGATATTTCTCCTTTATCAGAAAGATATCCTTTGAAAGGTGATAATAAGCTTGGTCGTTCCAGAGAAGTTTCGCGCCGGCCGACTTTGGAAAAATAATTTTGGCGAAAGCCTCGATCAATAAATCATGATCATGCGGATTTTCAGGTTCTAATTCCAACTCAGAGAATAGCCGCTTGATGAGCTCCGCAGATTCAGCGCGTTGAGCGTCGTGTTTCCTCGTGAAGCGCCCGAAGAGCCAAGCACAAGAATTCGCATCCCATTCGTCGGCCCAGCCTTGGCTGTGCCAGAGCTTAAAGTAATCAAGAACTGTGTAGGAATCGACTTGTATCCGTTTTTCGTTTCTTACCGCGACCTTGAGGGCCTCGAGAAATTGCGCTTTGCTTTTTGCCATCGACGTTTTGGCCAATAATGCAGTCGGCTATTAATACCCATAAAAACGGACGAGAAACATCCAGATTTAACGAATCTGGTTATACCGTTGCCGACCCCTTCTTACAGCACTCCGCGACTGCTGACCCGCGCACAGGCTGCAGCCTACTGTGGGTCGTCTGCTAACGCGCGCTCTCCTTGGCTGCAGCTGGGCCGGGCGCCTTCGCCCATCTCCGGCACTTCGCGTTTTGACTTGAAGGTGATTGACCACGCTGTAGGCTTATCAAAATCTCAAAGTCACTTTTTCGGCATCAACAAACCCCCGGGCGTTCCGTCCCACGGCGGGGGAACCGCTGATGCCTAAATCAAGTGGCAATCACCGCGAAACACTGGCTCAGGCGGACCCAGACGCACCTATGCGCCTCTCGGTTCTTGCCACACTAGCTTTCCCTGATGGCACGATGACGTCCTCCGGCTTACGCAAAGAAGCGGCTCGTGGCCGGCTCATCATCGAGCGGATTGCGGGAAAAGATTACACGACCATCAATCATATTCGAAGAATGAGAGAACTATGCCGCGTAAAGCACAACGACCACGACTCTGGTTGCGATCAGAACATCGCGAACGCGATGGCTCGTTTCGACCAGCAACTTGGGTCATCCTCGACCGAGGCAAGCAGTTCGCCACAAGATGCACTGAGAGCCAAACTACAGAAGCAGAGAAATGCCTCGCGGCGTACCTCGCCGCAAAACACCAGCCCAAGCGCCAGCGTAACGATATCGAAGACATCGACATCGCCGACGTGATCTCGATCTACGTCGATGATAAGCGGCTCCTCGATCACCCATCCGCTGCGAAGCTGTTCGGTCGTCTCGAGCGCCTCAACGAGTTCTGGGGTGGCAAGAAGCTTTCCGAGATCAACGGAGAGACTTGTCGCGAATACGCACGTCAAATCGGATCGGATGGCGGAGCACGCCGTGATCTTGAAGATCTTCGTGCCGCCATCAACCACCATGCGAAGGAAGGGTACCACCGAGGCATCGTCCGCGTCGTACTGCCTCCCAAAGGTAAAGCACGTGACCGCTGGCTGTCCCGCGATGAGGTGGCCCGGTTATTGTACGTCTGTTGGCGCACTCGCGAGTATCAGACCGTCCACCGCGGTCCGAACGCCGGCACCGTGATCGAGACCGATCGACGTCCGCTTCGACATCTGGCGCGATTTATTCTGATGGCACTTTATACTGGCACGCGCGCCAATGCCGTAACGACTGCATCGATCAAGCGCGGCGAAGGTCGATCGTTCGTTGATCTCGAGAACGGCATCTTCTATCGACTGGCTGAAGGTCGGCAGGCAACCAAGAAGCGGCAGCCTCCGGTGCCGATTCCACCTCGCCTGCTAGCGCATCTACGACGCTGGCGCGACAAGCGCATCGTTCGTGATTTTGTCGTGGAGTGGAACGGCGAACCGATCAGATCGTCGGTGAAGACCGCGTTCAACAGCGCTGCCACTCAAGCCGGTCTTGACGGTCGCGTGACCGCTCACACCTTGCGCCACACCGCTGCGACCTGGCTGATGCAGGCCGGCATCGACAAGTGGGAAGCAGCCGGGTTTCTCGGCATGTCGGTCGAGATGCTCGACCATGTCTATGGGCACCACCACCCGAGCCATCTCAAACAGGCTGCAAGATCGATCGGTTATCGGCGGCCGGACGTTTCGTTGGCGGTATCGTTGGCGAAGCGGGATGCTCCCGCAGCCGACACCTCGCAAGTCATTGAAAAGATTGGTGGGCCCGGCAGGACTCGAACCTGCAACCAGACCGTTATGAGCGGTCGGCTCTAACCATTGAGCTACAGGCCCGTC
>Ga0182736_1002529_pt1 | contig 13785 bp, 13 predicted proteins | sample eDN5th30CKraftBY_FD_128882 | JGI IMG/M metagenome (GOLD analysis project Ga0182736, IMG submission 128882) | Enriched backyard soil microbial communities from Emeryville, California, USA - eDNA 5th pass 30_C Kraft BY (version 2) (version 2) | ecosystem: Environmental > Terrestrial > Soil >...
CCGTCCCGCCGAGCGACCTGAGGAGGCGCACGTCGCGCGCGAGATGCACGGAGCGCTGGCCGTGCTCACCATGCGGAGCAGGCCGCACAACTTCCTGGGGACCGACCTCATCGCCGGCGTCCTGTCCGCCGTGGACCGTTCCGTCGCCGACGGCGCCCGCGCGATCGTCCTCCGCAGCGGCCTGCGCAACTTCTGCGCCGGTGCCGACGTCGGGATCTTCGAGAGCGCCGACCGCGGCGAGGCCCCGGACGTCGACCTGGTCGACGTCCTGCGGGTCTTCGACGAGCTCCCGGTCCCGATCGTCGCGGCCGTGCACGGCGTGTGCGTCGGCGGCGGCTTCGAGCTGGCGCTCGCGTGCGACCTGATCGTCGCCGCCCAGTCGGCGAAGATCGGCTGCGTCGAGGCGACGATCGGGATGAACCCGCTGATGGGCGCCATGCAGCGGATCACCGACCGGGCGGGTTCGGCGCGCGCGAAGGAGATGGCGCTGCTGGCCCGCCGCTACGACCCGGCGACGTTGGAGCGCTGGAACGTCATCAACCGGGTCGTGCCCGACGACAGCCTCGAGGGGGTCGCGCTGACGCTCGGTCAGGAGCTCGCGCACGGCCCGACCGTCGCGCACGCCTCGACGAAGGCGGTCATCTCCTACGCGGCGGGCCACGGCCCCCGCGCGACCGACGCCGTGATGGCCGAGCTGCAGAAGGACATCTGGACGTCGAACGACCTCAAGGTCGGCCTGCGGTCGCTCGCCCAGAACGGGCCCGGCGCCGCCCGCTTCGAGGGTCGGTAGGCCGACGATGCCCCTTCCCCTCAGCGGTCTGCGCGTCGTCGACTTCTCCCGGGTGCTCGCCGGCCCGCACTGCGGCAAGCACCTCCTCGACCTCGGCGCCGAGGTGATCAAGGTCGAGCCGCCCGGTGGTGACCTGTCGCGCAGGGCGTTCCCGGTCCAGGGCGCGGTCACCGGCTACTACGCGCAGCAGAACTCGGGCAAGCGCAACATCAGCGTCGACCTCAACGTGCCGGAGACGCGCGAGGTCGTGACGGCATTGTGTGCGACGGCCGACGTCGTCATCGAGAACTTCCGGCCCGGGGCGCTCGGCTCCTTCGGGCTCGACTACGCCTCCGTCGCGGCGGTCAAGCCCGACATCGTCTACGTCTCGATCAGCGGCTACGGCCAGCGCGGCAACTGGGCCGGCCGGATGGCCTACGCGCCGACCGTCCAGGCCGAGGTCGGCTTCACCCGCAACACGTTGCGGCACTTCGACGCCGAAGGTCCACGGCGACGGACCGACGCCCTCTCGCACGCCGACGTCTACTCCGGGCTGCACGCCACGATCGCCGTGCTCGCGGCCCTGCAGCACCGCGCGGCCACCGGCGAGGGCCAGTACGTCGACGTCGCGATGGCGGCGGTGATGACGTCGATCAACGAGCGCGTGCACGTCGATCTCGCCGACCACGACCTGGGCTCGGAGCGGCCGGTGCTGGGCGCCACCGACGCGCCGTTCTTCACCAGTCCCGAGGGCGATCCGTTCGTGGTCCCGATGAGCCTGGTCGGCTCGCTGACGTTCCAGTTCTACTGCAACGCGATGCGCCGCCCCGACCTGCTCGACGACCCGCGCTTCCTGACCCCGCAGCTGCGCGAGGCCAACTTCGCCGCCCTGCACGCGATCGTCCAGACCTGGATCCACACGTTCGACACCATGGGCGCGCTCGACGCCCAGTTCGACGAGGCCAAGATCGCGACCGGGATCGTCCGCGGCATCGACGAGTTCGCCGCGTCCGAGTGGGCCGAGCAGTGGGGTGTCACCCGCACGGTGTCCGACCGCGCCGCGGGCACGATCACGATCCCGGGCATGCCGTGGCACTTCAGCCGGCACGAGGAGCCTCTCGACGACCAGGTGCCCGCCCTACAGGGCGAGCACAACGTCGAGGTGCTCACCGAGCTCGGGTACGACGCCCAGCAGATCGAGTCCCTCTACAAGGTCGGCGGGCTCGTCGAACCGGCCAGGGAGGGAGTGTGACGCGCTGGGTGACCTACTCGTCCGGACCCGGCGCCCCGCTGCGCGCCGGCGTCCTGCACGAGGGCCGGGTCCACGGCCGGGCGGGGACCGAGACGCTGCTCGACCTCGTCGGCACGGACCTCACCGCTGAGGGGCGCGACGTCCTCGCCGCGCCGGCCGAGGTCCTCGACGAGGCCGCGGTCGTGCTGCACGCACCGATCCCGGTCCCGCCGTCGATCCGTGACTTCATGGCGTTCGAGAACCACGCCGTGACCTCGCTCGAAGCGGTCGGGTCGAGCCTGGCCCCCGCCTGGTACGACGCCCCGGCCTTCTACTTCACCAACCCGCGGGCGGTGATCGGGACCGGCACGCCCGTCGCGGTCCCGCCGGGCAGCGCGGCGTTCGACTACGAGCTCGAGGTCGCCGTCGTCATCGGGCGGGAGGGCTCGGACATCCCGGTCGAGCAGGCGTGGAGCCACGTCGCCGGGGTGACGATCCTGTGCGACTGGAGCGCGCGCGACCTGCAGGCGCACGAGATGGCGGTGGGACTGGGCCCGGCCAAGGGCAAGGACTCGGCGACGACGCTGGGGCCCTGGCTCGTCACGCCCGACGAGCTGGAGCCGTACCGGCGCGGCCACGGGTTCGACCGGGCCATGCGGGCGAGCGTCAACGGTGTCGGGTACAGCGCCGGGACGCTGGCCGACCTGTACTGGTCGTTCGAGGAGATGATCGCCTACGCCTCGCGCGGCACCCGGCTCGTCCCGGGTGACGTGCTGGGGTCGGGCACCGTCGGCACCGGCTGCATCCTCGAGCTCTCCCGGGTGCACGGCGGCGACCGCTACCCCTGGCTCGTCCCGGGCGACGAGGTCGAGCTGTCCGTCGAGGGACTGGGCTCGATCCAGCACGTCGTGCGGGCGGGGGCGTCGGTGCCGCCGCTGCGGCAACGGCCTGCGTGAGGCCTGCGTGAGGCCTCCGTGCCGCCCCGCGACCGACGCGCCGTGCCGGTCGCGGGGCCGGCGGGATCAGCCGTGCGCCATGCCGGTCGCGAGCCGGCGGGATCAGCCGTGCAGGGCGGCCCGCAGGGTCCGGACCGCCTGGTCGATCGCGGCCTGCGCGGCACCGGAGTCGCGCAGCGCGTCGACCATCATGAAGTCGTGCACCATCCCGAGGTAGCGGATGGCGGTGACCGGGACGCCCGCGGCGCGCAGCTTGTTCGCGTACGCCTCGCCCTCGTCGCGCAGCACGTCGGCCTCGTCGGTGAGTACCAGCGCGGGCGGCAGGCCGGCCAGCTGCTCGGTCGTCGCCCGCAGCGGTGACGCGGTGATCTGCGCACGCTCGGCCGGGTCGGTCGTGTACTGGTCCCAGAACCAGCGCATGCCCTCGCGGTGCAGGAAGTAACCGGTGTCGTACCGCTCGTAGGAGCCGGTGTCGAAGTTCGCGTCGGTGACCGGGTAGAAGAGCAGCTGGGCGGCGAACCGGACGTCGCCGCGCTCCTTGGCCAGCAACGTCAGCGCGGCGGTCATGTTGCCGCCCACCGAGTCTCCGGCCACGGCGAGCCGGGTGCCGTCGAGCCCGTGCGCCGCGCCGTCGGTGCCGATCCACTGCGCCGTGCGGTAACCCTGTTCGATCGCGACGGGGTAGCGCGCCTCCGGCGAGGGCGTGTACTCGACGAACACCACCGCGACCCCGGCGCCGACCGCGAGCTCGCGGACGAGCCGGTCGTGGGTGTGCGCGTTGCCGAAGACCCAGCCGCCCCCATGCATGTAGAGCAGGGTCGGCAGCGCGCCCGTCGATCCCTGCGGTCGGACGATCCGCACGTCCACCGGACCGGTCGGGCCACCGTCGACGGACACCCACTCCTCGTCGACCGGGGGCTTGGGGGTGTCGCCGGACTGGACGTCGTCGACCGCCTTGCGGCCGTCGGCCGGGTCGAGCTGGTAGAGGAACGGCGGCGTCGCCGTGGCGTCCACGAACGCCTGTGCGGCGGGCTCCAGTACCGGGTTCTCGCTCATCGTCTGCTCCGATCGCTCGATGTGTCCGCGACGTCGGCCGCGGCCTCACAGCGAGAAAGCTATTGCCCAACTAACTTGTGCACAAGTTAATGTGGCGCGTGCTACTGTGGGACACGTGAGTGACGAGTCCCTGCTCCTCGACGACCAGTTGTGCTTCGCGATCTACGCGGCCTCGCGTGCGGTGACGGCCACCTACCGGCCGCTGCTCGAGGAGCTGGGGCTGACCTATCCGCAGTACCTCGTGATGCTGCTGTTGTGGGACAGGGGCCGCTGCTCGGTCAAGGAGGTCGGCGCTGCTCTCGAGCTCGACTACGGCACCGTCACGCCGCTGCTCAAGCGGCTCGCGGCGCTGGGGCTGGTCGAGCGCCACCGCCGCACCGACGACGAGCGCGGTGTCGACGTCGTACTCACCGCCGAGGGGGAGGCGCTGCGGTCCCGGGCCGCCGCGGTCCCGACGCAGATGGGTACGGCCTTCGGCCTGTCCGCGGCCGAGCGCGAGGACCTGCGGAAGCGGCTGCGGACGTTGACCCGGTCGGTGCACGCGTTCACCGCCGAGCGTGTGAGCCCCGCCACCGGATGACCCGGGCCGGGTGCATCCGCGCTGGCTCGGGGCGTACCGGTGTCGTCCCGCATGGTGGGAGCAGATGTCCGGATTGACACCGGTGGGGATCGGGTTCGTACTGTCGGACGACGACGGGCGACCGTCGGAACCATCCAGAGCGGCCGAGAGACCTGGCTCGACGACGCCGCAGCAACCCCCCGTGACCGGGCGAGGGTGCTCATGCCGGGAACGATGGAGGCGGTCGTGAGCACCTACCGGGGGGCCTACCGGCTCCACGTCGACCTGCTGCGGGTGACGAGCGCGAGCTGTCGGGGCTGACCGGCTCGTCCGCCCTGCCCACGTCCCGGGCTCGTCCGCTCCCCGCCGGTCCCGCCGCGCCGGGCACGCTCCACCCGGGCTCGCCCGAAGGACCCGACATCGATGCACCCGACCGCCCTGATCCGGCCACCGCGCGCCCCTCGGACCGCGACGGAGGTGCGCGCGTGAACGGGTCCACCGACCCGCTGCTGCGGGTCCGGGATCTCGAGGTCTCCTACCGGGCGGCCGGCGCCTCGCTGCCCGCACTCCGCGGGGTGTCGCTCGACGTGGCGCCGGGCGAGGTGCTCGCGCTGGTCGGGGAGTCGGGGTCGGGCAAGTCGACGCTGGCCCACGCCGTCGTCGGCCTGCTGCACGCCAACGCCACGGTCGGTGCCGGCAGCGTGCGGCTCGCGGGCGAGGAGGTGCTGGGCCGCTCGGAGAAGGCGATGCGCACGGTCCGGGGCCGGGTCGCCGGGCTCGTCCCGCAGGACCCGACGGTGTCGCTCAACCCGGTGCGCCGCATCGGGCCGCAGGTCGCCGAGGCGCTGCGGGTGCACGGCCTGGCCACGCGGCGCAGCGCCCCGGTGGCGGCCGAGGAGCTGCTCGCCAGGGCCGGCCTGCCGGACCCCGGCGTGCGGGCCCGGCAGTACCCGCACGAGCTGTCGGGCGGCATGCGCCAGCGGGTGCTGATCGCCATCGCGATCGCCGCGGGCCCCGCGCTGCTCATCGCCGACGAGCCCACGAGCGCGCTCGACGCCACCGTCCAGCGGCGCATCCTCGACCACCTCGAGGAGCTGACGCGCGAGTCCGGCACCGCGGTCCTGCTCGTCACCCACGACCTGGGTGTCGCGGCCGACCGGGCCGACCGGATCGCGGTCATGTCCGGTGGGCGGCTCGTCGAGCAGGGGCCGACCGAGCAGATCCTCGCCGGGCCGACCGACCCCTACACGCGCAGGCTGCTCGCCGCGGCACCCGGCCTCGCGAGCGCGACCGCCGCGGCCCGCGCGCCGGCCCGGCCCGTGGTCGCGACCCCTGCGGTGTCGGGGGCGCCCGACGAGACGCCGCTGCTCGTGGTCCGCGACCTGGTCAAGGACTTCCCGCTGCCGCGCTCGGCCGGCCGCCGGGCGGTGCACCGCGCTGTCGACGGGGTGAGCTTCGAGATCCGTCGCGGCGAGACCCTCGGGCTGGTCGGGGAGTCCGGATCGGGGAAGTCGACCACCGCGCGGCTCGTGCTCCGGCTGGCCGATCCGACCTCGGGCACCGTCGAGTTCGACGGCACCGACGTCACCACGGTCCGCGGTGCCGCGTGGCGGGAGCTGCGGCGCCGGGCGCAGCTGGTGTACCAGAACCCGTACGCGTCGCTGGACCCGCGCTTCACGATCGCCGACGTGGTCGAGGAGCCGCTGCGCGCCTTCAGGGTCGGCACGCCGGCCGAGCGCCGCGAGCGCGTCGCGGAGCTGGTGGACCGGGTCGCGCTCCCGGCGTCGGTGCTGGCGCGCCGGCCCGTCGAGCTCTCCGGCGGGCAGCGGCAGCGGGTCGCGATCGCGCGGGCGCTCGCGCTGCGTCCCGACCTCGTCGTCTGCGACGAGCCGGTCTCCGCGCTCGACGTCTCCGTCCAGGCGCAGGTGCTCGACCTGCTGGCCGAGCTGCAGGCCGGGCAGGGCCTCGCGTATCTGTTCATCTCCCACGACCTCGCCGTCGTGCGCCGGATCGCCCACCGCGTCGGCGTGATGCGCGACGGGGCGCTGCTCGAGCTCGCCTCCACCGAGGAGCTCTTCGCCTCGCCGCGCGAGGACTACACCCGTGAGCTGCTGGCGGCCGTCGCCGGCAGCCGTTCGCGAAAGGTCCACGCAGCCTCATGAGCGCGCCGTCGTCCTCCGGGCCGTCGTCCTCCGGGCCGTCCTCCTGCGGGCCGGTCCCGCTGTCGGTGCTCGACCTCTCCCCGGTCCCGGCCGGAGGCACCGCCACCGACGCGCTGCGGCACACCGTCGAGCTGGCGCAGGCCGCCGAGCGCGCCGGGTACCTGCGCTACTGGGTCGCCGAGCACCACCTCGCCACGGGCGTCGCGTCGTCGTCGACCCCCGTACTGGTCGCCCTGCTCGCCGCCGCGACGCGCACGATCCGCGTCGGCTCGGGGGCGGTGCAGCTGCCGCACACGGCCCCGTTGCAGGTCGCGGAACAGTTCGGGACCGTCGCGGCCCTGCACCCGGGGCGCGTCGACATCGGGCTCGGCCGGTTCGACCTGCAGAAGATCCTCGCGATGCACGCCGCCGGTCGCACCGGGGCCGCGCCGACGCGGGAGCCGGCACCCGAGCGCGTCGTCGACGGGCTGCTCGTCCCGCAGCCGGGCAGGTACCTCGCCGACCTGACGGCGTTCGTGACGCTCGCCGAGCTGCTCGGCATCAGCACGGACTCGCCGCCGCAGGACTACCGGCGCGAGGTGGCCGCGATCCTGTCCTACCTGGACGGCACCGCGCGCGACGCGACCGGGACGCCGCTGCACGTGCTGCCGGCGGAGGGGGTCGACGTCGACGTCTGGGTCCTCGGGTCGAGCCCGGGCGCCAGCGCGGAGGCGGCCGGAGCCCTCGGCCTGCCGTTCGCGGCGAGCTACCACATCGTGCCGCACACCGTGATCGAGACGGTCGAGGCCTACCGCGCCGCGTTCCGGCCGTCGGACCGGCTCGACCGCCCGCACGTCATGGTGTCGGCCGACGTCGTCGTCGCCGAGACCGACGACCGGGCCCGCGAGCTCGCCGCCCCCTACGGCGAGTGGGTGCTCGGCATCCGCACCGGGCGCGGCGCCCGGCCCTACCGGACACCAGCCGAGGCGTTGGCCCGGGAGTGGACGGCCGAGGAGCGCGCGGCCGTCGCCGACCGTGTGCGCACCCAGTTCGTGGGCTCGGCCGCGCGGGTCGCCGACGGCCTGCAGACCCTGGTCCGCGCCACCGGGGCCGACGAGCTGCTCGTCACGACGATCACCACCGACCACGCCGACCGGGTCGCGAGCCACGAGCTGCTCGCGGCCGAGTGGGCGCGTCGCTCCGCCGCCTCGGCAGCGGCCGGGGCGCTGCGGTGACTCGCCCGCCGGGAAGCTTCGCGGCCCGCCGCGAGTTCTCTGAGAACGTGAAGGGACGCGTCGCGCGCCACCGCCGCCGGCCGGACGACCTGGTCGTGCTGCCGGTCGCGGCGACCGTACTCGGCGGCGCCCACGCCGCGGCGGCGGACGAGGCCGTCGGGGTACGCCGGCCGAGGTACGGCCGGCGCGCCGTCGCGCAGGACCTGCGCGACCCCGCCGCGACCGAGATCGACCGCGCCGTCCAGGAGGGTGCCTGCGACGGGTCCGTCCTCGTCCCGGACCTGATCCCGGGCGGCCGCGACGCGTTCGTCGACACCGCGGTCGCGGAACTCCCGGACCGCGGCAGCCGGCGCACCGAGTACTCGGGTACGACCCCGCGCGAGCACCTCGGCCTGCGCTCCCTCACCCGACCCGCCGCGCCCGCGGCCGAGCACCACCGGAGGACACCCGCATGACCACCACGGAGAACAGGCTCGCGGCCGACTGGCAGGCCTGGCACGAGGCCCGCGAGGAGCTGCTGGCGACGCCGCACGGCTGGCTCAGCCTCACCGGCCTGTACTGGCTCGACGCGACGCCCGCGGCGTTCCCCGACCTGCCCGGGACGTGGCGGGCGACCGGCGACGGCGGCGTCGAGATCACCGTGCCCGAGGGCGCCGACGTGACGGTCGACGACGCGCCCGTGACGGGCACAGTGCGCGTCGAACCGGTCGACGGGCTGCCCGGCGTCCTGGTCGGGCTGGGCGAGCGCAAGGTGGAGGTCATCCGCCGCACCGACTCCTACGCGCTGCGGGTACGCGACCCGCAGGCCGTGACGCGCACGGCGTTCACGGGCGTGCCGACGTTCCCGGTCGAGGAACGGTGGGTGCGGCCGGGACGCTTCGAGCCCTACGACGCGCCGCGGCCGATCACGGTCGGCGCCGTCGTCGAGGGGCTCACGCACCGCTTCGAGACCGTGGGCGAGGTCGTGTTCGACGTCGACGGCGTGCCGCAGCGGCTCGCCGCTCTCCGAGGCTTCGACGGCGGCCTGAACCTGCACTTCCGCGACGCCACGTCCGGGACGAGCACCTACGGCGGCGGCCGCCACGTGCTCGTGGCGGACCCGGCTCGCGACGGCACGGTGACGATCGACCTCAACCGGGTGACCAACCTGCCGTGCGCCTTCACCGCGCACGCGACCTGCCCGCTGCCGCCCGCAGGCAACGTGATCACGGTGCCCGTCGAGGCGGGGGAGAAGAACCCGCCCCGCCCCGACCTCGCGGCCTGACCGTGAGTGCCGATGGTCGCCCTGGCGACCGTCGGCACTCACGAGGGGTCATGCGGGGGTCCGGACGGCCATGAACGTCGTCTCCCGGCGCAGCCGGAACCCGATCGAGAGGTACAGCCGGATCGCGTTGGTGTTCGAGGCCGCCGCGTGCATCATCGGTGTCTCGCCGCGCTCCCGGATGCCGTGGCCGACGGCCCGGACGAGCCGGGTGGCGAGGCCCTGCCCGCGGAAGTCGGGATGGGTGCACACGGCGCTGATCTCGGTCCAGCCCGGCGGGTGCAGCCGCTCGCCCGCCATCGCGACGAGCGCGCCCTCGCGCCGGATGCCCAGGTAGGTACCGAGCTCGACGGTCCGCACCGCGAACGGCCCCGGCTCGGTGAGCGCGACCAGCGCCATCATCTCCGGGACGTCGGCGGCGCCGAGCCGGACCGCCTCCTCGTCGGGAGCGGTCCGCAGGCCGTCGTCGACGAGCTGCACGCCGCGCCCGGAGTCCAGCACCTCCCAGCCGGCGGGGACCGCGGCCGGGTCCTGCGCCGACAGCGCGAACGTCGCGCCCGGCCCGGCGAGCACCGCGAGGTCCGCCCAGGCCGACGGCTCCGCCGCGCTCGGCAGCGCGGTGAACACCGAGACGTCGGGGTGGTAGCGCAGCGCCTGGCCGTGCACCTGGGCGAACCGCCGGTGCGGCCCGGACAGGGAGGCGTGGGCGGGGTTGTCGAGCACCCGCTCCGCGTCGGCGTCGGACGCGGACTCGGGCCGGACCTCGGACGGGATGGTCATCCCGCTCCTTCCGTGCGTCGTGCGGGGCGGCGCGGCGTCGCGCGCGTGCCGTCAGGAGTTGCTGAGCGGCAGGCCCGGAGGGTTGATCTGGGCGGTCGGGACTGCCTCGTTCGCCAGGTTCCAGGTGTCGAGCCAGGCCGCGTACTGGCCATTCTGGATGAGGTGGTTGATCGCGTCGGCGACGGGCTTGGCCAGGCCGTTACCCTTCTTCGTCGTCGCGCAGATCAGGCCCTGGAGGGAGGCGCCCGCTCCGGAGTACTTGCCCGCGCTGCGTGTCGGCGTCGGGGTGCCCGCGGTCTGGGTGACGTGGTAGGCGACGCTCGGGTTGGGCAGGAAGTAGGCGTCGATCTTGCCCGAGGAAAGCGCCAGGTAGGTGCTGTTGATGTCCGGGAAGTACTTGACGTCGAGGGTCTTGCCCTGCGCCTGCAGCTCGCTCTGCCACTGCAGCAGGATCTTCTCCTGGTTGGTGCCCTTGCCGACGGAGACCGTCCTGCCGGCGAGGCTCGCCGCGGTGCCGTCGAAGTTCCACGGGCTGCTCGCGAGGGTCTCGAACCCGAGGTTGTCCTGGCGGTAGCAGGCGAAGTCGTACTTCTCCTTGCGCTGCTCGGTGTCGGTGATGTTGGAGAAGCCGACGTCGGTGCGCCCGCTGTCGATACCGACGAACAGGTTCGCCCAGGTCGCGTTGTCGATCCGGGGTTCGAGGCCGAGCACGGCGGCGACGAGCCTGCCGAGGTCGGGCTCGGAGCCGGTCAACGTCTTCTGGTCGGTCCCTACGAACCCGAGGGGCGGCGACCCGGTCGGCAGGCTGCCAGAGCCGATGACGAGCGTGCCACTGTCGAGGACCGACCTGGGCACCTCGTTGCGGATCGACTCGACGACGGGGACCTGCAGCGCGGTCTCCTTGGCGGCGCCGTTGGACAGCGCGCCGATGGTGACGCTCGTGGTGCCTTCCGTCCTGCCCGTCGCCGCGGGCGCGCTGCCGCCGCACGCGGCCGCGGTGGCCCCGAGCACGACGGTGGCGACGCCCGCCGCGGCGATGCGTGCCCACCGGGGACCGGAGCCCCCAGGACCTCGTGAGCGGCGATAGTCGCTATCGCGACCGTCGCCGCTCACGGGGGAACGGCGGACGGCGGTTGTCTGTCTGGGGCTGGACACGGTGCTGGTCTCCTGGTGGTTCGCTCAGAGCACCTTGGCGAGGAACTCGCGGGTGCGGGGGTGTCGGGGGTGGTCGATGACCTCGGCGGGGGTGCCCTGCTCGACGACGACGCCGTCGTCGAGGAAGACGACCAGGTCGGCGACCTTGCGGGCGAACCCGATCTCGTGGGTGACCACGATCAGGGTCGTGCCCGTGCTGGCGAGGTCCTCGATGACGCCGAGAACCTCCCCGACCAGCTCGGGATCGAGCGCGGAGGTCGGTTCGTCGAAGAGGATCACGCCGGGGCGCAGGGCCAGCGCCCGGGCGATCGCGACCCGCTGCTGCTGGCCGCCGGACAGCTGGCGCGGGTAGGCGTCGGCCTTGTCGCCGAGGCCCACGCGGGCGAGCAGCTCGGCGGCCCGCGCGCGCGACTCGGACCGCGTGGCCCGGCGGGTCGCGACGGGGGCCGCGGCGACGTTCTCCGCGGCAGTGAGGTGCGGGAACAGGTTGAAGTTCTGGAAGACGAAGCCGATCCCGCCGCGCTGGCGCAGGATCGCGCGCTCGCTGAGCTCCTTGAGCCGTTCGCCGTGCCGCCGCACACCGACGAGCTCGCCGTTGACGCTGACGTAGCCGTGGTCGAGCTTCTCGAGGTGGTTGATCGACCGCAGCAGCGTCGACTTCCCGGACCCGGACGGGCCGAGGACGACCGCGACCTGGCCGGGTCGCACGGTCAGGTCGACGCCGGCGAGGACGTGGTGGGTGCCGAACCACTTGTGTGCGCCGTGGATCTCGACGGCGGCGGGCCGGACGTCGGTGGCCGGGTCGGTTCCTCCCGGGGCCGAACCGGTGATTCCGGCCGGGGTGGCTGCGTCGGTGGTCATCGGAGGGCTCCTGCCGCGATCCGGCCGCGAAGCTCGGCGACGCCGGTCCGCAGCTTCTGCAAGGGCGTCAGCGGCATCGTCCGGACCGAGCCCCTGGCGAACCGGCGCTCGACGTAGTACTGCACGACGGACACGATGCTGGTGAGGATCACGTACCAGACCGTCGCGACCATGAGCAGCGGGACGATGTCGCCGGGATAGGTGCTGCCGAGGCTCTGCACCTGGCCGAACAGGTCGAGCAGCGACACGTAGAACACCAGCGACGTCGACTTGATCAAGCCGATGAGCTGGTTGACGTAGTTGGGCACGATCGAGCGCAGCGCCTGCGGGGCGACGATGCGGCGGAACTGGTAGCGCCGTGGCAGGCCCAGTGCCGCGGCGGCCTCGTGCTGGCCCTGGTCGACCGAGAGGATGCCGCCGCGCACGACCTCGGCCGCGTAGGCGGCCTCGTTGAGGCTCAGGCCGACGACCGCGATGACGATCTCCGTCGCCAGGGCCGTCTCGTCGAACTGCACGAACGTCGGCCCGAACGGGACGCCCAGGCCGAGCGACGGGTACAGCGCGCTGAAGTTGTAGAGGAACAGCAGCAGCACGATCAGCGGCACGGAACGGAAGAGCCACACGTAGCCCCAGCTCACCAGCTGCAGCACCGGGCTGCGGGAGAGCCGGCACAGCGCGAGCACGACGCCACCCAGCAGCCCGAACACCGCGCTGAGCGCGGTCACCTTCAGCGTGATGAGCAGGCCCTCGAGCACGACCGGCCGGAGGAACCAGTAGCCGAACCGGTCCCACTGGAAGAACGGGTTGGTGACCAGCCCGTGCCCGATCTGGGCGAGTACGACCAGGACGACGACGGTCGCGACCCACCGCCCCGGATGGCGCAGCGGTACGACGCGCTGTGCCGATGCGGGCCCGGGTGCCGGCCCGGTGTCCGCGGGCCGCGGATCACGGAGAGAGGTGCCGGTCCGCGCGGCGGGTTCCGGCCGCGAATCGCCGATTTCGCCCATTGTGCTGGCTCCAGGAAAAGGGCAGGAAAGCGCCGGCGAAAGGTCGCGCGCAGCGCAGGGGGACCCGATGTCGAATTCGGGCCGATCGGGGCGGGGGCGTGCGCGGCCCCGGGCATGTTTTCTCCCGAAACCGCTCCGAATTGTTCGGACCATTCATCGGCACGGTCAGCCGCGGCGGGTCAGCGGGTCGCGCAGCCCGAGGTGCTCCCGCAGCGTCGTGCCCCGGTACTCGGTCGGGTACACCCCGCGCTCCTGCAGTTCCGGCACGAGCCGGTCGACGATGTCGTCGAGGCCGTCGGGGGTGAAGATCGGCGAGACGTTGAACCCGTCGACGGCGCCGTGCCGGACGAACCTGGCGAACCTGTCGGCCAGCGACGCCGGCGTGCCGGTGTGCCCGCGCTGGGGCTCGAGAGCCGCGGCGGTCTCCCGCAACGAGAGCTTCTGCTCGGCGGCGACGTCCCGCCAGCGCTGCACGAGCGCGACCTGGTCGTCCCAGCGGCGCGAGCCCATCGCCCCGGTCCGCTCGGCGACGACCGGAGCCTCCTCCGGGAGGGGCCCGTCCGGGTCGCGGTCGGTCAGGTCGATGCCCCAGATCTGGCTCGCGATGTTCAGCGCGGTCGCGCCGGTGACCTGCTCGGAGGTGATCCAGCGGCGCTTCTCCTCGGCCTCCGACTCGGTGTCGCCGAGCACGATCGAGGTGCCGGGCAGGATCCGGATGTCGTCGGCCGGCCGGCCCACCGCGCGCAGCCGGGACCGGATGTCGGTGGCGAACGC
>Ga0182736_1002530_pt1 | contig 13778 bp, 9 predicted proteins | sample eDN5th30CKraftBY_FD_128882 | JGI IMG/M metagenome (GOLD analysis project Ga0182736, IMG submission 128882) | Enriched backyard soil microbial communities from Emeryville, California, USA - eDNA 5th pass 30_C Kraft BY (version 2) (version 2) | ecosystem: Environmental > Terrestrial > Soil >...
CAAGCCCGGTTAGGCCTACGAGGGCACTCGCTACTGCCGGACCACATACCATCTTCTGTGCCGGGGCCGGTGTGAAGTACTTTGGATGGGGATAGCTGTTTCTTTGGTTACTTTCTTTGCAGCAGCAAAGAAAGTGACTGCCGCCCCGCACAGGGGCAGTGCTAATAGACCGCCACGAAAACGGGATCCGGCGAAACCCTAGCCAAGCGAATATGGAATCCAGCGAAAACAGCAAAGCAAGCTAACCCGGAGCGCAAAAACCTCAACGCAAAACCACAGTCCGCTCGCCATTAATAAAAACCCGCCGCTCAATAAACGCTTTAACCGCGCGTGCAAGCGCAAGGCACTCCACATCCCGCCCTGTCGCCAACAACCGCTCCGGTCCATAAGAATGATCGACGCGCTCAACTTCCTGCTCGATGATCGGTCCTTCATCGAGATCGTCGGTGACGAAATGCGCGGTCGCGCCAATCAGCTTGACCCCACGCGCATGCGCCTGGTGATAAGGCTTCGCCCCCTTGAACCCAGGCAAGAACGAGTGATGGATATTGATCGCACGCCCCGCCAGCTTGCGGCTCGTCTCGCCTGAAAGAATCTGCATATACCGCGCAAGCACCATCAACTCCGCGCCTGACGTATCGAACAGATCGAGCAAGCGCGCTTCCTGCTGCGGCTTGGTATCGGCGGTAATCGGCAGATGATGGAACGGCAAGCCATGCTGCCCCGCCAGATGCGCCAGATCCGTATGATTCGACCCGATGCCGACGATATCCATCTTCAACTCGCCCATGCGCCAGCGGAACAGCAAATCCGCAAGACAGTGCTCGAGCTTCGACACCATCAGCAGCACCTTCGGCCGCACGGCGAGATCGTGCATCGCCCACGACATCGCAAAGCGCTCGGCGATAGGCTCGAATTCGCGCTTCAGCATCGCGAGATCGAGCGCCTCCTCGGGACGCGCGCCATGAAACACGCAACGCACGAAAAAGCGCTCGGAGAGATCGTCATCGAAGACGGTGAGTTCGTCGATATAGCCGTGATGCCGCTCCAGAAAGCCGACGATCGCGGCGACCTGCCCCGCCGCGCTCGGGCACGAAACGGTAAGCACGAGTTGATCAAAGCGGGAATCGGCTGCCATGCGTGCTCCACATTCGAATGGTTGCAGCGCCGCGAAATGCGGCGAGCGTACGCGCTAGTAGAGCAAACGCGCGCGCCTTCCGGATAGAAGCGAACCGCCGCGCAAATAGTACGAAAGCGTCAGCCGACGACGTCGCATTCGTCCAGCAGCCACTCGCTGAACGCCCGCACCGCCGCCGACGGCTCGCGCGGCGTCACGAGCACGTAGCCCCGATCGGTGACGAGCGGCGCATCGCAGAGCGCGACGAGCTGGCCCGTCGCGATCAGTTCGTCGATGAGCGGCGCCCAGCCGAGCGCGACGCCCTGGCCCATCACCGCGGCGTGCGCGACGAGCGCGTAGCTGTTGAACGTGAAGCCGCCCTGCGTCGGCGGCGCGGCAAGGCCGTGCGCTTCGAACCACGCGCTCCATGAAAGCCAGCGCTCGGGCAGCGTCGGTTCGAGATGCAAGAGCGGCAGCCCGGATAGATCGGCGGGCGATACGGGCGCGCTTTTTCCCGCGATCAGCGCCGGGCTGCACACCGGCATCACGCGTTCGGCGAAGAGCTTCACGGCGCTCTGACCGCTCCATTCGGCATGCGTGTCGCCGAAGACGATGACCACATCGGCATGATCGCCCGATGCGCTCGGCAAGCTCTGCGACGTGATGATCTTCACGTCGACATCGGGCATCAGCGCCTTGAATTGCGGCAGGCGCGGCATCAGCCAGTATGTGGCGAAGCCGAAATCCGTCGACAGCGTGAGCGTGCGTTGCGCGTGACGCGAGCGGATGTCCGACGTCGCCGCGCGAATCACGTCGAGTCCCCGACGCACCGCATCGAAAAGACGCGTGCCGTCGTCCGTGAGCGTGACCCCGCGATGCCCGCGCTCGAACAGCGCCGCCCCGAGCGATTCCTCCAACTGCACGACGCGCTGGCTCACCGCGGGCTGCGTCGAGCCGAGTTCGCGCGCGGCAGCCGTGAAGCTCGCGTGCCGCGCGGCGGATTCGAACATCAGTAACGCCTGCATCGGTGGCAGGCGGTCCGGCCGCGGCATAACTCCCCCTTATGAACGCATAACGTTTTGCTGTCTTCACAGCCGCGATTTGAACGGCAATAGTGACACCCAACGCTCAATCAACGATTCTATTCGAGGCACGCAGTCATGCTTGAGACGAAACAAAATATCCTTGTACTGATGGCCGATCAGCTCACGCCCTTCGCACTCGCCGCATACGGCAATCGCGTGACGAAGACGCCGCGCATCGATGCGCTCGCGCGCGAAGGCGTCGTGTTCGAATCCGCGTATTGCGCGAGTCCGCTGTGCGCGCCTTCGCGTTTTTCGCTTCTCGCGGGCAAGCTGCCTTCGAACATCGGCGCATTCGACAATGCCGCCGAATTCCCGTCCGAAACGCTGACCTTCGCGCACTATCTGCGCGCCGAAGGCTATCGCACGATTCTCTCCGGCAAGATGCATTTCTGCGGCGCGGATCAGTTGCACGGCTTCGAGGAACGTCTCACGACCGATATCTATCCCGCCGATTTCGGCTGGACGCCCGACTGGCAGAACGCCGATGCGCGCCCGACGTGGTATCACAACATGAGCTCCGTGATAGACGCGGGCCCATGCGTGCGTACCAATCAACTCGACTTCGACGACGAAGTGACCTTCACCACGCGTCAAAAGCTCTTCGACATCGCGCGCGAGCGCAACGCGGGCAAGGACGCGCGTCCGTTCATGATGGTCGCATCGCTCACGCATCCGCACGATCCGTATGCGATTCCGCGCAAGTACTGGGACGCGTATCGCGATGAAGACATCGACATGCCTTCGTATCGCGATTCGCTCGATGCCTGCGATCCGCATTCGAAGCGCCTGCGCCATGTGTACGAAGCGGATCGCACGCCGCCGACGGACCGGCAAATCCGCAATGCGCGGCGCGCGTACTACGGCGCGGTGTCGTATGTCGATGACCAGTTCGCATCGATCCTCGAAGCGCTCGACGAGGCCGGTCTCGCCGACGATACGATCATCGTCGTCACGTCGGATCACGGGGAGATGCTCGGCGAGCGCGGCCTCTGGTACAAGATGACGTTCTTCGAAGGCGGCTGCCGCGTGCCGCTCATCGTGCACGCGCCGAAGCGGTTTGGCGCGCATCGCGTGAAGGATTCGGTCTCGCATCTCGATGTGCTGCCGACGCTCGTCGAATTCGCGCGCGGACAAGCGCCGCAAGCGTGGCCCGACAGCATCGACGGTCAAAGCCTCGTGCCGCACTTGCGCGAGACCGGCGGGCACGACGAAGCCATCGGCGAATATCTCGCGGAAGGCGCGATTGCGCCCATCGTGATGATCCGGCGCGGGCGCTTCAAGTTCATTCATTCGAGCGTGGATCCGGATCAGCTTTACGATGTAGAAGCCGATCCGTTCGAGCGCGAGAATCTCGCAAGCGATGAGCGTCACGCCGCGCGCGTGGCCGAATTCCGCGCGGAGATCGCGCGCCGCTGGAATCTCGATGCGCTGCATCGGGATGTGCTGAAGAGTCAGCGCCGCCGCCATTTCCATTTCGCGGCGACGACGCAGGGCACGATTCAGTCATGGGACTGGCAGCCTCACGTCGATGCGAGCCAGCGCTACATGCGCAATCACATCGATCTGGACGATCTCGAAGCGATGGCGCGTTTTCCCGCCGTCGAGCACTGACGCATCGATCGCATCCCCACAACACACGACAGGAATGCACCATGAAAAAGGGCTTCATCCACGCGCTCTTCGCCGCCGCGCTGGCTTGCGTGGCTTCGCATGCGTTTGCCGCCGAGCCGCAGTCCTGCACGCAGGTCCGCATGGCGGGGCCGGGCTGGACCGATATCGACGCGACCAATGCGATGAGCGGCATCGTGCTCAAGGCGCTCGGCTATCGGCAGAACGTCGCGAACCTGTCGGTGCCGATCACGTATCAGGGCATGAAGAAAGGGCAGATCGACGTGTTTCTCGGCAACTGGATGCCCGCGCAGGCGCCGCTCGTGAAGCCGTTCTTCGAAGAGAAATCGATCGACGTCGTGCGCCCGAATCTCTCCAATGCGAAGTTCACGCTCGCGGTGCCGGACTATGTGGCGGCGGCGGGCGTGCATTCGTTCGCGGACCTCGCGAAGAACGCCGACAAGTTCGATAACCGCATCTACGGCATCGAACCGGGCGCGCCGGCGAATCAGAACATCAAGCGCATGGTCGATGACAAGGCCTTCGGTCTCGGCGACTGGAAGCTGGTCGAATCGAGCGAAACCGCGATGCTCACGCAAGTGGAGCGGGCGGTGCGCGACAAGAAGTGGATCGTGTTTCTCGCGTGGGAGCCGCATCTGATGAACACGAAGTTCAAGCTCGCCTATCTCGATGGCGGCGACAAATACTTCGGCCCCAACTATGGCGGCGCGACGGTGAACACCGTGGCGCGCAGCGGCTACGAGCAGCAATGCCCCAACGTGAGCAGGCTGTTCAAACAGATGGCGTTCAACGTCGATCTGGAGAACGGCGTCATCACGGATGTGCTGGAGAAGAAAACGAATGTCGATGCAGCGGCCACGGATGCGCTGAAGCGTCATCCGGAGCTGCTGAAATCGTGGCTGGACGGCGTGACCACGGCGAGCGGCGGAAACGGCCTGGAAGCCGTTCAGACCGCGCTCGGCGTGAAGTGAGGGATCAGCCGAGCTGAATGCTCGCGCGTTCCTGTGCGGCCATCACGACGGCGCGCATCGGCGTCTGGATCGCCATGAAGTGGAGCATCAGGCTGTCCGCCTGGTGCAAGTACCACGGCGTATTGATGCTCAGGCAGTCGAGGCCGTGTTCAAGCTTCCAGCCGAGACGGTCCGTCAGCAGATTCGCGATGATGGTCTGATCGCCGCCGTTCGCATAGGTGCTCGATTTGTCGGGCGCGGCGCTGACATGCTCGTGGATTTCGTCGACGAACGCCAGGACCGCGGGCTTGCGGCGAAAGCCGAGCACGCCGGCATTGATGATCCACGGCCCGATATCGTGCGCCGCGAGAATGTCGCGCCCGTCCAGCAGCGGATCGATCGGCTTGCGCTGATCGAAGAAGAGGATGTCGGCATCGACCCAGATCGCCCAGTCGTGATGCGGCAGATGCTTGCGCAGGAACCACGGCTTGAGCCAGGTGCCGGTCGCGCCGGGCACGCCTTCGGCGGGCGTCTGCCGATAGACGTAAAGCGTATAGCCGTGGCGCTCGCAATAGCGCCGCATGTTCTGCTCGGCGATCGCGCCGTACGCACGCACGTTGGGCGTGTAGTACGTGATGAAGGCGATGGACTTGCCGGGGTTATAGACGCTGAACTCTTCATGCGGCGTTTCGCTTTGCGCCGGAAGCTGGAACAGCGGCACGCCCTTCTGCTGACAGTCGTTGATGTGTTCGGCGAGCGCGTTGCGAAAGCTCGCCGGGATGAAACCGTAGATCGCTTCCTCGCCGAGCACGATGGTCCAGAGGTTGGGGTACTGCGTCCAGATGGGATCGTAGCGCGGACCGCAGTGCATCGTAGCCATGATGCCGCCGCGTTCACCGTGCGGCTCGATGTAGTCGAGCCCTGCAAGCATCGCGATTTCGTTTTGCGGCGCTTTGCCGATCTTGCATTCCCCGATGCACCACACGATGAGGTTGCGCACCTCGACCGTATTACGCCAGATCTGCACGGCCGTCTGACGTCCGTCGTCGTTGCCGGAAACCGCCATGAGCGCGTGCTGCCTGCCTTCTGCGATGGGCTCGACCGGGAGCATGTTGAGCACGATGCAGTCTTCGCTCATGCAGACGAGCAGCGCCATCTCGGGCATCCGGCGCAAGTGATGCAGGATCGCTTCGTACTTGAGCAACAAACGCTGGGACGGGCACGGCATGCCCGCCATCGAAATGCTCGCGTGCTCGTAGCCCATGCGGGCGGCGTAGTGCTTGTGATTGGTCAGGACTTCGGGTGCGTCGGTCTGATGGATGCTCAGGCAGCGGGTAGTCATGTCGTTCGAATCCGAAACAAGGCTTGAGTAATGCGGGTTTTTTACAGATTCCGAAGTATGCGAGCCGAGCCCTGCCGCGCATATCGGGCATGTCCGAAAACGAATTCGTTCTATTGACGCGAAACACGATGTTGCAGTAGTCGCAACTAGACAGATTTGCGTCGCACCGGGTCGAGCCGGCGCATATATGGACCTTTATTTTTACGACGTCGACGCGATGCTTCATCGCCTATTCCAACGCAATACACATCGAGACGAGCAAAGGACCAGCACATGAGAAAAAGACATGCCGCAAGGATCGCAGGCCTCGCGTTCGCAGCGGGCGCGGCGAACATGCCGATGACGGCGCACGCGCAAAGCAGCGTGACGCTCTACGGTATTCTCGATGCGGGCGTCACCTGGGTCAGCAACACGGGCGGCTCGCATGTCGTGAAGTTCGACGACGGCATCTCCTATGGCAACCGCATCGGATTTCGCGGCACCGAAGATCTCGGCGGCGGATTGCAGGCGGTCTTCGTGCTCGAATCGGGCTTTCATCTCGGCAATGGCCAGCTCGGCTTCGGCGGCGCGCAATTCGGACGGCAAGCCTACGTAGGCCTCAAGAACCAGTGGGGCACCGTCTCGCTCGGCAATCAGCTCGATATGACCGAAGAGTTCGTCTACCTCTACAACATCTCGGCGTGGGCGAGCGGCTACGCCATTCACCAGGGCGACTTCGACCGCATGAACGGCGACCGTCTGCCGAACTCGATCAAGTTCCTGTCGAACGACATCGGCGGCTTCACCTTCGGCGGCATGTATTCGTTCGGCAATCAGGCGGGCGACTTCCATCGCAACAGCGCGTGGAGCGTCGGCGCGCACTATGCGGCGAACACCTTCAACGTCGGCGCGGCCTATACGCAACTCAACAATCCGAACGGCATCTACGCGTTCGATCCGTACGCGATGATCGGCGCGCGCACCTTCCTCGGCCAGCCGACGGTATCGGTCGATCCGGCGACGGGGGCCGTCACCGATCTCTATAGCTCGACCTCGTTTCCCGTCGACAAGCAAGGCGCGTTCGCCGTGGGCGCGGCATGGACCATCGGCAACCTGATGTTATCGGGCAACTTCACCTACACGACGATCAAGGGCCTCGGCCAGACCTCGCACATGCAGGTGTACGAAGGCGGCGCGTCATACAGCTTCAGGCCGGACCTGAATCTCTACGGCGGCTATCAGCACACGCGCTTCGAAGGCAATCACTGGAATCAGGGCTCGCTCGGGCTGCACTATCTGCTTTCGAAACGTACCGACGTGTATATCTCGGGCGACTATCTGCGCGCGTCCGGCCCCATCGATGCAGTCATCGGCTACAGCTTCACGCCGTCGTCGTCGAATACGCAGGCCGACGTGCGCGTAGGCATGCGTCACTCGTTCTAAGCCGCCGCGAGCCGCGCGGACGGGACGGCGCGCAATGCGCTTCGATCCTGCCGCGGGCTCGTCTGAAAGCGCGCGCGATACGTGCGCGAAAAATGCGACGGCGATTCGAAGCCGCACGCGACGCACACCGCGAGAATCGACATGTCGGTCTGGTGAAGCAGCTCGCGCGCACGCACGAGACGCAGGCCGAGATAGAAGTGCGTCGGCGTGTCCTTCAGCGATGCACAGAAGAGCCGCTCCAGCTGACGCCGCGTCACGCCGATGGATTCGGCGAGCGCATCGGGCGACAGCGGCTCTTCCATATGCTGCTCCATCAGCTCGATCACCTGAATCAGCTTGCGATTGTGGATGCCGTAACGCGCGGCGATCTGCATCCGCTGATGATCCGAGCGCTGCCGGATGCGCCCGAGCACGAACTGCTCCGACACTTGCGCCGCCAACTCCGCGCCGTGTTCGCGCGCGATCACGTCGAGCATCAGATCGATCGATGCCGTGCCGCCCGCGCATGTGATGCGCCGCGTGTCGATCTCGAACAGCTCCTGACTCGTCGCGATCGCCGGATAACGCTCGGTGAATGCAGCGGCCGCTTCCCAGTGCAGCGTCGCGCGCGTGCCCGCGAGCAGCCCGGCTTCCGCGAGGATGAAGCTGCCGGTGTCGATGCCGCCGAGCGTCGCGCCCGCGCGATCGAGGCGCCGCAGCCAGTCGCCGATCGCGCGCGTGTAGCGCGAGAGCGGCTCGAATCCCGACACGACGAACACGGTGCGCGCGTCGTTGACCTGATCGAACGCGCTTTCGGCGTTGAGCGTGATGCCGTTGCTCGCGGCGACCGGACCGCCGTCCAAGCTGAGAATGTGCCAGCGATACAGATCGCCCGCGAAGCGATTGGCGACGCGCAGCGGCTCGATCGCGGACATGAATCCGATCGACGAGAACTCGGGCAGCAGCAGGAAATGGAAATCGTGGGGCGCGGACATCGGATCGATTGGCAAGGCTCGTCGATGAGAGAAGCCGTCCACCCTAGCGCGCGCAAAAAACGCGCGCAATCCGGCTTGCCCCGAAGGGCGGCCGGATTGCACTGCTCGAAGATGCGGTTCAGGCGCTCGCGAGCGCGTTCGTGAGCGTCGCGGCGACCGTGCTCAGGTGCGGCTCCACCACGAGATCGGTGTGCCTGCCGAGGACCGGCATCACGCGCACGCCGTGCTTCGCGACGCGTTGCCAGACCGGCAGCGGATCGCTGCGCGAGTCGTCGAGCATCGTCGCGCGCACGTAGACGATCGGGCCGCCGTCATAACGTCGCGGCTTGTAGGTCGCCATCGCGGCGCTCATCGATTCGCGCACGCGCCGCAGCACAGGCGGAAGATCGGCGACGTCGTCGGATTGCCGGTGCGTCGTCGGCCTGCCCATGCGCCCGCGCACGCGGTTGGTCATCGCCGCCGCCTTGCCGCGCACGAAGCCGAGGCGCGCGCCGGCGTTGAGCGAGCGCAACTCGCGCAGACGTTCGACGAGCACGCCCGCCTGATACCGCGTCCACAGCGTGAAGGGCAGACAATGTGTGTGAATGTACGTGTCGAGCAGGCAGAGCATCTCGATCTTCTCGCCCGCCGCGACGAGCTGTTGCGCGATCTCGAACGCGACCAGCCCGCCGAACGAATAGCCGACGAGCGCATAAGGACCGCTCGGCTGCACTTCGCGGATGCGCAGCACGTAGCCGCGCGCCATCTCTTCGACGCTGTGCTGCGGCGCTTCATCGCCGTCGAGGCCGAGCGCCTGCAGGCCGTACACGGGCCGCTCGTTCTGCACCATGCCCGCGAGCGTCAGGCACTCCATCACCGAGCCGGTGATGCTGTGCACCATGAAGATCGGCCGGCCGACGCCCGCACGCATTTGCACGAGCGTCGAGTCCGCGGTGCGCGCGCCGGGTTCGGATGCGAGGACGGCGGCGAGGCGCGCGACGGTCGGCGCGACGATCATCGTCGATAGCGGCAATGCACGGCCGGTCGCGCGCTGCACGTCGGCGAGCATCCGCGCGGCGAGCAGCGAGTGGCCGCCGAGCTCGAAGAAGTTGTCGTCGCGGCCGATCGGCGAGAAGCTGAAATGCTGTTCCCAGAGCGCGCACAGATACGCCTCGATGGATCCGATCGAATCGCCCGGCGCGGGCAGATCGCGCTTCACGCGCGTAAGCGACGGATGCTCGCGAATCTGATCGAGACACTCGGGATTGGCGAGCGACGACACGTTGCGCGCGGGCAGGCCGTTGACGGCATCGCGCGCGGCCGCTTCCGACGGCTTGTTGTTGTGCGTGACGGGCAAGCCGTCGACCTGCACGATCACATCGGGCACGAGCGCGGCGGAGCCTTGTCGCGTGAGATCGCGGCGCACGCGCGCGGCGAGCGCCGCATTCAGTTGCGCACCCGGCCGCAGCACGAGCAAGAGCACGATGCGCTGGCCCGCATCGCCCGCGTTCGCGCCGGTCTGGGCGACGACCATCGCATGACGGATCTCGTGAATCTCGCTCAGGATGCGATAGATTTCGCCCGGACTCACGTTGATGCCGCGCACATTGAGCACGCCGTCGCTGCGGCCGTGCAGACGCGCCGAGCCTTGCGGCGAGAACTCGATGACGTCGCCGTGCGTCCACACGCCTTCGTTCGCCGCGAAATACGCCTTGTGAAAGCGCGAGCCGTCGTCGTCGCCGAAGAAGCCGAGCGGTCGCGACGGAAACGGATTCGTGCAGACGAGCTCGCCCGGCATGATCGTGCTCGCGCCCTGATCGAACGCCTGCACGTCGAGGCCGAGGCTCCGGCATTGTGCTTCGCCCGCATAGACGGGCAGATTCGGGTTGCCGAGCACGAAGCAGCCGATGATGTCCGTGCCGCCTGAAATCGATTGCAACTGCAACTGCTTGACGTGCTGGTACACCCATTCGAACTGCGAGTCGTAGAGCACGGCGCCGGTGGACATCATCGCGCGTAGTGCCGAGAGATCGAACTGTCCGGCCGGCTCGATGCCCGCATCCTCGCTCATCTTCAGATAGGCGGGACTCGTCCCGAAGACCGTCACGCGCTCGTTCGCGACGAGACGCCAGAGCGTGTCGACGGCGGCGACGGGACCATCGTAAGTGACGATCTCCACGCCCGACGCGAGCACCGACATCTGCCAGTTCCACATCATCCACGAGCAGCTCGTGTGGAAAAAGAGCTTGTCGCCGGGACCGAAATCGCTGTGCAGGCGATGCTCCTTCACGTGTTCGAGCAGCGTGCCGCCCGCGCCGTGCACGATGCATTTCGGCTTGCCGGTCGTGCCCGACGAAAACATGATGAAGAGCGGATGGTTGAACGGGAAGCGCTTCCAGTCGAAACGCATCGCGTCGCCGCGCGCGATCAGCGAGCGCAACTCGTGCTGACGCTGCGTCACCGTGCTGGGCAGTTCGGTATCTTCGAGACAGACGATGTCCGTGAGCGTCGGCAGTTGCGCGGCCACCGCCGCGACGTGGCCCGAAAGCGAGCCGCCGGTGTCGAACGGACGCTGCATCGTGTGCGCGAACATGAACTTCGGATCGAGCGGGGCGAAGCGGTCGAGAATCGCCTGCACGCCGTTTTCCGGCGCGGCTGTCGAAAGCGTTGCGCCGAGCGCGGTCACGGCGAGCGCGGCGGTGATCGCGTCGCAGTCGTTGCGCATGATCGCCACCACGCGATCGCCTTCCTTCAGGCCGAGCTCGGAGAGCGTCTGCGCGAGGCGCACGACGCGCTCGCGCAACTCGCCGCGCGTATAGCTTATGCGGCGTCCGTCGGCGAAGCAGGAGGTGATCGCGGGAGCGTCGTCGGGCGCGATGCGTTTGCCGAGCAGATTTTCTGCGTAATTCAGTTCGATGTTGGGAAAGAACCGTGCCGTTTCGCATTGGTTGCCGATGCAGACCGGTTCATCGGATCCCGACCATTCGAGCCCGCGCGCCGATTCGAGAAAGCATTTCCAGAATTGGCGATATTCGCGCACTGAGTAAGCATGCAATTCCGAATAATCGGCGAAGCGCTCGCCGGTTGCCTTTTCGAAGGCCTGCGTGAAGGCCGTCATGCGCGATGCGGATATCTGTTCGGCGGAAGGCAGGTAAAGCGGTTCGCGCGCGTAGAGCCGCGCGCTCTCTCGGATGGCGTCTTGACGGTCCATTATCCAGGCACCTTGGTTTTGGGCGACGTGTGTCGAACGGCTATGTAATCGGCGAGCTTCGCGGCTAACTCCATCGCATTTCCTGAAGCCGCGTCACTGCCGAGACAAGCTATCTCTTTCCCGCACATTACCCGGCCGGAAGTCGGCGCTATGTGCGACCAACCACAGAGACCGTGGCGTTTCGGCAAAGATTGATCTTGCGCAACGGCGACGGCCATGCTTCGGATACCGAACAGCGGAAAAACTACTGAATTCGCGACGTTTTTTCATTCCAATGCGTGTTTACGCCATGGTGCGAAGTTTTCGAATATGAGCAGGAAGTCATGATTTCAATTTGCTTTCAATCTTGCCGAGACGCGGATGCGAAGGCGCGTGCGCGAAGCGGCAAGCGACGCAGGTCGCAAGCAGTCAACTCGCGGTCGCACGCGGGCGTTCGGGCGCTTTTATGCGGCGGTACTTTGTATGCACGCCGGCATTCGAACTGGCGCATCGGTTCAACCCTCAACGGAAGCCTCGCAATGAGACAACGCCTGATTCCAACACTGTTTTTCGCCGGCGCGTGCGCGGCGTTCGCCGTCGCTCAGAGTGCGCGCGCGGAGGACGCGAGTTGCCGCACGGTGCGCTTCGTCGATATCGGCTGGACCGATATCACGTCGACGACGGCGCTTGCGTCGGTCGTCTTCGAGGGGCTCGGTTATGCGCCGCGGACGACGGTCGCCTCGGTGCCGATTTCGCTCGCGGGGCTGAAGAGCAAGCAGATCGACGTGTCGCTTGGCTACTGGTGGCCGGTGCAGCAGAAGGCGGTCGAGCCGTTTCTGGAGGCGAAGAGCATCGAGAAGCTGGAGCCGCCGAATCTGTCGGGCGCGAAGGCGACGCTCGCCGTGCCGAGCTATGCGTATGACGCGGGCATCAAGACGTTCGCGGATATCGCGAAGCATCGCGACGAACTGGGCGGCACGATATACGGCATCGAGCCTGGCAGCAGTGCGAACGCGAAGATTCAGAAGATGATCGACACGAATCAGTTCGGGTTGGGCGGGTTCAAGCTCGTGCAGTCGAGCGAGGCGGGGATGCTGGTGACGGTCGAGCGGGCGATCCGCGAGAAGAAGCCGGTGGTGTTTCTTGGCTGGGAGCCGCATCCGATGAACATCCAGATGAAGATCAATTACCTCTCCGGCGGGGATGACGTGTTCGGGCCGAACTACGGAGAAGCGCGCGTTTATACGCTGACGAATACGGATTTTCTGACGCGTTGTCCCAATGCGGGGAAGTTCGTTTCCAATTTGCGCTTTACGACGGATCTCGAGAATCGGCTCATGCAGCCGGTGATGAACAAGGAGCGGCCTCAGGAGGCGGCCAAGGCCTATCTCAAGCAGAACCCCCAGGTGCTGGATGCCTGGCTCGCAGGCGTGAAGACTCTTGATGGTAAGGATGGGCTGCCGGCGGTTCGGCAATACCTTGGGCTTTGAGGTTTTTCTTGTTGTTGTTGCCGGGTCTCGTTGTTGTTGCCGGATCCCGTTATCGCGTCGGTCTATTAGCGTTGCCCCTGTGCGGGGCGGCAGTCACTTTCTTTGCTGCTGCAAAGAAAGTAACCAAAGAAAGCAGCTTTTCAGGCCCGCGGTCACACGCAATTTGGGTAGTCCTCTCGTCACAGGCGGCACTCGCCTAAAGAGTGCCCTCAAACACCTAATCGGGCTTGGATCGCGCACGGTCTGCCGCCCGAAAACGCTGAGGACACTGGTTCGGCACGAAATGGCTCCGGCACAGCGCTACGCGCTGCCGCCCGGTATGCAAGGGAAACCAACGTGCGGCAAGTGCAGCGAGATTGAGACGTTAGTAGCGAAGCACGCGCGGACCCGATTGACCGGTCGGCCGCGAAGCGGGCCGGAGCTATTTGGTGCTGAACCAGTTTGGTGTGTGGTGCGACGAGGCAGACCGTGCGCGAGCCAAGCCCGATTAGGTGTTTGAGGGCACTCTTTAGGCAGCCCACGAACGACGAGAGGACTACCCAAATTGCGTGTGACCGCGGGCGTATCGGAAGCTGCTTTCTTTGCTTACTTTCTTTGCAG
>Ga0182736_1002531_pt1 | contig 13777 bp, 10 predicted proteins | sample eDN5th30CKraftBY_FD_128882 | JGI IMG/M metagenome (GOLD analysis project Ga0182736, IMG submission 128882) | Enriched backyard soil microbial communities from Emeryville, California, USA - eDNA 5th pass 30_C Kraft BY (version 2) (version 2) | ecosystem: Environmental > Terrestrial > Soil >...
CAGCCCTTCCAGATCCTCAAGATGGATCGTCGCCGCGGCAACATCGTCGTGTCGCGCCGCGCCATTCTGGAAGAGACGCGCGCCGAGCAGCGCAGCGGCCTCATCCAGACCCTGTCGGAAGGCCAGATCATCGACGGCGTGGTCAAGAACATCACCGATTATGGTGCGTTCGTTGATCTCGGCGGCATCGACGGCCTGCTGCACGTCACCGATCTCAGCTACAAGCGGATCAACCACCCGAGCGAGATGATCAACATCGGCGATACCGTCCGCGTGCAGATCATCCGCATCAACCGCGACACGCAGCGCATCAGCCTCGGCATGAAGCAGCTCGAGAGCGATCCGTGGGAGGGCGCGTCAGCCAAGTATCCGGTTGGCGCCAAGCTCACCGGCCGTGTCACGAACATCACCGAATATGGTGCGTTCGTGGAGCTGGAGCCGGGCATCGAGGGTCTGGTTCACGTCTCCGAGATGAGCTGGACCAAGAAGAACGTGCACCCCGGCAAGATCGTCTCGACCAGCCAGGAAGTCGAAGTGCTCGTGCTGGAAGTGGACGCCGAGAAGCGCCGCATCAGCCTGGGCCTCAAGCAGGCCCAGTCGAACCCGTGGGAAAGCTTTGCGGAGCGTCACCCGGTCGGCAGTCAGGTCGAGGGCGAGGTCAAGAATGCGACCGAGTTCGGCCTGTTCATCGGCCTGGATGGCGACGTGGACGGCATGGTGCACATGTCCGATATCGCCTGGGGCATTTCCGGCGAGGACGCGCTCAACCTGCACCGCAAGGGTGAGACCGTCACGGCCATCGTTCTCGACGTGGACGTGGAGAAGGAGCGCATCAGCCTCGGCATGAAGCAGCTTGAAAAGGGCGCGCCGGCAGTCGGTGCGGGCCGTTCGAGCGGCGGCGGCATCCAGAAGAACGAGACCGTCACCGTCACCGTGCTCGAAGTGCGCGACGGTGGGCTTGAGGTGCAGGCTGGCGACGATGGCGTCACCGGCTTCATCAAGCGCAGTGATCTGGGTCGTGACCGTGACGAGCAGCGTCCGGACCGCTTCCAGGTCGGCCAGAAGTTCGACGCGCTGGTGATCGGCTTCGACCGCTCCAAGAAGCCGAACTTCTCGGTCAAGGCGTTGCAGATCGCCGAAGAGAAGCAGGCCGTCGCGCAATATGGCTCGTCGGACAGCGGTGCGTCGCTCGGCGACATTCTGGGCGAGGCGCTGAAGGCCAAGGGCTGATCGCCCGGCGCCACGCGCTGACAAAGGGTAAAGCGAGGCTCGTCGATCATGGATCGGCGGGCCTCGTTCCATTCTGGCGCTATTTTGCGTTATTTCACTTGATTCAGGCCCTATCTTCGGCAAACCGCGATTGTTACCAAATCGTTGAGACGGGGTTCGATCTGGGAACATAAGTGTCTGGGGAGGCGGCTTCGGCCAAATGAGGGAGGCCACATCATGATTCGTTCCGAGCTGGTGCAGAAACTGGCAGCGCTCAATCCAGGTCTGACTATTCAGGAAGTCGACCGGATTGTTGATATTGTCTTCGGCTCGATCGGATCGCGATTGGCCGATGGGGGTCGGGTCGAACTACGCGGATTCGGGGCTTTCACCACCCGGGCTCGCCAAGGCCGTACGGGTCGCAACCCCCGCACTGGCGCAGCGGTTGTTGTCCCTTCCAAGCGCGTGCCGCACTTCAAGCCCGGCAAGGAAATGCGCAATCGCCTCAACGAGCAAGGCTGAAACGGACCGGGCGGCGTCAGGGCGTCCGCTCTGCCGCCGTCGCGCTTCATCATGAGCAACGGACACTGGCCACCGATCCATCGGCATGGCAAGGACGGGGCTGCGCAACGCCTCATGCGGACGTGGCGAAACCGGTAGACGCAGCAGACTTAAAATCTGTTTCTCATCCGAGAGTGCGGGTTCGAGTCCCGCCGTCCGCACCAGCGCTCCAAACCGCCGGCACGGCATTGGCTGTTGGCCCCGCTGATAAGGCCGGCTAGGGTCTGTGTCTGTTGGAAACCAGATGAACGGCGCAGACAGGATGATCCGGCTCCCCACCGCAGGCTATCCCCTGGCGCGCCTCGCACTGGTCATTGCCTTCCTCGCCACTGCGAGTTGCACGGGGAAGCGTGACCAGAGTCCTGTGAAGGTCGACATCATCGGTGAAAGCAGCGAACTGGCCGATCCTCTGCGCGCCAGCGATATGCCGGCCGCCAAGGTCATGCTCGGCGCCACGGCCCAAGGCCTTCTGGCCTTCGACGCACGCGGTGAGGTGATGGATGCGCTGGCCGAGAGCTGGATCGTCGAGGATGGCGGGCAAAGCTATATCTTCCGCCTCAAGCGTATCGCCCCGGCGAATGGCGAGCCGATCAAGGCGGATGTCGTGGCGGGTTTACTGCGCCAGCGTTTCCGCGCCAACCCCAATTGGCTGGCGGGTCTCAAGCCGCAGGTGCGGGCGATGACCGACAGGGTGATCGAGATCCGGCTCGACGCGGCCCTGCCGGCCTTCCTGCAACTGCTGGCTCAACCCCAGTTCGCCATCATGCCCGATGGGAAGGGCACCGGTCCCTATGTCGCCAAGCGCAAGGAGACGCATCTCGACCTCGTGCCGATAACCGGGACGATGGCCGACGAGGATGCCGAGGCTCATGAACCGCCGGCCCTCGAGCACCGAATTGTGCAGGCGAGCAGCGGCGCACGCGCGCTTGTCCGCTTCCGCGAACGGCGGACGGATCTGGTTCTTGGCGGGCGTTTCCAACATCTTTTGCTGGTGCCGGCAGCTGGCTTCGAACCAACCGATTTGCGCGTCGATCCCGTTTCCGGCCTGTTCGGCCTAGCCTTGACTGGCCGGTCGATATTCCTTGCGGATGGCAATGTGCGCGACGCCCTCTCACGGGTCATCAATCGGGGAGCGCTGGCCGCGGCATTTGCGCTGCCGGGCTGGGCGACACTCGATCACCCTCTCCCCGCCTCCCTCGAACTGGATCGCGCGCCGACCACGCCGGTCTGGACGGACAGTTCCCGCGAGACGCGAATGGCGATCGCCAAACAGGCAGTGGAGCGTTGGCGCAGCAGCCATGGCGAGCCACCGCGCCTGCGGATCGCCCTTCCCCAAGGCGCGGGCGCGACGCTGCTGTTTCGCCGGCTGACGCAGGATTTCGCTGCGCTGGGCGTTCACATCAGCCGGGTCGAAATGGATGACAAGGCCGACATCGTGCTGATTGATGAAGTGGCGCCGTTCGATAGCGCGCTCTGGTATCTGAGCCGGCTCGATTGCGCGGCGGGGGTGCTGTGCGACAAGCGCGCATCGGACCTCCTGGCCTCGGCCCGGCAAGCGGATACGGCAGCGGAGCAGACACGACTACTGGGCGAAGCGGAGCGGTTGATCGCCGATTATAGTGGCTATATCGCCCTTGGCCAGCCGATCCGCTGGGCGCTCGCCAGCCGACGGTTGACCGGTTTCCAACCCTCGCCACGCGGCGTCCATCCATTGAACAAGCTCACCCTCGCCCCCAACTGAAGGGCGTGAGCGCATTCATAGCGCGCCGAAATACGAAAAGGACTGCCCGCGAAATGGTCAAGCCCGACCCACGTTTTGAGGACATGATGGCCCGGATGGACGCCATTCCCGGCCTCGGTCAAGACCCCCAATCGGTGCGGCAGCGCATCGAGATGATGGAGCATCTGCTGGAGGGCATGCTCGTCCTCCCGGGCACGCGCTTTCGCTTCGGGCTGGATGCGGTCCTCGGCCTCGTCCCCGTGCTGGGAGATCTGCTCTCCGCGGCCATGGGGGCCTGGGTCGTATGGGAGGCGCGCAATCTGGGCATGTCACGCTGGCAGCTGTTGCGGATGAGCGCCAATGTCGGTGTCGACACCGCTATCGGGGCGATCCCGCTGATTGGCGATGCGTTCGACTTCGTCTTTCGCTCCAATAGTCGGAATTTGCGGATCATCCGCAAGCATCTCGACCGCCATCACCCCGCAACGACGATCATCGAAGGCAAGGCAGGCATATCATCCAATATGCGGCCTGCCCGGCGGACGCGGCTCATCCCGGATTGACCGGGCGCTCAGTCGTCCACAATCGCCTTGTCGTGCAGGCGCAGGAACCGCTCATAATCTGCTGGAGCCATGCGGGCGGAAACATGAATCCGTAAGAGGTCACCCATGCTTTCATGGTCTTCGGACAGGATTTCGCCATGCGCATGCAGCCAGGCGAGCGCGGCGCCGCTACTGCCGTCCAGTGTCAACTCATAGCGACGATGACCGCGCTCAAGATTGTCGGCGAGATAGCGCTTTAGCTCGGGCAGGCCTTCGCCGGTGAGCGCGGAGATCATCACCACATTGCTTTCCCGCTCCGCGCGCGCCTTGACGGCGGCGATATGGGCAGGGTCTTCAATCAGATCCAGCTTGTTCCATATCTCGATGATCGGCCGGCTTGCGGTTTCGTCCCCCTCACCGCCTCCCTCGGCATCCGTGATCGCACCGAGATCGGACAGGACGTCCAGCACATCGGCCTTCTGCGCCTCCGTATCGGGATGGGCGATATCACGGACATGGAGGATCAGATCGGCCGATAGCACCTCCTCCAGCGTGGCGCGGAAGGCGGCGATGAGCTGGGTCGGCAGATCGGAGACGAAGCCGACCGTGTCGGACAGGATCGCCTTGTCCAGCCCCGGCAGACTGATCTGCCGCATCGTGGGATCGAGCGTGGCGAACAGCATGTCCTGCGCCAGCACGCCGGCACCGGTCAGCCGGTTGAACAGAGTCGATTTGCCGGCGTTGGTATAGCCGACGAGCGCGATCACCGGCCATGGTGCCCGTTGCCGGCGTGCGCGATGCAGGCCGCGTGTGCGCGTCACCTGCTCCAGTTCCCGCCGGATGCGTGCCATGCGATCGCGGATCATGCGGCGGTCCGCCTCGATCTGGGTCTCGCCCGGACCGCCGAGGAAGCCGAAGCCGCCGCGCTGGCGCTCGAGATGGGTCCAACTGCGCACCAGACGCCCAGCCTGATAATCGAGATGGGCCAGTTCGACCTGCAAGCGCCCTTCCGCCGTGGCCGCGCGCTCGCCGAAAATCTCCAGGATCAGCCCGGTGCGGTCGATCACCTTGGCCGACCACGCTTTCTCCAGATTGCTTTGCTGGATGGGTGTCAGGCTGTTGTCGACGACAACCAGTTCGGCACCGGCCGCCGCGATGCGTCCAGCGACTTCGTCCACCTGCCCCGAACCGAACAGCGTGGCCGGGCGGGATTGGCGCACGCGATAGACCGCCGTTTCAACCACATCGAGCCCGATAGCGAGCGCCAGTCCGGCCGCTTCTTCAGCCCGCGCCGTGACGTCCCGCCGCTGGCGCCCGCCAAGATCGGCATGGACGACAAGCGCACGGGCGCCCCGCGATACTTCCTCACGTTCGGTAAAATGCGCGATCGCTCAGGCCCTTACCGGATCAATCGTCATCGTCGTCATCGTCATCGCTCTCACCCGAGAGATCGAGCGTATGCGCCGGCTGCACGGTGGAAATGGCGTGCTTGTAAACAAGCTGCACCAAGCCATCCCGTTGCAACAACATGCAGAACAAATCGAATGCGCTGATCTCGCCCTGGAGCATGACGCCGTTCACCAGGAACATCGTCACCGGCTCGCCCGACTTGTGCACGGCCGAAAGGAAGATTTCCTGCAGCAGCTTGGGCTTGCGCTCATTGGCGGAAAAGGCGGATTCAATGCGCGTGAGATCCAGCGGATGCGCCGGCATCACCGTGGAAATGGCGTGCTTGTAGACGAGTTGCGTCTGCCCGTCCCGGCGGAGCAGCACGGAGAAATTGTCAAACCAGGTGACAATGCCCTGAAGCTTCACGCCCTTGACGAGGAACATCGTCACCGGCGTTTTGCTCTTGCGGAGGCTGTTCAGGAAAATATCCTGCAGATTGTTCAGCTTATCTGCCATTATTCTACTCCGTTTATTGGCGAGTCATGGCTCGCATCGCGCCCGCTGCCGGGCGTCGATTCTTCCCACATTCGAACATGGGAGAACTTATGCGATTCGCGACCGCGAATCCAGCCGTCTTCGCCGCATCGCACAAGAGGCGGCGGCGGAGAGAGCTGCTATTCCCTGCTGTCCCCCAGCCCGAGCGACTTGAGTTTGCGATGCAGGGCGGAGCGCTCCATGCCGATGAAAGCCGCCGTCCGTGAGATGTTCCCCGAAAACCGCTTGATCTGAACACGCAGATATTCGCGCTCGAAATTCTCGCGCGCTTCACGCAGCGGCGCACCCATGATCGCACTGGAGAGGCCGACCTCCTCATGCCCGCCGGTCGCTTCGACCGGGAGCATATCCAGCTCGATCGTGTCGCCGGTCTGCATCGGCGCCAGGATGATGGTGCGTTCGACCACATTGCGGAGCTGACGGACATTGCCCGGCCATTCCCCGGCTTGCAGCGCCGCCATGGCGTTGGCCGCCATCATCGGGGCGGGCATCCCGCGTTCGGCGGCGAAGCGGGCGAGATAATGCTCGACCAGGCCCGGAATATCGTCCCGTCGCTCGGCCAAGGGCGGGATGACCAACGGCACGACGTTGAGCCGATAATAGAGATCCTCGCGGAACTGCCGCGCGGCGATATCATCCTTGAGGTCATGCGCGGTGGAGGAGATGACACGAATATCCACCTTCACCTGCCGCTGCCCGCCAATGCGGGTGAAGCTCTGGTCGGTCAGCACCCGGAGGATCTTGCCCTGCGTGGTCAGCGGCATATCGGCGATTTCATCAAGGAAGAGCGTGCCGCCATGCGCTTGCTCCAGCAGACCGGGGCGAATGACCCCATCCGTCCCCTCGACGCCGAACAGCGCTTCCTCCGCCCGCTCTGGTTCCATGCGCGCCGCCGTGACGATGACGAACGGACCGGACGCGCGGCCGGACCAGTTGTGCAGCATGCGGGCCGCGACTTCCTTGCCGACCCCTGCCGGTCCGGTAATGAGCACGCGGCTGCCGGTGGCCGCAACCTTCTTGATCGTGGCGCGCACGGCATTGATGGCGTTGCTGGTGCCGGTCAGTTCCTCGTCCTGCCCGGAGCGGGCGCGCAGCACCTGATTTTCCCGCCGCAGCCGCTCGGTCTCGGTCGCTCGGCCGACGATGTGCAGAAGCTGGTCGGATTCGAACGGCTTCTCGATGAAGTCGACGGCACCGCGGCGGATGGCGGCGACGGCGGTGTCGATATTGCCATGGCCGGAAATCATCAGAACGGGAATGGTCGGGTCGCCCCGCTTGATCTCCTCAAGCAATTCAAGCCCATCCAACCGCGAGCCTTGGAGCCAGACATCCAGCAGCACCAGCGACGGCCGACGCGTGGCCAGCGCTTCCAGCGCCTCATCGCTATTGGCGGCCAGCCTCGTCTCGAAGCCTTCATCCTCCAAGACGCCCGCGACAAGCTCACGGATGTCCGCTTCATCGTCGACAATCAGAACATCAAGCGCCATTCAACGTCTCTCTCACAGAATCTCCGGGCCGCTCCTCGCCTTCTTCCGCAAGGCGAGCGAGGCGCGCCACATCGAAGCGCAGCGTCACAATCGCGCCGCCGCTCTCCGCATCCCCAAATGTGATGGAGCCGAAATGCTCCTCCACGATCTTCTTCACAATCGCAAGACCAAGCCCGGTGCCCTTAGCGCGAGTGGTCATATAAGGTTCGATGATCCGCTCGCGCTCGATAGGCAGGCCGATGCCGTCATCGGCAACGGAGACGGTCACCTCCGCCTCGCTCCCCGTCACGCGCATGGTGACATGCCCGTGGGGGCTAATGGACGGCTCGTCACCATCCGTGACATGTTCCACGAGATGACGCTGCTCGACAGCCTCCACGGCATTTTTGACGATGTTGGTGAGCGCCTGACCGATCTGGCGGCGGTCGCAGACCAGCATCGGCTCCTCGCCTTCGCACAAAAAGGTGAACGCGATCTGCGGATGCGCCACTTCATGCAGGAACATGGCATGGCGCGCGATGTCAACAAGCGCCTCCTCCCGAAATACCGGCTTGGGCATGCGGGCGAAGGATGTGAACTCATCGACTATCCGCCGCAGATCACCGACCTGACGCACGATGGTTTCGGTGAGGCGCTTGAAGGTGGCGGGATCGGACTCGATCTCCTTGGCGTAGCGGCGCTGCAATCGCTCGGCTGCAAGCTGGATGGGCGTGAGCGGATTCTTGATCTCATGGGCGATCCGCCGCGCCACGTCCGACCATGCGGCACGGCGCTGATCGAGCAGCTGCTGGGTGATATCGTCGAAGGTGAGCACGCGATTGCCGCCCTCCGCCACGACCTGTGCGGCCAGCGTGCGAATGTCCCCGCCGGTGCGGATCTGGATGATGTCGCTGCCCGATCCGGCCTCCATCAAGGCCGCCAGTTCCTCGGACAAATCGCTTAAAGGCAAGCCGACCGCCTGGACGCCGGGCTTGACCAGCAGCGCCATGGCGGAGCTGTTCAGAAGCTGGACGACGCCATTCTGGTCGACCGAAATGACACCCGCGCTGACGCCGGACAACACGGCTTCAATGAGCGCTCGGCGGTTCGCAAGCTGGTTGTTGGCTGAGACGAGCGCGCCGGTCTGCGCTTCCAGCCGTTGGGTCATGCGGTTGAACGCGCCGGCAAGCGTGCCCAGTTCATCCTGCACACCAGGGTCGGCCACACGGGCGGAAAGATCACCCGCCGTCACCCGCCGCGCCGCGTCCACCAGTTCGCCGACCGGACGCACCAGCCGGTCCGCCACCGCCAGCGCGATCCAGACCGCCGTGCCGACGAGCATCAGCGTGCCGATGAACAGCGCGATATTGAACTGGAGTTGCAGCTGGCGCGAGCGGGTAGTGAACTCATCATAATCGGCGAGCACCGCCTGTGCGCGCTTCATCTCGCTGAAGGCGCGGACGGCCGAATCGCGGGTCGCGTAGAGAAAGGTGCTCGAATTGGGATAGAGCAAGACGAAGGCTTCGATCTGGTTTGGCTTGGCCTGGACAACGACCGGCTCGCCTCCGCGCAATCGCTTGATCACATCGGCCGTCAGAATATCCGGCGCGGTCCGCTGCTCCGGGTCCACCGTCGCGATCGGCGGCATGACGGTGCCATCCTTGCCCAGCTCGAAAATCGCGGAACGGTTGAGTTTCCGCGTCACCACCTGATAGATATAACCCTCGGTGAAGGAGGGGCTGGTGATCGGCGATTGCCCAAGATAGTCGCGCAAATCCCCCGCCATCGTGCTGGTTTCATCCCCCAGTTCCTTGAGGTTGGATTGATAATAGCCGCGCGCCAGATCGCTGGCATTCTGCAGCATGCCGCGCGCCTCGGCCGAGAACCAGAACTGCACGCCATATTGAAAGAGCAGAGAGGCGAAGATGACGACCAGCAGCAGCGGGACGCTGGCGATCATCGAGAACAAGGCCACCAGCCGGACGTGCAGCCGCCCGCTTCCGCCCACAAGGCTGCGGACGGCCCGCCGCCGGGCAATCCGCTGCCCGATCAGCACCAGCAGCACGATGGCCGGCAGCAGATTCAGGACGAGCAGAAGCGCCACCACCGGCGCGCTCAGGAGCGTATCGTCCTGCTGCGGGCGGCCGATCAGCCAGTAAGTGGAAGCAGCGGTGGCCAGGAGCGTGATGCCGGCCAGCGGCTCCGCCAGGCGTGCGAGAGCACGCGATCCGAACAAGGTCCTGTCCGTCTCTTTGTCTCCTCCGCGCAGGCCCGACATCTGATCCATCATGGCAGCGATACAACATCAGCGTGGCGCTGGGAACACGCTTTGAGGGGGCATTCCAGGTAAATTTCGGCTGATTTAAGCCTCGGACCGCCCCATCCCTCCCGGCCCTGTGGCGTTCATGCTGCGGATAGGCTCAGCGCTCGCGCAGCGGCATGGTCGGGTCGATATCATAATGGGTGAGCTTCTTGCGCAGCGTGTTGCGATTCATGCCCAGCATGGCAGCCGCCCGGATCTGGTTGCCATCCAGCGTTGCGAGCGCTTCCCCCAGCAGGACCGGCTCGATAACGGCTAGAAGGCGCTCGTGCAGGTCATCCGGGGCATGGAGGCCGCCGACCGCGAGTTGCTCCCGTGCCCAACGACGGACAGCTTCGCGCAGATCGGTTGCTCCTCCATCCGTCGCAACACCCGGCAGATCGGCCAGGGGCAGCACCTGCCGGAGATGCTGGACCTGGATTTCCTGGTCGCGCGTGAGCACGGTGAGCCGCTTCATCAGGTTCTGCAATTCGCGGACGTTGCCCGGCCAATCATAGCGCTCCAGCAGCGCGGCCGCCTCTCCCGAGAGGACCTTGCGCGGCAGGCCGGATTGCGCGGCGTAGTCGAGGAAATGGCGCGCCAGCAGCGGCACGTCTCCGGTCCGTTCGCGCAGCGCGGGTAGCCGGATCGGCACGACGTTCAGGCGATAGAACAGATCCTCGCGGAACCGTCCCTCGGCGATCAGCGCCGGCAGGTCCTGATTGGTGGCGGCGATGATGCGGACATCGACCCGCACCGGCCGCGTGCCGCCCACGGACGTCACTTCGCCAGACTGGAGCACACGCAGCAGACGAGTCTGCGCATCCATTGGCATGTCGCCAATTTCGTCGAGGAAGAGCGTACCACCCTCGGCTTGCTCGAACTTGCCGGCCGAGCGTGTCGCCGCGCCGGTGAAGGCGCCTTTCTCATAGCCGAACAGCTCTGCTTCGATCAGTTCTCGGGGGATCGCCGCCATGTTGATCGCGACGAAGGGGCTAGCGCGGCGCGGGCCAAGGCTGTGGATCGCCTCCGCGACCAGCTCTTTGCCGGTGCCGGATTCGCCGAGGACGAGGATATTGAGATCATTGCCGACCACCCGTGCGATGGTGCGATATACTTCCTGCATCTGCGGCGAGCGACCGATGAGCGGCAAATCCTCGCCCCCGTCCTCACTCTCCGGCGCGGGCGCATCATGGTCGATGCTGAGCGCCTCGGCCACGGCGCGGATAAGTTCGTTGAGATCGAAGGGCTTGGGCAGATATTCAAAGGCACCCTGCCCTGTCGCGCGAACAGCCGTATTGAGGGTGTTCTGCGCCGAGAGGATGATGACCTTGAGGTCCGGCGCATCGGCGAGGAGAACACCGACATCGTCCAGGCCATCGCCGTCAGGCAGCATCACATCGGTGATGAGCACGTCGGGCGCGAAGGCGGGCATCGCGGCGCGACGCTCGGCAAGCGAGCCGACCGTGCGGACGATATGGCCCTGTCGCTTGAGCGCCTCACCGATGACGATGCAGATGGCGGGATCGTCATCCACGACGAGGATCTTGCCCGAGCGACGGGTCATTGCGAGACTCCGATTGGCAGGAGCAGGCGGAAAATGGAGCGCTGCCCCGCATTATCCCGCTCATATTGGACGAGGCCGTTCATGTCCCGCACCAGCTTGTCGACCAACGCGAGGCCGAGACCCTGCCCGCCGCGCTTGCTGGAGATGAACGGATTGAACAGCCCATCGCGGATCGCTTCCGGCACGCCAGGGCCGTTGTCGATCACCTGAATTTCGATCTGGAGGGGAGACGCCCCCCTGCCACCGGCGCCGCGCACGGAGAGGCCGTGGCGGTAGGCGGTGGCGACCTGCACAGCACCATCCGCCTGCCCTTCCACCGCCTCAACGGCGTTCTTGACGAGGTTGAGCATGATCTGGACCAGCGCATCGCCATTGACCTGCGCGAAGGGCAGTGACGGATCGTAGCTGCGCGCAATCGGGCAGGCGCGCGCGAAGCCGGCGGCGGCAATCTCCACCGCGCGATCGAGCAGCGGATAGATATTGGCCGGGGCGCATTCCAACGGCTGGCTGCTGGTAAAATGCTGCATCCGGTCGATCAGCGCGGCGATGCGGTCCACTTCGTCGCAGATCAGGCGGGTGAGCGGACGGGCGGTTTCGCTCGCTTCCCCCTCGATGAGCTGGGCGGCGCCGCGAATGCCGGAGAGCGGATTCTTGATCTCATGCGCGAGCATGGCGGCCGCGCCCGTCGCCGAGCGGATGCCGAGCGAAGCGCGGCGCATGCCGAGCGTCTGCGACTGGCCGTGGACATGCAACGCGACGACGCGCCAGCGCTCGTCATCGAGCAACGGGCTGATGAGAATATCCATCTCCACCGCCTCGTTACGGCCGGCATGAACCTGGACATCATATGCAGAGAGCGGCTTGTCCGTGAGCCAGATCGCGGCATCCATGCGTGCATCGGCGATGCGTAACACATGGCTGACGATGCTGCCGACCAGCGCCGAGCGGGCCATGTTGAGCAGCATCTCCGCGCGGGCGTTGGCCGAAACGATGCGGCCTTCCGTATCGATCAGCAGGGTCGCGACAGGGTGCGCGGCGATGAGGTCGGCGGCCGCCGGAAGCTGCTCCCGCGTGGAGCCGCTGCCCCGATCAGGCGGCATTCAGCACGAGGTCGGGCGTGGCCGGCGCGGGCCGTGCGAGATGGGGCTGCGCGATGAACGGTTCGTAGAAGCGCGCCAGCATGTCCAGCACCTTCGCCGCTTCCGGCACCTGGTTGACGGTGTTGCGGAACTCGGCCGAGCCGGGCAGGCCGCGCGTATACCAACCGAGATGCTTGCGGGCCATGTTGACGCCGGTCGTCTCGCCATAATGAGCGAGCATGGCGTGGTAATGTTCGACAATAAGGCCATATTGTTCGGCGATTGTCGGGTCCGGCGCGGGCGCGTCATCGCACAGCGCCGCCATCACCTGCCCGAGCAGCCACGGGCGGCCATAGGCGCCGCGCCCGATCATCACGCCGTCCGCCCCGCTCTGCTCTAGCGCGGTGCGGGCATCCTCGATTGAGCATATGTCGCCGTTGACGATGACAGGCAGGCGCACCGCCTCCTTAACGTTCCGCACGAAGGCCCAGTCGGCCGTGCCCTTATACATCTGGTTGCGGGTGCGACCGTGGACGGTAATCATCTTCGCGCCGAGATCTTCGGCGATATGCGCCAGCTCCGGGGCGTTGAGACTGCCATGGTCCCAGCCCATCCGCATCTTGACCGTGACGGGCACGTCGACCGCCTTGACGGTCGCTTCAATCAGGCTGGCGGCGAGCGGCAGGTCGCGCATCAGAGCGGAGCCGGCATCGCCGTTGACCACCTTCTTGACCGGGCAACCCATGTTGATGTCGATGATCGCGGCGCCGCGATCCGCGTTGAGCTTGGCGGCTTCGGCCATCTCGGCGGGCGAGCAGCCGGCGAGCTGCATGGAGCATGGCTCCTCGCTCGGGTGCCAGGCAGCTTTTTGCAGCGACTGGCGTGTCTGGCGGATCATCGCGGGCGACGCGATCATCTCGGTGACGTTGAGGCCCGAGCCGTAGCGGCGCACGAGGGTGCGGAACGGCATATCGGTCACGCCGGTCATCGGTGCGAGGATCACGGGCTGCGCAATCGTGACGGGGCCGACCTGGAAACTCTTCAACAACGATGCCATGATTTCATGCCTAAAAAACAGGCAGCGCCCATAGCGCGAAAGCGGCTGGCCGGCAAGCGACGGCTCGGCTAAGCGGCCTTTCATGCCGATTGTCGATCCCATTGAACCTATCACCGCCATCGTCCTGGCCGCCGGAGCGGGCGTGCGCAGCGGGGGCGAGACACCCAAGCAATATCGCGCATTGGCCGGGCGGGCAGTGCTGGTCCATTCGATAACAGCGCTGCGGGCGCATATGCGGATCGGCGCGGCGCTGCTGGTCGTCGCACCGGGCGAGGAAGCACGGGCGCGTGAAACGCTAGGGCATGATCTTGCGGACGTTCGCGTCATCGTTGG
>Ga0182736_1002533_pt1 | contig 13769 bp, 16 predicted proteins | sample eDN5th30CKraftBY_FD_128882 | JGI IMG/M metagenome (GOLD analysis project Ga0182736, IMG submission 128882) | Enriched backyard soil microbial communities from Emeryville, California, USA - eDNA 5th pass 30_C Kraft BY (version 2) (version 2) | ecosystem: Environmental > Terrestrial > Soil >...
CCCCAAGGTCGCGGAGCTCTACTCGGAGTCCGCCGCGAAGGTGGTGGGCGCGCTGCTCGTCTTCGGCTGGATCGGCGTCGCGGCGGGGACCTTCACCGGCAGCGCCCTCGTGGTGCGCGCGTTCGCGGGCTCGTTCCTCGCGGGCGCGCTCGTCGAGGGCTTCCTCATGACGAAGATCGCCCGCAGGAGGGCCGACGCATGAACGAAACCGATCTGCACACGCTCTCTCGCGTCTTCGAGGCCCTCTCCACCGTGATCGATCCGGAGATCGGCCTGGACATCGTCACCCTCGGCCTCGTCTACGAGGCGAAGGTGGAGGACGGCGTCGCCGACGTCACCTTCACCCTCACCACGCCGGGCTGTCCGATGGAGGAGGCGATCCGCGGCGGGATCCTCAACGCCGTCGGCGCGGTCGAAGGCGTGAGCGAGGTGCGGCCCAACCTGGTGTGGGAGCCGCGCTGGCACCCCGGCATGGTGGAAGGCGGCAGGCTGTGATCCGCCTCGACGATCGCGTCTCGTCCGTGCTCGCCCGGGCACCTGCGCTGCTGGAGGTCTTCCTCCAGACCTCGCCCTCCTTCGCCATGCTGAAGAACCCGATGGCGCGCAGGACGATGGCGAAGCTGGTGACCATCGAGCAGGCCGCGCGGGTGGCGGGCGTCGAGGCACAGGTGCTCCTCGCCAGGCTGAACGCGGCGCTCGGCGAATCGCCCGCGCCGGAGATCGTCGACCCACCCGCGAAGGCGCCGGCGCCTCCGCCAGCGGTCGCGCCGGCGGGTCTCCTCGACACGCCGCCGGCGCGGATCCGGGACCTGGACGTTCGCGATGATCTGCGCGCGGGCAAGGAGCCGCTGCGGCAGATCCTCGAGGCCGCCCGCGCGCTGCCCGAGGGGCACGTCTTTCGCCTCCGCGCGATCTTCGAGCCCGCTCCGCTCTACGACGTCCTCGCGAAGCAGGGCTTCGGCCACTTCACGGAGCGCTTCGAGAAGGACGACTGGCGCGTGTGGTTCTTCCGCGATCCGAACGCGCGGGCGTCCGTCTCGAAGGCGAAGGCCGACGCGCCCGACGAAGGCGGCGACGTGATCGTCCTCGACGTCCGCGACCTCGAGCCGCCAGAGCCCATGCAGCGCACGCTGGAGGCGCTCGCGACCCTCGCGCGCGGCCAGACCCTCGTGCAGCTCAACGCGCGCGTCCCCCAGTTCCTGCTGCCCAAGCTGGAAGAGCGCGGCTTCTCCTACGAGATCCGCGAACAGTCCGAAGAGTTCGTCCGCATCTTCATCCGCCACGCAGAACCCTGAAAGGAAACGAAAGACATGGCCATCGATCTCGACATCCGCGTCGTCCCGCCCCGCGAGAAGCACCCCACGATCTTCCGCACCTTCGACTCGCTCGCGCCCGGCGAGGAGTTCACGCTGATCAACGACCACGACCCCTTCCCGCTCCGGCACCAGTTCGAGGCCTCCCGCGGCGGCAGCTACTCGTGGAACTACGTGGAGGCAGGCCCCTCCGTGTGGCGCGTCCGCATCGGGAAGACCCGCTGATGGGACTCGCGCTCAGCAGCCTGGCGGCGCCGGACCTCCCGCTCGACGCCCTCGACGCCGCCTGTCGCGACAGGGGACTCGACGGGGAGGAGCTGGCGCTGCGACCGGGCTTCGACCCCGAGCGCATCCCCACCACCGGAGCGCGCATCGCCGCGCTCCGGGTGGACGCGATCGACGCCTCCGCCGCTCCCGCCCTCGCGCGGATCTCCGCGAAGATCGAGGCGCCGGTTTCGGTGCCTCGGAGCGGCGTCGTCGATCTGCCGGCCGTCGCCGCTGCCTTCGCGGCGGTGGGCGGCAGGCTCCTCCTGGCGGAGGGCTCGCACCTCGACGCGATGGTCGAGCTCGCCCGCGGCGTGCGGGCGATCGGTGCGGGCGACGCGGTGGGGATCGCGTGGGAGCTGCGACCCTCCGCAGAGGGCCTCGAGGACGCCGGGGCGATCCTCTTCGCCATCCGCGAGCTCCTCGGCCTCGTCCGCCTCCACGGCGGCGGTCCGGAGCAGCACGAGCAGGACGGCCTCGGCGTGGGCGGCGTCCTCACGGATCTCGCCCTGTCGAAGTATGCGGGCGCGATCGTGCTCTGCCCCAGCGCCCCCGCGAAGCTCCCGATGTGGTCGAAGTGGCTCGCGTCGCGCAAGGCGACGGGCTGCGGGACCCGCGCGGAGAACGAGTCCCTCGATCTGGACATGAGGACGGTGGAGCCGCGAGATCGGTACGAGACCATCATGGGCGCCTGGCGCGCGCTCGGCCGCGGCAGGACCCTGCGCCTGACCCTCGACCACGACCCGAGCTGCATGTACTTCTCCCTCGAGGCGACGGAGGGCCAGGGCGCGTTCGCATTCCGGCGCGTCGAGGACGGACCGGAGGTGTGGCGAGCCGAGGTCACGAAGCTGTAGCTGCGTTCCCGAGAAGGCCCACCCTGCGAGACCCGATGTCCGATCCCACCGCGATCCCCACCGTCCCGGCCACACCCCGCTTCTTCGACCGCGCGATCTGGCTGGCGGGCTTTCGCCCCTTCTTCGCCCTCGCCTTCGTTGCCGGCGCGATCCTGCCGGTGATCTGGGCCCTGTCGTTCGCCGGGGCGATCCCCTGGCGCTCGCAGGTGCCCGTGCTGGCGTGGCACGCCCACGAGATGTTCTTCGGCTTCGGCTGGGCGGTGCTCGGCGGCTTCCTGCTCACCGCGAGCAAGAACTGGGTGAAGATCCGCGGCATCCACGGCTGGCCCCTCGCCGTGGCGGTGGCGCTGTGGTGCGTCGAGCGCGGCGCGATGTTCGTCGGCGATCCCGTCGCCGAGCGGGTGCTGCAGAACGCGTTCCCCGCCTACGTGATCGCGTACCTGGTGTGGACGCTGGTGAAGCACCGCAAGCAGGACTCGTTTCCGGACAACGGCTTCTTCGTGGTGGCGCTGCCGCTCTTCCTGGTGGCGAAGAACCTGCTGCTGACGCCGTCGACCTGGAGCCTCGGCACCACGATGTCCTTGGGCCTCTTCCGCGTGGCGTTCGTGATGATGTTCGAGCGGACCATGACCCAGTTCATGCGCAACGGGCCGGGGATCGCCCTGCCGCGCCGCAGGTGGATCGACGGGCCGATCAAGGTGCTGGTCCTCGCGTCGGCGTTCGAGGGGTTCCTGTCCGCGCCTCTCGCCGCGGCGCTCCTCTTCGCGGCGGCGGCGCTCCTCCTGGCCCGCTTCTTCATGTGGCACCCGATCGCCGGCATGAAGCGATTCGGCATCGCCGTGATGTACGTGGGCTACCTCGGCCTCGTCACGCACCTCGCGCTGCAGGCCGCGCACCTCGTCGGCTGGTTCGGCGGCGTCGGCACCCTCGCCACCCACGTCTTCACGTTCGTGTGCATGGGCCTCGTGATCCCCGCGATGCTCCTGCGCATCTGCCAGGGACACACCGGGCGCAAGCTCGCCTTCACCGTCACCGACAAGCTCGCGTTCGGATCGATGGCGGCGGCGGCCTTCTTCCGCCTCGTCGCGACCCAGGTCTGGCCCGCTTCGTATTCCACCTGGATCGTGATCGCCGGGATCGGCTGGGCGCTCTGCTTCGCCGTCGTCGGCGCACGGGTCGGGCCCTTCCTCTTCGCGCCGCGCATCGACGGCCGCGTTCACTGATCGCGCGCGTCCGCTTCTTCTCGGTCGGCGGGATAGGTGACCCGCGACCCGTCCACCTTCGCGAAGGGGGTGAGGCGGTGCGGGTTCGCGTGGGATGCGCCCATCACGTGCTCGACGTGGCCACCGCGCGCCGTCACCGCGTCGGCGATCAGGGAGCGGTGGCAGCGCCACGGCACCGCCTCGGCGCACATGATGGCGACGGTCCCCTCCCCGGCGAGATCCCGCAGCTCGGCGAGGCCGCCCTCGAAGCCGTCGGTCTGCATGTAGTCGGCGAAGCCGCGGAAGCTCGCGTTTCGCCAGGCGTCGTTGGTCGAGTGGGCGTGTGCGTGCCGGAGGCCGCCGAGCTCCGCCAGGTGCACGTACCGGATCCCCGCCTGACGCAGCGGCGCCTCGATCGCTGCCTCGTCGAACTGCGGGTTGTGACGCGAGCGCGGGATGGTTCGGATGTCCGCCACGGTCCCGATCCCGAAGGATCGCAGCACCTCCACGAGATCGGAGAGCGATCGCGTGGAGTGGCCGATGGTGTAGAGACGCAGCCCCCGCCAGCTCTCGTCCACGTCGATCCTCCTCTGGTGTGTCCGCGAAGGGTGGCGTCAACGGGGTAGCATGGCCTCCGCCGTGCGCCGGTAGATGTCGAGGTCGTAGCGCGAGAAACAGCAGAAGGTCACCCGCTCCGGGAGCGCCTCGCGACCGAGGAACGCCTTGGTCTCCCGGATCGCGATCCGGCACGCGTCCTCGATGGGGTAGCGGTAGGCGCCGGTGGAGATCGACGGGAAGCCCAGGGTGCGCGCCTCATGGTCGCGGGCCAGCTCGAGGCTGCGCCGGTAGCACGACGCGAGGAGCTCCGGCTCACCCTGCTTGCCGCCGCTCCAGACGGGGCCCACCGCATGGATCACCCAGCGGGCGGGCAAGTGGAAACCCGGCGTGATCTTCGCGTCGCCGGGCGCCGCGCCGCCGAGCTTGCGGCAGGCCTCGAGGAGCTCGGGGCCCGCCGCCCGGTGCACCGCTGCGTCCAGGCCGGCGCCCCCCAGGAGCGTCTTGTTCGCCGCGTTGACGATCGCGTCGACTTGGAGCTTCGTCAGGTCGCCCTGCACGAGCTCGATCCGCCCGCCGAAAAAGACGTCGGCCATCGCCCCATCCTCCGTCGGGAGGGAAGAGCCCCTCCGCGCAAAGGCGAAGATGGGATCAGGTGCCCGTCTTTGCCGCGCCCTCGGGGAGCGCTTCCGTGCGCCACTTGGCGGCGTCCTGCAGCGCGACCGTGCGCATCGGGTGGGCGAAGGAGATCCCTTCCGTCTCGAAGCGCTCGAAGATCCGCAGGTTGATCGCCTGCTGGATGTCCATGTAGCGGCCGTAATCGGGATCGAGCACGTAGTAGACCGTCTCGAAGGTCAGCGACGACTCGCCATACGACGCGAAGTGCGAGCGATCGAATCGCACCGGGCTCTGCTCCTCCACCGCCTCCCGGATGATCCCGGGGATCGAACGGATCGCATCCAGCGGCGTCCCGTACGCCACGCCGATGGTGAAGACGATGCGACGGCTCTTCATCTGCGCGTAGTTGCGGATGCGGGCCTTCAGCAGATCCGAGTTCGAGAGGATCACCTTCTCGCCGGACAGGCTCTGGATCCGGGACGATCGCAGGCCCACGTACTCCACGGTGCCCAGGAACTCGTCGAAGATGATGAAGTCTCCGATGGCGAACGGCTTGTCCAGGTAGATGGAGATCGCCGCGAGGAGATCCCCCAGGACGCTCTGCGCGGCGAGGGCCACCGCGATGCCGCCGACGCCCAGCGTGGCCACCAGCGCCGTGATCTGGACGCCGAAGTTGTCGAGGAGCAGCAGGGAGAGGATCGACCACAGCACCAGCCTCCCGACGAAGGACATGGCGGTGAGGGTCCCCTTCGCCTCGGCTCCCTGCCGATCGCGGGCGCGGATCGCGAAGAACGCGATCGCGTCGTTTCCCCAGAACGCGAGCTGCACCAGGAGCACGGCGACCACCACGGCGCGCAGGCCCTCGCGGATCGGGATCGGCAGCTCGAGGGTCGCCGCCGCGGCGACGACCGCGACGAGGAGGAGGACGAGAGGATGGGCGCGCCGCGCGAGCGAGGCCAGGAGATCGTCCAGGTGGCTGGGGGTCCGCGCGGCGCCCGCCGCGAACCTGCCCACCGCCACCCGCCTGACGATCGCGAGGGCGCCGAAGGTGATCACCAGCACGATCGCTGCCGCAATCCACTGGCGGGAGGTGTTGCCATAGAAATCGATGCCGTCGAGGGCTGCTCGTAGGTCCATTTCGCCTCGCGCGTGGGGGGGGAACGTTCGACCCTAATCCCGTCGTCGCGGTGCGTGAACCCCCGGGCGGATGCTCGCCCGCCCGCTTAGTGGAGGTGCAGGGAGATCCACTTCGCCTCGGTGAACTCGTCCACGGCCCACCTGCCGCCGAAACGTCCGATCCCGGACCGCTTCACGCCGCCGAACGCGGTGTTCGCCTCGTCCGCCACGGGCGAGTCGTTCACGTGCACCATGCCGGCCTCGACCCGCCGCGCCACCCGCAGGCCCCGGCCGATGTCGTCGGTGAAGACCGCCGCGCTCAAGCCGGCGTCGGTGTCGTTCGCCAGCGCGATCCCCTCGTCCTCCGAGTCGAAGACGATCACGGGCGCCACCGGCCCGAAGTTCTCCTCCGCCGCGCAGGGCATGTCGTTGCCGACCCCCGCGAGGACGATCGGCGGGACGACCAGGCCGGCCGCCTCGCCTTGGAGGACCGCGCGGGCGCCTGCGTCCTTCGTTCGCCGCACGCGATCGAGGATCGCGTCCCGCTGCTTCTCGTTGATGATCGGCCCGATCGTCGTGCGGGGGTCGTCGAAGTCCCCCACCACCAGCGCCCGCGCCAGCTCGACGAAGCGATCGACGAAGTCGTCGTACACCTCGCGCTGCACGAGCAGGCGGTTGATCGCCATGCAGATCTGCCCCTGGTGGAAGAACTTTCCGAAGATCGTGGCGTGGGCCGCGCGATCGAGGTCCGCGTCGTTCAGGATCAGGATCGGGCCGTTGCCCCCGAGCTCGAGGCAGACCTTCTTCACGCGCCTGCCGCAGATCTCGCCCACGTGCTCGCCCACGGCGATCGATCCGGTGAAGGACACCACCCGCGGCACCGGGTGATCCACGATCGCGTCGCCGATGTCGCGGCCGGCGCCCACGATCACCTGCAGCACGCCCTGCGGCAGCCCCGCCTCCTCGAAGATCTTGCCGAGGAGGGTGCCGCCGCTGACGGGCGTGTCCGAGGCCGGCTTTAGCACCACCGCGTTCCCACACGCGAGGGCGGGCGCGACGCTGCGCATCGAGAGCTGCCACGGGAAATTGAACGGAGAGATCACCGTCACGACGCCGACTGGCTGGCGAACGACGAGGGACTCCTTCCCCTTCGTCGACGCAGGGAGGATGTCCCCCGCCAGCCTCGTGGGGATCCCCGCCGCTTCCGCGGTGACCGTGCGGGCGAGCTTCCACTCCAGCTCCGCCTTCGCGCGGGTCCCTCCCGACTCACGCCGGATCCATCCGGTGATCTCGTCCTTGCGCTCGTCCATCAGCGCCACCGCCCGCGACAGCACGGCGGCACGCTCCTGCGGGAGGCGCTGCCACCAGCGCCTCCCTGCCGTGGCGGCGGCCAGGTAGGCCTCGTCCACGTCGCCGGCGTCGGCGAGCGACGACTCGAGCAGCACCTCGCCCGTCCACGGGCTGCGATCGGCCCGGTGTTTTCCGGCGCGGCCATCGCGCCATCGCCCGGCGACGAAGATCCGCTCCAGCCCTTCGTAGTGACGCGGCGATGCCGTCGTCTCGCTTCCCGATCCCGTGTGCAACTCTCCCGCCCCCCCGAGGCCAAAGCTGTGCACCGTCCGCGTCTTCGCGCGCAGTTGACAGGCGCGGTGGCGGACGCGACAACGCCCCCATGCCCGCTCGCATCCGCACCTTCGCCGCCGTCGCGCTCGCCGCCGCGCTGTGCGCGTGCTCGTCGACGAGCACGGAGGCGGGAGGCGTCCTGCGCGGGAGGGTGGTCGGCCTCTCCGACGGCGACACGATCACCGTCCTCGACGCCGCGAAGGCGCGGCACAAGATCCGCCTCACCGGGATCGATGCGCCGGAGAAGAAGCAGCCCTTCGGCAGCCGCTCCTCCGAGCACCTGTCCAGCCTCGTGTTCCAGAAGGAGGTCGAGGTCCGGTGGGCGAAGCGGGACCACTACGGACGGATCCTGGGCAAGGTGATGGTCGCCGATCCGGCGTGCAGGCGGGAGCCTTGTCCCCGGATCGACGCGAACCTCTCGCAGATCGAGGCAGGGTTCGCGTGGTGGTACCGGCAGTACGCCAAGGACCAGCCGCCCGAGGATCGCCGCACGTACGCCGCCGCCGAGGAGCGCAGCCGCGAGGCGAAGCGCGGGCTCTGGGCCGATCCGGCCCCCGTGGCGCCGTGGAAGTGGCGGCACCCGAAGAAGGCCGGCTCGAAGGTCGAGAAGGAGGGAAGGAAGCGCCACGCCGGCGCGGCTCCCTGAGCGAGCGCGCCCGGACTGCTCGGGTGGCCCGTAGGGAGCACCGTCGAGCCTCGGGGGCGTACACGCCCAACCTTCCACCCGGTGCGATCGGGCCATGATCAGCTCTACGCCCGGATCCTCTGGGTGCTGTCGCTGAACGCCGCGGCGTTCGCCTTCCTCGAGACCGCGCTCATCCCGGCGCTGCCGATCGTCCAGCAGGAGCTCGGCGCGTCGAGCGCCACCGGCGCCGCGCTCCTCGAGAGCGCCTACCTCGCGGTGGCGGCGGTGTCGGCGCTGCTGCTCGGCCGCTGGGGCGACAAGGTCGGAAAGAAGGGGCCGCTCCTCGTCGCCCTGGGGATTTACCTCCTCGGCGCCATCGACGCCGGCTTCTCCACGAGCGTCTGGATGCTGATCCCCTTCCGCGCCCTGCAGGGCGCCGGCGGCGCCGTCCTCTCCCTGAGCTTCTCCATCGTGCGCGACCGCGCACCCGAGGGGCGCACGGGGATGGGGATCGGGCTCCTCGTCGGCGCGTTCGGCGCGGGGATCGCCGCGGGGTTCGGCCTCTCCACCGTGATCGCCACCATCCTGGACTGGCGGTGGATCTTCTGGATCGGCGCGGCGGTCCTCTTCGTCTGCTCCCTCCTGGTCCTGTTCCTGGTGCCCAAGTCCGAGCCGCACCCCGACACCCGGGTGGACGGCTGGGGCGCGGTGCTGCTCGGCCTGGCCATCTCCGCGCTGGTGGCCGCCACCGCGTTCGGCCAGGAGGCGGGCTGGGGGAGCTGGTTCATCGTCGAGCTGTTCATGCTGTTCATCGGCCTCTCGATCGCGTGGGTGTTCTACGAGCGCTCCCGAGAGCAGCCGCTCCTCGACGTCCACGTCCTCGCGTCGCCGAAGATCCTCTTGCCGAACCTGGGCGCCCTCTTCTCCGGCTTCGCCATGTTCAGCCTCTTCCTCACGATCCCGCGCCACGTGCACGCACCGCAGGGCCTCCCGCCGGACGTGGCGGCGCGCCTCGGCTACGGTCTCGACGTCCCGCTCCCGCTCGTGGGGATCCTGCTCCTGCCCGCGGGGCTCGGCGTGATGGCGGGCGGGCCGCTCGGCGGATGGATCGGCAGGCGATGGACGGGAAAGTGGTCCTTCGTCGGCGGGCTCGCCCTCCTCGCCGCCGCGTCCTTCTTCCTCGTCGTCTTCGACGACACCGTGATCGAGGTGCTCGCCTGGGTCTTCCTCGCCGGCCTCGGCTTCGGCGGCTCCGTCGGCGCGTCGGCGGACTTCATCGCGGAGTCATCGCCCCCCGAGCACGTCGGCGTGGCCACGGCCTTCAACTCGGTGGTGCGGCTGGTCGGCGGGAGCGTGGGCTCCGAGGTCGGATCGGCGATCTTCGTCGGCCACCTGGTCTTCGGCCAGGGAGGCCCGGCCTCCGCCGCTTCGAAGGGAGGGCTCCAGGCGGTGTTCTGGATCGCGTGCGGCGTGTCGATCGTCGGCGCGATCGTCGCGCTGTTCGTCCCCGTTCCGAAGCGGTGATGGCTCCTACTTCTTGGGCGCGACCAGGGCGAAGTGCCCGCCCTGCGGATCGCGGCACTGGACGACGAAGTCGCCGCCCGGCACCTCCATCGGCCCGTTCAGCACCTTGCCGCCCAGCTGCTCGAGTTTCTTCGACGCGGCGCCCACGTCGGGCACGTGGATGTAGTGCAGCCAGTGAGCGGTCACGTTCAGCGCCCTGGCGGCGTTCGACATGCCGCCCATCGAGTCCTGCGGGTCGGTGCCGAACATGAAGTACTCGCCGAATTCCGGCCCCATGTCGAACGACTGGGTGTGCTTCCAGCCGAGGAGCGCCGAGTAGAACTTCCACGCGTCTTTCCAGTCGGTGGTGTTGAGTTCTGCCCAGCCGAAGGTCTGCATGGCCCTCGCCTCGGGCGGTGGGCGGGGCGACTTCGCGGCATAGACGGCGAACGTCGCCCCCTGCGGGTCGGCGAGGACGGCGAACCGCCCCACGTCGGGGATGTCGGTGGGCGCGTGGTGGACGTGACCGCCGAGCTCCTTCGCCCGTTTCGCCGCAACGTCGACGTCGTCCACCGCGACGTAGCCGACCCAGAATGGAAAGGCGCCGCCGGCCCTCGCGTCCGCCGGCAGATCCATCAGGCCGCCAATGGCGCGCTCCCCCGCCAGCCACATCTCGTAGCCGCTCGGATCTCTCGTCACCTTCCAGCCGATCAGGTCCGAGTAGAATGACTTCGCACCTTCGGTGTCGGTGGTCATCAGCTCGTACCAGACGAATCGTCCCTGCCCAGGAACCATCGAGGCCTCCGTTGGAGAAGGTCCGAAGCCTAACCGGGTCGGCAGCCCCGACGCGATCGCGGGCCGCTGCCGTCGTTCGGTGGCGGACGGTCCGTCAGCGGGAGCGCCCCTCCCAGGGCCAGCGACCTTCCACCTCGAGCTGGAGCGTGAAGCTGAGGAGCGTCCGGATCAGCACGATGATCGCGAGGACCAGCACCTCGAGGATGCTCGGCGTCGTGGTGATCGTGCGGATGATGTCGCCGCCCACGAGGAGCTCGAGGCCGAGGAGGATCGAGCGGGCGAGGTTGCCCCGGAACGAGACGTAGACGCCCTCGGCGTTACCGGCCCTCGACCTCGCGAGGGCCGTCGCCAGCGACAACAGGCTTCCGCCGACGATGCAGGCGGCGCCGGCCACCTCCATGATCTGCGCGGCGATCGCCATCCACTCCTGCAGGCCCACCGGGGCAACGTGCCCACGGGCGCCCGCCCGGGCCAGGCGAGCGCCGCGGCGGACTGCCCATCGGGAGCGGTCGCCGGCGCGTCAGTACCAGCTGCGCAGGCGGATCTCGATGTCCTGCTCGTCGGCGAGGGCCGCCTGCAGGTCGGCGAGGTTCGACTCGCCGTAGTGGTACGGGTAGATGGCCTTGGGGCGGAAGGCGCGGACGCAGACCGCGGCCTCCGACGGCGGCATCGTGTAGGGCAGGTTCATCGAGACGAAGGCCACGTCCACGTTCCGGAGCGCCTTCATCTCGTCCGTGCACTCGGTGTCGCCCGAAACGTAGATGCGCTTGTCACCCACGGTGATCAGGTAGCCGTTGCCGCGGCCCTTGTCGTGGTAGAGCTTCCCCGCCTCCGGGCCACGCTGCAGGTTGTACATGGGCACCGCCTGCACGGAGAACGTGCCGAAGTCGTGGGACTCTCCGTTGGCGAGGACGATCGCGCCGGGCTCCTTCTCCGCCACCACGGCGGGCGCCACCACCACCGTCCCGTCCTTCTTCACCGCGGCGAGGGCGGGCGGATCGAAGTGGTCGAAGTGGATGTCGGTGAGGAGGACGTAGTCCGCCTTCGGGCCCGAGAGATCGCCCTGCGACCAGGGATCGATCCACACGACCGTGCCATCGATCTCGAGGCGCAGGGTGCCGTGGTGCACGGGGACGATCCGCACGTCACCGGCGGACGTGGAGAAGACGTCCGCCTGCGGCGCGGTGGCGGCGGCGACCGTGGTGGTCTCCGCGGGAGCGGAGACGGAGGACACGGTGGCCGATCGGCTGCAAGCCGACGCGGCCAGGAGGGACGCGAGGAGGATGAGGTTCTTCATGGGCCGGTTTTCTAGCACCGGGAAAGCGCTCGCGCCACGCGCCCGGCCCGGCGTCAGGCCGCCTGCCGGCGCGCGTCGCCTGGGGTCGTGCCCGTCCAGCGCTTGAACGCGCGGTGGAAGGCGCTCGGCTCGGAGAAGCCCGTGAGGTAGGCGACCTCCGCGATCGCGATCCTCGGATCGGCGAGGTACCGCAGCGCGAGCTCGCGGCGTAGGTCGTCGAGCACCGCGTCGAACGAGAGCCCTTCGTCGGCGAGCCGCCGCTGGAGGCTGCGCGCGCTCATGCCGACGCGCTTCGCCGCCGCCGTGAGCGAGGCGTCGCCGTCGCGGAGCATTCCCGCGACCTCCCGACGCACCCGCTGCGCCGTCGACTCGATCTCCGGCCTCGCAGCGAGAAGCGCTTCGGCATGCCGCTCGATCACGGCGGAGAGCGCGGGATCCGCGCCGGGGATCGCGCGCTCCAGCGTCTCGCGATCGAGCTCGATGGCGTTCACCGCCGATGAGAACCGCGGCTCCAGTCCGAAGAGCATGCGGTGCGCGTTCGACGAGGCGGGCGCCTCGTGGATGAACTCCACCGCCAGCGGCCGCACCGGCTTGCCCGTGAGGGCGGAGCCGAAGGCGACGATGGACGCGATCGTGAACTCGGACGCCTGGCGGCAGGGCTGCAGCCCCGGGCGGGAGAAGCGGTGCTCCACCCGCACGGTGTCGCCCCGATCGACGAGCGAGAACCGGGCGACGTCGTGGACCAGCCGGTTGTACCGGGCCAGCCGCTCGAGCGCGGCGCGAAGCGTCGGCGCAGTCCGCACCGCGTAGTCCAGGACATCGAACGCGCCGGGGCGCATGCCCTGCGCCGCCCGCAGGCCGAACGCATCCACACCGCTTCGCCGGGCCGCTTCGTCCCAGAGCCGCTCCTCCAGCTCGAGGGGGATCCGGGCGTCGGGATCCCCAGCGGCCGTCGGATCGAAGCCCATCTCCGCGGCGAAGCGCACCGGGTCCACCCCGGCGGATTCCGCCGCGTGGACGATGAGCGCGCCGATCCGCGCGGAGACGTGGGGGACCTCCATCGTGGGCACGGTATCCAACGGCCCGTGCCTCGGGCAATTCCTCCCTGGGCCCGCTTGCACGGCTCCTTCGCCGGGGTCCTCCCGGCGGTCCAGCCGGGATGTCGCTTCGGGTCAATCGAATCGGCGCTTGCGGTCATCGGCGGCCCACGCCTTTCCTGGCAGGTTCCGCGGCACCTTTTCGACAAGGAGCCTGCCATGAAGACCTTCGCCTCGTTCGCCGCCTTCCTCCTCCTCACCGCCTCGACCACCGCCGCCGCCCAGTCCGCCGAGCCGGCCACCGCCCCCTCCGCCGCCACGGCCACGGCCGATGCGGCGGCAGGCGGCCCCACCTTCCACCTCGACGTGGAGGTGGACCCGACCGCCTACGTCCTGAACGGCTACTCGCTCCACGTGGGCCTGGGACTCGATCGCTTCCGCCTCGACCTGGGCGCCTACGCCATCGGCATGCCGGAGGCGTTCCACGGGAACGAAGGCTTCGACGCCTCCATGCACGGCTTCGGCGCCAAGCTGCACTGGTTCGCGTTCGACGAACAGAAGGGCGGCTTCGTGGGCGTGGGCGCCGGCGTGGGGAAGACCCTCGTCTCCCTCCGCGACACCCACCTCGCGACGGAGGTCACGTCGTTCAGCGCGGGCTTCGAGGCCGGGTGGCGCTTCGATCTCGGCGCGGGCTTCTACGCCACGCCCTGGGTCTCCCTCGACTACGGCTTCGACGCGAAGGACGTGCAGCTGGGCGGCGAGACCTTCGCCACCGACGAGTGGTCGGTCTTCCCCGCCGTGCACTTCGGCCGCCGCTTCCTGTAAGCGGGGTCAGTCCTCGCCTTCCCAGTAGTCCACGCGGACGTCGGGCACGTAGGCGGTGAGCGTCCTCGCCTCCTTCGGCCCGCCCGGCGCCGCGCCAGCCATCAGGCCGAACTTCTTCGAGTCCGGGTACCCGAGGACGTCG
>Ga0182736_1002535_pt1 | contig 13756 bp, 13 predicted proteins | sample eDN5th30CKraftBY_FD_128882 | JGI IMG/M metagenome (GOLD analysis project Ga0182736, IMG submission 128882) | Enriched backyard soil microbial communities from Emeryville, California, USA - eDNA 5th pass 30_C Kraft BY (version 2) (version 2) | ecosystem: Environmental > Terrestrial > Soil >...
CCCGAGGAGGTCGGCCTGCCGACCGTGTCGCTCGACGAGCTGCGCGGCGGCGACCCGGAGCACAACGCGGCCCAGCTCCGCGCCGTCCTGGACGGCGCCCGCACGCCTTATCGCGACGTGTCCCTGCTCAACGCGGCGGCCGCCCTCGTGATCGCCGACGAGGCGGAGAACCTGCGCGACGGTCTCGACCGGGCCGCGCGGGCCCTCGACAGCGGCGCCTCCAAGGCGACCCTGGAGCGCCTCGTCAAAGTCTCGAACGCCTGAGCATCGCCATGGCCGACGTTCTCAGCAAGATCGAAGCCTACAAGCGCCAGGAGATCGCGGCGGCGAAGGCGGCCGTTCCGCCGGGCGAGATCGAGCGTCGCGCCCGCGCGGCCTCCCCGCCCCGCGGCTTCGCGAAGGCCATCGAGCGCCATCTCGCCGAGGGACGGCCCGCCCTCATCGCCGAGGTGAAGAAGGCGAGCCCGTCCAAGGGCCTGATCCGGGCGGATTTCGACCCGCCGAGCCTGGCGAGGGCCTATGCCGAAGGCGGCGCCACCTGCCTGTCGGTGCTCACCGACGAGCCCTCCTTTCAGGGCAGGCCCGAATACCTGGCCCAGGCCCGCGAAGCCTCAGGCCTGCCCGCCCTGCGCAAGGACTTTCTGTTCGAGCCCTATCAGGTCTACGAGGCCCGCGCCTGGGGGGCTGATTGCATTCTGGTCATCATGGCGAGCGTCTCGGACGATGAGGCTCGTGCATTGATCAATACGGCGCACGATCTCGGCATGGACGTGCTGGTCGAGGTGCATGACCGCGCGGAGTTGGAACGTGCCCTGCCGCTCGGCACCAAGCTCGTCGGCATCAACAACCGGAACCTTCGCACCTTCGAGGTGTCGCTCGGCGTCAGCGAGGAGCTGGCGCCCCTGATCCCGTCCGACCACATCGTCGTGGGCGAGAGCGGCATCTTCACCCTGTCCGATATCGAGCGCCTGTCGAAGGTCGACATCCGCACCTTCCTCGTGGGCGAGAGCCTGATGCGGCAGGCGGATGTGGCCGCCGCCACGCGAAAACTTCTGTTCGGCGAGGCCGCATGACGAAGCTCACGCATCTCGACTCATCCGGTCAGGCCAGCATGGTGGACGTCTCCGACAAGAGCGTCACCAGCCGCACCGCGATAGCCGAGGGATGCGTGGTCATGCAGGCGGAGACGCTCGACCTGATCCGCCACGGCGAGGCCAAGAAGGGCGACGTCCTGGGCACGGCCCGGCTCGCCGGCATCATGGCGTCCAAGCGCACGCACGAGCTGATTCCGCTCTGCCATCCGCTCCTGATTTCCAAGGTGAAGGTGGACTGCGCCCTCGATGACGGCCTTCCCGGAATCCGGGTGAGCGCCGAGGTGAAGGTGTCGGGCCAGACCGGCGTCGAGATGGAGGCGCTGACCGCCGTCTCCGTCGCCTGCCTGACCATCTACGATATGGTGAAGGCGGCCGATAAGGGCATGCGGATCGAGAACATCCGCCTGCGCCGGAAGAGCGGCGGCCGCTCGGGAGATTTCGAAGCGCCATGAGCCTGATTTCGGTCGAGGATGCCCTCTCCCGCGTTCTGGCGAATGTCGGACAACCGGTCGGGACCGAACGCATTCCCCTGGCCGCCTGTGCGGGCCGGACTCTGGCCGAGGATGTGAGCGCGCTGCGCGACCAACCGCCCTTTCCGGCATCGGCCATGGATGGTTACGCGGTGCGAAGCGCCGATTGTTCGACTGTTCCCGCCACTCTCCGGGTGATCGGCGAAAGCGCGGCAGGCAACCGCTTCGGGGGCACCGTCGGAGCCATGGAGGCGGTGCGGATCTTCACCGGAGCCCCCGTTCCCGAAGGCGCGGACGCGGTGGTGCTGCAGGAGGACACGGTGCGCGCCGGCGACCAGGTAACGGTCAGGGAGGCAGCCCGCCCCGGCCGGCATATCCGCGCGGCGGGGCTCGACTTCCGCGCGGGCGACGTGCTGCTGCAAACCGGGTTGCGTTTGGATTCCAGGCACATCGCCCTCGCGGCCGCCATGGGCTACGGAGAGTTGTCCGTCCACCGCAAGCCGCGCGTCGCCATCCTCGCCACGGGCGATGAGCTGGTGCGGGCGGGGGAGCCCGTCGGCCCCGACCAGATCACCGCGTCGAGCCTGCCGGCCACGATCCTGATGGTGGAGAAGGCCGGGGGCGAAGCCATCGATCTCGGCATCGCCCGCGACACCCTCGAATCGCTCGACGAGCGCATCCGCGCGGCCAAGGACGCGGACGCCGACATTCTCGTGACCCTGGGCGGGGCTTCCGTGGGCGAGCATGATCTCGTGCAGAAGGCCCTGGGCCGCCACGGCATGGATCTCGGCTTCTGGCGCGTGGCCCTGCGCCCTGGAAAGCCGCTCATGCACGGCCGTCTCGGATCGACCCTGCTGCTGGGACTGCCCGGCAATCCGGTTTCCTCCCTCGTCTGCGCGGTCCTGTTTCTGGTTCCTGCGATCCGGGCCCTCCTAGGCGATCAGAAGGCCGCCGAGGATCCGACGGAAGATGCGATCCTGGGCGCCGATCTGCCAGCCAACAGGGACCGCCAGGATTACCTGCGCGCCGCCCTCGCCCTCCAGGACGTTCCCTTGGACCTTGCTTACGGGCCTGAGCGAGTGATGCTTCCCGTCGCGACTCCGCATCTGCTGCAGGATTCGTCCATGCTGAGCATCCTGGAGCGCTCCGACGCCCTGCTCGTGCGTCCGCCGCATGCTCCAGCGGCTGCGGCGGGCGAGCCCTGCCGCGTCATTCGGCTCGACCGCTTCTGCTGAAGAATCTTTCGTGACGCGCCTCGAATACTCAGGCTTGCGGAACACAGCAAGAACGGATACCTTGTTCTCGCTTTGTTTTCAGAATCGCTCCCTTGGGGGCAGTAAGGGCCAGCCATGCTGACGCGCAAACAGCACGAATTGCTCCGCTTCATTCATGAGCGGCTGCGTGAAACCGGGGTTCCGCCATCCTTCGACGAGATGAAGGATGCGCTCGACCTCAAGTCCAAATCGGGCATCCACCGCCTCATCACGGCGCTCGAGGAGCGCGGCTTCATCCGCCGCCTGCCGAATCGCGCCCGGGCCCTGGAGGTGATCCGCCTGCCGGAGAGCACCAGTGGGGCCGGCAGCCAGCGGCGCTTCACGCCGAGCGTGGTCGAGGGCGGTTTGGCCGGCAAGGCCAAGGCCGCGCCCGCGCCAGCCTCCGATCCGCGGGATCGGGAAATGTCGATCCCGGTCATGGGCCGGATCGCCGCCGGTGTGCCGATCTCGGCCATCCAGACCCGCAGCCATTCCATCACCCTCTCGGGCGATTTCTTGGCGCAGGGCGATCACTTCGCCCTTGAGGTCCGGGGCGACTCGATGGTGGAAGCCGGCATTCTCGACGGCGACCTCGTGGTGATCCGCCGTCAGGATACGGCAAACACGGGTGACATCATCGTGGCGTTGATCGACGACGAGGAAGCGACTCTCAAGCGCTTCCGCCGTCGCGGGTCCTCCATCGCGCTCGAGGCCGCCAACCAGGCCTATGAGACCCGGGTGCTCGGTCCCGACCGGGTGAAGATCCAGGGCAAGCTCGTCAGTCTGGTTCGCCGGTACTAGAGCATCGAACGCAAAAGCGGGAACCGGTTTTGCGTGGAAAGATGCGACAAAAACAAAAGCCTAGAGCATCGTACGCAAAGCCGGTACCGGCTTTGCGTGCAAAGATGCGCATGATTGGAAACTCAAGGCAGCGAACGTGACTCCTCGTTCTCGTCCGATGCCTTGAGGTCCTCCTCGGGAAAATCCTGCTCCGGGACGGGCTGCGCACGGCGCGGTCTTTCCGGAGCAGGCGACATTTCGGCCCGCTGCGCCTCCGCTCCGGACCATGGCCTGATCTCCCGTCCCCTTCGGACGGAACGCAGTTCGACAGCCTCGGGGCTGAAGCGGAGTGTGGCCGCGCCACGCTCCTTGAGAGCGTCACCGTCCAGGACGAAGGGCGCCCTGCATGTGGGCGGCGCCTTCAATCTTGTGACGATCACTGCGGCCCGCCTGCAATCCTCTTCGAAAGCCGCGAAATCCTGCACGAACGCGACCCAGCGTCCGCCTGCCGCCGCGACCACGCAGCCTGTGAGATCGCACTTCGTTTCGTGCCTGAGGCTTGCGTCATCGGCGCTTCTCGCATCTCCATCGGCGCGCAGCCATTGCTCGGCGACGAAGTCGGATGGGCGTCCCACGAGTGACAGCCGTCCTCCTCGGCCGCGAATGGCCGCTCCCGCCCCGTCCCTGTCGATGAAGACATCGTAGCGATCCGGCGCCGCTGCGAAGGCCAGCCCTGCTCCCGCGGGCACGAGCGCCAGCCACCGCAGGGCGGAAGCCGGCACGGACACGAGGATCAGCCCGAGGCTCAGAAGGACGAGTGCCGCGCTCCCCAGAGCCGGTACCACCAAGGTCGAACCGCTGAAGCTCCCGACCCAGGCCGAGACGTCGAGGACCTGAGAGACGGCGGCTCCCATGAACTGCCAGACTGGACGGTCGAGGCCGAAAGGATAGGCGAGCACGCCGAGGACAGCGGACGGCATCACGATCAGCGAGACGAGCGGCAGGGCGAGTGCATTGCCGATGAGGCCGTAAGGGTTCAGGCTCTGGAAGTGATAGGCCGCGAAGGGTGCCGTCGCGAAACTGGCCACGAGCGTCGTCGTGACGAGGCCGAGCACGGCCTGGCCGATCCACACGACACCTCGCATGACCAAGCCACCCGCCCCTTCCAGTTTCGGCCTGTGCATCAGGGGCACGAGCGCCATCATGGCAGCCACGGCGCCGAACGACATCTGGAAGCTCGGCCCGAGCAACGCCTCCGGCTCCCGCGCCAGCACGATGAGTGCGGCAATCGACAGGTTGCGGATGCTCAAGGCAGGGCGGTCCACGAGAGCCGCGCCGAACATCACGAGCGTCATGATGAGCGAGCGCTCGGTGGCGACATCGGAGCCCGAGAAGATGCAGTAGATTGTGGCTCCGATCATGGCCGCCACGGCGGCGATCTTCTTCACCGGCCAGAGCAGCGCGGCGCCCGGCGCGAGGGCAAGGAGCGCTCGCACGAGCCAGAAGAAGGTGCCTGCCGCCAGCACCATGTGGAGGCCCGAGATCGACACGATATGATGAGCGGTTAATCTCCATCCACAGATTTGATCGCTTGATCCTGCCGCATGTGTTGTGCACGCTGAGTACCAAAGATCAGGGTGGAGGATCCCCTGAGCTCCACCAAGCCTTCGCGCGTGCAAAATTACATGGAAATAACAAGGACTCGCCTGGATCGCCCCGACCCGCTGCGTACTCACGTGCGTATCCCCAGAAGCGTACCCAGCCCGAAGAGCGCTTGCATCCTCCACCAGAGGCATTCGGAGGATTGACCACAACATCCTTCACAGCAAACCGCGAAGGGCCCCACGCGTCGCACCAGTCAGGCCAGGAAGGATACGCCAGGGACTCACCGTGCATGAAAAAGCCCAGGCTCCGGGGCAACGGACAGGATGCCTTCGCATCTCCGCCTCGCGCACTACGGGCCTGGGCTGATCGGGTACCAGTCGGGCGCTCGCATCGTCAGGCGAGCGCAGGAACAGGCCGGGCCGGATCACATCCGTCCTGGCACGGCCTCATTGGAGCCGGCGGTGACGCCCGCCACTCTCAATGTCCACATACGATGTCCGCTGGGGTGAGCCTGATATGGGGATTGCAACATAGTTTGCAAGGGTTCTAGGGTTCTTCCATCAAGACCGCTTCCGCCGTCCTGACCAATGCCGGAGCCGCCCCCGCAGCACCGCCAAGCCGACGAACATTGCTGCGCCAGCCAAGCCAAAGACAGCCAGTGCCACGATCACGAAGAGGAATGGGTCGACGTCCTGGAAGACACCCGGCAAAGCATCACAGACTTCGAGCGCAATCGCCGCTGTCATGCCCACCAGGACGCCAAACAGGGCAGGCCCCGTGAGATCGCGCTCGGGACTCGGTTCAGGTTCCATCGGTATCCGCCTGACTCAGTTTCGGGTCTGGTGGCGCTGCTGGCCTTCCCAGACGAACTCGACGGCGGCGGAGAGCTCATCCTCGTCGAATTCGAAGCAGCCGAAGCTGTCGAGGGTGGTGTTGGTCGCCAGCGAGTGGATCTCCAGCCAGAACGGCGGCACGTTGGGCGTTCCCGCCAGCGGAGCCTCGGTCAGGCGAACCTCAAGGCCGGCCAATCGCGCGAGCGTAACAGAGCGGGCGCCCATGGCATCCTCGGCCGTGACCAGCCGCACATAGGCACGGATGATCTGTTGCTCGATCTGGTCTCGGCACGCGGCTGGGCATGTGTCAGCGTCCGCCAGCGCCAGGCACGGCTGCGGCATTCCGTTCTCCATTGGACAAGCGGTATCGGCGGAACAGGCGGCCTGAAGCCAACGCGGGAATGGATCGTCCATCCGCCTGCTGCCAAAGGGCGGGTTCATACCCGAGACGATCCGGGCCGGTCTTGCTATCCTTGGCCAAAGGCTTGCCCACTTTGGCCCCTGCCCCGCGAGGAGCATGCCCATGCAACACGTGCTTCCGGCATCGGAGAGGATGCCCCCGAGCGCCACAGGTGCCATTGCACGCCTGGCGGCTGACCGGGCCACTGCGGCAGGCCTGGATCTCACTCCCCTCCTGCGCAAGGCTGGCATGACGGCATCCCAGATCCGGGACCCGGAGGCCCGGGTGGACGCCGCTCACCAGGTCGTGTTCCTGAACCTGGTGGCGGAAACCCTGCCCGATCCCCTGCTCGGGTTTCACCTCGCTCAAGGCTTCGAACCGCGGGAGGCGGGCCTGCTTTACTTTGTGCTCGCCTCCTCCGCGATACTGGGCGACGCCCTGACCCGCGCCGCCCGGTACAGCACCATCGCCAACGAAGGCATCAGGCTCCAGACCCCTTCCGGCAAGGATCTCAGAGTCCGCTGCACGTACTCCGGCGTGCCACGTCACACCGACCGCCACCAAATGGAGTTCTGGATCGCCCTGCTCGGCCGGCTGGCCCAGCAGCTGACGGGTGCCGCCGTCAGGCCGCTCCGTGTCAGCTTCCTTCATCCCCGTTGTGCCGCCTCGGACGAGATCGACGTCTCCTTTGGCTGTGGAGTGACCTACGCAGCCGACCGGGACGAGATCGTCTTTCCTAACACCGCCGCCAGCCTCGGTCTCCCCGGGGCAGAGCCCTATCTGAACCGGCTTCTGGTCCGGTACTGCGAGGAGGCCCTCTCGCGGAGGGCACACCCGACCAGCCCACTCCGGGCCAGCGTGGAGAATACCATCGCTCCTCTCCTGCCCCACGGCCGGGTGCGTGCCGACGCGGTCGCCCGGTCGCTTGGCATGAGCCAGCGGACGCTGGCTCGGCGGTTGGCCGCGGAAAACCTGACGTTCCTCGGAATCCGGGAGGAAATGCGCAGGGACCTGGCGCGGCACTATCTGGCCGACCCAAGCCTCTCGATCTCCCGCATCGCCTGGCTCCTCGGGTTCCAGGAGGTCAGCGCCTTCACCACGCCTTCCGGCGTTGGACGGGACTGTCACCGACTGAGATGCGCTCCGGGGCCTCATCGTCTGGTTTTACTCGCAGCGTGTGAAGGTGGTTTCAAGCTCCGGGAAGTCGGGGTCGAACTTCACGATGGTGTTCGCATCGGGCACCCGAAAGGTGACGGGCAGCGCCCCCACCATCATCCGGCTGGCGCAGTCCAGGACGGCGCGGAACCCGTCGGAGGTCTGCTTCTCAGACTCCAGGGTGCAGCTCGCCCGCGCGCCCTGGATGCGGTTGCCGTTGATGATGAAGCTCGTGTCGGCGTTGCGCTGGTTGGGCTTGAAGGCGAACCGTCCGTTTCGCTTCGTGAAGGCGTCTGAGCATTGCGCGGAGCTGATGATCCAGGCGCCCTGGAGCTCGGATAGGGTCGCAGCCGCGGCCGGGGCACTGTGGCAAAGGCCGGTTCCGACCGCGATGACAAGACTTAGGCTAATGGCGCGGGACCGGATGAAGGCTGGATACGCGGGTGTCATGCTCGAACCCTCCTGATGCACTGCCTCAGCGGGGCAGACGAATGGGAACGGTTTCCCGTGGGGCACTCCTCTATAGCCGAAAAGCCCGACCGCCGAACTCGGGTAAAACCCAGATATTTGCGGATAGGTGCTTCCTCCATCCCGGCGCCGCGATGCCACGACGCTGGTCTGCACAGTTTGAACCTTTCGACGACCTGCCGCACTGCGGGGGAGCGGCCATGCGGTGTCCTGCACCGGGACCAGCCGCTACAACAACATCAGGCCGAAGGGGCAGGCAACCGGGACCGCCCCCTTCCTCGGGGCCGTCGCACCTGTTTGAGACCCCGCGCGCTGAATGCCGGTTATCGCGCAACTTCCCGACCAAGGAGCCCATCTCAACACAAGCACATGGTGAAGAGCCATCGGGCATTCATCCGAGGCCGATGCTCTTGGATGCCCCCAGGTCCGCGCGGCGGACGTGTGGTCATTTTCGAGCCCGACGGTGACTTTTCTCGGTTTTCTCAGGTGTTCACCTGATAGCCGTTTGCCGCGGCCCGTCTAAGCTTCCCCTGAAACAGAACGGCCCCACCAAGAGAGCCCGCAGGAGCCTGAGCGCTCGCCAGAGGGAGACCCGCCATGAAGGTGGACATGCTGCTTGCTGCCGTCGGGTGCATCTTTCCGCCCCTTGCCGCAGCCGCTGGAGCCGACATCGGCCAGCCACATGCCTGCGGCTCCTGTTAGCACGACACTAACCGCCAATGCCCCCAAGGCTTCTGGAGCGTCTGCCCCTGCTGACGGACGCGTCTCTGATCTGGATCGGGAGGAGGACACATGGACCTGCACAACAGTCAGAACATCCACCGCTGCGTCGCCGAGGGCATCGGCACCTTCTGGCTCACGTTCGCCGGCTGCGGCAGCGCCGTCATCGCGGCAGGCTTTCCCGATGTGGGCATCGGCCTGCTCGGCGTCTCGCTCGCCTTCGGCCTGACGGTGCTGACCATGGCCTACGCCATCGGCCACATCTCCGGCTGCCACCTCAACCCCGCGGTGACCGTCGGCCTGGCGGCCGGCGGGCGCTTTCCCAAGCAGGACATCCTGCCCTACGTGATCTCGCAGGCCATAGGCGCGGTGATCGCTTCGGCCGCCCTCTACGCAATCGCCGTCGGATCTCCCACTTTCGACCTCGCCAAGGGTTTCGCCGCCAACGGCTACGGCGCCCACTCGCCCGGTCAGTACAGCATGATCTCCGGGTTCATCGCCGAGGTGGTGCTGACCATGATGTTCCTGTTCATCATCATGGGCGCCACCCACGGCAAGGCGCCGGTCGGCTTCGCCCCCATCGCCATCGGCCTGGGCCTGACCCTGATCCACCTCGTCGGCATCCCGATCACCAACACGTCCGTGAACCCCGCCCGTAGCACCGGCCCGGCGCTGTTCGCCGGCGGCTGGGCGCTGGCACAGCTCTGGATGTTCTGGGTCGCGCCCCTGCTCGGCGGGGCGCTGGGCGGCATCCTCTACCGCTGGCTCAGCGAGGAACCCTCCGCTCAGGTCACCGGCGTCACGCCTCCGGCCCCAGCCGAATGACATCAGCATGATCCTGAGGAGTGACATCCATGGCCAGACCGTTCAAGGGCAAGATCAACCTCGACATCCGCGACTCGCAGCCTGACTGGGACGCCTTCCTCGCCGGCCGGGCGCCCAAGGACGCGCCCAACGTGCTCGTCATCCTCTACGACGATACGGGGCAAGCCGCTTGGTCGCCGTATGGCGGACGCGTCGAGATGCCGACCCTCGACCGTCTGGCGCGGAACGGCCTCACCTACACCCAGTGGCACACGACGGCGGTGTGCTCCGCCACCCGGTCTTGCTTCCTAACCGGGCGCAACCATCACCAGAACGGTTTCGGCACCATCGCCGAATCCGCCTCGGGCTTCCCGGGCTACAGCGGCCACATTCCGGCGGACATCGCCACCATGGCGACGGTGCTGCGGGACGCGGGCTGGAGCACGTTCTGGGTCGGCAAGAACCACAACGTGCCGGTCGACGCCTTCGACATGGCGTCCTCGCGCAAGTTCTGGCCGCTGGGCCTGGGCTACGACCGCTTCTACGGCTTCATCGGCGGCGAGACGAACCAATGGTTCCCCGAGTTGATCGAGGACAATCACTACATCGAGCAGCCCTATCGGCCGGACGAGGGCTACCACTTCTCCAAGGATATCGCCGACAAGGCGATCAGCTTCATCCGCGACTCCAAGCAGGCGCAGGCCGACAAGCCCTGGTATCTCTGGTTCTGCCCCGGCGCCAACCATGCGCCCCACCACGCGCCCCAGGACTACATCGACAAGTACAGGGGCAAGTTCGACGACGGCTACGAGGCCTATCGTGAATGGGTGCTGGCCCGCATGATCGAGCGAGGCATCCTGCCCAAGGGCACGGAACTTACCCCCATCAACCCGATGAGCGAGGGCACCGTCATCGAGGCCGATGGCGTGCGCCCCTGGGGCACGCTCTCCGCCGACGAGAAGAAGCTGTTCAGCCGCATGGCCGAGGTCTACGCCGCTCTCTCCGAATACACCGACGTCCAGATCGGCCGGATCATCGACTACCTGGAGGAATCGGGCCAGCTCGACAACACCTTGATCATCTACTGCGCCGACAACGGCGCATCAGGCGAGGGCAGCCCGAACGGCTCGGTGAACGAGAACCGCTTCTTCAATGGCTACCCGGACGACCTCCAGCAGAACATGGCGATGATCGACAAGCTGGGATCGCCCGATACCTACAACCATTATCCGACCGGCTGGGCGGTCGCCTTTTCGACGCCTTACCGCATGTTCAAGCGCTATTCGCAATATGCGGGCGGCACCTGCGATCCGCTCGTCATCCACTGGCCGAAGGGCATCAAGGCCAAAGGTGAGGTGCGTCACCAGTATCACCACTGCACCGACATCGTGCCGACGATCCTCGACTGCTGCGGAGTGCCGTTCCCTGAGGCTGTTGACGGCGTGAAGCAGGTCCCGCTTCCCGGCGTCTCGATGCGCTACTCCTTCGACGAAGCGGAGGCGCCGACGCGCAAGGAGACGCAGTACTACGAGCTGCTCAGCACGCGCGGCATCTGGCACCGGGGCTGGAAGGCGGCGGCCGAGCACGGTCCGATGATCGACCAGGGCGGGTTCGACAAGGATCGGTGGCAGCTCTTCCACACCGACGAAGACCGTGCCGAGGCGAGGGATCTCGCCGATCAGCATCCCGAAAAGGTGAAGGAGCTCACAGAGCTCTGGCTTGCCGAGGCGAAGAAGTACAACGTGCTGCCGCTCAACGACCTTGGCGTCCACGGTATCCATGAGCTGGAGTTCAAAGCTGCGACGCCGCTGACCGGCCGCTACGTCTACTATCCCAGCACGACCGAGATCCCCGAGGCCTCCGCCGCGCGGACGCTGGGCGTGTCGTTCAAGATTCTCGCGGAGGTCGAGTTCACCGGCGACTCCCAGGGAGTGGTCTTCGCACAGGGCTCCCGCTTCGGCGGCTACACGATGTTCGTGAAGGGCGGCAAGCTCACCTACGTCTACAACTTCCTCGGCATCTCGCCTGAGCAGCGCCTGACCTGCGACGCGCCAGCCCTCGGCCGGCACGTCGTCGGCGTGGAGTTCGTGAAGGAGCGCATCGGCGAGCATGGCGAGGCGCACGGGCAGATGACGCTCTACGTCGACGAGGAGGCGATGGCCACGCAGCCGTTCCGGACGCAGAGCGGGCACTACGCCCTCTGCGGCGAGGGCCTCTGCATCGGCTACGACAGCGGCGATGCCGTGAGCAGCGAGTACAAGCCGAAGTTCCCGTTCACGGGCGGACGTGTCGTCAAGGTGGTCTACGACGTGGCCGAGGACGTCTACATCGACCTGGAGCGCCAGCTGGCGGCCGTGATGGCGCGCGATTGATCGGGAGGCTGACGGGCTCTTCCCCGTCGGCAGCATCATGGAGAGAGCCGGGATGGAAGCCAACCGAACGGGACCACGGCTACGCCGACGAGGAGCCACCGCCCTTGTGGCAGGGGCGGCCTCAGTCATCGCGATGGTCACCACGCCCGGCGGGCTGCGCCCGGCCAACGCCCAGCAGCAGAGGCCCAACATCGTCTTCATCCTAATGGATAACCTCGGCTACGGCGAGGTGGGTGCGTACGGCGGTGGCATTACCCGTGGCGCACCCACGCCCCGCATCGACCGCCTGGCGTCTGAGGGCACGCGCCTGACCAACTTCAACGTCGAGGCCCAGTGCACCCCGAGCCGCTCGGCCATCCTGACCGGGCGCTTCTCGATCCGCTCCGGCACGCACTCGATCCCCATCGGCGGCGGGCTCGAAGGACTGACGCAGTGGGAGCAGACCATCGCCGAGTCCCTGTCGGATGCCGGCTACGCCACGGCGGCCTTCGGCAAGTGGCACCTCGGCAGTGAACAGGGCCGGCTGCCGAACGACCAAGGCTTCGACGAGTGGTACGGCATCCCGCGCACCACCGACGAGGCCTTCTGGCCGTCGCAGCCGCAGGCGAAAGCAGCGGGCGTGGAGTTCGAGCACGTGATGGAGGGGCGCAAGGGCGAGAAGAGCCGCGAGCTGCAAGTCTACGACCTGGAGCAGCGCCGCCTGATCGACGCCGAGCTCACCCGCCGGACCATCGACTTCATGAAGCGCAGCCGGGACGCCGGCAAGCCGTTCTATGCTTACGTGCCGTACACGCTCGTGCACTTCCCGACGCTGCCGAACCCGGCCTTTGCTGGAAAGACGGGCCACGGCGATTTCCCCGACGCTCTGGCCGAGATGGACGCCAATGTCGGCCAGGTCCTCGATGCCGTAGATAGCCTTGGCATCCGCGACGACACCATCGTGGTGTTCACCAGCGACAACGGCCCCGAGGCGACCTGGCCGTGGCAGGGTTCGTCGGGGCCATGGCGCGGCTACTACTTCACGCACATGGAAGGCTCGCTGCGGACACCCTTCATCGTCCGCTGGCCAGGCCGCGTGCCGGCCGGGCGGGTCAGCAACGAGATCGTGCACGAGGTCGACACCTTCACCACCTTTGCCGCTCTCGCGGGGGCGGCGGTCCCTACGGGCCGCCCCATCGACGGTGTCGACCAGACCGATTTCCTCCTCGGCAAGTCCGAGACGTCCGCACGAGAGGGATTTCCGGTGTTCGTGGCTGACCGGTTGGAGGCGGTGAAGTGGAAGAACTGGAAGGTCGTCTTCTACGACGAGCAGCGCGACTGGTGGACGCCCCCGACAAAGCTGGGCTCGCCCAAAGCCTTCGACCTGATCACGGATCCGAAGGAGGAGTACCCGCAGACAGCTCTCCGGAACTCCTGGAACGCAGGTCCGGCCATGCGGATCGTCACCGAGTTCGAGAGAAGCCTGAAGATGCACCCGCCGGTAGCCCCCGGCACGCCCGATCCTTACAGGCCACCGAGCTGATGCCGGTCCGTGCCGTAGGAGAAGCACCATGGACGAGCTCACGAAGTGGCCAGCACCGCCCCCTGACCGAAGCTACGGATTCAAGGGCAGCTATCCCACGCCCGAGACGGTGAGGCAGGCCCATGATGCCCTCGACCAGCCATCTCTTGGAGCAGTTTGATGAACATCCAGAGCATGCCCGCGGGGCCACGGTCGCAAGTCAGCTCACCCGATCCGGACATGATCTGGATCGCCGGCGGCACGTTCCGCATGGGCTCGGACCGCCACTATCCCGAGGAGG
>Ga0182736_1002536_pt1 | contig 13756 bp, 16 predicted proteins | sample eDN5th30CKraftBY_FD_128882 | JGI IMG/M metagenome (GOLD analysis project Ga0182736, IMG submission 128882) | Enriched backyard soil microbial communities from Emeryville, California, USA - eDNA 5th pass 30_C Kraft BY (version 2) (version 2) | ecosystem: Environmental > Terrestrial > Soil >...
ATGGCGCGGCGCTCTGCTGCTCGTGGCGGCGGCGCTGGCGATGGCGACGCCGATGCTGATCGCGCTGAAGGCCTATCGGTCGCGCACGCGATGATCCCGTTCGCCACCGGCCTGCGCGCCGCCCTCGTCGCCGGGGCGCTGACCCTCTTCCTGGCCGCCGCGGTCTATGTCCTCCACCTGCACCGCCGCGCCGAGCGGGCGGAAGCCGATCTGGCCGCCGCCCGGGCTGAGGTCGCCACCGAGACCGCCCAGGCTGGGGTGGAGCGGGGCGCCGCGGCCGTCGCCGACCGGGTGCAGACCCGCGCCCTCGCCATCACTGTCCGCGCCCAGGAGGCCGAGCATGACATCCGACGCCTGCCCGAGGCCGACACCCCGCTTCCTGACGCCCTGCGCGATCGCCTGCGCGCTGGCCTGCTCGGCCTGCGTGAGCGCGGCGCCGCCCCCGGGGCCGTTGACGGTGCCTCTGGCGGAGAGCCTGCGCGGGCCCTGTCCGAAGCCCTCCGTTGACTTCGCCACCCTGGGCGACCTCGCCGCCTTCGCCATCAAGCAGGAAGCGGCCCTGTCGGTGTGCGAGGCGATGAAGACCGCCCTCGTTCAGACCATTGACGTCCACAACGCGGCCGCAGCCAGCCTCGCCCGGCCCCCCCGCCGAAAGTGGCTGCCGTTTTGACCGCGCGCGACATCATCGCCCTGGCCGGGCTCGGCTTCGTGCTGGTGGGCCTGATCATCCAGTTCGGCCTCGGCCTGTTCCACCTCGGCAAGCACTCCCAGCGCATCGCCGCCCTGGAGGAACGGGCCCGCGACGCCGGCGCGGTGGGCGCGGCGGTGGCGGTGCTCAACTCCACCATCGGCGAGGTGAAGGAGCAGCTCGCCGAGATAAGGCACGACGTGAAGAACCTGCTGACGGGCCGCATACGGCCGGCGAACCGCAGGGATGCGGAGTAGGGGGCTTTTCTCCCGCTCATCCCGGCGAATGCCGGGAGCCAGATCTTAAAATGCGAGCTTGGTCGTTTGTCCCACCGGCTCCATCGGCCGATGGCAAAACGCTACGACCTGGATCCCGGCATTCGCCGGGAGGAGCGGAGGGGGGGAATGAATCCAAGCTAGCGCGGCTTGACGGCGGGGGCATGACGGTCGAAGCGAAGGGTAGGCCCTTCGACGAGTGAACCGACGCATGACTTCACGCACCGCCCATGGCGCCCTCTCCATCGACGCCGCCCTCTACGCCTTCGTCAACGACCGGGCGCTGCCGGGCACGGGGATCGCGCCCGCCGCCTTCTGGGAGGCGCTGGAGCGCGGGCTGGCGGAATTCACCCCGGCCAACAAGGCGCTGATGGATAAGCGCGACGCCCTGCAGGCCCAGATCGACGCCTGGTGGAGCGCGCGGCGGGGCAAGGCCTTCGACGTGGCCGAGGAAATCGGCTTCCTGCGCGAGATCGGCTACCTCGTGCCCGAGCCGGCGGGCGTCACCATCACCACCGCCAATGTCGACCCCGAGATCGCCGAGGTGGCGGGGGCGCAGCTGGTGGTGCCGGTCACCAACGCCCGCTACGCCCTGAACGCCGCCAACGCCCGGTGGGGCAGCCTCTATGACGCCCTCTACGGCTCGGACGCCCTGGCGCCGCCGGAAGCGGGGGCAGGGGGCTATGATCCGGCCCGCGGCGCCCTCGTGATCGGCTTCGCCCGCGACCTGCTCGACAGAATCGCCCCCCTCGGGGCCGGCAGCCATCGGGACTCCTCCAGCTACCGCATCGTCGACGGCGAGCTGCTGGTCGACTTCGCCGGCGGCGGCAACAGCCGCCTGGCCGAGCCCGCGGCCCTGGCGGGCTGGCGCGGCGCTGAAAAATCCCCCGACGCTATCCTCCTCAAGCACAACGGCCTGCACGTCGAGATCCGTATCGACCGCAGCCATCCCATCGGCCGCGACGACCCGGCCGGGGTCGCCGACCTCGTGGTGGAGGCCGCCCTCAGCACCATCCAGGACTGCGAGGATTCCGTCGCGGCCGTGGACGCGGAGGACAAGCTCGGGGTCTATTCCAACTGGCTCGGCCTGATGAAGGGCGACCTGGAGGCCCGGCTGGTCAAGGACGGCCGCGAGTTCGTCCGCCGCCTCAACCCCGACCGGGTCTATTCCGCCCGCGGGGGCGGGGAGCTGACCCTGCCCGGGCGCAGCCTGATGCTGGTCCGCAATGTCGGCCACCACATGCTGAGCGACGCGGTGTTCTACGACGGCCAGCCGGTCTATGAGACCGTGCTCGACGCCTACATCACCCTCGCCATCGCCCTGCACGACCTGAAGTCCCGCCGCAACAGCCGCGCGGGCTCGGTCTATGTGGTCAAGCCGAAGCTGCACGGCCCCGAGGAAGTCGCCCTCGCCAACCGCCTGTTCGATAGGGTCGAGGACGCGCTGGGCCTTGCCCGCCACACGGTGAAGATGGGGCTGATGGACGAGGAGCGGCGCACCAGCGCCAACCTCGCCGCCTGCATCGACGCGGCCAAGGGCCGGATCTTCTTCATCAACACCGGCTTCCTCGATCGCACCGGCGACGAGATCCATACGGCGATGGAGGCCGGCCCAGTCCTGCGCAAGGACGACATCAAGGCGCAAGCTTGGATCGCCGCCTACGAGAAGCGCAACGTGCTGATCGGCCTCGCCGCCGGCTTCCGCGGCCATGCCCAGATCGGCAAGGGCATGTGGGCCATGCCCGACCGCATGGGCCAGATGCTCGCGACCAAGGTCGGCCACCCCAAGGCCGGGGCCACCACCGCCTGGGTGCCGTCGCCCACCGCCGCCACCCTTCACGCGCTGCACTATCACGACGTCGACGTGGCCGCGGTGCAGGCGGAACTGGCCACCGCCGCGCCGGTGGGCCTGGACGACCTGCTCACCCCGCCGCTGGCCCACTCCAACTGGCCGCCGGAGCAGGTGCAGGCCGAGCTCGACAACAACTGCCAGGGCATCCTCGGCTACGTCGCCCGCTGGATCGACCAGGGGGTGGGCTGCTCCACCGTGCCGGACATCCACGACGTCGGGCTGATGGAGGACCGGGCGACCTTGCGCATCTCCAGCCAGCACGTGGCCAACTGGCTGCACCACGGGGTCTGCAGCCGCGATCAGGTGCGCGCGACCCTGGAGCGGATGGCCAAGGTGGTGGACGGCCAGAACGCCGGCGACGCCGCCTATCGCCCCATGGCCCCCGATTTCGATGCGAGCATCGCCTTCCAGGCCGCCTGCGATCTGGTTTTTGAGGGACGGGACCAGCCGAACGGCTATACCGAACACATCCTTCACCGCCGCCGCCGCGAGGCCAAGGCGAGAGCCTGATCTGGAGACGAGCCTACCATGCTGAGCCGCAAGACCCTGTCGCTGGCCGACGCCAAGACCATCGCCGCCGCCGCCTCGGCCAAGGCCCAGGCAGAAGGCTGGAACGTGGTGATCGCCATCCTCGATGGGGGCGGGCACCTTCTGTATCTGGAGCGCGCCGACAACACCCAGGTCGGCTCGGCCTATGTGGCGCAGGAGAAGGCCAAGACCGCCTTCCTGTTCAAGCGCCCCAGCAAGGTGTTCGAGGATCTCGTGCTTTCGGGCGGCAAGGCCAACATGTCGTCGCTGCCCGGCGTGACCCCCGTCGAGGGCGGCTTGCCGCTGATCCATGACGGCGATCTGGTCGGCGCCATCGGCATCTCGGGCGTGACCTCGGCCCAGGATGGCCAGATCGCCCAGGCCGGCGCGGACGCCCTGGCCGGTCTGTAGGGCTCAAGCCTCATGCAAATGCCCGTCCCGGACCCGGCCCTGCTCGCGCGGCGGGCCGAGTTCGTGGCGGCGTTGCGCCGGATCGTCCCCGGGGAGGGGGTGATCTCGGCAGAGGCGGAACTACGTCCCTACGAGTGCGACGGGCTGACCGCCTATCGCAACCAGCCCCTCGCCGTGGTGCTGCCCGACACGGTGGAGCAGGTCTCCGCCGTGCTGCGCTACTGCCATTCGGTGGGGCTGAAGGTGGTGCCCCGCGGAGCGGGCACCTCCCTGTCGGGCGGTGCGCTGCCGCTGAACGACGGCATCATCCTCGGCCTCGGCCGGTTCAAGCGCATCCTTGAGCTCGACTACGAGAACCGCTGCGCCGTGGTGCAGCCCGGGGTCACCAACCTCGCCATCAGCCAGGCCGCCGAGGGCCGCGGCTTCTATTACGCCCCCGATCCGTCGAGCCAGATCGCCTGCACCATCGGCGGCAATGTGGCGGAAAATTCCGGCGGGGTGCACTGCCTGAAGTACGGCATGACCACCAACAACCTGCTCGGCGTCCAGATGGTGCTGATGGACGGGGAGGTGATCCGCCTCGGCGGCAAGGCCATGGACCCGGCGGGCCTCGACCTCCTGGGCGTCGTCACCGGTTCCGAAGGCCTGCTGGGGGTGGTCACCGAGGTCACCGTCCGCCTGCTGCCGAGGCCCGAGACCCAACGCGCGGTCCTGCTCGGCTTCCATAGCGTCGAAGAGGCGGGCGCCTGCGTCGGCGACATCATCTCTGCAGGGATCATCCCCGCCGGCATGGAGATGATGGACCAGCCCGCCATCCACGCCGCCGAAGCCTTCGTCGGCGCCGGCTATCCCCTCGACGTGGCGGCCCTGCTGATCGCCGAACTCGACGGCACGGCGGCCGAGGTCGATCACCTGATCGAACGGGTGGAGGCGATCGCCAGGGACGGGGGCGCTTGCTACGCCCGCGTGTCCAATACCGAGGCGGAGCGGCTGGTGATCTGGGCGGGGCGCAAAGCGGCCTTCCCGGCGGTGGGCCGCATCTCCCCCGACTACTACTGCATGGACGGCACCATCCCCCGCCGCACCCTGCCGCAGGTGCTGGCCAAGATCACCGAACTGTCGGCCACCTATGGCCTGCGCGTCGCCAACGTCTTCCATGCCGGCGACGGCAACCTTCACCCCCTGATCCTCTACGACGCCAACGTCCCCGGCGAACTCGAGAAGGCCGAGGCCTTCGGCAGCGCCATCCTGACCCTCTGCGTCGAGGTGGGCGGGGTGCTGACCGGCGAGCACGGGGTGGGGGTGGAGAAGCGCGACCTGATGGAGGTGCAGTTCGCCAAGCCGGACCTCGACCAGCAGATGCGCCTGAAGTGCGCCTTCGACGAGGACAGCCTGCTCAACCCCGGCAAGGTCTTCCCGCAGCTCTGCCGCTGCGCCGAACTGGGCCGCGTGCACGTGCGCGGCGGCGTGACCCGGTTCCCTGAGCTGCCGCGGTTCTGATGGCGGCTATCCCGCATACTTCATCCGTCTTCCTCGGGCTTGTCCCGAGGATCCATACGCGCGGCAGGCTCAGGGCTAGCTCTGCGCGTGCCGAGATAATGGGTCCCAGGCACAAGGCCTGGGATGACGGAGAGAGGGCAGGGACCTCCCCATGACCCTCGCCCCCCGCGACGCCGCCGACGCGGCCGAAGGCGTGCAGCAGGCCCTGGCCGCGCGGCGCACCTTCGACGTTCTGGGAACCGGCGCCCGGCGGGGTTTCGGCCGTCCCGTGGTCGCGGAGGAGGCGCTCGACCTTTCCGCCCTCGCCGGCGTGGTGGTCTATGAGCCCAACGAACTGGTGCTCACCGTCGGTCCCGCGACGCCGATGGCGGACATCCGCGCGATGCTCGCCGCCGAGCGCCAGCATCTGGCGTTCGAGCCACCCGACCTTGGCCCGTTGTGGGGCCTGCCGGCAGGGCAGGGGAGCCTGGGGGGCGCCCTCTCCACCGGTCTGGGCGGCCCCCGCCGGGTGGCGGCCGGCGCCCCGCGCGATCACTTCCTCGGCTTCAAGGCGATCAATGGCTTCGGCGAAGCCTTCGCCGCCGGCGGCCGGGTGGTGAAGAACGTCACCGGCTATGATCTGCCCAAGCTGATCGCGGGATCGTTCGGCACGCTGTCGGTGCTCACCGAGGTCACCATCAAGGTGCTGCCTGCGCCCGAACAGACCCTGACCCTGTGCGTGTTCGGCCTGGACGAGGCCGTGGGCCTCTCCGCCCTGCGCGACGCCCTCGGCGGGGCCGTCCAGATCTCCGGCGCCGCCTACCTACCCGAGGGGGAGGCCCCCAGCCGAACCCTGCTCCGCCTCGAGGGCGTGGAGCCCGCCGTCGTCGCCGGCGCCGCCCACCTGACCGACAAGCTCGCCCCCCTCGGCGGCGAGGTGGCGCCCCTGGACGCCGCCGCCTCCATCCCCCTGTGGCGCGAGATCGGGGAGGCGTCGGTCTTCGCCGCCTCGGCCGGGCCGGTGTGGCGGCTGTCGCTGCCCCCCGCCGCCGCGCCCGCCCTCGGCGCCGCCTTGCGCGAAGCGGGCATGATCGGGCTCTATTACGATTGGGGCGGCGGGGCGATCTGGCTGGAAGGGCCGCCCGAGGCCCCCGACGCCGGGGCCGCCGCCATCCGCGCCCTGCTGCAGCCCACTGGCGGCCACGCCACCCTGATCCGCGCCGCGGAGCCTGTGCGCGCCGCGGCCTCGCCCTTCCAGCCCCTCGACCCGGGCGTCGCCGCCCTTACGCAGCGGGTGAAGCGCCAGTTCGATCCCGAGGGCCTGTTCAACCCCGGCCGCATGTACGCAGGCCTCTGATGCAGACCAGATTCACCGAGGCCCAGCGCGCCGATCCCGACACCGCCGCCGCCGAAGCGGTGATCCGCACCTGCGTGCACTGCGGCTTCTGCACCGCCACCTGTCCGACCTATGTGCTGCTGGGCGACGAGCTCGACAGCCCCCGCGGCCGCATCCACCTGATCCAGACCATGCTGGAGACCGGCGGCCCGCCGGCGCCGGAGACGGTCAAGCATGTGGACCGGTGCCTGTCCTGCCTGTCGTGCATGACCACCTGCCCCTCGGGGGTGAACTACATGCACCTCGTTGACCACGCCCGGGCCTATATCGAGGCGCACCACACCCGGCCGCTGCCCGACCGGCTGCTGCGGCGGATGCTGTCGATGGTGCTGACCCGCACCTGGCTGTTCCGCATCGCCGCGTCGGCGGCGCGGACGTTCGCCTTCGCCGCGCCGTTGGCGCCCGGCCGGCTGAAGGGGCTGATGAAAATGGCCCCTGTCGCCACGCCGGCGCCTGCTGTCACCGACCGCCCCGGCGTCTTCCCCGCCTTGGGGACGAGGCGGATGCGGGTGGCCCTGCTGTCGGGGTGCGTCCAGCCGGCCCTGGCGCCGGGGATCAACGCCGCCGCGGTGCGCCTGCTTACCCGGCACGGGGTGGAGGTGGTGGTCGCCGAGGGCGCGGGCTGCTGCGGCGCCCTTCCGCACCACCTGGGTCACAAGGACCGCGCCCACGCCCTGGCCAAGGCCGAGATCGCCGCCTGGACGCGCGAGATCGAAGGGCAGGGGCTCGACGCCATCGTCGTCACCGCTTCGGGCTGCGGGACCACCCTCAAGGACTATGGCTTCATGTTCCGCGCCGACCCCGAATGGGCCGAGCGGGCGGCCCGTGTCTCGGCCCTGGCGAAGGACATCACCGAGGTGGCGGCCGGTCTCGACCTGAAGTTTGACGAGCGCGAGCCCGGCCTGACCGTCGCCTATCACTCGGCCTGCTCGCTGCAGCACGGCCAGAAGGTGCGGGCCGAACCCAAGGCCTTGCTCGCCGCCGCAGGGTTCCTGGTGCGCGAGCCGGCGGAGGGGCACATTTGCTGCGGCTCGGCCGGAACCTACAACCTGTTGCAACCCGAGATCGCGGGACGCCTGCAGGCCCGCAAGGCTGCCAACCTCGAAGCGACCTCGCCGGACATGATCGCCGCCGGCAACATCGGTTGCCTCACCCAGATCGCCGGCGCCACCCGCATCCCGGTGATCCATACGGTCGAACTGCTGGACTGGGCCACGGGCGGGCCACGGCCGAAATCGCTTCCCTGAAAATCCCCCGCGGGGGGATGCGGACTTACCTGTTAGCTCTGCGCGAATGGCGCCCGGGCACAAGGTCTGGGATGACGAAGGCATTCAAGCGCCCAAGGTCGCTCCTGGGTTGTACGCCTTTGAGGGGATAGGCGGCGCCGCCTACACGGCTAAGCTCGGCTATCGCTGGGAAGGGGCCTCTGTGATCCGCACTCTATCTGTCGCCGCCGCGCTCGCAGCGGCTGTCGCCGTCTCGCCCGCCGCCGCGGCCCAGGCCTGTCAGCTCCTCCAGGTGGCCGAGCTGAAGGTCGAGATGATGGGCACGCGCCCCGTGATGCCGGCCGAGATCAACGGCCAGAAGGTGTTGATGCTGATCGACACCGGGGCGACCTCAAACTCCTTGCTGACCGCCCAGGCGCGCCGGCTCGGTGTAAAGGGCATCGGCCTGGAAAACGTCACCATGCACGGGGTCGGTGGCGGCAGCGGCGTGGCCCAGGCCACCATCGAGGACTTCAAGCTCGGCGATCTGCCGCTCAAGAACGTCCCGATGCTGGTGTCGGGCGAGGCGCCCTCGATGGGCCACCCGGACCTTGCAGGTGTGATCGGCGCCTCGGTCTTTTCCAAGTTCGACGTGGATTTCGACGTCTCGGGCGGCGTCATCCGCCTCTATTCGCCAAAGGACTGCAAGGCGAGCGAGGTGGTCTACTGGAATATCGACCACTTCATCGCGCCGCTGCGGCCCGTGGACAGTTTCAACCCTCAGTTCGAGACCGAGGTGGAGCTGAACGGCCGCAAGACCCGCGCCCTGATCGACACGGGCGCCTCGACTTCGGTGGTCACCCTTACCGCGGCTCAGGCGGCCGGGGTGACGCCACGCTCTCCCGGGGTGACGCCTGACGGCGAGTCGGGCGGGTCGGGGGCGCGCAGTGTGAAGACCTGGGTCGGCCGGTTCGACACTTTCGCTATTGGGGCTGAGACCATCCGCAACGCCCGTCTGCGCATGGCGGACCTGTTTCAGCACAACACCGAGGAACAGACCGGATCGCGGGTGAACCACCGGGTGGAAGGCCTGCCGACCATGCTCCTGGGCGCGGATTTCTTCCGTTCCCACCGGGTGCTGATCTCCAACTCGCAACGCAGGGTGCTGATCGCCTACAAGGGCGGGCCGGTGTTCAGCGTCAGCGGGCCGCCGGTGGAAGCGCGCGAGGAGCCGTAAGCCGCCTCGCGGGAACAGCCAGCGCGGGGCGGGACCATTGGCGAAGGATCTGTTGGTCACGGGCGGGCGAGGCCGGCTGGCGCGGGCGCTCGATAGGGCGGGGGGCCAGCGGGTGTTCGCGCCGGGCCGAGGCGACCTCGACATCACCGACCCCGCGGCCTTCGCTGCGGTCCTGGCGGCGCGCCGGCCCGCGGCGGTGATCAACGCCGCCGCCGTCAGCCAGGTCGATCGGGCCGAGACCGAGCCGGGCAGGGTGGAGGCGGTCAACGCGGTCGCGCCTGGGCGGATGGCCCAGGCCTGCGCCGCGGCGGGCGTACCCTTGATCCACGTCTCCAGCGACTATGTGTTCGGCGCGGCCACCGACCGACCCTGGACCGAGGCCGATCCCGTCTCGCCCATCAACGCCTACGGGCGGCTCAAGGTGGAGGGGGAGGCGCGCGTCCGCGCGGCCGGCGGGCGGAGTTGCACCGTGCGGGTGGCGTGGCTGTTCGGCGACGGAGAGGACTTCATCGCCGGCCTGCTGCGGCGGGGGGCGGGGACGTCCGCGCGGGTTGCCGAAGACCAGATCGGCTCGCCCACCCCCATCCATGCCCTGGCCGAGCGGATGCTCGCCCTGGCCGACCGGCTGATCGCGGGCGACCCGGCGATCCCGCCCATCCTGCACCTCGCCGGCTCCCCGCCGGTCTCGCGGGCGGACTGGGTGGAGGCGGCGTTCCAAGCGGTCGTCGCGGCCGGCGGACGGCCGCCGCCGCTGATCCGGGCTCGCATGGCCGACTTTCCCTCCGCGGCCCCGCGGCCGACCTACAGCGCGCTGGACTCCGGCCGCGCGGCCGAACTGTTCGGCGGGGCGCTCGATTGGCGGGCGGCCTTGGCCGGGGCGTTTGGGGGGCTTTAGTCTGGGAGCCTTTGCGCCTTGCGAGGTCCCCCCACCCCAACCCTCCCCCGCAAGCGGAGGACGGGGCGCCGCCGAAGGCTACATCTCCAGGAAGCTCTCGAACCCGCCGTAGATCATGCGCTTGCCGTCGAAGGGCATGTCGGCGGGATTCTTGTTCAGGCGCGGGTCGGCCATCACCTTGGCGTTGATCGCGTCGCGGTCGGCGCGGGAGGCGTAGACGATCCAGGAGAAGACCACGACCTCGTCCTCCGCCGCCTGCACCGCCCGGGGGAAGGAGGTGAGTTGGCCATAGGGCACGTCGTCGCCGAAGCATTCCACGTAGGCGAGGGCGCCGTGGTCCTTCCAGACCTCGCCGCCGAGCTTGGCCATGGCCTTGTAGTCGTCGATCCGGTCCTTCTTCACGGCGAGGACGAAACCATCGACGTACGACATGGGCGGTCTCCTATTTGCTGATTGCGACCTCAGGACGATCCAACGCGGCGGCGGCCGACATGGCTCATGCGAAAACCACAAGGGCCGCCCGCACCGTCATGGCCAGCAGCACCAGCGAGCCCAGCATGAAGAGGGCGAAGCGGGCCTCGACCACATTCACCGTCGCCTGCACCAGGCTGTGCACGACCCGCAGCGCCACATAACCCCAGGCCAGCCCGGCGTTCAGGCCGCTCCCCTGGCCGACGAGGGCCAGGGTCAGGGAGATGGCGTAGAACAGGGTCGGCTGCTCCATCAGGTGGTTGTAGTTGTCGGCCTTCCAGCGCGCCTCTGGGGGAATGCGATCGATGAATTCAGACGCCGGGCGGCGCGGGTCATAGGTGATCTTCAGCCGGAACATCGCCGGGAGCCGGGTGGCGTAGAGCCATGCCCACATCACGAACGACCACAGCACCAGGGCGACGACGGGCGCGAGGATGGGGCTGGACATGGACAAGCCTCAGGATTGCCGGGCCCGTAGTAGAACCTTCCGCCGCGCCCAAGACCAGAGGGGCGGGGGCGCTGAGCTTAACCGGCGGATCGGCGAGCCTGCGCCGCGGTCACTCGTCGTTCCACGGCGGCGGCAGTTGGCCGGCCTTGAACAGGATCTGCGGGTTCTCGTCGTAGTCGCCCATCTCCACGTCGGCGGTGGCGGCGAAGGCCACCACGCCGAGGCGCAGGGGCGCCAGCCGCTCGGCCTTGCGGCGGGCTTCCTCGGCGGTCTTGCACCCCACCTGCGGCTCGGCCTTCAGCCCCTTGCCGCGGCCGGCGACGTAGGTCTGGAGGATGTAGACGGTTTCCTTGGCCATGCCGGGAGGCAGAGACCGCGTCGCCCCCGAGGTCAAGGGCGATGGCGCCGATCACATGGCCGGGGCTGGGGCCGGGGCCGGATCGGCGAAGCACGCGAGCTGGTCGGCCAAAGCCTTCTGGAACGCGGGCCGCGCCTCGCAGCGGTCGAGGTAGGGCTGCAGGCCCGGGGTCTTCGCCACGAGGTCGGTATGGCGCAGGGCCCGCAGGACCGAGGTCATCATCAGGTCGCCGGCGGTGAAGCGGTCTTCCAGGTAGTCCCGCCCGTCCAGCCAATCGGCCACTTCGGCGAGGCGCGTCGTCGCGGCGTGTTCGGCCGTGGCGCGTCCCTGCTGCGCCCAGGGCTGGTCGGCGTAGAACAGGTCGATGGCCGCCAGATTCTGTACCGCGGGTTCGACGGAGTTGAGGGCCGCGATCACCCAGGCGGTGGTGCGGGCCCAGCCCTGGCGGTCGGCGGGGGCCAGCACCTCGGACCGCTCGGCGATGTGCAGCACGATGGCGCCGGATTCGAACATCACCCGGCCGTCCTCCTCCAGCACCGGCACCTGACCGAAGGGCTGCAGCGCGCGATAGACGGCGGCGTCCTTGTCTTCAAAGCCGATCTGCTTCACCTGATAGGGCAGGCCGGCCTCCTCCAGCGCCCAGCGTACGCGCAGGTCCCGCACCAGTCCCCTGGCGAAGGGCGGAACCCAGCGGAAGGTCGTCACCTCGATCATGATCTCGCCTCGTCTCTTCCCAACGATACGGACCAAGGACGAGGCGATTGCGCGCGATCCGACAGGCCGGTTGCAGATTTTCCGGTGAATTGGCGCCGCCGGCCGATGGCGGTACTGACGGGCCATGACCGAGGCCGCCCCCACCGTCGCCGACCGGACCCTTGCGCGGGGCGAGGTGGAGGCCATGGCCGGCGACGGCCCGGCGGCGCTGAGCGGCTGCGACCTGGAAGAGGCGGACCTTTCCGGCCTCGACCTCACCGGCTGGAGCTTCGAGCGCTGCGTCCTGCGACGTACCCGTCTGGTGGGCGCCCGGCTGGAGGGGGCGCGGTTCGTCGCCTGCCGCGGGGGGCTGGCCGATTTCGGCGGGGCGGACCTGTCCGACGCGGTGGTCCGGTCGGGGGACTTCAACAACGCCAACTTCCGCCGCGCGGCCCTGTCCGGGGCGGCCTTCCGCGGCTGCAAGCTCACCGGCGCGGACTTCACCGACGCCCGCACCCTCGATGCCGCCTTCGAGGAGACCCTGCTGATCGGGGCCAAGATGCCGGGCTTCTCCTTTCGCAAGCAGCGGCTGCACAAGCTCGACCTGTCCCAGGCCGAGCTGAAGAAATGCGATTTCCGCAACGCGGTGCTGGAGGACTGCAGCCTGCGCGAGGCCAACCTCGCCGGCGCCCGGTTCGAGGGGGCGGACCTGCGGGGCTGCGACCTCGGGGGCCTGCGCCTCGTGGACGCCCGCCTGTTCCGCGGCGCCACCATCTCGCGCGCCCAGGCCGGCGACCTGCTGGCGGAGCTGGGGCTGAAGGTGCGCTAGCCAAGCTGGCGATCCCGCGCCATCCGTGAAAGCATGGCTTCGGTAGCGTAGCGAGAGCGCCAAGAGGCGGTGATGGGCCAGGCGGCCGAGGCAGGGTTCAGCGTCAAGGAGACCCACGGCATCCTGTGGCGTCCCGAGAACCGCGTCCATGCCCACAGCGAGGGACGGGGATGGCCCTGGCTCTACGCCTCGGCCCAGCGCGAACAGCCCTACGAGGACGCCTTCGACGCGGTGGCCGATCACCTTGTCATCCTGCACCTGGATGGCCCGGTGGGGGTCAGCCGCACCCTGGGGGAGGCGAGCACGCGGCGGGTGATCCCGCCGGGCGGCCTCTTCATCATGCCCGGCGGCCAGGACTTCCGCGTGCGGCTGGAGGACGGGCTCGACAGCCTGCATATCTATCTGCGCCGCGGCCTCGTCGAGGAGGTGGCGGGGGAGCTGGGCTACGGCGATCCGGCGCGGGCCGAGATCCTGCCCACCATCGGCGCGCAGGACCCGCTGGTGGAAAGCCTGGCCATGGCGGTGCGCGAGACCCTGGATCCCGCCGACATGGCCGACCGGGTCTATGTGGAATACCTCGGCCGGGCGTTGGCCGCGCGTCTGCTGCGCCGCTATGCGGCCGGCGCCGCCGCACCGCCGGAGCCGAAGGGCGCCCTGTCCCGCGCCGAGGTCGCGCGGGCGGTGGAGCTGATGGAGGCCCGGCTGAACGAGCCCCTGACCCTGTCGGACATCGCCGCCGGCGCCGGCCTCGCCCCCGGCTATTTCGCCAAGGCCTTCAAGGCGGCGGTGGGGGCGCCCCCGCACCAGCACCTGATGCGCCTGCGGGTCGAGCGGGCGCGCCGGCTGCTGGCCAACACCGACGCCCCCATCGTGGAGATCGCGCTCGCCTGCGGCTTCAGCCACCAGGAGCATTTGACCCGCCTGTTCCGCCGCGCCACCGGCTTCACCCCGGCGAGCTATCGGCGGTCGGTGCGGTAGGCGGCAAGCCCAC
>Ga0182736_1002539_pt1 | contig 13745 bp, 13 predicted proteins | sample eDN5th30CKraftBY_FD_128882 | JGI IMG/M metagenome (GOLD analysis project Ga0182736, IMG submission 128882) | Enriched backyard soil microbial communities from Emeryville, California, USA - eDNA 5th pass 30_C Kraft BY (version 2) (version 2) | ecosystem: Environmental > Terrestrial > Soil >...
CGGCGGCCGACGACTGCGCGGAACGCGGCGAGCCCGGCCGGACCGGCACCGATGATCGTCACGGACCGTGACCGACAGCCACCCGGTTGTCAGAGCAACGGCGGTCGACGGCCGGTCACAGCCCGTCGCCGACCCGGTCGGTCGGCGCCTCAGCTCCGCACGAGGGTCTCGTGGTCGGCCTCGGTCTGGTCGGCGTAGAGCCGCGCGAAGCGGGAGAGCGCCCGCTCCAGGTTGTCCCCGCGCCCGCAGTACCCCGCGATCATCGACGCGCCGCTCGTGCGTGCGTGCCCCTTGGCCAGCATCAGCCCGCAGACCGCGGCGTAGTCGGCGAGCGCGGCGGCACCGATGTCGTCGAGGACGAGCGCGCCCTTCATGTTCCGGAACTGCCGCACGTAGTACTGCCGGTCGTCGACGGTCGTCCAGCCGAGCAACGGGTCGGAGACCGTCTGCAGGGCCTGCTGGTACTCCACCACCCGCTGCCCCTGGTGTGCGTGCCAGGCCGACCCGCCGTGCACGTACGGTGCGACGACCGACCGGCGGGCCTCCTTGAGCTGCAGGAACAGCACGTCGTCGGAACTCGAGCCCTCGCACAGCACCAGGTAGGCCCGCAGGCCGACCGACCCGACCCCGACGACCTTGTGGGCGATGTCGACCACGTGGTATCCGCCGACGACGCGCGCCCAGTGCAACGGGAGCGTCGACAGGTAGTCGTCGAGGCCGATGAGCAGGGCGTCGTACTCCGCGGGGCCGGGGCGGGTGATCAGGGGCGGCTCCTCGACGATCCGGCGCAGCCCGCCCTCGTCGTGGGTGAAGCGGGGCAGGGCGCGGTCGCTGGTCCGGGTCCGGGCGCGGCTCACGGCGTCGCGTACGGCCTTGCGGCTGGACCTGCCGCTGATGTGATCCTCCATCGCGTCGGCGTCGATGCGCTCGAAGGAGCGCGCGAGCAGCGGCTCGGCGGCGAGCCTGCGCAGGTTTCGCCGGTACGCCCGGACGCAGCGCCGGACGGCGTGCTCGCACTGCTCCTCCGACGCCCCGGACATCCGCCCGGCCACCCACGTGCTCGACACGAGCCTGCGCAGGTCCCACTCCCACGCACCCGGGTGGGACTCGTCGAAGTCGTTGAGGTCGAACACCAGCTCACGCTCGGGCGAGGCGTAGAAGCCGAAGTTGCCGAGGTGGGAGTCACCGCAGATGACCGGGCGGATGCCGGTGGCGGGCAACGTCGCGAAGTCGGCGGCGGAGATGCCCGCCGCTCCGCGCAGGAAGCCGTAGGGCGACGCGGACATCCGCTCCAGCCGGATCCGGACGAGCTCGGGCACCCGCCCGCGGTGCACGGCACGCAACTGCTGCAGGACGTCGGCGCGGTCGGGCGAGGGCGCCCACTCCCCCAGCGACCGGCGCGGCGTCCGGGCGCGCAGCGAGCGCCCCAACGCGAGCCGCTCGGACCGCGGGATCGCCCGCCGCGACAGCGCACCGAAGGCGGCCCGGTCGAGCGGTACGTCGTCCGGGTCGAGGACCGGATGACTCATCGGCGCGGCTCCCCTCCGGCTCGGGACCAGACGCGGCCGGACGACGACCGGTGGTCCCGCCGCGGCGATCATCGTCGCACCCCGGCGCGGTAGCGGCGAGCCCCCACGACCGGCTGACCGGAAGCCGCTACGCCGCGGACAGCCAGGGCTCCCAGGTCGGGTGCGGCTCGACGGCGAGCACGAGGATGCCGCCCGCACGCGAGGGCGGGGCGGGCGGGACGGCGAGGGTCCAGCCCAGCTCCTCGAGGAGCCGGTCGGCCTTGCGGGAGTTGCACCCACGGCAGGCGGCGACGCAGTTCTCCCAGGAGTGGTCGCCGCCGCGGCTGCGGGGGACGACGTGGTCGATGGTGTCGGCCCGGACACCGCAGTAGGCGCAGCGCCTGCCGTCGCGCCGCAGGACACCGGCGCGGGTCATCGGGACGGCCCGGCGATAGGGAACGCGCACGTAGCGCGAGAGGCGCATCACCGAGGGAGCGGGGACGGTGAGGTTCTCAGAGTGGAAGGCGCCGCCGCCGATCGCCGCCTCCACGCACTCCGCCTTGCCACTGAGCATCAGCACGATCGCGCGCTTCGCCGTGACGACCGCCAGCGGTTCGAAGCTGGCGTTCAGCAGGAGCACCCTGGACCCCGTCGGAACCACACCCGGGCACAGTGCGGTCCCCGGTACCGCCCCTGGATCGAGGTCGGCACCGATGGGGTCGGGTTGTCGATGGGGCACGCGACCACCTCCCGCTCGTCGCACCTAGTCGACCATACGGAGGCCGCTCGGCGCGACTGTGATCTCGACGTGTCCCGCAGGTGGCGCAGGGGCGGCGACGAGTGTGCGTCAGGTACGGTTCAGCGGTCACCTCGTGATCGGTTGCTCGACTGTGACGGGGTGCACATCGAGATGCGTAACGCAGGATCACCGGAGGGCGAAGCTCACATCATGAAGCTCGGCCGGATCGGGGTCCGTCCTGCAGCTGTCGACGTCGGCTACGTCGTCGAGGCGCCGGACGGAGAGGTGCTGTGCGGGACGTTCCGTCTCGAGGGCAGCCGCACGGAGGACGAGGCGCGCTCGTTCATCGCAGGCAGGCTGCACGACGTGCACGGCCTGCGCGTCGCGTGGCGCCAGGTGCACCTGCTGGAGCCGGCCTCCTAGCGCCCCTCGGCTCCGTCCGAGCACACCTCGGATCGGCGCACCTCGGATCAGCCCATCTGGTCCAGGGCGGCCAGCACGTCCGTGACCAGGTCGCGGGAGTCCTCGCAGCCCGCCGAGAGCCGCACCAGTCCCGGCGCCACGTCGTCGCCCCAGCGCTGCCGCCGGTCCGCCGATGTCCGCAGCCCGCCGAAACTCGTCGCCGACTCGACCAGTCCGGACGCGGCGAGGAACCGCCCGACCGCGTCCGCGTCGGCCAGCGTGAACCGCAGCACCCCGTTCCACCTGCGCATCTGCCGCGCGGCGACGGCGTGCGCCGGGTCGTCGGACAGCCCGGGCCAGCGGACGTCGGACACCGCCGGATGCTCCCGCAGCGCCGTCGCGATCGCGCGGGCGTTCGCCGCCTGCCGCTCCAGCCGCAGGTCCAGCGTGCCCAGGCCCCGATGCGCGAGCCAGACCTCCATCGGCCCGGGCACCGCTCCGCCGCGGGTCCGCGCGGTCCGGACGGCCTCCGTCAGGGCGGGGTCGGCCGTCGTGACGTGCCCGAGCACGACGTCCCCGTGACCCGCGAGCGCCTTCGTGTCGCTCGCGACGACGAGGTCGGCTCCCAGCTCGAGCGGCCGCTGCCCCAGCGGCGTGGCCGTCGTGTTGTCGACGGCCACGAGCGCGCCCGCGGCGTGCGCCCGCGCGGCGACGACGGCGATGTCGCAGACGTCCAGCCCGGGGTTCGACGGGGTCTCGACCAGGACGAGCGACGCGTCGGTGAACGTGGCGTCGGGCGCCGCGACCGTCGGTACGAGCCGCACCGGCAGCCCGAGGTCCGAGGCCAGTGTGCGGGCGAGGTAGTACCCGTCGGAGGGCAGCACGACCGTCCCCGGCCGCGCGCACGTCCCGAGGACCGCGGCGACGGCGGCCATTCCCGAGGCGAAGAGCGTGCACTCCCCGCCCTCGAGATCGCCGATCGCGGCCTCCAGCGCCCGCCAGGTGGGGTTGCCTGCGCGGCCGTAGAAGTCGGTCGGCGGGTCGCCGCTCCCACTGCCCAGGGCGAACGTCGACGACAGCACGGGACCCGGATGCAGCGGGTCCCCGACGGCGGGCACGCGGGCGCCGCCGTGGATCACCCGGGTGCCGTCGCCCAGCGGCTCGCTCATTCCGGCTTCGGCGCGCGCGTGATCAGCTCCTTGGCCATCGCCGCGGCCGACAGCCCCTCGTGGCAGACCCGTCGCACGGCGTCGGAGATGGGCAGCTCGACGCCGTGCCGGGCCCCCAGCTCGCACAGCGACACGCACGACTTCACGCCCTCGGCCACCTGCCCGTGGTTGGCCTCCTCGGCCTGGGCGAGGCTCTCGCCGCGGCCGAGCCGCTCACCGAAGGTCCTGTTGCGCGACAAGGGCGACGAGCAGGTCGCGACGAGGTCGCCCAGCCCGGCGAGGCCGGCGAACGTGAGCGGGTCGGCGCCCAGGTCGGCGCCCAGCCGCGAGATCTCGGCCAGCCCGCGGGTGATGACCGAGGCGCGGCTGTTGTCGCCCAGTCCCATCCCGGCCGCGATCCCGACGGCCAGCGCGATGACGTTCTTGCCGGCGCCCCCGAGCTCGCAGCCGATGACGTCGGTGTTGGTGTAGGCGCGGAAGTAGTCGGTGGCGCAGGCGGTCTGCAGCGCGACGGCGCGGTCGTGGTCGGCGCAGGCGATGACGGTCGCGGTCGGCTGCGCGGCGGCGATCTCCCTGGCCAGGTTGGGCCCGGACACGACGGCGACCTGCTCGGGCGTCACCGACGCCACCTCGGCGACGACCTCGCTCATCCGCTTGAGCGTCCCCAGCTCGATGCCCTTGGCGAGGCTGACGAGCGTGCGCCCCGGCGGCAGCAGCGCCGCCCAGCCGGAGAGGTTGCCGCGCAACGTCTGCGACGGCACCGCCAGTACGACGGCGTCGGCGCCGTCGAGCGCGGCCGCGGCGTTGGTGGTGGCCCGCAGGCGCGTCGGCAGCTCCACACCGGGCAGGTAGCCGGGGTTGGTGCGGGTGTCGTTGACCGCCGCGGCCACCTCCGGCCGACGCGCCCAGAGCGCGACCTCGCGGCCGGCGTCGGCCAGCACCTTGGCGAACGCGGTCCCCCACGACCCGGCCCCGAGCACGGCCACCCGCTGGACGGCTCGGGTCACGAGGCACCGCCTGTCGTCGGAAGGGCCGGGGGCACGATGCGCGGGACCGCGGGCGGCGGCGCGCCGTCGGGGCTCACGCCGCACCGCCCCGGCGGAAGAAGTCGGCGGGCGCGGGCTCGCCCCGGACCTCCGCGAGCAGGTCGCGGACCCGGACCATGAGCAGGTCGGTGACCTCGCGCAGCAGCGCGGCGTCGAGCGGCCTGCCCCGGTACTCCGACAGGTCGACCGGGTCCCCGGCCCGCACGACGATGTCGCGGCGCGGCAGCGGGCGGAACCGCTTGCGGTAGTGGTCGTAGACCTCGCGGGTGCCCCAGTGGACGACGGGGATCACCGGGACGTCGCGGTCGAGCGCGAGGCTGCTCAGCGCCAGCCGCGCGACGCCCGTCCGGGCGAGCATCGGCCAGCCGTCGGGGTCACGGGTGATCGTGCCCTCCGGGTAGATGACGACGATCTTGCCCTCGGCCAGCGCCCGCTCCCCGTCGCGCAGGCTGTTCTGCGCGTCGGCGGACTCCCGGTAGACGGGGATCTGCCCCGAGGCGACCAGCACCTTGCCGAAGACCGGGATCTTCCACAGGCTGGCCTTGGCCAGGAAGCGCGGCATCCGCCGCGCCGTGTGCACCCAGAGCGCGGTGTGCACGGGGTCGAGGTAGGAGATGTGGTTGGCGACGACCAGCGCGCCGCCACCGCCCGGGGCGGGCAACCGGTCGCGACCCTCGTAGCGCTGCCGCCCGGTCAGGAACCCGATCGGGTAGAAGAACGCCGCGCAGACCGCGACCCACAGGCCGCCCTTCTCGCGTCTCACCCGCACCTCCCGCTCTCGATCTCCGGTGAGTCTCCCGTGACCGGGCGGCACGGGTCCACCCGCCCGTGATGCACGATGGTGGCGTGCGCCCGCCCGCCGCCGCCCACGTCGACCTCGTCGTCCCGGTCAAGGGACTGCGCGCGGCCAAGTCGCGGCTGCGCGGGGCGGCCGACGCGGGCGCAGGCGACCCGGCCGCGCACGCCCGGTTGGCCCTGGCACTGGTGCTGGACACGCTCGCGGCGGCCCGCCTCGCGCGGGTGCGCACGCTGCTCGTCGTCACGGCGGACGCCGCGATCGAGACCGCCGTCGGGCAGACCTTCCGCCCCGGCCGGGTCGCCTCGGTGACCCGCACCACGGGTGACGACGACGACATCGCGACGCCGGGCCGGGCGGTCGTCGAGGTCGTCGCCGAGGGCGGGCTGCCCGGGCTGAACGCCGCCCTCACCCACGGGGCCGACCTGCTCAGGGCCCGCGACCCGGACGGGATCGTCGGCGCGCTGCAGTCCGACCTGCCCGCGCTGCGCCCCGCCGAGCTCGACGCGGCACTCGCCGCGGCCGCCGCCGCGTTCGCCGCCGGTGCCGAGCGGGCCTTCTGCTCCGACGCCCCCGGTGACGGAACGTCATTGCTCCTCGCGGCGCCCGGGGTCGCGCTCGACCCGATGTTCGGCACCGGTTCCGCTGCGCGGCACGCGGAGTCGGGGGCGGTGCCGCTCGGCGGCGCCCTGCCGGGCCTGCGCCGCGACGTCGACACCCCCGACGACCTGCGCGAGGCCGTCGCCCTCGGGCTGGGCGCCCGGACCGCGGCGGCGCTGCCCGTCACCGCCCGCGGCGCCTGACCGATCCCGCGCGCCGACAGGATGCTTGCGCGCCAACAGCACGTGATCAGAACGTGACCATCGCGTCGACCAGAGTTCACCCGGATGCCATGTCGGTGAGTGCGGCACGACCGCCCGAGTGGGGAACAATCTCGACCGTGAGTGACGACGCGCGGACCCCTGACCCGGCCACGCCCGACAACCACGCCGCCGAGGGCGCCCGGGGCTCGGGATCGCGTGCCCGCGGCCGGGCGAGTGCCCGCCGCGCCCCCCGCCCGTCGAGCCGCCGGGTCAGCGCCGACACGTCGCAGCCGGCCGCACCCGCTCAGCCGGGCGGTGGCGGCCGGGCCCGCGGCACGGCCTCGCGCCGTACCGCGGCGGCCACGACGGCGCCCTCGTCGACACATGCGACGGCCGCGACCTCGACGCCCGCGGTCCCGCCCCAGGCCGCCTCGACGACGGCCACCACCCCGCCCGGGGCCGCCCCCATCGGGCCGCCCGCGCCGACGACGGCGCCCCTGGCGGCGACCACCCCGCTGCCCGACGACCGCTACCTCAACCGCGAGCTGTCCTGGCTGGACTTCAACGCCCGCGTGCTCGCGCTGGCCGAGGACACCAGCCAGCCGCTGCTCGAACGGGCGAAGTTCCTGGCGATCTTCGCGTCGAACCTCGACGAGTTCTACATGGTCCGCGTCGCCGGGCTGAAGCGTCGCGACGAGACGGGCCTGTCGGTCCGCAGCGCCGACGGCCTCACCCCGCGCGAGCAGCTGGCCCGCATCACCGCGCGCAGCCAGGTCCTCGCCGAGGCGCACGCCCGTGTGTTCCTCGACGAGGTGCGCCCCGAGCTCGACGAGTACGACATCCACATCCGCCGCTGGGCCGACCTGTCCGACGAGCAGCGCGAACGCCTCTCGAACTACTTCACCGACCAGGTCTTCCCGGTGCTGACGCCGCTCGCGGTCGACCCGGCGCACCCGTTCCCCTACATCTCGGGCCTGTCGCTGAACCTCGCCGTGACGGTCCGCGACCCCGAGGGCCGCACCGAGCGGTTCGCCCGCGTGAAGGTCCCCAACAACGTGCCGCGGCTGGTGCGGGTGGCCCCCGACCAGAGCACCGACCAGGGCGCCGGCGACCCCGGCATCACGTTCCTGCCCATCGAGGATCTCATCGCCGCGCACCTCGGCAAGCTGTTCACCGGCATGGACGTCGCCGAGGTGCACGCCTTCCGCGTCACGCGCAACGCCGACCTCGAGGTCGAGGAGGACCGCGACGAGGACCTCCTGCAGGCCCTCGAGCGCGAGCTGGCCCGTCGCCGGTTCGGCCCGCCGGTGCGGCTCGAGGTCGTCGACACGATGAGCGAGCACGTCCTGGAGCTGCTGCTGCGCGAGCTCGACGTCGACCCGGGCGACGTGGTCACCGTGCCCGGTCTGCTCGACCTGACCTGTCTGTGGGAGGTCTACGGCGTCGACCGGCCCGATCTCAAGGACGAGCCGTTCCGCCCGGCCACCCACCCGGCCTTCGCCGAGCGCGAGACCCCGCGCAGCATCTTCTCGACGCTGCGCGAGGGCGACGTGATGGTCCACCACCCGTACGACTCGTTCTCCACGAGCGTGCAGCGGTTCATCGAGCAGGCCGCCGCCGACCCGGACGTGCTGGCCATCAAGCAGACGCTCTACCGCACCTCGGGCGACTCGCCGATCGTCGACGCGCTCGTCGACGCGGCGGCCGCCGGCAAGCAGGTGGTGGCGCTCGTCGAGATCAAGGCGCGGTTCGACGAACAGGCCAACATCCGCTGGGCGCGCGAGCTGGAGAAGGCCGGCGTGCACGTCGTCTACGGCCTCGTCGGGCTCAAGACGCACTGCAAGACGTCGCTGGTGGTACGCCAGGAGGGCGCCCAGATCCGGCGCTACTGCCACATCGGCACGGGCAACTATCACCCGAAGACGGCGCGGCTGTACGAGGACATCGGCGTGCTCACTGCCGACCCGACGATCGGCGCCGACCTCACCGACCTGTTCAACACCCTCACCGGGTACTCGCGCCAGACCTCCTACCGCAGCCTGCTGGTCGCGCCCTACGGCGTGCGGCGCGGGATCGTGCGCCGCATCGAGGACGAGATCGACGCGTTCCGCGAGGGCGACGCCGCCGCCCGCGTGCGGATCAAGGTCAACTCGCTGGTCGACGAGCAGGTCATCGACGCGCTCTACCGCGCGTCACAGGCGGGGGTGCCGGTCGACGTCGTCGTCCGCGGGATCTGCGCGATCCGCCCCGGCCGCGAGGGCCTCTCGGAGAACATCCGGGTCCGTTCGATCCTCGGCCGCTTCCTGGAGCACTCGCGGATCTTCCACTTCGGCGCGGCCGACGAGTACTGGATCGGCAGCGCGGACATGATGCACCGCAACCTGGACCGGCGCGTCGAGGTGCTGCTGCGGGTGGCCGACCCGCGGCTGGCGACCCAGCTCGGCGACGTCTTCGACTCCTGCCTCGACCCCGCCACCCGCTGCTGGACGCTGCAGGCCGACGGGTCGTGGGAGCCGTCCCCGCCGCCGGGCTCGGACGTCGACCGGGTGCGCGACCACCAGGCCGAGATGATGGAGCTGCACGCCGCGGCGGCCGTCAGCAGCGACGGCGAGTGACCCGCCGATGACCCGTACCGACCGGTCCGGGCTCGCGCACGACCTGGGTGTCGACGTCCTCGCCGCCGGTGCCGTCCTCTGGCGCGAGGGCCCCGGTGGCCCGGAGGTGGGCCTGGTCCACCGGCCGCGTTACGACGACTGGTCGCTGCCCAAGGGCAAGCTCGACCGCGGCGAGACCCTCGCGGCCGCGGCCGTGCGCGAGGTGTTCGAGGAGACCGGGCACCGGATCCGACTGGGCGCCCGCGTGGGCGAGACCCGCTACACCGTCGCCGAGGGCGCGAAGCTCGTGCGCTACTGGGCGGGCGAGTCGCGTGGCGGGGTGTTCGCGCCGAACGCGGAAACCGACGAGCTGCGCTTCCTCCCGGCAGCCGAGGCCGTCGGCCTGCTCAGCTACGAACACGACCGCGACGTGCTGCGGCTGTTCGCCCGGCGGCCGGTGGTCGTGTCGACGCTGCTGCTCGTCCGGCACGCCAAGGCGGGCAGGCGCGAGGCGTGGAGCGGCGACGACCTGCGGCGCCCGTTGTCGTCGACGGGGCACGCCGAGGTGGCCCGGCTGACGCCGTTCCTCAGGCTGTTCGGCCCCGACCGGATCGCCTCGGCGCCGCCGCTGCGGTGCGTCGCGACGGTCGAGCCACTCGCCGCGGCGCTCGACGTCCGGATCGACGTCGAGTCGTCGTTGGGCGAGAACGCGTTCGCGACCGACCCCACCATCGGCCTCGAACGGGCGGCCGCGATCGCGACGCAGCTCGGGGTGTCGCTGGTCTGCAGCCAGGGCGGGGTGATCCCCGATCTGGTGGACGCCCTGACGGCGGGCACGCCGCTGGCCGACCGGGTCCGCCCCGGAGGTGCGGCGATTCCCGCCCGCAAGGCGAGCACGTGGGTGATCGGGTTCGGCGACGACCGCCAACCCGTCTTCGCGGACTACTACCGCGACCCCATGGGCTGACGGCCGCCGGGCGACTCCCGCGCGGTGACCGGCCGGGCATCACCCGGCCGGGATCACTTCTTCGCCTTGGCCTTCTTCGGCTTCGCAGCCGGCTTCTCCGCCTTCGCCGCCGCGGCCTTGGCCTGGGTGGGGGTCGCGGCCTTGGCCTTGGCGGCGGTGGTCTTGGCCGCCGTCTTCGTCGCGGACTTCGCCGCCGGCTTGGGGGCCGGCTTCTCCGCGGCGAACGACGAGCCGGCCTTGGCCCGGCTGCGCGTCGCCCTGGCCGGGGCCGCGGGTGCGGCAGCAGCCGCACGCGGCCGGCGGGCCGGGGCGGGCCGCGCGCCTTCGGCGGCGGCACCGTTGCCGGACACGGTCGCCTTGAAGGCGATACCGGGCCGGAACGACGGCACGACCGTCGGCGGCACCGCGACCGTGTCCCCGGTCCGGGGGTTGCGGGCGACCCGGGCGGCCCGGGCACGCGCCTCGAAGACGCCGAACCCGGTGAGCGACACCGAACCACCCGAGCCGACCGTGTCCACGATGATCGAGAGCACTCCGTCGACCGCGGAGGCCGCGGTGCGCCGGTCGCCGAGCCGCGCCGCGAGCGCGTCCACGAGCTGCGTCTTGTTCATGGATGCGCACGGTAGAGTGTTGTCGCAGCTCACACCAGAGATCGGCGCAAGAAAAACCCTTGTCGTGCAACAACAGTCTCCGTCAGGGGACTGCGCCGCAGCATGTCCGGGCGATCAGCCGACCGCGGGCCGATGATCAGTGCGCGGGCGTCGTGACCGGCAGCCAACCCGGCCTGACCTGCTCGTATGCCGTGATGTCGGGCTCGTGGCGCAGGGTCAGACCGATGTCGTCGAGCCCCTCGAGCAGCCGCCAGCGCGTGTAGTCGTCGATCTGGAACGCGACGGTGAGATCCTTGGCCTGCACGGTGCGTTCCCGCAGGTCGACGGTCACCTCCGTGCCCGGTTCGGTCTCCAGCAGCTTCCACAGCAGCTCGACGTCGGGCTGCTCGCACTGCGCCGCGACGAGCCCGCCCTTGGCCGAGTTGCCGCGGAAGATGTCGCCGAAGCGCGACGAGATCACGACGCGGAAGCCGTAGTCCATGAGCGCCCACACGGCGTGCTCGCGCGAGCTGCCGGTGCCGAAGTCCGGACCCGCGACCAGCACCGACCCGCGGGAGAACGGCTCGGTGTTGAGGATGAAGTCCTCGTGCTGGCGCCAGGCGGCGAAGAGCCCGTCGTCGAAACCGGTGCGTGTCACGCGCTTGAGGTAGACGGCGGGGATGATCTGATCGGTGTCCACATTGGACCGGCGCAGCGGGACGCCGATCCCGGTGTGGGTGCTGAACGGTTCCATGCTCTGCAGGCCTCCTTCGTCGGCCCGTGAGTGGCGTCTCCGGTCACGACCGGCAACGCCCGCTCACGACCTCAGTCCAGGTCCTCGGGGGACGACAGCGTGCCGCGCACGGCCGTGGCGGCGGCCACGACGGGCGAGACGAGGTGGGTGCGGCCGCCCTTGCCCTGGCGGCCCTCGAAGTTCCGGTTCGACGTCGAGGCGCTGCGCTCCCCCGGCGCGAGCTGGTCGGGGTTCATGCCCAGGCACATCGAGCAGCCGGCCGACCGCCACTCGGCGCCCGCGGCGGTGAACACCTTGTCCAGGCCCTCGTCCTCGGCCTGGAAGCGCACCCGCATCGAGCCGGGCACGACGAGCATCCGGACGCCCTTCGCGAGCGAACGACCGTCGAGCACCTTCGCGGCGGCCCGCAGGTCCTCGATGCGCCCGTTGGTGCAGGAGCCGACGAACACCGTGTCGACGCGGACGTCGCGCAGCGGCATCCCGGCCTCGAGGCCCATGTAGTCGAGCGCCCGCTCGGCGGCGATGCGCTCGTTCTCGTCGGGGATCGTGGCGGGGTCGGGCACGTTCTCGCCCAGGGGCAGCCCCTGGCCCGGGTTGGTACCCCACGTGACGAAGGGGGTCAGCGTGTCGGCGTCGATGTCGACCTCGGCGTCGAAGAGCGCGCCCTCGTCGGTGCGCAGCGTCTGCCAGTCGGCCAGCGCGGCGTCCCAGGCCTCGCCCTTCGGGGCGTGGTCGCGGCCGGCGATGAAGTCGTAGGTGACCTGGTCGGGCGCGATCATGCCCGCCCGCGCGCCCGCCTCGATCGACATGTTGCAGATCGTCATCCGGGCCTCCATCGACAGGTTGTCGATGACGTTGCCCCGGTACTCCAGGACGTAGCCCTGCCCGCCGCCGGTGCCGATCTTCGCGATGATCGCGAGCACGACGTCCTTGCTCGTGACGCCGGGACGCAGCGTGCCGTCGGCGCTGTTGACGTTGATCGCCATGGTCTTGAACGGCTTGAGCGGCAACGTCTGCGTGGCCAGCACGTGCTCGACCTCGGAGGTGCCGATGCCGAACGCCATGGCCCCGAAGGCGCCGTGCGTCGAGGTGTGGCTGTCGCCGCAGACGACCGTCATGCCCGGCTGGGTGAGCCCGAGCTGCGGGCCGATGATGTGGACGATGCCCTGCTCGGCGTGGTTCATCGGGTACAGGTCGACGCCGAACTCCGCGCAGTTGCGCCGCAACGTCTCGACCTGGGTGCGCGAGACCGGGTCGGCGATCGGGAGCTCGACGTCCTTCGTCGGGACGTTGTGGTCCTCGGTCGCGATCGTGAGGTCCGGGCGCCGCACCCGGCGACCCGCGAGCCGCAGGCCGTCGAACGCCTGCGGGCTGGTGACCTCGTGCACGAGGTGCAGGTCGATGTAGAGAAGATCGGGCTCCTGCCCCTCGCCCTTGCGGACCACATGGCGGTCCCAGACCTTCTCTGCAAGCGTGCGCGCCTCAGTCACGGCGCCGCCTCCTCGCGGTTGCCTCACGGTGGTGGGTGGATCGACCTAGACCTCCCAGATGTTGGGAAGCTAGTATCGAGGCGTGAGACAGTCTAGCGGCATCGGCGTGCTCGACAAGGCCGTGGGTGTACTTCGTGCCGCGGCCGCCGAACCGTGCGGGCTCACCGAGCTGTGCGAGCGCACCGGGCTCCCCCGCGCGACGGCGCACCGGCTGGCCGTCGGGCTCGAGGTGCACGGCCTGCTCCACCGCGGTGCCGACGGCCGCTGGCGCCCCGGCCCCACCCTCGCCGAGCTCTCCAGCGGCCACGGCGACCCGCTGCTCGACGCGGCGGCCGCCGTCCTCCCGCGGTTGCGCGACATCACCGGCGAGAGCGTGCAGCTCTACCGCCGCGACGGCACCCACCGCATCTGCGTCGCCACCGCCGAGCCGGCCAGCGGGCTGCGCGACACGGTGCCCGTCGGCACCCGGCTGGCCATGACGGCGGGCTCCGGGGCCAAGGTCCTCGCCGCCTGGGCGGACCCGGCAACGCAGCGCGCCGTCCTCGCCGACGCCACGTTCACCGAACGCGTGCTCGTCGACGTGCGCCGCCGCGGCTGGGCGCAGAGCATCGCCGAACGCGAGGCGGGCGTCGCCAGCGTGTCCGCGCCCGTGCGCGACGGCTCCGGCAAGGTCGTCGCCGCCGTGTCCGTCTCCGGCCCGATCGACCGCATCGGCCGCCGCCCCGGCGTCCGCTGGGCCGCCGATCTGCTGGCCGCCGCGGAGGCGCTCCAACACCGTCTGTAGTCCGGCCACGGCGCCCCGGCGTCCGCTCGTCGCCGCAGGGTGGGGCGGTTGCGAAGGGCCGGGCATCGTGACGCTAACGTGACGTCGATCCGGCTCGATGGAC
>Ga0182736_1002540_pt1 | contig 13744 bp, 14 predicted proteins | sample eDN5th30CKraftBY_FD_128882 | JGI IMG/M metagenome (GOLD analysis project Ga0182736, IMG submission 128882) | Enriched backyard soil microbial communities from Emeryville, California, USA - eDNA 5th pass 30_C Kraft BY (version 2) (version 2) | ecosystem: Environmental > Terrestrial > Soil >...
ATGCAATTTGTGCGCGATGGCTGGAGCAATCCGGGCACATTGCGCCGCGCGAGCCTCCAGAAGATCGAATATTGGTGGCGCGACGAACGGATCGAGCGGATCGGCTATCCCGCCGTCGATGGTGCGGCCCCGCCCGAGCCGGCGGTGCTGTTCGACAAGGTGAGCGCGCTTGCGGTGCGCTATCGAGACCGGCAGGGCGCGTGGCGCGAGCGCTGGGTGCCCGAGACGCCCGAACAGATGCCGGTCGCGGTCGAGATGATCCTCACGCGCGGCACGGATGCGCCACTGACCTTGCGCTTCCTCGTGGGGACGGCGCTCGGCCAACCGGAGGGCGTGGAGATGCCGCCTGCACCGGGGAGGGGCGACAATGCCAACTGAGCCCGCGCCCGCCGCCATAGGCCGGCCGGGCGAAACCGGCGCGGCGTTGATGACGGTGCTGCTGCTCATCGCCATTCTCTCGGTTGTGACGGCCGTTGCGCTGGAGCGGCTGACCATTGCGAGCCGAATGACCCGCAATATCGTCTCGGCCGATCAGGGGCGTGCTTATCTGCTCACTGCCGAGCAGATGGCGGGCATGCGGATCGGCGACCTGCTCGCCCTGCGGCCGGACCGCACGACGCTGGAAGGCGGCTGGCTGGGCAGCGAGCAAGTGCTTCCCGTGCCGGGCGGGGCCGTGCGTGCGCGGATCATCGACCGGGGCAATTGCTTCAACCTGAACAGTCTGGTGCGGGCGACATCGGCTGATGGCGTGGCCGACAATCTGATCGCGCGGCCCGAGGCGATCGCGCAATTTGCCGGGCTCATGCGCCTGCTTGGCGTCGAACAGGGGCAGGCGCTGCAAGTGGCGACATCGGCGGCGGACTGGATCGACAGCGATGCGGTGCCGGGTAATGGCGGTGCGGAGGATGATTATTATGCCGGTTTCGATCCACCCTATCGCACGGCCAACACGCTGATGGCGGACCCGAGCGAACTGCTGATGGTCAACGCCGTCACGCCGGATCTTTATCAGCGTATCCGACCCTGGATCTGCGCGCTGCCGGTGGCCGATATGTCGCCGATCAACATCAATACATTGCTGCCAGGGCAGGCGGTGCTGCTCGCCATGCTGGCGCCCGACACGTTGGGGCTGGAACAGGCGCGGCAGGTGCTGGCGCAGCGCCCGGTTGCGGGTTATGGCAGTCTCCCGGCATTCTGGGCTCAGCCGGTCATGGCGCGGGTGCAGCTGGGCCTGCCCGCTATCGTCGTCGCGCAGGTGCAACAGAAGACACGCTGGTTTGAGGTCGCGCTGCGCGCCGATCTAGGGGGTGACGAGGTGGCCGAAACAGTGCTGTTCGACGCGAAGGACGGGCCACCACGCCTGATGCGCCGGCAATGGGGCGAGGGTGACAGCTGATCGTGGCGCATGATTATATCATCCTGCTTGCGCCGGAGCGCGATGCGCCGCCTATCTGGTATCGGGTCGATGGCGGCCGGATCGTGCGGCGGGGTAAAGGCATGGGGTGGCTGCCGCCGCAGCGCGAGGGCGCGCCGCAGGAGGCCGGAACCGACGCAGTGGGGCAAGCCATGCTGGTGTTGCCGCCGCATGCCACCACATTGCACTGGATCGCCTGCCCCGGCATGACCGCGCGGCAAGGGGCAACGGCGGCGCGGCTGATGGCGCTGGAGGCGAGCATCGGCGCTCATGCGGGGGGTGCCAGCACCGGCGATGCCGAGCGCCTCCATGCCGTGGTCGCCGCCAGCGATGATGCCGAGGCGCCGCATATCGTCGCGGTAACCAGCCATAGCGCAATGGCGCACTGGGTCGGCTGGTGCGAGGCGCATGGCCTTGGCGAGGCGAGCATCGTACCCGCGGCGCTGATGCTGCCCGCGCCGGAGGACGGCTTTGTCCGCGCGCTGATCGGTGAGGCCGATGTGGTGCGCGGCATCGATAGCAGCTTCGCGGGCGACGAGGCGCTGGCCCCGTTCATCATCGGCGATGCGCCGGTGACGCCGGTGCCGGCTGACAGCATCGATGCGGCATTGCTGCGCGCGCTCGATGCGCCGCCGCTCGATCTGCGTCAGGGCAGCTTCGCGCGCCGCTCGCCAGCCCGGTTCGATCAGGCCCGCTGGACGCGTATCGCCATCATGACCGGCGGGATCGCGCTGGCGGCATTGCTGATCGCGCTTGTCACTCTCTTGCGGCTGAATGCAGAGACCAGGCGGCTGAACGCGCAGACGGTCGCGCTCGCGCAGACTGTCGATCCGGCGATCAGCGATCCCGAGACGGCGGAAGGCCGCATTGCCGCATTGCTGGCGGCGCGGGGCGGGCGTGGCGGTTTCACCGGCGTGATGGCGGGTCTGATGTCCGCCATGCAGGCCAATCCCAATGTCGTGCTCACCAATGTGAGTCAGGGCGCGGATGGTGCGCTGCGGGTTCAGCTTGCGGCCAGTAAGGCCGAGGAGATTAACGAGGTGCTGATCGCGATTCAGGAAGCCGGCTGGCGGCTCAGCGCAAATGCGGTGCAGCAACGCGGGGCGCGGCTCATCGCGGATATCATGGTGGTGCGCTGATGATGCAGGGCATATTCCTCTGGTGGCGCAACCACAGCATTGGCGAACGGCGGCTGATGGCCGGGCTGGGCATTGTCGCTGTGGTCATTTTTCTGTGGCTCGGTGTCTGGCGGCCAATGACGGGCGCGCTGGAAACCGGCTGGCAGCGGCAGGGCGTGGCGCTCGATCGCTATGCCTCGGTGCGCGCTAGGGTGGCTGAACTGCGCCGCCGGCCCGCCCGGCGCGCGCCGGAGGAACAGGCGCCGTTGGATCAGCTTATCGGCCAGAGCGCGGCCGAAGCTGGCTTCACCCTTGATCGCGCCACCCAGCAGGGTGCCGGCCGCATGTCCGTGAACATCGCCTCGGCGCGGGTCGGCCCGCTGCTTGAATGGATCGCGGGACTGGAGGAGGCCGGCATCAGCGTGCAGACGATCAGCCTCGTGCCCGGCGCGACGGAAGGCACGGTCGCCATGCAGGCGCTGTTTCAGGAGGCGCAGCGATGACCGGCTGGTTTGGCAGCACCCGGGCGCGGATCATGCTGGCGGTGGTCCTCGCGATCGGTCTGCTCGCCACCTGTCCGCTCCGGGCGGCCTTCAGCCTGTTCGGCCTTGCGGAGATGGGCGTGGCGGCCCGGTCGCTGCGCGGGCCGATCTGGTGGGGCGGGGCGGAGGAGTTGCAGATACGCGGCGTTCAGCTCGGCACAGTCAATATGGCCCTCAACCCGGCGCAGCTGCTCATCGGCCGGGTCCGCATCGACATCATGCGCCGCCTCGGCTCGCCTGACGATATCAGCGGCGCCTTCACCATCGGCTGGGGGCAGCGCGGCATTGATGACGTGTCCGGCGCGCTCGCCCTCGCCGCGCCGCTCGCTCCGCTGCCGGTGAGCCGGGTCGAACTTGAAGACGTCACCGTGCATTTCGCGGGCGAGCGCTGCACGCTGGCGCAAGGGCGCGTGCGGGCGCGGGTGCCGGCGCTCGTGAGTGGACTGAGCCTCGCCAACGGTCTTGCCGGGGATGTGACCTGCGCGGGTGACGCGGTTGAGCTGCCGCTGGTCAGCCAGTCCGGGCAGGAGCGCCTGACCGTGCGTATCGCTGCCGATGGCGGTTATGAGGCGACGATGCGGATCAGGACGACCGATCCGCTGCTGGGCGCGGCGCTGGGAGCCAATGGCTTCCGCGCGGTCGGCGACGAACAGATATTGCGCACCGTCGGGCGGTTGTGAGGGACGGCCGTTTGTGACGGGGCTGGCGGCGGAGGAGCTAAGGTTTCTGATCGGCGCCGGACTGGGCGTGATCATCGGCAGCTTTCTTGGCGCTCTGGTGATGCGCTGGCCGCGCGGCGAGTCGGTGATGCGGGGGCGATCGCATTGTGATGCGTGCGGACGGACGATCGGGCTGCGCGATCTCATTCCGCTGATCGGGGCGCTGCTCCAGCGCGGGCGTTGCCGGCATTGCGGCGCACCGATCGATGCGGCTCATATGGCGATGGAAGCGGGCTGCGCGCTGATCGGCGGCATAGCCCTGTGGGCGCTGCCGCCGTTTGCCGGGCTGGTCGTGGCGGCCGGCGGATGGCTGCTGCTCACGCTCGCGCTCTTCGATGCACGTCATTTCTGGTTGCCCGATGCGCTCACCCTGCCGCTGGCGGCGCTCGGCCTGACACTGGGCGACTGGATACTCCCCGCGCCTTTTTGGGACCGGGCGATCGGCGCGGCACTGGGTTATGGCGTGCTTTTCATTCTCGCGCGGAGCTATCGCTATTTGCGCGGCCGGGAAGGGCTGGGGCTTGGCGATGCCAAGCTGCTCGGCGCGATCGGCGCCTGGACCGGCTGGCAAATGCTGCCGCTCGTGCTGTTGCTCGCGAGCAGCGCCGGCCTGCTTTGGGCCCTGATGCTGAAATTGCGAGGCAGGACGATAGAAAGCGGCACCCGGCTGCCGCTCGGAACTTTCCTGTGCGGCGCGGCACCAGCTGCGATGGCGCTCGGCGGCCTGCTGGGCTTTTGACAGTGCCGGCAACCCGTTTCAGATTGACCGCACCATGCGCAATCCCTAGGGAAGCCGGTCATTGCCGGATTAGCACAGTGGTAGTGCAGCGGTTTTGTAAACCGAAGGTCGCGGGTTCGAATCCTGCATCCGGCACCAGCTCTTTATCTTTTATTCTCAGGCGTAAGGGTGCGGCGGCATCTTGGCGCGCGGGGAAGGTGGATTTGACAGTGAAGGTTCCGCTCGATTGCCAATGCCGTCGTCGAGCTTTAAAAAAGATATATTTGTAATATTTCTTTTGCGTGGATGGGTGCGGATCGTTAAGATGGACGCATGAACGCCAAGCTCCAAGCCAAGCAGCAATTTCAACGCATGATGAAGTGGATCGCCCTGGCGGCGGTGCTCGTTGTCATTGGTGCACTGGTGTTTCTGGGGCGGCTCGGCTCTCTGACGACGCACACGGTCATTGCGACCATTTTGGGCGTCTTTTTCTCGGTCACGCTTGGATGCGGTCTGTTTGCGCTCGCCTTTTTCAGCGACAAGAGCGGGCATGACAGCGACGTCGGCGGCACCACCATCCGCCACGAGGACGACTGACGCACCCTTCGTGTAAGAGTTTGGCAGGCTAAGCACAGCCAGCGAGCCTGATCGTAAGGTCTGTCCGGCCGTCATTTTTTCGAGATTGCGTCATTCAACCGTTGCGGAGTTGTCGAGCGTGGCAGCAGGCCATTTTTCGATATATCCAGCGCCTCTGCCAAAGCCAGTCTGGCGGGAAGGGCGATGGGGCCGGATGTGGGGCAGCGCCTGTCCCGTTCGATTAAAGCGATCACAGAGAATGGAGATAGTGGCTTCTCCGGCCTGACTTAAGGGGATACTCTCCTCGGCATGCCATGATCATGGGCGCGTTCATTATTTGAGGAGAGACCGATATGACTGACGCCGTTGACAAAAAGATGGGCGGCTCAACGATGAGCACGGGTGCGCCGGCTCCGAGCGATCGCAACTCTTTGACGGTCGGCCCGGATGGCCCGATCATGCTGCACGATGTGCATTTCCTTGAGCAGATGGCCCATTTCAACCGCGAGAAGACCATCGAGCGCCAGCCGCACGCCAAGGGATCGGGTGCATTCGGCGTGCTGGAAGTCAGCGAGGACGTGTCGGCCTATACCAAGGCCGCATTGTTCCAGAAGGGTGCCAAGACCGACATGCTGGCGCGCTTTTCCACCGTGGCCGGTGAGCAGGGCAGCCCGGATACCTGGCGCGACGTGCGCGGCTTTTCGCTGAAATTCTATACGAGCGAAGGCAATTACGATCTGGTCGGCAATAATACGCCGATCTTCTTCGTGCGTGATCCGATGAAGTTCCCTCACTTCATCCGCAGCCAGAAAAGGCTGCCCGATTCGGGCCTGCGCGACAATCACATGCAGTGGGATTTCTGGACCAACAATCCCGAAACCGCGCATCAGGTCACCTATCTGATGGGCGAGCGCGGCCTGCCTCGCACATGGCGGCACATGAACGGCTATGGATCGCACACCTATATGTGGATCAACGCCGCGGGCGAGAAATTCTGGGTGAAATATCATTTCCACACCCAGCAGGGCATGGCGTTCTTCTCCAACGCCGAAGCCTCGGCCATGGCCGGCAACGATGCCGACTTCCACCGCCGCGATCTGTTCGACGCCATCAAGCGCGGCGAGCATCCCAGCTGGAAACTGTCCGTGCAGATCATGCCTTATGAGGAGGCGAAGACCTATCGGATCAATCCGTTCGATCTCACCAAGACCTGGTCGCACAAGGATTATCCGCTGATCCCGGTCGGCACGATGACGCTCAACCGCAATCCGGAGAATTTCTTCGCGCAGATCGAGCAGGCGGCTTTCTCGCCGGGCAACACCGTGCCGGGTATCGGCCTCTCGCCCGACAAGATGCTGCTTGGCCGCGCCTTTGCCTATAATGACGCGCAGCGCAACCGCATCGGCGCGAACTTCCACCAGCTGCCGGTCAACCAGCCCAAGGTGCCGGTGAACAGCTATATGATCGACGGCCCGATGAACTATCATCACACGGGTAATGCGCCGGTCTATGCGCCCAATAGCGGCGGGCGGCCATGGGCGGATGAAACCGGCCCGGCGGATGACGGCTGGGAAGCCGATGGCGCGCTGGTGCGCGATGCCTACAGGCTGCGCGCGGACGATGACGATTTCTCCCAGCCCGGCATCCTCGTGCGCGAGGTGTTCAATGACGATCAGCGTCAGAAACTGGTCGATCAGGTCGCCGGCAGCCTCCTGGGCGGTGTGCGCGAGCCTGTGCTGAGCCGTGCTTTTGATTATTGGAAGAGCGTCGATGCCGATGTCGGCCAGCGGATCGAAGCGAAGGTGAAGGCCGGCGCCGCGCCCCGGCCCGCCGAAGGCATGGGCGAAGGCTGACCAGCGAAAGGGCGGCGCCGGAAGGCCGCCGCCTTTCACCTGAACCATCATGAGCGGGATGGAGCGATTTTGCCCTGTCCCGCTTTTAACTCATGCAATGCCCCCAAGCGCCTGCCATGCCCGATCAGGCGAGGCCGACTTCCTTGAGTGGAATATCGATATTGGCGAGTTGTTCGCGGTCTGGCCGGCTGCCTTCCAGCACCAGCGCGCGACCCTGGACATAATCCTTGGTGCGGTTCACGCAATCGAGGGCGACGACCTGCCCTTGCCGCAGATAGACGAGCGAAAAGCTGCGCGTCGCCGGATCGCCCCGCACGATGCATTCGTCATGGGCGAGCGACAGGCCAACGGTCTGAAGGCGCAGATCATATTGATTGGACCAGAACCATGGCACCGCGTCGTAAGCGGTGGCATCGCCGAGAATATGCCGCACGGCGGTGCGCGCCTGATCATTGGCGTTCTGCACCGATTCGATGCGGACGCGCCGGCCAGCGGCAAACCGGCTTTCATGCGCAGCGCAATCGCCCACGGCATAGACATCCGGCAGCGAGGTCTGGCAATATTCATCCACGTCGATACCGTTGCCACCGCTGGCGCCGGCAAGGATCAGCGGCCCGGTTTCCGGTATGATACCGATGCCTATGATCACCGCATCACAGGCAATGACTGTGCCGTCCGCCAGCCGCACGCCCGTCGCGCGATTATCTTCATCGACTTCAATGGCGTCGACCATGGCGTCGAGGCGGATATCGACGCCATGGGCGCGATGTTCATCCTGAAAAAAGGTCGAAAGCGCAGACCCGGCGACGCGCGCGAGCACCCGGTCGAGCGCCTCGATCAGCGTGACCTGTTTGCCGAGCTTGTTCAGCACGGCGGCCGCCTCCAGCCCGATATAGCCGCCGCCGATAATGGCGAAACGCTGCGTCGAAGCCATGGCCGCCATGAGCGCATCCACATCCGCTCGCGTGCGCACGGTGAAGAGGCCTTGCGCCGTTGCGCCGGGGCAGGAGAGCTGGCGGGCAGCGCCGCCGCCGGCCCAGATCAATTTGCCATAGCTATATTCCGCGCCGCTCGCCGTCCGCACGCTATGCGCGGCGGCATCGATCGCCTTGACCCGCTGGCCGAGGATCAGATCGACCTCATGCTCCTGCCAGAAGTGGGCGGGACGGATCAGCAGCCGCTCAAATACCTTTTCACCGGCGAGATAATCCTTGGACAGTGGCGGGCGCTCATAGGGCAGGTCCGCCTCGGCGCTGATCAGGCCGATCGTGCCCGCAAATTTCTGTTGCCGCAGCAATATGGCGCTTTGCGCACCTGCATGGCCGCCACCGATGATAAGGCAATCAAAATGCCGCACGAAGACCCACCCCTGAAACGATTTAGGGGAGGCTTGCCAGAGAAACCCCACCGCTGCAATCCGCCGATTTGGCCATTATGCGCAGGCGCGATGAGTGCATGGCGCAGCAAGACGGATTGGCTCTACGCTCTCCGGTGGTGTGTCCGCACGCCGCCTGATCGTGCCTGTTTGTGAGGTCGGCTGAACCGGGCTTGCCTGACATCAGACGGTTTTCTCAAGACAGCGTTTCGAGCCACTGGGCAAGCATCGCCCGCCCGGCCGCGACGGCGCGGGAGCCGTATCTGTCCTGCTCATCGCGCAGGTCAACGGCCGTCTTGCCGCTGATCCGCACGGCCTCGGGCCAGTTATCGATCCATTGATAATAGCGCATATCTTCCCCCATTTCCGCGTGGAACTGGAGCGCCAGCAGATTTGTCCCCCGCCGGAAAGCCTGATGCGCATAGAGTTGGCTCGATGCCAGCAACTCGGTCCGATCCGGCAAAGTGAAGGTGTCGCCATGCCAGTGCAATATCGGAACGTCGACCAGATGACGCAGCGGCCCATCCCGGCCATTGGCGTGGATTGTAACCGGATGAAAGCCGATTTCCCGGATCGGCCCGGCATGGACATGCGCGCCCAGCGCGGCGGCGATCATCTGCGCGCCCAGGCAGATGCCGAGCGTCGGCCCGTCCGCCTCCAGTCGCTGCGCGAGCCGCTGCAACTCGCCGCTGATCCATGGATAACGGTCCTGCTCGTAAACCGCCATTGGTCCGCCCGTCAGGATGAGCAGATCGGGCTTGCTCAGGTCAAGCTGCGCGAAGGCAGGGTCGGAAACATCGATATGGTCGATCCGGTAACGCGCCGCCTCAAGGGGCTTGCGGTAGCCGGCAAGCCCCTCTTCGGGTGAATGGCGAATGATGAGGGCCTGTTTCATGATGGATCGTCCGCCGCCTGATCATCCAGTCGATCCCAGAAATCCCGGGCGCTCGTCAAGCGCGGGGTGTCCGGCCCGGATGAGGCTGCGGAGAGACGCCAGGATCTATGCGGCAGGGGCGGGATATAATCCCGGCGGCGCGGAGTGTGGCGGTGAGTGCCGGTTTTCCCGAAAGCCATTTCGTTTCTCCTTCAAAGGAGCACGAACCCGGCGCTGTCACCTCGGCTTCGTGCGCTTTAGCGGTTGGTCACGCGGAGCAAGCTGACAAAGATCAAAAGCCGCGATCCGATGACGCGAATGGTTCGACCATCGGATGCAGCCTTCCTGCGGGATGGGCCGGCGATCATCAAGAAACCGATATTTGGCCGTGCCGAGAATTTTATTGGGCACCCAGGGCCGATCGACATTCAGAAGATGACGTGCCGAAAATGATGGATTTTCGTGACCCGGCGCGCAGCGTGCGGACGGCATGTGAGCACCGGAAGCGCGGAAAGACGCCATTTGCAGGCCGTCAGAGCTGAATGTCGATCGGCCCTGGGCGATCAGGCGATACCGAACGTCCAGCCTTCCGTGCATGCGATATCTTCGCTCAGGCCGGCAGGTCGCCACAGATCGGGCCGATGATGGACCTGCCGGAGCCAGGCGGCCGTGAGCAGCGCGTCGGTCGCATGGTCGCTATAGCGGCAGGTGAAAGGGATATGCGGCTGGCTGCCCACCGCGGCGAGCCGGGCGTCCAGTTCATCGGCCGCAATCTTGGTCTGCCCCTTGCGCTTGCCGGCGGCCAGCGCGGCGAGGCTGGTGTAAATTTCCACGATGAGGCTGCCCGCGCCCGGATCGGTATCGAACGGCCAGATCGGCAGGCGCTGCTGCGCACGGTGGAGCAATCGCATGCCGGTCAGGCTCGATTTGCCGACCTGCGCCGCGCCGACGAGGTTGAGGTTGCTATACGGGCTGAGGCCTTGCGCCTGCTGGGCATGTTCGGTGCGCCGCAGCCGCCCGCGCCCCCCGCCGAACAGATCGCCCTCGCGCCCGCCATGGCGGCGGAAATGGCGGGCTGCCTCGGCATGATCCACAAAGCTGCCGGCCGACAGGTGCGGATCATGCGTGCAGATCCGCTCGACCAGCGCCCAGAGCGCGCGGGCATCCGCCGGGCTTTCAGTCCATTGCGGGAAGAAGGCGCCACGATCGAGAAAGGGGAAGGAGAGGCCGAGGTCGAGCCCGACCAATGTGCCATCGGGCATGTCCTCCAGCATCCAGTCGAGCACGCCTTGCCGCGACCAGATATGACCGGGGCGGACAAGCGCCGGTGCCTGGTTTCCAGCCATGCACAGGGCAATGGCGATGCCCGGCTGGCGCGGCCCGACCGCACCGGACCAGTCGATTGCGGCGAAATGAGTGAAGCGGCTCACGCTTTGCGGGGCTGTCGACGCACCGGCTTTTTCGCCGCGGCCTGCTCATGAGCCTGCGCGATCACCGTGCGGACCCGCTCTGGATCGTCCGTGGCGTGACGGACCAGCACGGCATCCCGCCCGGCATAATGCGGCGTCTGATAGAAGGTGGCGGGGTCGGTCGCCATCAGCATCTCGCTCATCGCGCGATCGATCTGGATATAGAAGGACTCGGGCGCCTCATGCCCGCGCGCGAGGAAATGGCGGCCGTTACGCGCGACCTTGACCGCCGGTGCGCCATAAGAGGTGGATAATATGGTATCCGGCAGGGTCAGCGCATAAGCGACGGCCTCGTCCCAGCTCAGGCTCATCCGTTCCGCTCCCGGCGGCGTTCTTCCCACCAGGCCAGTCGTTCCGCGATGCGTTTCTCGAAACCGCGATCGACCGGGGCATAGAAGGTTTGCGGCGTCATCTCGTCGGGCCAGTAATTGGCGCCGGAGAAGCCATCCTGCGCATCATGGTCATAGGCGTAATCCTTGCCATAGCCGATCTCTTTCATGAGCTTTGTGGGGGCGTTCAGGATGTTTGCTGGCGGCATCAGCGAGCCGGTTTCCTTCGCGGCGCTCCATGCGGCCTTTTGCGCCTTGTAGGCGGCGTTGGATTTGGGCGCGGTGGCGCAATAGAGGCAGGCCTGCACGATCGCCACTTCCCCCTCGGGCGTGCCGAGAAATTCATAGGCGTCCCGTGCGGCGAGGCACTGGACCAGCGCCTGCGGATCGGCAAGGCCGATATCCTCGCTGGCGAAGCGCACGAGGCGGCGCAGTACATAAAGCGGTTCCTCGCCAGCCACCAGCATGCGTGCAAGATAATAAAGTGCGGCCTGCGGGTCCGATCCGCGCAGTGATTTATGCAGCGCGGAGATGAGGTTGTAATGCCCTTCCCCGTCCTTGTCATAGACTGGCATGCGGCGGTGCAGCAGCGCGGCAAGGCCGGCTGGATCGAGCGGCGTTTCGATGGTGACGCCTTGCAGCGTCTCCACCTGATTGAGCAGGAAACGCCCGTCGCCATCGGCCGAGGCGATCAGCGCCTCGCGCGCGGGGGCGGTGAGGGGCAGGGGCTTGCCGGTCAACGCTTCGGCGCGGTCGAGCAGTTCGGCGAGCGCAGCCTCGTCCAGACGCCGCAGGATGAGCACCTGCGCGCGGCTGAGCAAAGCGGCGTTGAGCGCGAAGCTGGGGTTTTCCGATGTCGCGCCGACGAGGGTGACCGTGCCATTCTCGACAAAGGGCAGAAAGCCATCCTGCTGCGCGCGGTTGAATCGGTGAATCTCGTCCACGAACAACAATGTGCGCTGGCCGGCGCGGGCGGCGTCGCGGGCGGCGGCAAAGGCCGCCTTGAGATCGGCGACCCCGGAGAACACGGCGGAGATCGGCGCGAAGCGCATGCCAACCGCATCGGCCAGCAGGCGGGCAAGCGTCGTCTTGCCGGTTCCGGGCGGCCCCCACAGGATCATCGAGGAGAGGCGGCCAGCTGCCACCATCCGGCCGATCGCGCCCTCCGCGCCTGTCAGGTGGGTCTGGCCCACAACGTCATCGAGCGTGCGCGGACGGAGCCGATCCGCAAGCGGGGCATCGACAGCAGGCTCTTCGGGGCGCGGCGCGGCCGCAAGGCCGCCGAACAGATCGGACATGCGCATCATATAGGCGCATCCGTGCGGCAATGCAGCCCATGCATCGCGCCTCTAGTAATCAGACAGTCTAAGATATATCTTAGAGCTATCGAATCAAAGATGGGATTATTTATGAGACATGGACATGACCACCGCTCCGGCGGCCGGGGTCATCATTGGGGCGCCGCCGGACGCGGGCGCGGCCGGGGTGGCTTCCCTTCGTTCGACGGGGATTTTGGCGATGCGATTAACGGCATCGTCAGCGAGGCTCTGCACGGCGCGATGCGTGGCCGGCGGATGTTCGACGGCGGTGAATTGCGGCTGGTGCTGCTCAAGCTGATCGAACCGGCGCCGCGCCACGGCTATGATCTGATCCGCGCCGTTGAAGAGCTGACCGGGGGTGCCTATGCGCCGAGCCCCGGCGTGGTTTACCCGACGCTGACCTTGCTTGCCGAGATGGACCTGATCGCCGAGCAGCAGAGCGACGGCGCGCGCAAGCTTTTCGCGATTACGCCGGCGGGCGAAGCGCATCTGGCCGAACGCGCCGATGAGGTGGCCGCGCTGATGGCACGGCTCGAAGGGTTGGGTGAAATGCGTGCCCGCTCCAGCCGCGGCCCGGTGCGCCGCGCCATGGGCAACCTCAAGTCCGCGCTGCAAAACCGCCTGCGCGGCGAGAGCGAGAATAGCGAGCTGCCGCATGAGATTGCCGCGATACTTGACGAGGCCGTCCGAAAGATCGAGCATCTTTAAGTGGATAGCCGGGCCGGCGGGCCCAAACCTGAACACTGATATGATAAGGATAGACGAATGACTTCAGCCATCGCCAGGGTGCCGACCAAATCCGGCAGCCGTTACCTTCAGCAACTCTCCAAACATTGGAGCCACAATCTTGCCGTGGAATTCACCGCCGAGCAGAGCCGCATCGTCTTCCCGCGCGATGCGCGTGGCGCAGACTGGCCGGCAGATGCCGAGGTGACGATGACGGCGCAGCCCGAGACGCTGGACGTGCGGATCGACGCCAGCAGCCCGGAGCATCTTGAGGCGCTCAAGGGCACCGTCGCGCGGCATCTCGATCGGTTCGCCTTTCGCGAGGCGCCGCTCAGCTTCGACTGGGCCTGAGCAGGCGGGCCTAATGGCTGGCTGGATGGAGTCGGGCGGGAAGGCCGCTCAGCCAGCGCCGTGCCGCGCGAGCAGATCCTGATAGGCGTCGATCATGGCGGCGTTGACCCGGTCCCATTCATAGCCGCGCACCCGTTCGTGGCTGGCCTTGCCTGCCGCCGCGCGCAAGGCGGGCTGTTCGATCAGCCGCTGGATCGCATCGGCATATGCGGACACATTCTGCGGCGGCACGAGGAAACCGGTCACGCCCGGTTCGACAAGATCGACTGCGCCGGTGGCATGGGCGGCGACGACGGGCACGCCGGCCGCCATGGCTTCCGTCGTCACATTGCCGAATGTCTCGGTGATTGAGGGCATGAAG
>Ga0182736_1002543_pt1 | contig 13713 bp, 8 predicted proteins | sample eDN5th30CKraftBY_FD_128882 | JGI IMG/M metagenome (GOLD analysis project Ga0182736, IMG submission 128882) | Enriched backyard soil microbial communities from Emeryville, California, USA - eDNA 5th pass 30_C Kraft BY (version 2) (version 2) | ecosystem: Environmental > Terrestrial > Soil >...
CACCGACCCGGCATCCGGCAGCACCGACCCGGCATCCGGCAGCACCGACCGCCCCACCGGCACCCCGGCCGACGGCAGCGCCGCCGAGGACGACGCGCCCGACGCCGGCGACGGCCGGCCGGGACTGGACCTGACCACGCGCCAGGCCGTCCAGGTGCTGGTCGCGACGAGCCTGGCGATCGTCGTCGGCGACCTGATCTCCCCGTCGCGCTGGTACTGGGCGGTGATCGCGGCCTTCGTCGTGTTCGCCGGGACGGCGAGCCGCGGCGACGTGGTCAACCGCGGATCGCAGCGCGTCGTCGGCACGATCGGCGGGGTGGCGGCCGGGATGGGGCTGGCGTGGCTCGTCGGGGACCATCGGCTCGTCGCACTGGTCCTGCTGTTCGGCTGTGTGTTCCTCGCGCTCTACCTGGTCCGGATCTCGCAGGCGCTCATGGCGTTCTGGATCACGACGGTGCTGGCGCTGCTGTACGGGCTGATCGGACAGTTCTCGGCCGAGACACTGCTGGTGCGGATCGAGGAGACCGCCGTCGGGGCGGCGATGGGGATGATCGCGGGCTACCTGGTGCTCCCCAAGCGCACCCGGGAGGCGTTCGGGGAGGCGCTCGACGACGCGGTCGACGCCTCCGACGCCGCGCTCGCCGCGGCGATCGACCAGCTGTGCGGCCTCGGGCCCGAGACGTCCCCGGTCGAGCTCGCCCGCGACCTCGACGACGCGCTCGCGACGCTGCGGCAACGGGCCAAACCTCTGGGCAACCCGCTGCCGCGCAGGCGGGGGCGCTCGGGCTACGACCGCATCCTGCGGGTGCTCACGGCCGTCGACCACTACACCCGCGACCTGGCGCGGACCTCCGACGGCGTCACCGACCCCGACTGGGAGCCGACGCTGCGGCCCGCGGGCGACCGGGTCCGCGCCAACCTCGACGCGCTGCGCGACCACCTCGTCGCGGCCATCCCGCAGCAGAGCGGGCCGTCGACCCGGGACGTCGACACGCTCGAACCGCCCGCCGACATCGGGTCCGCCGAGGACCTCGTCGACGCCGCGGAGGCCCACGCCGCGCGCTGCACGGAACCCCGCAAACGCTACGAGATGCTCGCCGCCGCCCGCTACCTGCGGCGGATCGACCAGGCCGTCGTCGGGCTGGCCGTCGACCTCGGCGTGGCGCCCGACCCGGCGGACCGCCCGCGGGCGGCCGCCCGCTGACGCCCGCCCCACCCCGCCCGCCCGCAACCTCACGGTTCCCGCGGGCGCTCGGGCCGACCCTGAGGTTGCGCTCGGAAGGCAGTCTCGAGCTTGCGGTCAGGTTCCGGCCACAAGGTCTGGCAGGCTCGCGTCATGGACCCGACGGCTCGCATCCTGCGGCTGCTCTCGCTGCTGCAGACCTACCGCCACTGGTCGGGCGACGAGCTCGCGCAGCGGCTGGCGGTCAGCCCGCGGACACTGCGTCGCGACGTCGAACGGCTGCGTGAGCTCGGCTATCCCGTCCTGACCAGCCGCGGTACCTACGGCGGCTATCAGCTCGCAGCGGGCACCCGGATCCCACCCCTGCTGCTCGACGACGAGGAGGCCGTGGCCATCGCGGTCGGGCTGCGCACCGCGGCGAACGGGTCGGTGGCGGGCATCGAGGAGACGTCGGTCCGGGCACTGGCGAAGCTGCAGCAGGTCCTGCCGACGCGGTTGCGCCGACGCGTCGAGGCCCTCGCGGTGGCGACGGAGGCCGTGGCGGGCTACGGGGAGTCCGTCGACCCGGACGTCCTGCTCACCATCGCCCAGGCGTGCCGCGGCTCCGAGCAGCTGCGCTTCCACTACACGGCCACGGACGGGTCCGAGACCTCCCGGCTGGTCGAGCCGCACCGACTGGTGTCGCGGTACCGGCGCTGGTACGTCGTCGCGTGGGACGTCGACCGCGGCGCGTGGCGGACGTTCCGCGTCGACCGCGTCACCCGTCCCTTCGCCAACGGTGTCCGGGTCCCGCCGCGCGAGCTGCCCGCCGAGGACGCGGCGAGCTTCGTCGCGGCGGCGCTGCGGTCACGCCCGCAGCCGTTCACCGCGGTGCTGCGGCTGCGCGGGACGGCCGACGAGCTGCGCGACCGGGTGCCCGGCTGGATGGGTGAGCCCGTTCCCGACGGCGACGGCACCTGCCTGCTGCGCACGGGCGCGGACAACCTGGAGTGGCTCGCGCTGAGCCTGACCCGGCTCGACGCCGACGTCGAGCTGGTCGAGGGATCCCCGGACCTCGTCGCGGAGCTCAACCGGCTGCGCACCCGCGCCGAACAGCTGACCGCCGCACCCTGAGAACCGGCGGCCGCCGTCCGGGTGCTGCCGGTGCCGAGGGCAGCTGCCACGATTGATCGCGTGACCAGATCGTCGTCGACGCCGGGGACCTGCCCGTGCGGCCTCCCCGAGCCGTACGACGACTGCTGCGGCCGGTTCCACACCGGCGCCGCGGCGGCGCCGACCGCGGAGCTGCTCATGCGCTCCCGGTACACCGCCTTCGCCGTCGGCGACACCGGCTACCTGCGGCGCACGTGGCATCCGCGGACCCGCCCACGGCGTCTCGCGCTCGAGCCCGAGCAGGTCTGGACCCGGCTGGAGATCCTCTCCCGCAGCGGCGGCGTCCTGTTCACCACGCACGGCATCGTCGAGTTCGCCGCGCACTACACCCGCCGCGGGCGGCCCGGCGTGCTGCACGAGCACAGCCGCTTCGTCCGCGAGGACGGTGTCTGGCTGTACTTCGACGGGACCGAGGACTGAGACCCGGGCACCGGTCGGGAAGAGAGCCCACATGACCGGGCCGGACTGGTCCTCGACGATGGTTCGCCCCCTCCCTGACCTGCGCAGACACGGCCGGAACCGTCAGGTACGACCGGATCCTGCCGGATCTACCGGGTCGCACGGCGTGGGTGGGCCGACCTAATCTCCGCCCGTGACGACGATGGGCACCCGCACCGCGGTCGGCAGCTTCAGCGGCGACCCCGGCCGGCGGGCGTCGGGACGCGAGGTGCTGCGGCTGCTGGCCGCGACGAGCAGACCGCTGGCGTGGGCGACGGCCGTCTGGGCGGCGGCGACGGCGGTCGCCCCGGCCGGGGTCGTCGTCGCGCTGGGGGTTGTCGTCGGCGCCGTGCCCGCGGCCGCCGAGCACGGCCTCGGCTCTCCCGACGGGCACCGGCTGGTCGTCGGGCTCGTCGTCGCGACCGTCGTCTACGCGTTCTCGCTCGTGCTCGATCCCGTCGGCAGCGCGATCGGCATCGCCGCCCGCACCCGGATCACCGGCGCGCTGCAGGGCAGGCTGCTGCGCGCGGTCTCGCAACCGGTCGGCGTCGCGCACCTGGAGGACGCCGACGTGCTCGACAGGCTCGCCCGCGCCGAGGGCAGGCTCACCGGGATGTTCCCCGGCGACGCGCCGGTGACCTGGGCGGGCTCGGTCGCGACGCAGGCGTCGGGCTGGCTGGCCTGCGGCGTCGTCGCGCTCTACCAGTGGTGGGTCGGGCTGGTCCTGCTCGTGATGTGGGTCGTCGTGCGGCGGCTGATGCTGCGCACCGTCGTCGTGCTCGCCACCGAGCACCGCGGCCAGACGACGGCGATGCGACGCGCGGGCTACTTCGCCGCGCTCGGCACCCGGGCCGCGGCGGCCAAGGAGATCCGGGTCTTCGGTCTCGACGGGTTCGTCGCCGACCGCTACGGCGCCGAGTACGGCGCAGCGCTGGACTCCGCGGGCGGCGGGATGCGCCGGCTGCACCGCCGGGCACTGGGCTGCGTGGTCGTCGTGGCCATCGGGATCGTCGGCGCGCTGCTGGTCATCGGGGCCGACGCGCACGACGTCGGCCTCGCCGCGCTCGCGACGCTGCTGCCGATGCTGGCGGTGACGATGTCGGCGGGTTCGGTCACCTTCGACGACCTGACGGTCGCGTGGACGATGTCCGGGCTGCCCGATGTCGAAGGCCTCGAACGCGACCTGGCCAGGGAGGCCGCACCGCCGGGTGGTGCCCGCGAGCCGGCCGGGCTGCCGCGGGAGTCGATCCGGTTCGCCGACGTGTACTTCCGCTACCCCGGCCAGGACGACGACGTCCTCGCCGGCATCGATCTCGAGCTGCCGGCGGGTACGTCGACCGCGGTGGTCGGGGTCAACGGCGCCGGCAAGACCACGCTCGTCGGGCTGCTCTCGCGGCTGCGCGACCCGGTCTCGGGCCAGGTGCTCGTCGACGGCACGGACGCCCGGGAGCTCGATCCGGCCCGGTGGCAGCGGCAGGTCGCGGTGGTGCCGCAGGAGCCCGTGCACTACCCCGCGACGGCCTACGACAACGTCGCCTACGGCGCGCTCGCACACCTCGCCGACGCCGACGGCGTCCACGCGGCCGCCGCGCAGGCGGGGTTCGCGGCCGTCGTCGAGACGCTGCCCGACGGCTGGGACACCGTGCTGTCGCCGGAGCTGCCGGGCGGGGTCGACCTGTCCGGCGGCCAGTGGCAGCGGCTCGCGCTGGCCAGGGCGTTGTTCGCGACCCGGCACGGCGCCCGCGTCCTGGTCCTCGACGAGCCGACCGCGGCGCTCGACGTCCGCGGCGAGGCCGAGTTCTACGCACGGTTCCTGGAGATCACCGCCGGGCTGACGACGGTCGTCATCTCCCACCGCTTCTCGACCGTGCGCCGGGCCGACACGATCTGCGTCCTCGACGGCGGCCGGATCACCGAGCGGGGCTCCCACGACGAGCTCGTCGCGCTCGGCGGCACCTACGCGCACATGTACGAGGTGCAGGCGGCCAGGTTCCGCGACGGCCCGCCGGGCCGGCGGGACGCGGGCCGGCCGCGGCGCCGGGCGGGTGGCCGCCGATGACCGCGCTGGCCGACCCGCCCGCACCGCGCCGCGACAGGCCCCGCTCCCCCGAGCCGGGCGAGCGCGTCCCGCGCCGGGCGATCCGGCTGCTGCACCTCATGCTGCTCGACGGCTTCCGCGCCGCCCCCGGCCTGATGACGGCGGTGACGGCGCTGCTGGTCGTGGGCGGGGTCGCGGCGACCTGCTACCCGCTCGGGTTCCGCATCCTGCTCGACGGCGCCCTCGCCCACGACACCCGCCAGCTGGTGCTGGGCGCGCTGTTCGTCGGCGGGCTGCTCGCGCTGACCTGGGTGCTGCAGGCGATCGGCGCCACCGAGGCGATGGCCCTGTCCGACCGCGTCAGCATCTTCCACACCGCGCGGCTGGTGCGGCTCGTCAGCGGCGTCCCCGGGCTCGAGCACCTGGAACGTCCGGAGTACCTCACCGAGATCGAGCAGATCAGCTCGCGCCGCCGGGCGCTGGCGGGCGCTCCGCGGCAGCTGATGGGCAGCGTCGCGTCGGTGGCGCGGATCGTCGCGCTGCTCGTGCTGCTCGCGTCGGTGTCGCCGTGGCTGCTGCTGCTCCCGGTGGCCGCGGTCCCGCCGCTGCTGGCCGACCGGTGGGCCAAGCGCATCATCCGCACCAACGAGGACGAGGTCGCCCACGACCAGCGCCGCGCGGGCCTGCTGTTCTCGTTGGCGACGACGACCGGCTCCGCCGCCGAGCTGCGCTCCTACGGGTTGGCCGACCACGTCGGCGCGGAGCACGCGCGGCTCGCCGCGGCGGTCGACAGGCGGACCGGCGGTGAGGCGCTCAAGGTCCTCGCCATCCAGGCGACCGGCTGGACGATCTACGCGGCGGGGCTGATGGGCGCGATCGCGTTCGTCGTCGTCGAGACCACCCACGGGGTGTTATCGGCCGGTGCCCTGCTCATGGCGGTCACGCTGATCCGGCGGTCCCGCGCGCAGCTCGCGACCGCGGCCGTCCGCTCCGGTGCCCTGCTCAGCACGCTCACGGTCGCCGACCGGATGTTCTGGCTGGAGGACCACGCGGCCGCCGAGGCCGCGGCGCGCGGCCACGACCCGGCGCCCGACGCGCTGCACGACGGGATCCGGCTGCGCGACGTGTCGTTCACCTACCCGGGCGCCGAGCAGCCGGTGCTCACCGGTCTCGACCTGGACCTGCCGGCCGGCTCGACGGTGGCGATCGTCGGGGAGAACGGCGCGGGCAAGACGACGCTGGTCAAGCTCCTGCTCGGGATGTACAGCCCCGACGCGGGCACCGTCGAGGTCGACGGCCGGCCGCTGAGCGGGATCGAGCCCGGCGCCTGGCGGTCGCGCACCACGGCGGCCTTCCAGGACTTCGCCCGGCTGCACCTGCCGGTGCGGCACACCGTCGGCGTCGGCGACCTCGCCCGGCTCGACGACACCGACGCGGTCGCCGGGGCGCTCGACCGGGCCGGCGCCACGTCCGTCGCCGAGACCTTGCCCGACGGGCTCGACACCCTCGTCGGCTCGACCTACACCGGGGGCCGGGGGCTCTCCGGCGGGCAGTGGCAGAAGCTCGCGCTGGGCCGGGCGATGATGCGCGACGACCCGCTGCTCGTCGTGCTCGACGAGCCCACCGCGAACCTCGACGCCCCGACCGAGCACGCGATGTTCGAGCGCTACGCCTCGGCGGCCGCGCGGGGGGCCGAGCGCAACGGCGCGGTGACCGTCCTGGTCTCCCACCGGTTCTCGACGGTGCGCATGGCCGACCTCGTCGTCGTGCTGGAGGACGGGCGGGTCCGCGAGCGCGGCACGCACGCCCAGCTCGTCGCCGCGGGCGGCCGCTACGCCGAGCTCTACGAGCTGCAGGCGGCGTCCTATCGGTAGCGAGAGCGGCCCGGCTCACGATCGGGGCCGGGGCACGCACGCGGAGTGTTACGTTCGGACGCGTGGGGGCGGCGCGGACAGGACCGGACGTCGAGGCCGGGCGGTGACCGCCCCGGACGCCGGGACCGCGTCGCCGACCGTCTCCGGACGCGCGCCGCTGGGGGTGCCGTGGTGGACCACGGCCGCCATCGTGCTCGTCGCGCTGAACCTGCGCCCGGCCATCGTCGGTGTCGGGCCGCTGCTCTCGGAGATTCGCGCCGACCAGGCGCTCTCGGCCACCGCGGGCGGGGTGCTGACCGCGCTGCCGGTGCTGTGCTTCGGCCTGCTCGCGCCCGTCGCACCGCGGATGTCGCGGCTGATCGGCATCGAACGGTCGCTGCTCGCGGTGCTGGGCGTCATCACCGTGGGCTGCGTGGTCCGGCTCGTCCCGGCGGTGTGGGCGCTCTATCTCGGGACGGCACTGATCGGTGCCGCGATCGCGTCGGGCAACGTGCTGCTGCCCGCCCTGATCAAGCGTGACTTCGCACACCGCACCGGGATGATGACCGCGGTCTACTCGGCGGCGATCTCGCTGGGCGGCGCGCTGGGTGCGGCGGTCACCGTGCCGCTGGCCGACGCGGCCGGGCTCGGCTGGCGGCTCGGGCTGGGCGTCTGGGTGATCTGGGGCGTGCTGGGCATCCTGTGCTGGCTGCCGCAGCTGCGCCGGGTGGCGCGACCGGCGGTGCGCGCCCCGCGGGTGCGCGGTCTGGGCCGGCAGGCGCTGGCGTGGCAGGTCACGGTGTTCATGGGCCTGCAGTCGCTGGGCTTCTACGCCGCCTCGGCGTGGTTCGCGGAGATCTTCGTCGAACGCGGCTGGTCGCCCGCAGCGGCGGGAGCACTGGTCTCGACGGTGAGCCTCACCGGCATCATCGGCAGCCTCGGGACGCCCGTCCTCGCCGCCCGCACCCGCGACCAGCGCGGGCTCTCGCTCGTCGTGACCGCGATCGGCGTCGCCGGGGTGGGGGCGACGTTGGTCCCCGGCCTGGAGGTCGTCGCCTCGGTCGTCGCGGGGATCAGCTACGGCGCGGCGCTCGGGCTCGCGCTGACCTACGTCGGGGTGCGCAGCCCCGACGCGGCGCACGCGGCCCAGCTCTCCGGCATGTCGCAGTGCGTCGGCTACGTGCTCGCCGCGGCCGGCCCGTTCGCCGTCGGCGCGCTGCACGACCTCACCCACGGGTGGACCGTCTCGCTCGTCGCACTGCTCGCGCTCTACGTCCCGCAGGGCATCGCCGGGTTCCTCGCCGGGCGCGATCGGGTACTCCGCATCGCACCGCCGGACGCCACCGCCGGCTGACGTCGCCTGCGCCCGCGGCGACCGTTCGGCGACGGCGAAACGCGGGTCCGGCCATCGCGGTGGGCGCGGTCCGCACCGGTACCTTCACCCCTGCGACGGGCCCGGTGCGACGGCCCGTCCGGCGCGGCGATCTTCCGGAGTCCCCACATGTCAGTCGAGCAGTCCCCCGAGCACGAGCCGAGCGAGATCACCTACGCCGAGCACTACCATCCGGCGCGCCCACGCAGCCTCCGCCATCGCGCCCGGGTGAAGAGCCCGGTCCCCCGTCGCTCGGTCACCCAGGACGGCGAGCCCACCGGCACCAACCCGGCGTACGTGTCGTGGCTGCTGTCGCAGTCGATGCTGGCCGACGCCAACGAGATCGCCCGCCAGTTCTCCGGTTCCGGGACGATGTGGCAGAACCCCTTCGCCAACCCGGGACCGCGGCAGGCCGTCGAGACGGCATCGGTGTGGTTCACCGCCTACCCGCTGTCGCTGATCACCCGGCCCGACGAGTCGTTCCTCGCGGCACTGGCCGACGAGGACCTCTGGAAGGCGTTCTCCGACATCGGGATCGAGGGCGTGCACACCGGCCCGGTGAAGCGCGCGGGCGGCATCACCGGCTGGCGGACCACCCCGAGCGTCGACGGCCACTTCGACCGGATGAGCACCGAGATCGACCCCGCCTTCGGCACCGAGGCCGAGTTCCGGGCCATGTGCGGCATGGCGACCTGGCACGGCGGCACGATCATCGACGACATCGTCCCCGGTCACACCGGCAAGGGCGCCGATTTCCGGCTCGCCGAGATGAAGTACGGCGACTACCCCGGCATCTACCACATGGTGGAGATCGAGCCCGAGGACTGGAACCTGCTTCCCGAGGTGCCCCCCGGCCGCGACTCGGTCAACCTCGACGCGGCCACCGAGGAACGGCTCGAGAAGTCGGGCTACATCATCGGCAGGCTCCAGCGGGTGATCTTCTTCGCCGAGGGCGTCAAGGAGACGAACTGGAGTGCGACGGCCCCGGTCGTCGGGGTCGACGGCGTTCAGCGGCGCTGGGTCTACCTGCACTACTTCAAGGACGGCCAGCCGTCGGTCAACTGGCTCGACCCGTCCTTCGCCGGCATGCGGCTGGTGATCGGCGACGCCCTGCACTCGCTGGCCGACCTCGGCTCCGGCGCGCTCCGCCTCGATGCCAACGGCTTCCTCGGCGTCGAGAAGTCGACGGAGGGACTCCCCGCCTGGTCGGAGGGGCATCCGCTGTCGCAGGCGGCGAACCACCTGATCGGCAGCATGGTCCGCAAGCTGGGCGGATTCACCTTCCAGGAGCTCAACCTCACGATCGACGACATCAAGCAGACGTCGGAGGCCGGGGCGGACCTGTCCTACGACTTCGTCAACCGGCCCGCCTACCACCACGCGCTGGCCACCGGGGACAGCGAGTTCCTGCGGCTGACGCTGCGCACGTCGCTCGACCTGGGCGTCGACCCGGCCGCGCTGGTGCACGCGCTGCAGAACCACGACGAGCTGACCTACGAGCTGCTGCACTGGTCCACGGGCCACCGCGACGACCTCTACCCGTTCCGCGGCGCGCCGACGCCGGGCGAGGAGATCGCCGAGGCCGTCCGCGCCGACCTCGTGGCCGCCCTGACCGGGCCCGAGCACCCGTACAACCTGATCTTCACGACGAACGGCATCGCCTGCACCACCACGTCGGCGATCGCGGCCATCCTGGGCGTGCCCCGGCTCGACGGCATCGACGACGCCGTGCGCGCCCGGATCATGCGCGCGCACCTGCTGCTCGCCATGTTCAACGCGCTCCAGCCCGGAGTCTTCGCGCTGTCGGGCTGGGACCTGTGCGGCATCCTGACGCTGCCGCCGTCGGAGGTCACGGCGCTGCTCGACCACGGCGACACCCGGTGGATCAACCGCGGCGCGCACGACCTGATGGGCGCCGACCCGGGTGCGACGCGCAGCCTCGCGGGGATGCCGCGCGGCCGCAGCCTCTACGGCACGCTGCCCGAGCAGCTCGCCGACGAGACGAGCTTCGCCCGTCAGCTGCAGGCGATCCTCGCGGTCCGCCGCCGCTACGGCATCGCGACGAGCGAGCAGATCGACGTCCCCGACGTCTCGCACCGCGGCACCCTCGTGCTGGTCCACCGGCTCGCCGAGGCCGGGACGCTGCACGTCGGCGTCCTGAACTTCGCCAACGAGGACGTCACCGCGACCGTCCGCTCGGAGCACCTGCTGCCGGGTTCGGTCGTCACCGACATGTTCACCGACCGCGAGGTCGGCGTCGTCGACGACCTGCTCGGGTTCACCATCGACCTCGAGCCGCACCAGGGACACTCGCTGCTGGTCACGGCCCCGCCGCCGGAGGAGGTGCGGCCATGACGGTCCCCGACGACATCGCGGCGGTGAACCGCCGTGTCATCGAGCAGTTCCGCGCGGGCGGCGAGATCGAGGGGATGCACCGCGAGGCGCTGCTCCTGCTGACGACGACCGGGCGCCGCTCGGGCCGCAGCCACACCTCGCCGATGATGTTCCACCGCGACGGCGAGCGGCTGCTGGTCGTCGCCTCGAACATCGGGGCGCCGCGCCATCCCGACTGGTACGCCAACCTCGTGGCCGACCCGGAGGTCACCGTCGAGGTCGGTGACGAGACCTACGACGCCCTCGCGACCCCGCTGACCGGCGACGACCGCGCCACGACATGGGCGATGCTCAAGCAGACCTACCCGTTCTTCGCCGACCACGAGGGCCGGACGACGCGCGAGATCCCGGTCGTCGCACTGACCCGCAGGTCGTAGTGCGCCGCCGCATCCGCTGACGGTCGACGCGCGCACGACCCGGCACGCCGTGCGTGGCGCCCCCGGCGCGCGATCGGGTCGCGGTCAGATCCGCGTGGTGCGGGTGACCGCGACCAGCTCGCTGGTGTGGCTGCCCGCGACCGCGACGTCGGGCGGGCGCGGGGTGAAGCCCGGGAGCCCGGCGAGCCCGTCGCTGCCGTCCAGCACGTCGAGGTCGACCGGTCCCGGCGCGGCCAGCTCCAGCCGCAGTTCCAGGCCCTCGGGCGGCGGCGCGTGGAAGATCAGGTCGAGCGACCCGTCCCGCACCCCGACGGGGGCGCCCGCCACCGTCGCGGCCCGCACGGCCGGCCCGTTCGCGGTGCGGAGCGCGATCAGCCGGACCGGCCGCTGGGGGACGACCCGCACGGTGACCGTCCGCCCCGCGTCGCCGGCGACGTCCGACACGACGTCCACCCTCGCGGCGGGCAGGTCCGCCGTCGGCGCGGCGCCGGTCCAGAACAGGCCCGACATGCCGAGCAGCTGCGGGACCAGCTCGCGCCGGTCGACGTAGCGGGCCGTCCAGGTGCCCGGCCGCGTCTGCTCGCTGACCCACCGCGCCTGCCCGGTGTCGGCGTCGAGGGAGTACATGAGCTGCGACGGGACGGGGTGCTGGGCGTCGGGCCGGTCGGCGACGAGCCCGGCGGCCCCGAGCGCCACCACGACGACGAACGCGGCCGGGCCCTGCCAGCCGGCCCGCCGGCCCAGCAGCGGGTCGAGCAGCGGCAGCAGTGTCGGCGTGGCCAGCACCAGCACGAACGCCGGCACCGCGGCGACCGGCATGCCGAGCGCCGGGAAGAACAGCACCGCCGTCGGGACCAGGACGACGACGCCGACGCATGCCGCCACCGTCGCCGCCGCCACCCCGACGCCGGTGCGCCCCACCGCGACCGCGACGAGCACGCACACCGCCCCGACGAGCGCCGGCAACGTCGCGAGGTACGAGCCGCCGGGCGCGAGCGAGGCCAGCGCGATGCCCAGCGTCGCGAGCCAGGCCAGCCCGCCGACCGTCAGCGCCGTCGCCCCGATCGCCTTGCGCAGCAGCGCGAACCAGGTCAGCACGACGGCCGCGACGAGCACGACGACCGCCCAGCGGTACCACGTCGGATTCCAGACGTCGCCGCTGACGTCGGCGTAGTCCGGGCGGAGCGCCACCAGCAGCAGCCACCCGCCCTGCGCGAGCAACGGCGCGACCAGCAGCGGCACGACGGCCGCGACCAGGCCGACGAGCAGCCGCGGGACGCTCGCCGCCCGGCGCAGTCGCGCGACGACGGCCAGCGCGAGCACCGCGACGGCCGCCAGGACCGCGAGCGGCCACACCGCCGATCCGGGGTAACGCACCAGCCGGTCGAGCACCGGGAAGTACGTCGCGTCCTGCGCCGCGGGCGTGGACAGTTCGCGCAGGTCCTGCCCGCCGAACGCCCGCGCGAGCGCGACGGTGTCGTCGAGGTGGGCCTGCAGGCTCCCCCGGTCCATCCGCGACGGGGTGTCCTGCGGCGAGTGGTAGGCCGCGACCCCGTCGATGTAGGCGGAGTTGAGACCGGTGAAGCGGCCGGAGTCGCGGAAGGGACTGAAGTCGGTGTCGTTGGGCAGGATGCGGTAGACCTCGACGGCGAAGCTCGTCGCGACCGGATGCGGCACCGCGTCGGCGTAGACGTCGAGGAGCCGCGCGTTGCCGCGGGTGGTCTCGAACATGATCGCCGGGCCACCTGTCCCCCGGGCCTCCACGTTGAGCACCACTCCACCTTGCGCCGCAACGGGATCGGAGGCGACGAACGCCTCCGCCCCGCACAGGCAGGCCTCCTCGGCGTCGGTGAACAGCAGCACGACGTCGTTGCGCAGCGGGGTCGTGCGCAGCACGCGCGCCGACTCCAGCAGCGTCGACGCCCCGGCGCCGTCGTCGTTGGCGCCCGGACCGACCTGCACCGAGTCGTAGTGCGCGACGAGCAGGACCCGGCCGCGCCCGGCCTGCGGTGCCGTGCCGGGAAGCGTCGCCACGACGTTGCGCACCCGCGCCGCCTGCACCGGGTCGCCGGGGTGCACGCCGACGGCGTCCTGCACGCGCGCGTCGATCCCGAGTCCGCGCAGCGTGTCCAGGATGTAGGTGCGCACCCCGTCGGCGGCCGCCGATCCCGCGACGTGGGTCTGCGCGCCGATGCGCTCGACGTGCGCGAACGCCGCGGCGGCCGACGGCTCGCCGGCGGGGACGTCGGTGCGCGGCGACGGCGGCGACACCGACAGCACGGCCACGACGGTGACGACGAGGACGATCAGCCACGCGGCGGCGACCGCCACCGGCCGGGGCGGCGGAGTGATCGTCGGCGACCGCACGCGTGCAGTCTGCCCGACCCGCGCGCACCGCCCGGCCCGGACACGCTCACGCTCAGGAGGCCGCGACCCCGGCGATGCGGAACGTCTCGGCCGGCATCGGCCGGCGCAGCCGCCAGGTGATCGCGATCGGCCTCTCGCCGCGGTGGCTCTCGATGTCGACCTGGCCGAGGCACAGGAAGGGCGCGCCCGGCCCGAGGTCGTCGGAGGGCGCGTCGCGGGTGAACAGCACGACGCGGGTGGCCCGCTCCCGGTGGTGGACGTAGCGCTGCCCGGTGTCCGAGCGCAGCGACGTGGCGTTCTGCGACTCCCAGTGGAAGACCTCCGGGCTGACGGCGAAGTCGCGGTACATCGTGCTCGGCGAGAAGTCGCGCTCCGTCTTGCGGAGGTTGACCAGCAGCGCGTCCGTGGCGTGCTCCGGCGCCCACACCACACCCGTCGCGTGCCCGGATGCCTTGCGGGCCGTGCCCGCCCAGTCGAGCGCCGCCAGGATCTCCTCGCGCCGGTAGTGCGCGTGGCTCGCCAGCGGGATGTGCGTGAGG
>Ga0182736_1002546_pt1 | contig 13703 bp, 12 predicted proteins | sample eDN5th30CKraftBY_FD_128882 | JGI IMG/M metagenome (GOLD analysis project Ga0182736, IMG submission 128882) | Enriched backyard soil microbial communities from Emeryville, California, USA - eDNA 5th pass 30_C Kraft BY (version 2) (version 2) | ecosystem: Environmental > Terrestrial > Soil >...
CTCGACCAATCCGGGCTCCACACCCTCTACACCGGGCCGCTGCGCCACGCCGTCAAGCTCACCGCCACCACCTGCCCCTGGCCCGGCTGCCACACCACCGTCAGCCACTGCCAGATCGACCACATGGTCCCCCGGAGAACCGGCGGCAGAACCAACCCCGGCAACGGGGCACCCCTCTGCGGACGACACAACCGACTCAAAGAACACGGCTTCCACGTCCACCGCGACCAACGAGGAAACCTCCACATCCTCCGCCCCGACGGCACCGAGATCGAATGACCCGCCACCCCAGCCACCGGCTGGGGTAGCGGCGCGTGCGGTGGTCAGACCGAGGAGGGCGTCGCCTCGATGCGGGCGGTCAGGAGTCGGAAGCGCGATCCGAGGGTGGGCCCGCTCGACACGAGCTCGGCGGCGCCGACGGTGGTGGTCTCCACCTCGGGGGCCCAGACCTCGAACTGGTCTCGCGTCAGGTCGACCGGTCGGCCGTCGACGAGGTTCCAGTAGTGCACGACCCCCGCGTTGATCGTCCGGCAGATCTCGCCGCCGAAGCGCTCCTCCACGACCAGCGCGGTCACGGCGCACTGACCGAAGCTGGGCCGGACGGCCGTCCACTCGTCGGGCCAGAACGAGGTGTCGGCGCGCCAGGCTGCCTCGAGCTGGTGCCGGAGGGCGCGCAGCTCGTCGTGCATCGGATGATCGATAGGCACGATGGGTTCGAGCACCAGCGCGCCTAGGGGCCTGCTGGGTCGGTGGCGGTGACGCCGGCGGTGCTGACGGCGTCGGTCCAGCGGTGGCCGTCCCACCAGCGGTGCTCGTGGCGGCCGGCGGGATCGGTGTACCAGCCGGCGGGCTGGCCCGGCTTCGGCGCGGCGGGCGGGGGCGGGAGCGCCTCCACCGGGATGGCGGCCTGCTGGCGGACTGCAACCTCGATCTGGTCGAGATGGCGGGTCGCGGCCCGGGTGGCTTCCGCGCGGACGACGACGGTGCTGGAGGTGGCGGTCACCGGTTGGACGTACAGCGCCACCTCGTCCTCGGCCGCCGCCGGGTTGCGGGCGGCGACGATCCCGGCGAAGCGATCGGGGTCGACGAGCGCCCAACCGAGCGACGCGAGGGCGCGGCAGGTGGCATCGAACGCCGCGTCGGCGGGGACGTCGAGGTCAAGGGTGCGCTCGGTGGTGCTCGCCATCGGTCAGGGCTCCGGTCGGGCGAGGGTCAGCGGGTGGTGGCGAGGGCTTCGGCGACGACGTCGAGGCCCTCGTGGAGCAGCTTCTCGCTGATCACGAGCGGGGGCAGGAAGCGGATCACGTTGCCGTAGGTGCCGGCGGAGAGGGTGACGACGCCCTGGGCGTGGCAGGCGGCGAGGACGGCCTTCACCCGGTCGGGGTCCGGGCGGGACGTTCCGGGCTCGACCAGCTCGATGGCCTGCATGAGGCCGCGGCCGCGGACGTCGCCGATGCCGCGGTCGCGGGACTTCATGGCGTCGAGGCGGGTGCGGAGGGCGGCGCCGAGGCGCTGGGCGTCGGCGATGAGCCCGCCGTGCTCGAGCATGTCGATGGTGGCGAGGGCGGCGGCGCAGGCGACCGGGTTGCCGCCGTAGGTGCCGCCGAGCCCGCCGACGTGCACGGAGTCCATGACGTCGGCCCGGCCGGTGACGGCGGCGAGCGGGAGGCCGCCGGCGATGCCCTTGGCGGTGGTGATGAGGTCCGGGACGACGTGCTCGTCCTCGCAGGCGAACCACTGGCCGGTGCGCCCGAAGCCGGTCTGGATCTCGTCGGCGATGAAGAGGATCCCGTTCTTGGTGCAGAACTCGGACAGGGCCGGCAGGTAGCCCTTGCCGGGGACGATGAACCCGCCCTCGCCCTGGATCGGCTCGATGAGGATGGCGGCGACCTTGTCCGCACCGATGGTGGTGTGGATGTCGGAGATGACCTCGGCCGCGGCCTCGGGACCCGACTCGGCGGCGCCGCCGGGCCAGCGGTACGGGTACGCCATCGGGACCCGGTAGATGTCGCCGGCGAACGGGCCGAAGCCCGCCTTGTACGGCATCGACTTGGCGGTGAGGGCCATCGTGAGGTTGGTGCGCCCGTGGTAGGCGTGCTCCATCACGACGATGGCGGTGCGGCCGGTGGCGTGGCGGGCGATCTTCACGGCGTTCTCGACCGCCTCGGCACCCGAGTTGAACAGCGCCGACTTCTTGGCGTGGGCGCCGGGGGTGAGCCGGTTGAGCTGCTCGCACACCTGCACGTAGCCGGCGTAGGGCGTGATCATGAAGCAGGTGTGGGTGAACGACGCCGCCTGGGCCGCCACCGCCTGCGCGACGGCGGGGGCGGCGTTGCCGACGTTGACGACGGCGATGCCCGACCCGAGGTCGATCAGGGAGTTGCCATCGGAGTCGACGATGACGCCGCCGCCCGCTGCCACCACCTCGATCGGCAGGGTGCTCCCGATGCCCGAGGCGACCGCAGCGGTGCGGCGCTCGTGGAGGGCACGGGCCTTCGGGCCCGGGATGGCGGTGACGAGGCGACGCTCCTGCGGGAGCGTGGGACCGCCGACGAGGGGGACGACAGCATCAGCGACATCGGTCATGCGGTGATTCTGCCGGAATCGCTCCGGAGGCGCGCTGCGAGATGTCAGCGCTGGGCGGCGAGCTTCCGCCACACCGGGCGGGGCAGCACCTTGAGCACGGCGAACACGAAGCGCAGCTTCGCCGGCGACCAGACGGTGTGCGCGCCGTGGCGCAGGCCGGTGACGATGTCCTTCGCCACCGCGTCGGCGGTGGTGGCCATCGGGCCGTCCTCCATGCCCTCGGTCATCGAGGTGCGCACGAAGCCGGGCCGGACCGCCATGACCGACGCCCCCGAACCGGCGAGGCGGTCGCCGAGGCCCTGCGTGAAGGCGTCGAGCCCGGCCTTGGTGGAGCCGTAGACGAAGTTGTCGGCCCGGGCCCGCTCGCCGGCCACCGAGGTGATGACCGCCAGGGTGCCGTGGCCCTGCTCCCTGAGGTGCTGGGCGACGGCGAGGCCCGACGAGACGGCGCCGGCGTAGTTGACGATGGCGGCCTCGGCGGCAGCCTGGGGGTCGGCGTCGAACGCGTCCTGGTTGCCGAGCACGCCGAACGCGAGCAGGACCAGGTCGAGGTCGGGGTGGTCGGCCCACACCTGGTCGATGACGGCCTGGTGGGTGTCGGGCTGGGAGGCGTCGAACGCGACGAGGTCGACGGTGGTGACGCCGGCGGCGCGCAGTTCGGCGGCCACGGGCTCGAGCTTGGCGGTGTCGCGGCCAGCGAGGACGACCGTGCGGGTCCGCTCCTTGGCCAGCTCCTTGACGGTGGCCACCGCGATGTCGGATCCGCCGCCGAGCACCAGCACGGACTCCAGGGCGCCGAGGGCGTCTCGCATCGGGTGGGCTCCTTCGCCTGCATCGTCGGGGCTCGGGGTCGAGCCGGGGCGGTCCAGTGTCGCACGGGGCCGGGGGCCGTCCGGGATCTGCGGGCTGGGGTCGCTCGGAAGGCGGCCGGTACGCTGGACGGGCCATGAGCACCCGGAAGCTGATCCTCGCCGCCCTCCTCTGCGGCATCGCCATCCTGTTGGCGTTCACCGTCCAGGTCGTCATGCTCCCCAACTCCTGACCAATCCATCAGGGGAGCGGCTCCGTACCGTAGGGGCGTGGATGCGGACCTCATCGCCCTCGAGGCGCGACCGGAACCACCGGTCTCGCGGATCGGCTGGCTCGGCGCGCTCGCCGGGGCCCTGGGCGCGGCGGCGGCGCTGGCGGTCATCGAGCTGGTCACGTTGCTCGACAGCACCGGCGACTCGGTCACCGAGGCCACGGGCAACGCGTTCATCGATGCGTTCGCGGCGTCGCTGAAGGACATCGCCATCGAGCTGTTCGGCACGAACGACAAGGCGGCCCTGCTCATCGGCACGGCGGTCGTCGCCATGCTCATCGGTGCCGCGCTGGGGATGCGGGCGATCGAGAAGCCGCTCACCGTGGTCATCGGCTTCGCGGCGTTCGCCGTGCTCGGCATCGTGCTGGCGTGGCGGGACGCACTGGCGTCGAAGCCGGTGGCGGTCCTCGCCGCCGTGGCCGGTGCCGCAGTCGGGGCCGGCCTGACCCTGTGGCTGGCGCGGACCTGGCAGCGGGCCCGCACGATCGAGCAGGCCCACCCCGAGCGCGACGGCCTGCTGCGGCGGACCGTGCTCGTCGACGGCGGGATCGCGGCCGCGGCGCTGGTCATCGGGGTCGGCCTCGCCCGCTCCGCCCGGGAGACGGCCCGCACCACGGCGTCGCGGGTCGCCCGGAAGCTGCCGCGTGCGACGCCCACCGTCACCGTCCCCGCCGGAACGCTCGACCGCGGCGCCGACGCAGTGGCGGGCATCAGCCCCTTCGTCACGCCGACCGCCGACTTCTACCGGATCGACACCCTGTTCCGGGCGCCCGTCGTCGACGAGGCGACGTGGACGCTCACGGTCAAGGGCATGGTGGACCGCGAGATCACCCTGACCTACGACGACCTGCTCGCCCGGGACCTGATCGAGGTGCCGATCACGATGCTGTGCGTGTCGAACGAGGTCGGCGGCGACCTGATCGGCACGGCCCGCTGGACCGGCATCCGGCTCGCCGACCTGCTGCAGGAGGCGGGGGTGCAGGACGGGGCCGAGCAGGTGATGGGGGAGTCGGTCGACGGGTTCACCGCCGGGTTCCCGGTCGAGGTCGCGCTCGACGGGCGCGACGCGATGCTCGTGGTCGGCATGAACGGCCACCCGCTCCCGGCTGAGCACGGCTTCCCGGCCCGGCTCGTGGTGCCCGGCGTCTACGGGTACGTGTCGGCCACCAAGTGGATCAAGGAGATCCGGCTGACGACCTGGGACGAGGAGGGCTACTGGATCCCCCGGGGCTGGTCGCGGCTCGGGCCGATCAAGACCAGTTCGCGGATCGACGTGCCGGAGGACGGCGCCGGGATCGACGCGGGGACGCAGGCGGTGGCCGGCGTGGCGTGGGCGCAGACCCGCGGCATCGAACGGGTCGAGGTCCAGGTGGACGACGGGCCGTGGGAGCGGGCCACGCTCGGCCCCACGGCGTCCAAGGACACGTGGGTCCAGTGGTGGTGGCGGTGGGATGCCCAGCCCGGCGATCACCGCATCCGGGTGCGGGCGATCGACGGCGACGGGAAGACGCAGACCGCCGAGATCGCCGCCCCCGCCCCCGACGGGGCGACGGGCCTCCACACGATCCAGGTGTCCGTCGGGTAGCGATGGCCTGAACCGCGGGTGACGGGCCATGCTGGAGGCCCGCACGGTCAGGGGGCTGCTGCGGGGAAGGTGGTCCAGGGGATGGGTGGTCGACTCTCGCGCCGGCGGTTCCTGACCGGTTCGGCGAGCGCTGCCACCGCGGCCACGGCGGCTTCGGTCCTGGGGTGGAGCCCGCGGATGTGGGCGCGGGCCACCGAGCGCACGGCTCGCACCATCGTCGCCCCCGACGGCACGACCCTCGCAGCCACGATCGTGCCGGTCGGCGCCGGCGGCTACCGCACGACGGGGGAGGGCCCGGGCGAGCCGTTCGTCGTGCGCACCGAGCTGGCCCGGCCGATCGACGGCCGCGAGGACCGGCGCGTGGTCCGTGCCGCGTTCGTGCACCTCACCGACCAGCACCTCATCGATGCCCAGGGGCCGGGCCGGGTGGAGTTCCTGGACCCGATCGACCCCCTGTTCCAGGGCGGGTACCGGCCCCAGGAGCTCCTCACCACGCACGTGGCGACGTCGATGGTCGAGCGGGTCAACCAGCTCGGCGCCGGGCCGGTCTCGGGCCGGGCGCTCGACTGCGTGGTGTGCACCGGCGACAACATCGACAACCAGCAGCTCAACGAGATGCGCTGGCTCATCGACATCCTCGACGGCGGCACCATCACGCCCGACAGCGGGCAGCTCGGCACCTACGAGGGCGTGCAGGACGGGGTCGACCCCAAGGCGATCTGGTGGCACCCCGAGCCCGGCCTCGACGACCGGTACAAGGCCGACCTCGGCTTCCCCGACGTCCCCGGACTGCTGACCCGGGCCCTGGCGCCGTTCTCCTCACCGGGCCTCGACGTGCCCTGGTTCTCGGTGTACGGGAACCACGACTGCAACATCCAGGGCAACGCCGCCCGGACCGATGCCATCGACCGAATCTTCACCGGCGACCGCAAGATGATCGGCCTGAAGGCAGGGGAGGACGCCATCCCGTTCATCCTCCGGGTCATGGGCGACAGCGAGTCCGTCGCCCGCGACCTCGCGACCGGCGTGCTCCCGTCCCGGGCGGTGGCGCCCGACCCGGATCGGCGCACGGCCACCGTCGACGACTGGATCGGCGCCCACCTGGCGTCGCCCACCGGGCAGCACGGCTACGCCGCCGCCGACCTGGCGGCGGGCCGCCTCCACTACGAGTTCGCGATCGCCCCGGGCGTCGTCGGACTCGCGCTCGACACGACCAACCACGCGGGCGGGCCCAACGGATCGGGCGGCTCGATCGGCGAAGGGCAGGCCCGGTGGCTGGAGCAGCGGCTGGCCGCCCACCACGTCCGCCACCTCGCACCCGACGGGACCGAGGTCCGCAGCGGCGGCGACGACCAGCTCGTCCTGGTGTTCAGCCACCACACCCCGTCGACCATGGACGCCACCGACCCGGACCCCGCCCGCCCGGCCGAGCGCCGGCTCCTCGGGCCCGAGGTGGTGTCGATCCTGGTGCGCTACCCGAACGTGGTCGCGTGGGTCGACGGCCACACCCACACCAACGGGATCACGCCGCACCCGCACCCGCAGGGGCTGGCCAGCGGCTTCTGGGAGATCACGACGGCCAGCCACGTCGACTGGCCCCAGCAGGCACGGGTCATCGAGCTGGTCGACAACCAGGACGGGACCCTCTCGCTGTTCGGCACGATGATCGAGCACGCGGCGTCGGCGCAGGTGGACCGAGCTGCCGCGGATGCCGTCGGCCTGGCCGGCCTGGCCCGCGAGCTCGGCCTGAACGACGCCGGCGCCGGCCCCCAGCACAAGCCCGGGACCGCTTCGGACCGCAACGTGGAGCTGGTGCTGACGGCGCCGTTCGTCGACCCGCTCGCCCCGTCCACGACGACGACGGCGGCCAGCACCACCACCACGACGGCGGCCGGGACGGGCGGGATCGGCACGCCCGCGGTGCCGGTGCCGGGATCGCCCTCCTACACGGGGTGACGCAGGACGATCGTCCGGTTCTGACCTGGGGTCCTGGTCGGTAGGCTGCCAGCCGAACAGATCTCCCCCTTGCGCCAGAGGATCCCCGTGAGCGACGCCCCGCCCGACAGCCACTTCGATGTGATCGTGATCGGAGGTGGACCCGCCGGATACGGCGCAGCGCTCTACGGATCGGCCGCCGGGCTGAATGTCGCCGTGATCGAGAAGGACAAGGTCGGCGGCACCTGCCTCCACCGGGGCTGCATCCCGGCGAAGGAGCTGCTGGAGACGGCCCACGTGTTCCGCACGGTGTCCGAGGCGGCCAAGTTCGGCGTCGAGTCGTCGGCGCCCACCCTGGCGTTCGCCACCACGATGGCCCGCAAGACCGAGGTCGTCACCGGGCTGTTCAACGGCCTCTCCGGGCTGCTCAAGAGCCGGAAGGTCACCGTGTTCGCCGGCACCGGCACCCTCCAGGCCGATCGCAGCGTCATGGTCCGCTCGGACGACGGCTCGTCGTCCCACATCACCGGCGACGCCGTGATCCTGGCGTCGGGCTCGGTGCCCCGCACCATCCCGGGCTTCGAGGTCGACGGCCGCACCGTCCTCACCTCCGACGAGGTGTTCGAGCTCGACGATCTTCCCGCCAAGGTCGCCGTCATCGGCGGCGGCGCCATCGGCTGCGAGTTCGCCTCGATGCTGAGCGACCTGGGCAGCGAGGTCACGATCCTCGAGGCCCTGCCCCAGATCCTCCCCGGTGTCGACAAGGACGTCGTGAACATGGTCCGCCGGTCGTTCAAGGGCCGCGGCATCGACGTGCGCACCGGCGCCAAGGTGCAGGGCCACACCGCCGGCTCCACCGGCACCTCCATCCAGATCGAGGGCTCCGATCCGCTCAACGTCGACGCCATCGTCGTGTCGATCGGCCGCCGCCCGCTGTCCGACAGCCTCGGCCTGCTCGGCACCGGTGTCGTCGTCGACGACCGGGGCTTCGTCCAGGTCGACGAGTACTGCCGCACCGCGGTCGACGGCGTCTGGGCCGTCGGCGACCTCATCGCCACGCCGGGCCTGGCCCACGTCGGCTACGCCGAGGCCATCCTCGTCATCAAGCAGCTCCTCGGCGAGGAGGCCATCCCGGTCGACTACGCCAACGTCGCCTGGTGCATCTACTGCCAGCCCGAGGTCGCCTTCGCCGGCATGTCCGAGCAGGCCGCCATCGACGCCGGCTACGAGGTCGTCACCAAGAAGCACCGCTGGGGCGGCAACAGCCGGGCCCAGATCATCGGTGAGCTGGACGGCGTCGTGAAGGTCATCGCCGAGAAGCAGGCCGACGGCACCGCCGGGCGGGTGCTCGGCGTGCACATGGCCGGCCCGTGGGTCACCGAGCAGCTCGGCCAGGCGTACCTGGCCGTGAACTGGGAGGCCACGGTCGACGAGATCGCCCACTTCATCCAGCCCCACCCCTCGCTCTCGGAGAACTTCGGCGAGGCCGTGCTGGCGCTCACCGGCCGCAGCCTCAACGGCTAGCGCCACCCCGCTACGGTCCCTCCCGGACACCCGGCGGGCCACCAAGATCACCCCTAGGAACCACCACACAAGGAGATCGGCGCCATGGCCGACATCGAGCTTCCCGCCCTGGGCGAGAGCGTCACCGAAGGCACCATCACGCGCTGGTTCAAGGCCATCGGCGACGAGGTCGCCGAAGACGAGCCGCTGTTCGAGGTGTCCACCGACAAGGTGGACTCCGAGGTGCCGTCGCCGGTCGCCGGCTACCTGACCGAGATCCTGGTCGAGGAGGGCGACACCGTCGACGTGGGCACCCGCGTCGCCGTCGTGTCCGACTCCGCCGACGGTGGTGGCGGTGGCGCCGCCCCCGAGGCCGCCCCGGAGCACGAGCCCCTGCCCGAGCCGCTGCCCGGGTCCGCCGAGGCGCCCCGCCCCGAGGTGCTGGCCGGCGACCAGGCCGCATCCGACCAGCCGCCGCTGCCCGAGCCGCTCCCCGTCGCCGATGAGCCTGAGCCCGAGCCGGCTCCCGCCGCTCCCGCCGCGCCGGCTGCGCCTGCTGCGCCTGCAGCCCCCGCTCCGAGCGGTGCCCCGGCGCTGCTGTCGCCGGTCGTCCGCCGCCTCCTCGACGAGGCGGGCGTCGACCCGTCGACGGTGACCGGCACCGGCATCGGCGGGCGCATCACCCGCGCCGACGCCGAGGCGCACATCCGCACCAGTGGGGGCACCCCGGCGGCGGCCCCGGCCGCCCCGCCGGCTCCCGCCGCTCCCGCTCCCGCGGCGCCGTCTGCGGCCCCGGCTGCCCCGGCGCCCGTGGTCCCGGCCCCGCTGCCGAGCCGGGCCCCGACGCCCACCGGCGTCGACACCACGGTCCCGCTGAACAAGATCCGCAAGATCACCGCCGAGCACATGGTCCGGTCGCTCGGCGTCTCGGCGCACGTCTACGTGAGCACCGAGGTCGACTACGAGTCGATCGACCGGGTGCGCACCGCGCACAAGGCGGCGTTCAAGGCGGAGGAGGGCGTCTCGCTCACCTACCTCCCGTTCGTCGCCCGGGCGCTCGTCGATGCGCTGGCCGACTTCCCGCACGTCAACGCCTCGATGGGCGAGGAGGCCGAGCTGGTCGTCCACGGCAGCGTGAACCTCGGCATCGCGGTCGACCTCGACCACGAGGGCCTCATCGTGCCGGTCGTGCACGAGGCCCAGGACCGGCGCCTGCGGGCCCTCGCCCGTGACGTCGCCGACCTGGCCTCCCGGGCCAAGAGCCGCAAGCTCGCCGCCGACGACATCACCGGCGGCACCGTCACCATCACCAACGTGGGCAGCACCGGCAGCGCCTTCCTGCTGCCCATCATCAACCAGCCCCAGGTGATGATCCTCTCCACCGACGGCGTCGCCCGCCGGCCGGTCGTGGTCACCGACAGCAGCGGCGCCGAGAGCATCGCGATCCACTCCGTCGGCAACCTCACCCTCGGCTGGGACCACCGTGCGTTCGACGGCGCCTACGCCGCCCAGTTCCTGGCCAAGATCAAGGAGATCCTGGAGACCCGGGACTGGGAGACCGAGCTCTAGGACGATGGCAGCCACCGGCGTGCCGGGCCCGCGCCCGCTCCACGTCCGGTGGCTCGGCCGCGTCCGCTACCAGGACGCCCTGGCGCTCCAGCACGGGCTGCACCGTTCGTCGCCCGACGACCACCTGCTCCTGCTCGAGCACCCCCACACCTACACGCTCGGCGTCAACGCCGACCGCACGCACGTGCTGGACGACCCGGCATCGGTCGGTGCCGAGCTCGTGCAGAGCGACCGCGGCGGCGACGTCACCTACCACGGGCCCGGCCACCTCGTCGGGTACCCGATCCTGCACCTGCCCGGGAAGAACGGCGGCACCAAGCCCGACACCAAGGCCTACGTGCACGCCGTCGAGCAGCTGATCATCGACTCGCTCGGCGACCTCGGCCTCCCCGCGGACCGGCTGCCCGGCTACCCCGGCGTGTGGGTGGGTGTCGGGACCGATGACCCCCGGAAGATCTGCGCCATCGGGATCCGGGTCGACAAGGGCAAGAGCCTCCACGGGTTCGGGCTCAACGTGGACCCGGACATGGGCATGTTCACCCACATCGTCCCGTGCGGCATCCCCGACAAGGCGGTGACGTCGCTGCGGGCCGAGGGCATCGACGCCTCGATGGCCGAGGTCGTCGACGCCGTCGTCGCCCGTGCTGTGGCTCGGTGGGGGAGCGGCGGCCACGACCGGCACGACGTCGTCTGGCGCCACCGCGACAGCGACCTCGCCCCGTTCTCCCTCGGCGCCGGACCGGGTGAGCTCGCCGGCAAGGTGACGGGACCGTCCCGAGGGCGCGAACCCGTCGGCGTCGACCAGCAGGCTGCGAGCGAGGGCACGTCCGTGCGCCTGCTCGGCCGCCTCGCCGAGGCCGGCGTGCCCCAGGGCCTCGCCATCGGCGAGCGGAAGCCGGAGTGGATGCGGGCCAAGGCCAGGTTCGGGCCCGAGTACCTCGAGATCAAGCGGACCATGCGCGAGCTCGACCTCGTCACCGTCTGCGAGGAGGCCGGCTGCCCGAACATCTCGGAGTGCTGGAGCGACGGCACCGCCACCTTCATGATCAACGGCGAGCGCTGCACCCGGGCCTGCGGCTTCTGCCTCGTCGACACCCGCAAGCCCGAGGCACCCGATCCCGGCGAACCCGAGCGGGTGGCCGAGGCCGTCGAGCGGATGGGCCTGCGCTACGCGGTGCTCACCACCGTCGCCCGCGACGACCTCGCCGACGGCGGCGCATCCCAGTTCGCCGAGACCATCGCCGCCATCCGGCGCCGCACGCCGGGCGTGCAGGTCGAGTGCCTCATCTCCGACTGCAAGGGCGACCCGGCCAGCCTCGACGTGATCTTCGATGCCCGGCCCGAGGTGCTGAACCACAACATCGAGTCCGTCGCCCGGCTGCAGCGGGCCGTCCGCCCGTCGGCCGGGTACGCCCGGAGCCTGTCGGTGCTGGCCCGGGCCAAGGCCGCCGGGCTCACCACCAAGAGCAGCATCATCGTGGGCATGGGCGAGACGTTCGACGAGCTCGTCGGCGTGCTCGCCGACCTGCGGGGCGTCGGCGTCGACATCGTCACGATCGGCCAGTACCTGCGGCCCACCACCAACCACCTCCCGGTGGCCCGCTGGGTGACGCCGGAGGAGTTCGCCGAGCTCAAGCGCATCGGCGAGGCCATGGGCATCGACCACGTCGAGTCCGGTCCGCTCACCCGCAGCAGCTACCACGCCCGCCAGGCGGCGGATGCGGCCGACGTCGAAACCGTGGTGCCCGTCTCCCTCGGCTGACGGCAGACTTGGCCGATGGGCCGCAGCTTCGATGCCATCGCCGATCACCTCGTCGCCTGGATGGAGGAGCAGCCCATCTACTTCGTGGCGTCGGCTCCGCTCCGCGCCGACGGGCACGTGAACGTGTCGCCCAAGGGCGGGGACTCGTTCCGGGTGCTCGGGCCGAACGCCGTCGCCTACCTCGACTTCACCGGGAGCGGCGCCGAGACCATCGCCCACACCCGGGAGAACGGCCGGCTCACGATCATGTTCGCCTCGTTCGGCCCGAAGCCGAACATCGTGCGGCTGTTCGGCACCGGCCGTGCGGTCCTCCCCGGTGACGACGGGTTCGACGAGCTGGCCGGGCGGCTCCCGCCGAACCCGGGCACCCGCTCGGTGGTGACGCTCGACGTCGTCAAGGTCACCACCTCCTGCGGCTACTCCGTCCCGATGATGGAGCTGGTGGGACCCCGCTCGACGCTCGACGACTGGGCCGAGCGCAAGGGCCCCGACGGCCTCGCCGACTACTGGCTCGAGAAGAACCAGACCTCGATCGACGGTCTCCCAGCGCTCGCCGACTGAGCGGCGTACGGTCAGCCGCATGGCTGAACGGGATGTGACCGCACTGTTCGAGGGTGGGAGGTTCTTCGAGGGGCCGCGCTGGCGCGACGGCACCTGGTGGGTGTCGGACTTCTACCGCCGCACGGTGTCCCGCATCGGGACCGATGGCAGCGAGACGGTGGTCGTCGAGGTCGAGGCCCAGCCGTCCGGGCTCGGTTGGCTGCCCGACGGCTCGCTGGTCATCAGCTCGATGAAGGACCACAAGGTGCTGCGCTTCGTCGACGGCGAGCTCTCGGTGCTGGCCGACCTCGACGGGATGGTCGGCGGCCACCTCAACGACCTCGTCACCGACGCCAACGGGCACACCTTCGTCGGCAACTTCGGGTTCGACCTCATGGGTGGCGGCCAGCCGGCGACGGCGCCGCTGATCCGGGTCGATCCCGACGGCACCACCGCCGTCGCGGCGGAGGACCTGTACTTCCCGAACGGGACGGTCATCACGCCCGACGGGTCCACGCTGATCGTCGGCGAGACGATGGGGAACCGCTACACCGCGTTCGACCTCGGCGCCGACGGCAGCCTGACGAACCGGCGGGCGTGGGCCGAGTTCGGTGCCCTGCCCGACGCCACCGACTTCGGGGAGACGCTCGGCCAGCTCAAGGTGTCGCCCGACGGGTGCACGCTCGACGCCGAGGGCCACATCTGGTCCGCCGACGCCCTGGGGAACCGCTGCGTGCGGGTCGCGCCGGGCGGCGAGATCGTCGACGAGATCACCGTCCCCGGGGGCTTGGGCGTGTACGCCTGCCAGCTCGGCGGCGACGACGGCCGGACCCTGCTGCTCTGCTCGGCCCCGGACTTCTTCGAGCACAACCGGGTGGCGGCGAACGAGGCGGTCCTGTTCACCACCACGGTCGACGTGCCCCACGCCGGTCTGCCCTAGGCCGCTGCGGCCGTAGCCTGACCGCCATGTCTGCCGAGCGCTTCTCCCGGGTCCGTGCCGCCATGGCGGAGCAGGGGACCGACGTCCTGCTCCTCTCCGTCGGGCCGGACCTGCCGTGGCTCACCGGCTACGAGGCCATGCCGCTGGAGCGGCTCACGATGCTCGTCCTCCCCGCCGAGGGCGACGCCACGCTCGTGGTCCC
>Ga0182736_1002549_pt1 | contig 13695 bp, 15 predicted proteins | sample eDN5th30CKraftBY_FD_128882 | JGI IMG/M metagenome (GOLD analysis project Ga0182736, IMG submission 128882) | Enriched backyard soil microbial communities from Emeryville, California, USA - eDNA 5th pass 30_C Kraft BY (version 2) (version 2) | ecosystem: Environmental > Terrestrial > Soil >...
CCAAGGGCTCGCCCGGCGACACGTACCTGAAGATGGAGGCGGCGAACGCCGACGCGATGATCACCGGCTTCACCGGAGGCAAGCAGGGGTGCTCGATCAGCGGCAGCTGATCGTCGCGCGCGACGTCGCCGTCGGCTACCGCGGCGGCCCGACCGTGCTCGACGGCGTCACGTTCACCGTCCGCGGGGGCGAGCGCGTCGGCGTCCTCGGCCCCAACGGGGGCGGGAAGACGACGCTGCTGCGCGCCCTGCTCGGCGAGCTGGCGCCGCGCGCCGGGACCCTCGCGGTCCACGGCCGCTGCGGAACGGTCCCGCAGACCGAGCGCTCGCGGCTGGACTTCCCGGTCTCCGCGCTCGACGTCGTGCTGCTCGGGGCGCTGGCGAACCGCCCGTGGTGGCGCCGTCCCGGCCAGGCGGACCGGGCGCGCGCGCTGGCGGCGCTCGAGCGCGTCGAGCTCGGCGACCGCGCGCACGACACGTTCGGCGAGCTCTCCGGCGGCCAGCGCCAGCGCGTCCTGGTCGCCCGCGCCCTGCTGCAGGACGCCGACGTGGTGCTGTTCGACGAGCCGTTCACCGGCCTCGACGCCCCGAGCGCCGCGCGGCTGACCGAGCTGATCGACGCGCTCGCCGCGGAGGGCCGCGCGGTGCTGGTCGCCACGCACGACCTCGGGCAGGCGCTGCCGTGGGACGCGGTCCTATGCCTGAACGGGCACCAGGTCGCGTACGGCCCGCCGCGGGAGACGCTGACCGAGCCGGTGCTGCGGGAGACCTACGGCCACGCGCTCGTGCGGCTGGGGTCGCTGGCGGTGGTCGGGCACCCGCATGGTTGACGTCCTGCTCGAGCCGTGGCGGGAGCCGATCCTGCGCCAGGCGCTGCTCGAGCTGGTGCTGGCGTCGGTGGCCTGCGGCGCGCTTGGCGTCTGGGTCGTCCTGTTCGGCCTCTCCTACGGCGCGGAGTCACTCGCCCACGCGATGTTCCCCGGGCTCGCGCTGGCGGCGGTGATCGGCGCGCCGCTCGTGCTCGGCGGCGCCGCCGGGCTCGCGGTGGCGGGCGTCGCGATCGCGCTGGCCGCGCGCGTGCGCTCGCTCGGAGCCGACAACGCGGTCGCGGTGGTCATCACCAGCCTGTTCGGGGTCGGCGCGCTGATCGCGCTCGCGCCCGCGTCGCCGCCGGGGATCAAGGAGCTGCTGTTCGGCGACGTGCTGGCGTCGAGCACGGGCGGCCTGGTGCTGGCGGCGGCGCTGGCCGCGGTCGTGCTCGCCGGCGTCTGGCTCGGGCACTGGCGGCTGCTGGCCGCGGGGTTCGACCCATCGGCGCGGGCGCTGCGCGTCGACGTCGCGCTGTTCGGGCTGCTGGCCGTGGCCGTGCTGGTGGGCGTGCAGGCGCTCGGCAATCTGCTGGTCGTCGCCGCGCTCGTCGGCCCGGCGGTCACCGCGCGACGCCTGACGCGCCGCGCGGCGCCGATGATCGCCGTCGCGTGCGCGATCGGCGCCGCCGCGGCGGTCGCCGGCCTCTACCTCTCCTACTACGCCTCGATCGCGGCGGGCGCGTCGATCGCCGGCATCCTCGTGCTCACCGCGCTCGCCGCCAGCGTGCGAGATACGCCAGCGTGAACGCCAGCGCGAGCACGCAGACGATGCTCCCGCCGGTCGACGCGTCCAGGTGGTAGCTGACGAACGTGCCCAGCAGCGTTGAGAGCACGCCCACGCCGGCGGCGATCAACAGCATGCGGTCGAAGCGGTCGGTCAGCAGGTAGGCGGTCGCGCCGGGCGTGATCAGCATCGCGACGACGAGCACGATGCCGACCGCCTGCAGCGCCACGATCACGGTCAGCGCCAGCAGCCCGAGCAGCAGCGCCTCGAGCTTGCGCGGCGAGATCGCGATCGCGTGCGCGTGCGTGGGGTCGAACGCGTACAGCACGAGCGTGCGCCACGAGACGGCGATGACCGCCAGCACGAGCGCGCCGAGGATGAGCACCTGGCGGATGTCGGCGTCGGACACGCCGAGCACGTTGCCGAACAGGATGTGGAAGAGGTCGGTCTGCGACGGCACGACACTGACCAGCACGAGCCCGAGCGCGAACAGCGCGGTGAAGACGACGCCGATCGCGGCGTCCTCCTTGATCCGGCTGGTCCGGTTGATCGCACCGATCAGCCCGACCGCGCCGGCGCCGAAGACGAACGCGCCGACCGCGAACGGCAGCCCGATCATGTACGAGAGCGCGACGCCCGGCAGCACGGCGTGCGAGACGGCGTCGCCCATCAGCGACCAGCCCATCAGGGTCAGCCAGCACGACAGCACGGCGCAGACGAGGCCGACCATGAACGCGACCAGCAGCGCGCGCCGCATGAACTCGAACTGCAGCGGGTCGGTGAACCAGTGCAGGATGCCGGTCATGCCGGCACGAACGCTTCGGCGAGCCGGTCGGGGGCGAGCGTCGCGTCCGGCGGACCGTGAGCGACGATGCGGCGGTTGATCAGCGCGACCGTGTCGCACAGCGCGGGCACGGCGGCGAGGTCGTGCGTCGAGACGAGGATCGTGCGGCCCTCGGCGGCGAGCTCGCGCAGCAGCGCGGTGATCGTGGCCTCGCTGCGCTGGTCGACGCCGGCGAACGGCTCGTCCAGGAGCAGCAGGTCGGCGCCCTGCGCCAGGCCCCGGGCGACGAACGCGCGCTTGCGCTGGCCGCCGGAGAGCGCGCCGATCTGGCGGTCCGCCAGCGCGGTCAGCTCGACCCGGTCGAGCGCGGCGGCGACCGCGGCGCGGTCCGCCGCGCTCGCGCGCCGGCGCCAGCCCATGCGGCCGTAGCGCCCCATCGTCACCACGTCGCCGACGGACACCGGGAAAGCCCAGTCGACGGCCTCCGTCTGGGGCGCGTAGGCGAGCCGCTGCGCGGCGCGAGCGGCGTCCGGCGGGCCGCCGAAGAGCTCGATCGTCCCGGCGTCGAGCGTCACCAGCCCCATCAGCGCCTTGAACAGCGTCGACTTGCCCGAGCCGTTCATGCCGATCAGCCCGTGCACGAGGCCCGGCTCGAGGTCGAGGTCGACGCCGGCGAGCGCCGGCGTCTCGCCGTAGCGGACGCGCACGTCCCGGGCGCGCACGACGGTCATCGGGTCAGCCCCGCCACGATCGTCTCCGCGTCCCGGCGCAGCAGCTCCTCGTAGGTCGGAACGGGACCGCTGGGCGTCGAGAGCGAGTCGACGTAGAGCACGCCGCCGAAGCGCGCGCCGGTCTCCGCCGCCACCTGCCGCTGCGCCTTGTCGCTGACCGTCGACTCGCAGAACACCGCGGGGACCTGGCGCTCGCGGACGAACGCGATCGTGGCCGCGATCTGGCGCGGCGTACCTTCCTGCTCGGCGTTGACGGGCCACAGGTAGCCCTCCTCGAGCCCGAAGTCGCGCGCCATGTAGGAGAAGGCGCCCTCGCAGGTGACGAGCGCGCGCCGGCTCGCGGGGACGCCGGCCAGCTCCTGCTTGACGGCGTCGCGGACGGCGCTGAGCCTGGCGGCGTAGCGGTCGGCGTTGCGCGCGAACGTGTCCGCCCCCGCGGGGTCCAGCTTCGTGAGCGCGGCGCGGACGTTCTCCACGTAGGTGAGCGCGGTGCCGACGGACATCCACGCGTGCGGGTTGGGCTTGCCGGCGTACTCGGAGCCGCCGGCGATCGGGATCGGCTCGACGCCGTCGCTGAGCGTCACGCGCTCGGCGGCGGCGCGCTCGACGAACTGCTCGAACCAGCGCTCCAGCCCCAGTCCGTTCTCGAAGATCAGGTCGGCGCCGGCCGCTCGCTTGAGGTCCGACGGCGTCGGCTCGTAGCCGTGGATCTCGGCGCCGGGCTTGGTGATCGACGCCACCTCGACGCGGTCACCGGCGACGTTGCGGACCATGTCCGCCAGCACGGTGAACGTCGTCAGCACCGTCGGCTTGCCGGCGTCGTCGTCCTCGCCGCCGCAGCCCGCGAGCACCAGCGCGGCGACGGTGAGGACCCACAGCGTGCGAGTTCTCATGAGCCGCAGCGTAGCAGTGATTTAGTTATGTCTAAATCAGAAGTTTGTCGCGTATGTGTTGCCCAGCTCCCACGCTGTCCGGGCCATCGCCGCCGACTTGCGCTTCGGCTTGTCGATCGGCGGGTCCTCGACGTCGAGGCCCTCGCCCTCGAGCTTGGCGACCTGCGCGTCGGTCGCCGCGAACTGCACCTCCTGCCTGCCCATTGCGGGATCGAATCCCGTCTCCGCGACATCGAAGTCGCGGGCCATCGGTGTCGCCGCGCCGTCAGCGTCAACGATCGTCGAGCGTGTCGGCGTGAGCGGCGGCGTGGATCGTCCTCAACGCTCGTAAGAACGTATCTCGCTCGCAGCTGCTTGGTGCTGGGCGGGTCGCGCGGGACACTCGGTGGCATGACCGATCACGTCACGCACGAGGACCACGCGCACCAGCACGGCCCCGGGTGCGGGCACACGGCGGTGCGGCACGAGGACCACACCGACTACCTGCACGACGGGCACCTACACCATCCGCACGGCGATCACGTCGACGAGCACGTCGTGGCCGTGGACGCCGCGCATCCCGACCGCTGCACGCCCGCGCACGCGTGCGGGGAGCACGAGGCGGCGCACGAGCACGGGCCGGGCTGCGGCCACGAGGCCATCCCGCACGGCGATCACGTCGACTACCTCGTCGCCGATCACCTGCACCATCCGCACGGGTCGCACTGCGACGACCACGGGTCAGTGGTGGTGGTGGCCGGGTAGCGACTCCGGCGGCATCTGCCGCGTGATCGCGGCGCACAGCGCGGTGGTGAGGGGGACGGAGACGAGCAGCGCGAGCGCGCCGATCAGCGTCGCCACGATCGGCTCGGCGACCTCCTGGGCGTTGAGCACGTCGGTCGTGGCGACGCCGCTGGCGGTCAGGGTGAGCAGGAGCGGCAGTGAGGCGCCCAGGTACGCGAGCACGAGCGTGTGCGTGGCGGCGATCAGGTGGTCGCGGCCGACGCCGAACGCGCCCGTGAAGAGCGCGCTTGCGCTGAGCTCCGGGTTGGCCCGCCGGAGCGCCATCACCGTGGACGCCTGCGTGACGCCCATGTCCGCGAGCACGCCGAGCGCGCCGATCACGAGCCCGGCGAGGACCACCGCGGGCAGCGAGATGCCGCCCTGGGCGGCGAGGTAGAGGCCCAGCTCTCCGGAGCGGCCGTCGAGCTGCGCGGCGTGCACGGCGACCGCGCCGGCGAGCGTGGCGAGGATGAGGCTGGCGGCAATGCCGAGGCACGCGGCGAGGCTCGGCGGCGTGACGCCGTACGTGAGCAGGACGGTGACGAACATCACCGCGAGCGAGCCGGTCAGCGCGACGGGCGCGGCTGGCTTGCCGGCCAGGATCGCGGGGAGGACGAACGTGGTCACGAGCGCGATCGAGAGGCCGAGTCCCGCGAGCGCGAGCAGCCCGCGCGCGCGGGCGAGGAGCACGACCAGGGCGGCGAAGACGAGCGCGATCAGCGCCAGCGGGCGGCGGCGGTCGATGCCGGCGTAGGCGTACGCGTCGACGTGCGGCCGGGCGACGTCGCCGGTCGGCGGCGCGGCGATCGGCTGCAGGCGGACGTGCGCGCCCGGGGCCGGCGCCTTGATCGTACCGACCGGGCCGAGCGTCATCGCCGTCCGGCGCCCGTCCCCGAGCCGCGCCTCGACGCGCACGCAGTCCTGCGGTTGTGGGCCGCCGCAATCGACGGTGAACACGCGCGTGACGGTCGCCGCCACGGTCGGCCCGCCCATCGCCGTGCTCGCCCCGCCACCCGCGGCCATGTCGCCGCCCGCCGCCGCCGCGTCGCCGCCCGCCGCCGCGTCGTCGCTCGCCGCCGCGTCGCCGCTCGCCGCCGCGTCGTCGCCCGCCGCCACGCCGCCACTCGCCGCCGCGCCACTCGCCGCGCTCCCGCGCGCGCCCTCCTCGTGCGGCCACAGCGCGACGAGGCCGACGATCGTCGCCGCCGCCAGCAGCGCGGTCGTCGCCACCAGCAGGCGGCCTGAGGGGGTCGCGTAGGGCGAGCGGGGGCGGCGACGGCGGGGTTGGTCCGACATGGTGTCGGATGTTGGCACCGAGCGCGGCGGACTAGAAACAGGACTAAGTCTCAGTATTGTCTGCGCGCATGTTCAGACCATCCGCACGGGCGCTCGCGGGCGCCGTGATGCTCACGCTCCTGGGCGCGCCGGCCGCGGTCGCCGCCCCGGGCGACCTCTCGACCGTCGCCGGCGGCCCCGGCGCCGGCCCCGCGACCGGGCTCGGCCTCGTGCCCGCGGGTCTGGCGGCGGCCGGCGACCGCCTGCTGGTCAGCGACGCGCAGAACGGCACGCTGCGCGCCGTCTCACTCACCACGGGTGCGGCGACCACCCTCGCCGGAATCGGCGCCGCGGGCCTCGGCGCCGACGGCCGGCTCGCGACGCTGACCGCGCTCCCGGGCGCCGGCAACAGCTTCGTCGGCCCGCAGCAGGTCGCGGTCGCGCCGGACGGCGACGTGCTCGTCGCGGTCGGGGGCGGCAGCACCGTCCGGCGGATCGACGCCGTGACCGGGATCATGTCGATCGTCGCCGGGAACGGGTCCTACTCGGCAGCGGGCGCCGGGGACGGGCAGCCGGCGACGGCGGTGTCGCTCGGCGCACCGTACGGCGTCGCCGTGGCCGCCGACGGCGCGGTCGTGATCTCCGACACCGGGTCGGGCCGCGTCCGCCGCGTCGACCCCGCCACGGGCACGATCAGCACGCTCGCGGCGGGCCTCGCCTCGCCCTATCACCTCGCGTTCGCGCCCGACGGCGGCCTGCTGGTGGCCGAGTACGGCGGCCACCGGCTGCGGCGGATCGCCCCCAACGGCACCGTCACCACCGTCGCCGGCACGGGCGTGGCGGCCTCCACCGGGGACGGCGGACCGGCGACCGCGGCGGCGCTCAACCGCCCCTGGGGCGTCGCGGTCCTGGCCGACGGCTCGATCGCGGTCGCCGAGAACGCCGGCCGCCGGATCCGGCTGATCGCGCCCGGCGGCGAGATCCGCGCCCTCGACGCCGGCCCGCTCGACGCCCCCGCGGGCCTGGCGGCCACGGCGAACCGCCTCTTCGTCGCCGACGGCGGCACCACGCGGCAAGTGCGGTCGGTCGACCTCGGCAACGAAACGCTCGACACCGTCGCCGGCAACGGCACCACGAGCTTCTCCGGCGAGGACGCGCCGGCCGCCACCGCGCAGCTGTCCTCGCCCTGGGGCGTGACGGTCGCGCCGGACGGGCGGATCGCGATCGCGGACACGACGAACTTCCGCGTCCGCGCGATCGACCCGGCCACCGGCCGCATCCGCACGCTGGCCGGCTCCGGCGTGTCCTGCCCGTCCGTCACCGACACGACCTGCGTCGGCGGGGTGCCCGCGCGCGAGGCGAAGCTCGTGCGCCCGTGGGACGTCGCCGTCGCGGGCGACGGGACCGTCTACCTGCTCGAGAGCAACGCGGCGATCTCGCGCCTGAGCCGGGTCGACCCGGCGACCGGCACGATCACCCCCGTGGCCGGCGCCGCGCCGGGCTACGCGGGCGACGGCGGCCCGGCCGCCGCGGCGCGCTTCGGCGAGGCGCAGGGGGTCGCGGTCACGTCCACGGCGGTCTACGTGGCCGACACCGGCAACGCGCGCGTGCGCCGGATCGACCTGGCGAGCGGGACGATCGAGACCGTCGCGGGCACCGGGGTGGCGGGCCTCTCCGGCGACGGCGGCTCCGCGGCCGCCGCGCAGCTCGCCTCGCCGACCGACGTCGCCGTCACCGCCGCGGGCGAGCTCCTGATCGCCGACGCCGGCAACCGCCGCGTCCGGCGGGTGGACGCGGCCGGGCGGATCGAGACCGTGGCCGCGGGCTTCGCGAGCGTGCGCGGCGTCGCCGCCGGGCCGGATGGCGCCATCGCGGTCGCCGACTCCACCGGCCACGCGGTCTACGCGATCGCCGCCGGCGGCGCGCCCGTGCGCGTCGCGGGGACGGGCGCCGGCGGGTACGACGGCGAGACCGGCGGGCGGCTGTCCGGCCCGGCGTCGGTGGCGTTCGAGCGTTCCGGCGACCTGATCGTCGCCGACACCGCGAACAACCGCGTGCGGCGGATCGAGAACCCGCTCGCGGTGTCCGGCGACACGACGGTCGGCGGCAGCGTCCCGGCGACGCTCGCCTTGACGCTCGGCGCGCCCGCCTCCTTCGGCGCCTTCACTCCGGGAGTTGCACGCGAGTACACGGCGGCGACGACCGCGACCGTGCTCTCGACCGCGGGCGACGCGGCCCTGTCGGTGAGCGACCCGGGTCGGCTGGCCAACGGGCGCTTCACGCTGGCGCAGCCGCTGCGGGTCGAGATCGCGCCGGCGGCGTGGGACGGCCCGGTCGCCAACGCCCCCGCGGCGATCACGTTCCACCAGGCGATCGGCGCGGGCGAGGCACTGCGCACCGGGTCCTACGCGCGCACGCTGACGTTCACGCTCGCGACGACGAACCCGTAGCGCGGCCAGGGGTGTGGCACAAAGCTTGCGCTGGGCGAACGATTTGTGCCACACCCCCTACGCGGCGAGGCGGAGCGCCCGCCGCGCCGCGGCCTCGACGCGCGGATCCGCGGGGCGCACGAGCGCGCTCGACACCACCGTCGCGCGCTTCGGATAGGCGCGCAGGTGCTCGGGCGCGATCGCCCCCGCGGGGATGAAGTCGACGTCCGGGAACGCGTCGGCGAGCGCGGCCACGCGCGCGGCGCCGCCCAGCAGCGGCGCGGGGAAGACCAGCACCGCGCGGACGCCCGCGGCGACCGCGCGCTGGACCTCGTTCGGCGTGGCGACGCCGGGCAGGAACGGCAGCCCGAGCGTCCGGCACGCGCGCACGACCTCGAGGTCGAGCGTGGGGGAGGTGGCGAACGCCGCCCCGCCCTCGAGCGCGAGCTCCGCGTCACGCGGCGAGCGGACGTTCCCGGCCGCGACGCTGAGCCCTTCCACGCGCGTCGCGCCCGGCAGCGCGGCGAGCGGGACCTCGACCGTGGTCACCCCGCCGCGCAGCAGCGCGGCGCCAACGGCGGCCGCCCGCTCGGGATCGGTGAGCGTGAGGCTCGCGACGATGCGGCGCGCCGCGGAGTGCGCGACGGCCCGCGCCGTCGTCAGGCGCCGCTCGGTCAGCGTCGTGTACGTCATGCCCGCGGGACATTAATGAGATCGAGTCTGACTTTCAACGCGATAGGGTGCGGGGCCATGTGCCCGACGTGCGCGTTCACCGCCGCCGCCGCCGCGTGGCGGCGCGAGTGGTCGATTTCCGGCGGTGGGCGCCGGAACGTGACCGCTCGCGGCGCGTGGGCGCGCGGTCAGGTGCGGCGGCCGCGCAGGACGACGTCGCGGCTCGAGAGCGCGACGCCGAGCCGCTCGGCGACGCCCGCGATCGCGCGGTCGAGCCCCTCGTCGGTGAACGCCTGGACCTCGCCGCTCGCCTCGTCGACGAAGTGGTGGTGGCGCAGGCCGGGGTCGACGATCTCGTAGCGCGCGCTCCCGTCGCGCCCTTCGAGCCGGTGCACGAGGCCGAGCGCGAGCAGCTCGTCGAGCGTCCGGTAGACCGACGCGGCCGAACCGGCGTGCGACGCCCGCAACCGGTCGATGATCTCCTGCGCGCTGATCAGGCACTGCCCCTCGCGGGCCAGCAGCTCGACGACCGCGGTGCGCGCGGCGCCGGAGCGGCGGCCCGCCCCGGACAGCCTCGAGCCGGCCTGGGAAAGCCAGCGATCCCGTACGTCGGCGTCCACGACAGAGAGTCTAGAAAAGATTGAGTCCTACTACCAGCCCAACCGCGCGGTCGCCGCGAGCGTCTCCTACGCTGGGTAGTAGTGCTTCCTCGTTCGTAGACTCCGGCCGGATGAGCACCGGGGAAGCACCGCGCTGGACCACGTACGCACGCGAGCGGCTGGCCAACACCGGCTACCGCCGCGGCGGCGGGCGCAACGCGGTGATCGACCTGCTGGACGAGCAGGAATGCGCGCTGTCGGCGCAGGAGATCGAGGTCGCGCTGCGCGAGAGCGACCGCAAAGTCGGCCGCGCGACCGTGTATCGCGTGCTCGAGGAGCTGGACGGGCTCGGCCTCGTCTCGCGCGTGGAGATCGGCGACGGCGTCACGCGCTACGAGTCCGTGTTCCCCGATGGGATCGAGCATCACCACCATTTCGTCTGCGACACCTGCGGCCGGTTGATCCCGTTCGTGGATGACGACCTCGAGCGGGCGATCCGCCGGATCGCGCGCCGCGAGGGCTTCGACGTCGCCGACCACGACGTCACGCTGCACGGCTCGTGCGCCGAGTGCGCGTGACCTACGCGGTGTAGGAATCCCGTGGCATACTGGGCCGCATGAGCGAACCTGGCGCGATTCAGGGTGAGACGCAGGCTCAGCTGATGGCCGCGCTGTGGCGGCTCGGCGCCGGGACGGTCGAGCAGGTCCGCGAGGAGCTGCCGTCGCGCTACCAGGGCGCGTACACCACCGTGCAGACGCTGCTCAACCGGCTCACCGAGCGCGGCCTGCTCGAACGCACGCGCGAGGGCCGCGGCTACGTCTACCGCCCGAAGCTGACCGAGGCCGAGTACCTGTCGGGCAGCATCCGGCGCACGCTGGCCGGCGCCTCGAACAGCGCCCGACAAGCGGCGCTGGCCAACATCATCGGCGGCCTGCGCCCCGACGAATTGACCGAGCTCGAGGAGCTGGCGCGCGAGGCGCGCGAGGCGCGCCGGCCGTGATCGCGATCGTCGCCGCGGCGCTCGCCGCGGCCGCCATCGTGACCCCGCACCTGCTCCGGCTCGACCGCGCGCCCGCGGGCATCGCGAGCGCGATCTGGCTGAGCGCCCTGCTGCTGCGCGCGCTCGCCGCGCTGGCGACCGCGGTGGCCGTCGAGGTGTTCGTCCCGACCACCGGGCTGCTGGAGCCGCTCAGCGACTGGTGCCTGCGCGCCGAGGGGACGATCCTCAGCGGGCACGGCGCGATCGACGTCGTGCTGGCGCTGCCCGCGCTCGTCCTCGCCGGGTCGCTGGCGATCGTGATCGCCGGGCTGTACCGCGCGTCGCGCCGCGTCCAGGCACTGCTGCGCGATGCCGTGATCGGGGAGGGCCCGGCGGGCAGCCTGGTCGTCGCCGACGGCGCGCTGCTCGTCGCGGTCGCCGGCCTGCGCCGGCCGCGCGTCGTGGTGTCCGCGGGCGCGCTGCTCGCGCTCGACGACGCCGAGCTGCTCGCGGCCCTGGACCACGAGCGCGGCCACATCGCGCTGCGCCACCGCTACGTGCTGGTGGCCGGCGAGCTGGCGCGCGCTGTCGCGCGCTTCCTCCCGGGCACGGCCGCCGCGGCGCGCGAGCTGCTGTTCTCGCTCGAGCGCGACGCCGACCGCTACGCGCTCGACCGCCGGCACGACCCCGCGGTCCTCGCGAGCGCGATCTGCAAGTCCGCGACGCAGGCCGCGCCGCCGGCGCTGGCGCTCGGCGGCGGCGTCGTCGCGCGCCGCGCGCGGCTGCTGCTCGAGGGCGCCGCCCCCGGCGCGCACCTCGGCCTGATCGCGCTCGCCCCGGTGATGGTCGCGCTGGTGATCGCGAGCGCCATCGCGCTCCCGTTCGCCGCGCACGCGGGCTACCACGAGTCGCATCGCGGCCGCGTGCAGTGCACGCTGTAGCGCTCAGCCGTACGGGTTGCTCGGCTCACTGACCTTGTGCGCCTCGTCGGCCGCGACCGTGAGCGTGTACCCCGGCCGCCCCGCGAGCTTCCCGCGCACCTGGACCCACGTGTCGACCGGGAACGACGGCGCGCCCGTGACGGTCACGCTGTAGGCGGTCGCGTCCGCCGCGCAGCAGGTGACGAAGAACCGCGACAGTACGAGCTTGCCGTCCTTCGGCGCCTCCGACACGAACCCGGCGAAGTCCACCGGCAGGCCCGCCGTGATGTCGTTCGCGGCCGCGAACTTCGAGGACTCCGCCGCCCACGCGATCTCGTAGAGCCGGATCTGCCCCTCGACCGCGGCCTCCAGCGGCGGCGCCGCGTGCTTGCTCTGCTTGTTCTTGACCGCGAGCGCGCCGAGCGACGGCGCCGGCACCATCAGCGCCAGCAGGATGGGGGAGACCAGCAGGACGTTGGTGCCGAGCTCGCGCGGCGTCGTCGTCCGCCGCGCGCCGCGCGCGCCCCACAGATAGGCGAGCGCGACGACCGGCAACGCCACCGCGCCGAGCGTGACCACCCACGTGGTCTTCGGCCCGATGTACGTCGTCGCCCGCCCGCTCACCAGGAGGTACACGAAGAAGCCGCCCCACGTGGCCAGCGCCACGCCGCGCGCGATCCGGGTCCAGTCCACTTACACCACCGCCTGAAAGAGCATCGACCCCGCCACGACCAACGGCACGACCACGACCGCCAGCTTGACCACGAAGGCCCGCCCGAACGTGCCGCCGTAGAGCAGCGCGAGCTTGGTGTCGAGCACCGGGCCGGCGGCCAGGAACGCGAGCTGCGGGCCGAGCGGGAACTGGATGAACGAGACGGCCACGAACGCGTCCGCCTCCGAGCACAGGGACAACAGGAACGCCAGCGCGACCATCAGCAGCGCGCCCACGAACGGCGACGTCAGGACGCCGGTGAACAGGCTCTGGGGCACGATCGTCTGCATCGCCGCCGCGAGCGCCGCGCCGAGCACGATGAACTTGCCCATCAGCAGCAGGTCGGCGCCGAGATGATCGACGAACGCGCGCCCCCGCCGCGAATGGTCGTGCTGGTGATCGTGATCGCGCGCGTGGGCGACGAGCCGGCCGGCGCCGCCGCGCGCGATCAGCGCGCCCGCGGCGATCGCGACCACGAGCCCGAGCGTCGCCCGCCCGAGCACCATCTCGACCGCGCCCCGGCCCCGGTACGCGACCGCGGTCGACAGCAGCACGACCGGGTTGATCACCGGCGCGGAGAGCATGAACGCGATCCCCGCGGCGGGATGCACGCCGCGCACGATCAGCCGCCGCGCGACCGGCACCGAGCCGCATTCGCAGACCGGCATCGCCAGCCCCGCGAGCGCGACGCTCGGGATCTGCAGCGGCAGCGGCAGCCGCGCGATCGCGGCGAACCACCGCTCCGGCACGAAGACCGCGATCGCCGCTGAGACGCCCGCGCCGAGCAGCACGAACGGCAGCGCCTCGACCGCGATCGACGTCCCGATCACCAGGAACGTCTGCACGCGGTCGAGGTCGCCGACGTGGGCGAGGCGCCCGAACGCGATCGTCCCGACCAGCAGCGCGCCCAGCGCCGCGAGCAGCGGCGGCGTGACCACGCCCGGCGTCCGCTGCGTCAGCCCCCACGCCGCGACGGAGCCGAGCGCCAGCAGGCCCGGGAGCGCGATGCCGACCGCCCGCGCCGCCGGGTCGTAGGACTGTGAGAGCAGGATCGCGCCCACCGTGCCGGCGACCAGCACCGCCGAGAGGGCGATCCCGACCCGCCGGCCGAGCGCCGGCGCGACCAGCGCCAGCGCCGCGAACGGCAGCCAGCACCAGAGGTGGAACGGCAGGTAGGCGGTCGAGAACCCGGTCCCGCGCCACGAGGGCAGCCACAGGTACGGCGAGAGCGCGACGAGTGCGCCGACGACGGCGAACCCGACGGCGAGGCGCGGCTGCAGCCGCCGTGGCGCGGAGACCGGGAGCGTCGTCATCAGGGCGCGGTCGTCGAGAGCGTGTACGTCAGCG
>Ga0182736_1002551_pt1 | contig 13679 bp, 8 predicted proteins | sample eDN5th30CKraftBY_FD_128882 | JGI IMG/M metagenome (GOLD analysis project Ga0182736, IMG submission 128882) | Enriched backyard soil microbial communities from Emeryville, California, USA - eDNA 5th pass 30_C Kraft BY (version 2) (version 2) | ecosystem: Environmental > Terrestrial > Soil >...
ATGTCGACGACCGACGAACCCGCGCGGCCCTTGAAGAGCGCGCCTCGTTGGGTGATCTCGGTGTCGAGCGCCTCGAGCAGGCTGATCGCGAACTCGCGGTTGCTCTCGACGGCGATCGCACGTGCGTGGGGCAGCTGGGCGTCGGCGTACTGCTTGAACTCCACACCCTCCTTGAGGTCGCAGAGGTACAGCGTCAGCTCCTGCGGCGAGTAACGCGTGATCGCATCCATGATCAGGGCGTGGATGAGGTACGACTTGCCGCTACCGGTCCTTCCGCCGATCAGCGCACTGCTCTCGAGGGCGGAGTTGAACTCCACCCTCGCGACGTCCGAGGCCCCCATGCGGCCGAACGACAGCTGCAGCCGCTCCGTGCTGACACTCTGCCACCAGCTCGTCGGGTCGTCGACGTCGACGAGGGCCTCGACGGCCAGACCCTTGTGGCGATCCGACTCCTGCCGCGAAGCGGCCAGCCGCGACACCGTCGCCGGTTCGACGCGAGCGGTGGCGCTGCTCTGCAGGTCGCGCAGCAGTCGGGCGAACAGGTCGCGGCGCGCGGCATCGTCGGGTGGGCGATGTGCCGACATTCGCCAGAGAACGTGACGAGCCGGCACCGTCAGCACGCCTGCCGGGTCGTTGCGGTGGTGTGCGCCGATGTCGCCGGAAGGCGGGGCCGTGACGAGCCCGAGGCCTTCGGGCGTCAGGTGCACCAGGCTCGACAGGCGCCCGGCCATGTCGGTCCGGGGTGAGTGGGCGAACACGTAGACGCCGGCTCGACGCCCGACCGTCGCGATCCTCTCGAGACGCGTCAGGTGCTCTTCGTCGAAGTGCTTCCCGTCACGACTGAAGCCCGCCGGGAAGTCGTACAGGAGCAGGAGGCGGTAGGGCTCGGCGATCTCGCCGGCCTCGATGTTGTAGTCCGTGAGCGACCTGCGGCCCTGGAGGTACTTCTGCGTGACGAACGTGATGTGCTCCTCGAGACCGACGAGGAGCCGGGCAACCTGGTCCGTGGTCGTCCAGACCGCGTCGGCCAGGATGCGGTCCCCGGCGTCGTTGAGGTCGAACAGGAATCGCGCGGAGTCGCCGAGCTCGAGGGGGTCGATGACGTCCACCTTCACGCGACCGCCCGGGAGCTGACCGAGCAGGTCGACGGCGCTGGTCTCCAGGGTGGCCTTGTCGGACGAGACGAAGCCGCCGTCATGGTCGAGGTCGATCTCGACCTGGAAGTTTGGAAGCTCGGGGTGCGGGTCGGACTCGGGGTTCCCGAGCGCGGCGGGCGCCGTGAACACGTGGGCGGACGGGCCCGGAGCGGCGAGGCTGACCGCGACATCGATCCGTGCGAGCTGGGCGGACGCCGGCGAGACGCGGGGGCGGAGCGCCCCGTCCTGCACGAGCCCAGGCGGTGCCCATGCGGGCTGCCACCAGTCGTTCGCGGGGTCTCGCGGGCTGTCGTGCAGCGCGTCGGTCCAGGACGTGAGGAGGTGGGTCGTGACGCCGTCGAACGACGGCCCGAGCGCGTCTTCGAGCGCGCGGGCGCACTGCGCCGTGGCGGCGGACCTGACGTCGTTCTCCTGGGCGAGCAACGGCCAGCAGGCGTCCCGGTGCTCGCGAAGACGGATCAGCTTGTTCGACTTCAGCAGGGGAAGCGACCCCTGGACGGCCTGGGTCGTGCGGGCCATCTCGCGGAGCCATTGCTCACGGGTGCTGGGTTCGTCCCCCGTGTGGCCTGGGTACTGCGGGGGAGTGTCGATGCCCTTGGCGTGCAGCGCGCTCTTCATGGCGGTGACGGCTGCCGCGATCTCGTCGAGCTTGGCACCGTACGCCTGCAGGATCGCCTCGACCCGCGCCGTCGGAGGCACCCACGACCTGTCGACGCGCGCGGCGAAGCGACCGCCGAGCTCGCGTGCCCGGGTCAGCTCGGCATTCCGGGCCTCCGTCGGGGTGCGGAGCTGGGGGCGGCTGACGACCGCGGGAGCGGTAGGGCGTGCCCCAGCCGGGGCGTCGGGCCCTGGGACCGTCGGAGCAGTCGCGGTCGGCCGGGGCGCGAACTCGGGCGTGGTCGCCGCGTGCCGGGGCGCGCTGTCCTCGGTGCGCGTCGGGTTGACGGTCGTCCGACCGCCGAGCGCGGCGAGGACGGGCACGACACGTGCTGCCGCCTCTTCGCTCGTGACCTCGAGCGAGGCCGTCCCCCGACAGATCTCGGACACCTGGTGGGCCGTGATCCCGAGGAGCCGGCGCAGCTCGTCGCTGAGGACGGGTGAGGCGAAGACTGCGGGGTCCCGGTCGATGACGGTCACAGTGAACGAACTCGACAAGTTGCTGTCCTCACACTCCTCGGCGTGGTCCGACTGTAATGGTCGGAGAATCGCGGCGGGGAGGTGTCCGAGGCCGGACCGGGTGATTTCGACGTCGTCGTCGGGGCGCACCGACGACGACCCGCGTCAGCCGATGATCTCGTCCTCGTCGACCACGGGGATCTGCGCGGTCTCGCGCAGGTCGGAGGCCTGGACACCGAGGATCGACTGCTCGTCGGGCCGGTTGGGCAGGATGTTCTTCACGTAGCTCTTCGCGGCCTCCTTCATCGGGACGTCGCGGTTCTGCTGCTGCGAGAGGTACCAGCGGTGGTCGAGCAGCTCGTGGAAGATCTGCGCGGGCTCGAGCTTGCCGCGCAGCTCGCGCGGGACGCGGCGGACAGCGGGCTCGAAGATGCCGGTGAGCCAGTCGTGGGCGACGAACGCCTCGTCCTCGGCCTGGCGGTCGGTCGCGGCGCGGTACTCGTCGAGGTCGTTGAGCAGGCGGCGGGCCTGGTTCTCGCCGACGTCGAGGCCGGTCAGGCGCATGAGCCGGCGCGAGTGGTGGCCGGCGTCGACGACCTTGGGCTGGATGCGCACCGTGGTGCCGTCGACGTCGGTGGTGATGTCGAGCTCGCCGACGTCGAACCCGAGGTCGTTGAGGCGGTCGATGCGGGCCTGCACGCGCCAGCGCTCGCCGTAGCCGAACGACTCGACCTCCGTGAGCGCTCGCCACAGGTCCGTGTACCGCTCGGCGAGGGCGTTGCCGATGGCCACGGCGTCGACGTCGGCCTCGAGGAACTCGCCGGCCTGCAGGTCCATGAGCTCGCCGATGATGTTCACGCGCGCGACCTCGAGGTCGTACGCGCGCTGCCCCTCGGACAGCTTGTCGTGCAGGTCGCCCGTCTCGGCGTCGACGAGGTAGGCCTCGAACGTCTCCGCGTCGCGGCGGAACAGGGTGTTCGAGAGGGACACGTCGCCCCAGTAGAAGCCCGCGAGGTGCAGGCGCACGAGCAGCACCGCGAGGGCGTCGATCAGGCGGGTCGCGGTGTCCGGACGCAGCGACTGGGAGAACAGCGCGCGGTACGGCAGCGAGAACTGCAGGTGCTCGGTGACCAGCACGGCCTCGAGGGGTTCGCCCTGCGGGTCGCGGCGCCCGGTGATCACGCCGACCGGCTCGACCGACGGGACGTCGAGCTTGCCGAGCTGCCGCAGCAGCTCGTACTCGCGGTACGCGACGGTCTCGCCGATCTCCTTGATGGCGATGACCCGGCCGGACAGGCGCGCGAACCGCACGATGTGCCGGGAGATGCCGCGGGGGAGCGCGGCGAGCGTCTCGGCCGGCCACTCCTCGAGCGGGATGTGCCAGGGCAGGTCGAGGAGCGCGGGGTCGGGGGAGGCCGCCGTGATCTGCAACCGCTGCGGCGTGGGGCTCATGGGGGTCATCCTCGCAGGCCCGTCCGACGCGGGCACCAGGTGGTGGGGACAGCACGACGGCGGGCCCGGAAACCGGAGCCCGCCGTCGTGCGTGTGGTGCGGTGGATCAGAAGCGCTCGCCCGAGCCGGCGTGGAACAGGTGCTGCTCGCCCTCGCGGATGACGACGCCGATGGTGTCGCCCTTCGCGGGGACCTGGCGGGGGTCGACGCGCACGATGACCTGCGAGTCGCCGGCGCCCGAGTGGACCTGCGACGCGCCACCGAACTCGTTGGTGAGCTGGCCGTAGACGAAGGCGTCCGAGCCGAGCTCCTCGACGATGTTGACGATGACCGGGATCGCGTTCGGCGTGCCGGACGGAACCACGTCGAGCGCCTCGGGACGGAAGCCGATCGTGATGTGGTTCCGGTCCTCCTCGCTGAACGCGGCGATCGTCTCGCGGGCGACGGGCACGCGGGCCCGGCCGAGCGCGGCGTGGCCGTCGAGCACCGGGAACGTGCCGATGTTCATGGCGGGCGAGCCGATGAAGCCGGCGACGAACACGTTCTGCGGGGTGTCGTACATCTCGCGCGGCGTGCCGACCTGCTGCAGGAGGCCGTCCTTGAGGACCGCGATGCGGTCACCCATCGTCAGGGCCTCGGTCTGGTCGTGCGTGACGTAGACCGTGGTGACGCCGAGGCGGCGCTGCAGCGACGCGATCTGCGTACGCGTCTGGACGCGGAGCTTGGCGTCGAGGTTCGACAGCGGCTCGTCCATGAGGAACACCTGGGGCTGACGCACGATGGCGCGGCCCATCGCGACGCGCTGGCGCTGGCCACCCGAGAGGGCCTTCGGCTTGCGGTCGAGGTACTGGGTGAGGTCGAGGATCTTCGCTGCCTCCTCGACGCGCTGGCGGATGTCCGCCTTCGGCGTGCCGGCGATCTTCAGCGCGAAGCCCATGTTGTCGGCGACCGACATGTGCGGGTACAGCGCGTAGTTCTGGAAGACCATCGCGATGTCGCGGTCCTTCGGCTGGACGTCCGTGACGTCGCGGTCGCCGATGAGGATGCGGCCGGCGTTGACGTCCTCGAGGCCCGCGAGCATGCGCAGGGAGGTCGACTTGCCGCAGCCCGAGGGGCCGACGAGGACGAGGAACTCGCCGTCCTCGATGTGGAGGTTGAGCGCGTCCACGGCGGGGCGCTCCGTGCCGGGGTACACCCGGGTGGCGTTGTCGAACGTGACTGTGGCCATGGTGGAACCAGTCCCTTCACCGGCAGGTACGTGCCGGACGATCCGTTGTGAAGAGTGTCGAGTGTCTTCACTGACACAGATCGAGGCGGGCCATGAAGGCCCCCCTCGGTCTGCAGCCATGATGCCACACCCCGGACGTGGTCCAGGTCACGGTGGGGTATCAGCCGACGACGTCGACGGGCGTCGTCTCGTCGTCGTCGGCCGACCGCACCACGAGGATCCCGTCCGACGCGTTGAGCCACCGGCCCTCGCCGAGGCCGCGGAGCTCGCGGTCCGGCAGGACGGCACCGTCGTCGAGCGCGAACGCGTGCACGTCGACGTCGTCCTGGACGTAGAGGGCTCGCCCGTCGGTCATGAGAAAGGTCGCGGTGTGCTGCGGCTGTGCCCAGCGGGTCGCCCCGGTGTGCGCGTCGAGCGCGACGAGGGACGGTCCGGACACACCGAAGCCGTGGTCGGCCAGGAGGTAGACGACGCCGCCGAGGACGATCCCGCCCACCGATGCGCCCGAGCGCGTCCACCGTTCCTCGCCGGTCCGCACGTCGCGCGCGACGAGCGTCCCTTGCCCTTCCTGGCCGAGCAGCACGTCGTCGGCGCTGCCGTCGTCGATGCCGGTGTAGAGGGTCTCACCATGGAGAGCACGCGTGCCGCCGTCGGCGAGGTGCAGCGTCGTGGAGCTGGGGGCGTCGCCCCATCGCGAGGTGACGACGAGCCCGCCGGGTCGCAGCTCGACCGCCGTCATGCCGACGTCGAGGCGGTCGACGACCTCGCCGCCGTGCAGTCGCCAGGCACGGCCTTGGTCGGCCACCAGCAGGTAGCCGTCGACGGCCTCGAGCTGAAGGTCGTAGGTGAGGGTCCAGTCGTCGGACTCCGGTGGCGGCTGGACCTCGACGGGGTCGAGCGTCCGGTGCCACTCCTGGGTGCCGTGCGCGTCGTACGACGTCAGCGACCAGGTGATGGAGTCGCCGGACGTGGCCGACGACGCCGTCGTGATGCGGCCGTCGCCGACGGTCCACATCCGCAACGGGGTGGTCCAGCTCGCGACGAGCGAGCCGTCGCCCGCGTCGACGACCACGAGCTGGGTCGCGAGGTCCTCGGCCGGGATGCCGTGGGGACCGACCGGGCTGATCGCGCAGACGACGAGGTCGGCCGCGCCGAGACCGGCGCAGACGCCGTACACCTCGCCGGTGGCGTCGACGGCCGGGTCCACGGCGTCGTGCACCGTCCAGACGGAGCGACCCGTGCGGCGGTCGATCTCGCGGACGGTGTAGCCGTCGTCGGTCGCGGCCGCCGTGACGAGGTGCCCGCCCACCTGGGTCGCGCCCACGAGCTCGGCCGCCTGCGGGCTCGCGTGCCACAGGACCGACAGGTGTGTGGGCACGGGCAGCAGGACTCCTGCGACGTCGTCGAACCGCATCTCGTGGTGGTGCCGGCGGGCGTCGAGCGTCGCCTGGCCCCCGACGAGCAGCCCGCCGACGGCGACGAGCCCGCCGAGCACCCACCACCACCGGCGACCGCGGTGAACGGCGGGCGCGTCGGTGCCTTCCTCGACCAGCTCGACCTCGCGCAACGACCCCACGGCGCGCGTCACCCCACGACCGCGACCGACTGGCCGGCGCCCGTCCCGTACAGCGCGAGGACGCCGGCCAGGTTGAACGGCGTCTCGTCGGCATGCTCCTGCGGCAGCACGCGGTCGGGCAGCTCGGTCCCGTCGCTGAGCGCGAACGCCCGCAGTCGGCCGGGGACGGGCACGTAGACGTTGTGCGCGTCGGTCAGCAGCTGGATCGCGCTGTCCGTCACCGTGTGCGTGTGCCAGACGACGTGCCCGTCGTCGGCGTCGACCGCGGCGATGTCGTCGCCGCTGCGCGTGATGACGCGCCCGGCCATGACGAGCACCTGGGTGCCGCCGGCCGGGACCTCCCACCGCACGGCGCCGGTCGTCGCGTCCCGGGCCTGCAGGGCGAGCCCCTTCCACGCGCGCACCAGCACAAGACCGGGCATGCTGCCGTCGTCGACCGCGACGCTGATCTGCTGCACGGGCGCCTCGGTCGTGGAGCCGTCGGTGAGGACGAGGCGCATCTGGCCGCTGGAGGTCCCGTCGCCGGGGGCGATCTCGACCACGCCCGACGCGTCGAGCGAGACCGACCAGTCGGCCGGCACCGTCTCGCTCGTCTGCAGACGTCCGTCGACGACGACCCAGGCGTGGCCCTGGTCCGCGAGGACGACCCGCCCGGGCGACCCGGCGAGCGAGGACATGGTCATGCGGCCGGTGGCCAGGCCGTTCTCGTCGGTCTCCGGTGGCGCGACCGGCACGGTCGGCAGCGTGAGCGTCCACGCGGGCGCTCCCGTCGGGCCGTCGACCGCGGTCAGGGTCCACGTGACGCCGTCGCCGTCGTTCTGCGGAACGGCGGTCACCAGCTGGTCACCGGACGTCGTCCAAGCCGACCCGCTGGTCTCGGTCGTGGACAGGACGTCGCCGGTCGCCGCGTCGAGCACGACGAGGCGCGCGGCGGAGGTCTCCGTCGGAAGCACGCCGTAGACGAGCGGGATCCCGATCGCGCACGCGGCGAGCGTCGGCGGTGCCGAGTCCGGGGACAGCGGCCGGCAGTCGACGCCGCCCGCGCCCGCAGTCGCGACCGACCCGGTGACCGACCACCCCGTCGCCCCGGTGAGCCGATCGACCTCGTGGATCTCGTACCCCGTGCCGTCGTCGCTCGTGCTCGCGGCGAGCAGGTGCGGGCCGACCGCGGCGACCTGCCCGCCGAAGCCCAGGTCCGTCGGGACCGACCACAGGTCGCGCAGCTGCTCGGGCAGCGGCAGCAGGACGCCGCTCGCGTCGGCCGCCTCGGCCAGCGCGCGGTGCTCGCGCGCGTCGATGACCCGCTGCCACGTGGCCAGGGCACCGACGACCAGGACGACCGCCGCGAGCAGCCACGGCCACCGGCGCCGTCGCTGCTGCACGGGGGCTGGCGCGGCGTCGTCGGGCGCACCGTCGTCCAGGTCGACCGTGCGCATGTCCCCCATGCGCCGGATCGTAGCGTCGGGCCGCGAGATCAGCCGACGACCTGCGCAGTCGCGTCGCCGGACACGTAGAGCATCCCCAGCCGGGCGTCGATGGGCGAGTAGCCGCCGTCGCCCAGGTGCGGGACGAGCTCCGTCGCGTCCCGCGACGGCAGCGAGCTGCCGTCGTCGAGTGCGAAGCCGTCCAGCGACGTCTCGGTGCCGATCCAGACGCCTCGGCCGTCCGTCACGAGGGCGGCGGGGAGGCTGTACGGCGCTTGCCACGCAACGTCACCCGTGCGGAGGTCGAGTGCCTCGACGACTGCGTCCGTCCCGAGGTAGACGCGGCCGCCGAGGACCAGTGCGGAGGACCAGCTCGCCTGGGTCGACCACAGCACCTTGCCGCTCGCGGACTCGCGCGCCGAGACGCGGTCGGGCTCCTGCACGAGCACGATGCGCGGGGCGGTCCCGTCGTCGACGGGCAGGTAGACAGTGCTGCCGGAGATCGGGACCGCGCGGTCGTCGTCGGTGACGATCGTGATGGTGGCGCCCTCCTGGGCAGGCCGGACGACGACGGCGCCGCGCTCGAAGTCGGGCCACACGCCCGCTTCGATGTCGCGGGAGATGGTCAGCTCCCCGTCGTCGACGACGAACAGGTGGCCCTGGTCCGCGACGAGCGCCCGCGAGCCTTCCGCGTCGAGCGTCGTCGCGAAGTACTGCGACTGGGCGACGACGCCGTCCTCGTCCGCCTCGGGCTCGGGCTGGAGGTCCAGCGCCGGGAGCGTCTGCGACCACGCCTCGTGGCCTCGTGCGTCGGTCGCGCGCAGCGTCCACGTCACCCGCGAGCCCGTGGCCGTCGACGCCGCCGTGGTGAGGCGGCCGCCGGCGGCGTCCCACTGGGCCCACCGCCCGACGACGGATCCGACCGCTGACCCGTCGGACGCATCCAGCGTCACGATCTGGCCAGGCCTGGAGACATCGTCGGTCACGCCCGCGCTGAGCTGACCGAGGCCGCAGGCGACGACCGACGAACGGCCCGCGTCGAGAGCGCGGCACACGGCGTAGGACTCCGTGCCGAGGTCGACCGACGGGTCGACCGTGCCCTGCGTGCTCCACACGGTCGCGCCCGTGGCCCGGTCGAGCTGCCGGATCTCGTACTGCCGCGTCGTGGCGGAGACGGTGCCGGCGACGAGGCGTGAGCCGACCTCGGTCGCGCCCTGCATCTCGGGGCCGAACGGTGCGTACGACCAGAGCGTCGTCAGGTCGGCCGGGATCGGCGGCACCACGCCGGCCACGTCGTCGAACCGCGCGACGTGCGCGTCGTGCCGTGCGTCCGCCCAGACCTGTCCGCCGACGAGCAGACCGGCCACGACGACGGCTGCGGCAAGCACCCACCATCCGCGTCGTCGGTGTGCGGCGGGTGCGACCTCGTCGGTGTCGCCGTCGACCAGCTCGACGTCACGCAGTGCCCCCATGTCGCCGAAGCGTAGGGGACTCAGCCGAGCGCGGTCACCGAGCCGTCGAGTCCCCAGGTCACCACGTGCCGCGTGCCCGGCGCGAAGCCGACCGAGGCGATCTGGTCGACCGTCCCGGCCAGGTCCGACGTCCAGGTGGGACGGCCGTCGTGCCGCGAGTAGGCCTCGACCGTCGTCGGCGCGGCGACCACCACGAGGTCGTCGCCGTCGGTGGTCATCTGGTCCACCGTGTGCCAGACGTCGCGGCGCCAGCGGACGTCTCCCGAGGCGGGGTCGAGGGCGATCACCGCGTCGCTCGTGCCGATGTAGAGGGTGTCCTCGACGAGCAGCGCCGTGAGCGCGTTCTCGCGCACCGTCCACGTCACCGCGCCGGTGGCGACCGAGCGCGCGACGAGCGTGGTCCCGTCGGGCGTCGTGTCGAGCGTGAGCACCAGGTCGGGCGCGCTGCCGTCGTCGGGGAACACGTGCACGGGCTGCTCGGTCAGCTCGATCGTCGTGCGGTCGGGCAGCAGGGCGATGCCGTCGGACCCGCCGCTCGGGAACGAGCGGCCCAGCGACGTCCCGGGCCGGAGCGTGACCCACCACGTGCCGCCGGTCGTGGCCCGGTCGACGACGGGCCGGCCGGAGGCGTCGAGCAGCCAGACGTGCCCACCCAGCGAGAGGAGCACGTGACCCGTGCCGTCGTCGAGGAGCTGGGGTTGGGCGAAGTCGGCGTGCGTGCGGGCGATCGGCGGAACGAAGGTCCACCGGGCCTCGCCCGTGGTCGGGTCCAGCGAACGCACGTTCCACCGGCCCGTGTTCGGGCTCTCGGCGACGACGAGCTGGTCGGCGGTCACCAGCACGCTCGAGTCGCCCCGGGCCCGACGGGTCGTGAGGATCTGCCCCGTGCGCGGCTCGACCGTCCACACGGTGCGCGACGAGAGTGCGATCGACGCCGCCGGGGCGTCCGGTCCCGCGGTGCACACCGCCAGCGTCCGGCCGTCGGCCGCGCGCACGGGGTCGCACCACGACCAGAAGGTCTCGTCCACGGGGACGTGGACCGGCGTGCGCCACAGGACGGTGCCGGTCGCGGCGTCGATGCCGTGCAGGGCGAACCCGTCGCCGTCGGACTTCCCGCCGAGCAGCACCCCGTCGGCGGCGTCGCCGTACGCGACGGCGGACTCCGTCGGAGGCAGGGTCCACAGCGGCCGCAGCGTGCCGTCGACGGGGGCGAGCACGCCCGGGACGAGCGCGAGCCGGGCGGCGCGCGCGTCGGCCGCGGCGTCGCTGCGGTGCTGGACGACGAATGCCGCTGCGCCGACGAGCACCGCGACGACGATCACCGCGCACCACAGGACCGCGCGGCGGCCCGTCCGACGCTCGCGCGTGGGCTCGGGAGCGTCACCCTCGACCAGCACGACCTCGTGCATCGACGACCGGCTCACCGCAGCGCCACCACCGTGCCGTCCGGCAGCGCCGCGAGCAGGAACCGGGTCGCTCCGTAGAACCCCACGGTGCCGAGCGAGTCCGTGCCCAGCACGCGGCGCAGGTCGTCCGACCATGCCCGTGCGCCGTCGCGCAGCGCGTACGCGTCCACCTGCCACGACCCGTCGGTGGCCACGAGGTAGTGCCCGTCCGTGGAGAGCTGGGTGATCGGGTGGTCGGTCGCCCGGTGCCACACCTCGCGGCCGCTCGCGGCGTCGAGGGCGACCAGCGCGTGCGGCGTGCCCAGGTAGAGGCGACCGTGCAGCAGCACGCCCGTCGTCGGGGCGACGGCCGAGCGCCACACGACGGTGCCGTCGACGGCGGAGCGGGCGACCAGGCTCCCGTCGTCCGCGCGGTCGGTGGTGAAGAGCGTCTCGGGGCTCGAGCCGTCGTCCGGGGAGACGTCGATCTCGTCCTCGCTGCTCGTGTAGCGCGTGCCGTCGGCGAGGACGACGGTGCTGCGGTACTCGCCCTGGCCCAGCCCGCCGAAGCCCATGACGGCGCCCGCGCGCAGACCGCTCCACCAGGTCGCGACGTCGTCCGACAGCGACGCGCGCGCGTGGCCGGTGGTGTCGATCGACCACATGTGGCCGGGGACGACCAGGATCGCGCCGCCCTGCACGGGCGTCAGCTGCGGGGAGTCGAGCACGTGCGCGCCGCCCGCGACGGGCTCGGACGTGAAGGTCCACGCGGCGACGCCGGTCACCGGGTCGGTCGCCTGCACCTGCCACCGTTCGTCGTCCGCCGGGCGCGCGACCAGCAGGCGGTCCCCCTGTGCCGCGATCTGCGCGGTCATGGGCAGGGAGCGCTGGGCCAGCACCCGTCCCGTCCGGGGCTCGACGACCCACAGCACCCGGTCCGGTGCGGTCACCTCCCACAGGCCCGAGTTGGTGCCGGCCGTGCAGACGGCGACCGCGTCCGCGCCGGTGCCGACGCTGAGGCACCACGCCCACGCCGACGGCCCGGGGTCGGGGGTGACCGGCCGGGTCCACAACGAGCTGCCGGTCGCCACGTCGGTGCCGAGCAGGACGAAACCGCCCGGCTGCGCGGCGCCGGAGACGAGGACGCCGTCCGCCGGGCCGCTCCAGATGGCCGTCGAGTGCGCGAAGTCGAGCCGCCACGCGACCTCGAGCGAACCGTCGAGCGGGTTGAGCACGCCGGGGACGGTGGCCAGCGCCGCGAGCCGGGCGCGGTCGCCCCGCGCGGACGCGCTCTGGACGCCGACGACGAGGGCCACGAGCACGACGCCGACCACGACCGCCCAGCGCGCGTGGCGACGAAGCCACGACGGCCGGCGCGCGGACTCGTCGGCGGGCGTGGCGTCCGCCTCGACGAGCTGCACCGACCGCATCGGCGACATGGTCCGAACCTAACCCCGCGCACGCGTGGGCGTCGCGGCCGGTCGGGGTCAGAGCGTCGCCAGCGCCTCCACGAGCTCGTCGGCCGAGGCGACCCGGAACCGGGCCGCGGTCGGGCCGTCGCCCACCTTGATGCCCACGTCGCCGTCGCCCAGCACCGCGAACGCGCGCTCGTCGGTGGTGTCGTCGCCCGCGTAGAGCACCGCGACCGCGCCGAGCTCGGCGCGCAGCGCGGCCAGGGACTCGCCCTTGTTCGCGTGCAGCACGGAGATCTCGACGACGTCCTTGCCGTGCAGCACGCCCGAGCCGAGCTCCGCCCCGAGGGCCAGGGCCGCCGTCTCGGCCTCGTCGGCGTCCGCGTCCTGCGCGAGACGCGTGTGCACGACGACGGCCGTCGGCTTGGTCTCGACCCACACGCCGTCCTTGCCGCGGGCGATCTGGGCCGCGCGTGCGCCGAGGGCGGCGAGCCGGTCGGCCTCGTCGTCGGTCAGCTGCACGACGTCGCGGTCGAGGCCGAAGCGCGTGACCCGGGCCCGCTCGGCGCCGTGGCTGCCGATGAGGAAGGTGCCGGCCGGCACCTCGGCGAGCGCGTGCAGGTCGTGCAGCGCGCGGCCCGAGACGAGCGCGAGGGACACGTCGGGCGCAGCAGCGACCCGTGCGAGCACGCCGACGCCCGCGGGGACGATGCGGGACCTGCTCGGGTCGTCCTGCAGGGGTGCGAGCGTGCCGTCGAAGTCGAGCGCGACGAGCAGCGGGCGCGCGGTGGCGGCGATCGCGGCGGACAGGTCAGACATGGCCGCCCCGCCCGTCCCGCACCGGGACCGCGGTGAGCGCGGCCAGGAACGCCTCGGACCACGCGTTCACGTCGTGACCCAGGACCCGGCGGCGCAGCCGACGCATGCGCTTGCGCGACTCGCGCTGGTCCATGTGCACGGCGTAGGTGATCGCGTCCTTCATGCCGTCGATGTCGTGCGGGTTCACGAGCACCGCGCCGGTCAGCTCGTCGGCCGCACCCGTGAACTCGGAGAGCACGAGCGCGCCGCGGTCGTCGGACCGGGCCGCGACGTACTCCTTGGCGACGAGGTTCATGCCGTCGCGCAGGGCGGTCACGAGCATCACGTCGGCCGCGAGGTACAGCGCCGCCATCTCCTCCATCGGGAACGACTGGTGCAGGTACTGCACGGGCGCGTGGCCCACCTGGCCGTAGTCGCCGTTGATCCGCCCGACGAGCTGCTCGACCTCGTCACGCAGCAGCGCATAGGCGTCCACGTTCTCCCGGCTCGGGCTGGCGACCTGGACCAGCGTGGTGGACGTCGCCGAGAGCCGGCCGTCGTGCAGGAGCTCGCCGTACGCCTTGATGCGGTGGCGGATCCCCTTGGTGTAGTCGAGCCGGTCGACGCCGAGCAGCAGCACCTCCGGGTCGCCGAGCTCC
>Ga0182736_1002552_pt1 | contig 13676 bp, 9 predicted proteins | sample eDN5th30CKraftBY_FD_128882 | JGI IMG/M metagenome (GOLD analysis project Ga0182736, IMG submission 128882) | Enriched backyard soil microbial communities from Emeryville, California, USA - eDNA 5th pass 30_C Kraft BY (version 2) (version 2) | ecosystem: Environmental > Terrestrial > Soil >...
ACCTCAAGTTGAATTGGATTTGAATCCGAACTTGAAACAGAATCCTAATTATTAGATTAATAGTAACATAATTATCACAAGAACATTTTGGGCAAATAGACGATTTCAATGCATCTTTGTCTTTTGCTCAAATTGTTCTTTCACAGAAACAAAACAAAAAACAATGAAAAAACATGCTTTATTAATTACTGCAATTTGTTTATTTGCCTTTATGGAAAGTAGTTATGCCCAGTTTAACAAAAATGTGGTGATTGCGCATCGTGGCGCATGGAAAAAAAACAGTCTACCGGAAAACTCCATTGCTTCTTTAAATCAAGCTGCGGCAATTGGCTGCTATGGTTCGGAGTTTGACGTACATTTAACTAAAGATGACAGCTTGGTAGTTAACCACGACCCTACCTTTTATGGCGTCGACATTGAATCATCTACTTATCAGGAACTACTTGCAAAAGAACATCCTAACGGAGAGAAAATTCCCACTGCAGAAGCCTATTTACTGGCAGGAAAGAAAAATAAAAAGACCAAACTTATCTTTGAAATCAAAACTGCAAAAGCGGGAAAAGAGCGTACACTGCAACTTACGCGTATGTCTGTCGATCTGGTAAAAAAACTAGGGCTGCAAAAACAAGTTGAATACATCTGTTTCGATTATGATGCCGGGAAACTTGTGCACCAATTAGATCCTAAAGCTAAAGTGGCCTATTTAAACGGGGATATTGCACCTGCACAAGTAAAAGCAGCTGGCTACACAGGTATTGATTATCATATAAATGCTTTCAAAAAGAATCCGGAATGGATCAAGGATGCGCATAAAATTGGATTAACGGTAAATGTCTGGACCGTTAATGATGTGGAAGATATGAAGTTTTTCCTAGCGCAAAGAGTAGATTACATTACCACCAATGAACCGGAATTACTTTTTGAAACCCTAAAGAAAAAGTAAATACTCATGTTGCAACTTAAAATAACCATTAAAAAAGCCCTTTTTATCTTGGGCTTTTTTTTCATTATAACGGGCGCGTATGCCCAAACCTATCACCCTATTGCCGGTTGGGATAGTAAGATCAATCAGCAATTAGCCAGTTTTCTAAACTCAACCGTCATCATTAAAGAACGAAAAGTAGCTGTATTTGATTGCGACGGAACCTTGTTTGGACAAGCTCCTTATTATTTAGCTGATGAAGCTTTATATGAATTTGCAAAGAACAATTATGCCGAAAAGAAAGACAGTTTATCAAAGGCTAAAATGGCCATCATCAATACCATGCTTCATGGAGACAATGTTGGATTAAACTATGTTCAAAACAGAATTAATTTTATTTCCGGCTTAACGCCAGCCGAAGTAGAAGGCTTAGGAAAAAACTGTTTTCACGAAAAATTCCAACAAAAATTCTATCCGGAAATGCGTGAATTACTGGCTAACCTGCAACGTTATGGTTTTGAAATCTGGGTATTATCTGCCTCACCAGAACTACTCTACCAACAGTTTGTCCATGAAAACATGGGTATTCCGGAAGATCGGATCTTAGGTGTAAAATCTGTTGTAAGCAAGGGAAAAATCACTGATCAATTGGTATATCCTGTCCCTCAAGATGCCGGAAAAGCAGAAGCAATCCAAACTTTTATCAAAACACGTCCACTATTCGTGGGTGGCAATAGCCGGGGTGATTTGGAAATGATGAACGAATCGGTAGGAATCAAGTTAATTGTTAATCCCGATGACGAAAAAGTTGAAAAAGGAGTGCCAGCCGGAGCAATGGATGGTTATACCGTAAAACAATATTGGGATAAGCACGATGGATTAACCGTTTATTGCCATGATATACCCGAAGGTGATTACCATTATGTTACACAAGAATGGAAAATACCTGCCAACAAAAGCAACCCAAAGCTATAAACTAAAATTATCTAAAATTATGAAAGCATTAAGAAAAGGAACACTGCTCCTGCTAAGCCTCGCTTTTTTTCTTCAAGTGGCCGCTCAGCAAGCTAATTTCGTTGCACCTGCATTAAGCGATTCAAATTCCTGGTCGATGATTCTCTTACCCGACCCTCAGACCTACGTAAAATTTACACGCAATCAGCCTATTTTTGAACTAATGACCAGCTGGATCAGCGAGAATATCAAACCTTTAAACATTCAGATGGTTTTATGTACCGGCGACTTAGTGGAGCAAAACAATATATTGGTGCCTGTTGGTCAAAACGGTAACCAAGCTAGTCTAGATCAATGGCGGGCAGTAGCACATGGTTTTAGTAGACTAGATGGCAAAGTACCTTACATTGCAGCAACAGGAAATCACGATTACGGCTTTAAAAGTGCAGAGAACAGACAAACCTATTATAATACCTACTTTCCAGTAGATAAAAATTCAAAATCGCAAGTTCTGTTGAAAGAAGTGGGCCTAGACATCAATGACCAGCCTAGTCTCACCAATGCCGCCTATGAATTGATTGCGCCCCAAGGAATAAAATATCTATTTGTCGTTTTAGAATTTGCCCCACATGACGGCACCCTGACATGGGCAAAAAAAGTGGTAGATAAACCGGAATATGCTAACCATCGCGTCGTAGTGTTAACCCATTCCTATTTGAATGCAAAAAATGAACATATAGAAAAGGAAGGCTATAAAGTGGAAAATGCGAATTATGGCAAAGCAATCTGGGAAAAGCTAGTCAAACCTTCAAAAAACATTGTGATGGTACTTTCCGGTCATATAGGAGCACCGGACGACGAGCGGGCACACGTTGGATTTAGAACAGACATCAATGCAGCCGGGAAGAAAGTTCAGCAAATGGTTTTTAATGCCCAAGCCTTGGGAGGTGGATGGCACGGGAACGGTGGTGACGGCTGGTTAAGAATATTAGAATTTTTACCTGATAATAAAACCATAAAGGTGAAAACGTTCTCCCCTCTTTTTGCTATCTCACCAAAAACACAAAATTTAGCCTGGCGCAAGAAAGATTACGATGAATTCACTTTTCAATTGGACTAAGCCTCATAAATAAGCTTCAAAACAAAAAGAAAAGCCTTCAACCGGGGAGATTGAAGGCTTCCTAACTAACCAATTATAAACCTAAATTATGAATGACACAAAGATAGTGTACATATCACACTTTGACAATTATAAATTTATGAATTAACATTTTCATGACAATATGCGGGGGTGTATAAAAAAACAAGTCCTGCAATTTAGGAAACTACAGGACCTGACAAACCCAATATAAACAAAAACCACTTATAAGACTCCGCTAAAATCAAAAGGTTACACGCTTTTTATTTCTTTTAACAATTTTTAACGTTCCACAAACTCCTAGCTAAACTAGGGTATTTTGACTCGCCACACCCGATTCTGCATCGGCTAGATTCTGCATCGTAGTATGTGCAATTTCATGTAGGGCTTCTTTAGTTAAAAATCCCTGATGTGCTGTAATCAACACATTCGGAAAGCTCATTAAGCGCAGAATATCATCATCATCTATAAGTGATTCAGAAAGATCTCTAAAAAACAATTTCTCCTCCTGTTCATAAACGTCAATGCCCAAAAAACCAACCTTTCCTATTTTTAAAGCATTAATAATATGCTTCGTATGAATTAACCCTCCTCTGCTGGTATTAATCAGCATAACACCATTTTTCATTTTTACTAAACTATCTTTATTAATCACATGTAAGGTACTCGGTAACAATGGGCAATGAAGGGATATGATATCACTGGCAGCAAAAAGCTCGTCTAAACTTGTTCTAACAATATAGTCTGGAATTTCAGTTGCAATCGGATCATATCCAATTACCTTACAACCAAAGCCTTGTATTATTTTACAAAAAGCCAATCCAATTTTACCAAGCCCTATCACACCGACGGTTTTTCCATGAAGGTTAAAACCAATCAGGCGGTTTAAAGAAAAGTTCCCTTCCCTAATTCTATTATAAGCTTTATGCGTCTTCCGATTTAAAGTAAGCATCATGGCAACGGCATGTTCTGCTACCGCTTCTGGTGAATAGGCAGGAACACGTAACACGCTGATGTTTAACCGCCTTGCCTCATCAAGATCTACCTGATTAAAACCTGCACAACGCAAAACCACAATATTAACCCCTATCTTGGCTAGTTCTTGTAACACCTCGGCATGAACATGGTCATTAACAAAAATGCAGATTGCCTGACAACCTTCGGCCAATTTAACTGTCTGGACATTCAGATCGATATCAAAATAAAGAAATTCGTGTTTACACGCGTCATTTATCTGATCAAAAGAATCCTTATCATAAGGCTGGGTACTGTAAAAGGCTACTTTCATCTTACTCGTTATTTGTTGTTCGTTGTTTGTTGTTCGTTGTGAGCCTGTTCGCCCACTGGCGGATTATTCGTATTACCAATTATCACTTTACATTGGCAAATTATTCACATCTGTTCATTCTGAAAGGCCTCGTGCAATTATCACATTGGTTAATTGTCGCATTGGCCAATTGGCTAATTATCTTATTGCTTTTATTTTCGCAACTAGTAGCGTGATGACTAAGCCAAATACTCCGATAACAGCGTAAGAGTAGCGCAAGCTCGCTAACTCGGCTATATAGCCAATAAGTGGAGGTCCCATAAGAAAACCTAAATAGCTTACACTGGAAACCATCGCTAAAGCAATTCCTGGTGCTACCTTGGGATTTCTACCAGCAACACTGTACACTGTTGGGACAACAGTAGCTACTCCTAAACCAACCAGCATAAATGCCAAAAGGGCGGAGACCAAATAAGGAAATAATACCGCTATAAACATGCCACTCGAAATAAGTACACCACTTATTTGCAGTACCCGTTTTCTACCCAATCTAGTAATCAATTTATCACCCACAAACCTTCCCGAGGCCATCATAACCATAAAGGAAGCATAACCTAGCGGAACCAATGCATGGGATACTTGCACAATATCCTTAAAATATACACCGCTCCAGTCAAACATGGCGCCCTCCGTAGCCATGCTGCAAAAACCAATTACGCCCAATTGCAACAAAGCTCCTTCAGGTTTAGAAAACAGTTTTCTTTTAGCAGTCGCCGTTGCACCAACTCCGGGCACCAGGTACTTGGCATTAAGAAAGATATTTATCCAAACTAACACTGTAACGGCCCAAAAATGCATGTAGGGGTTAACGTGAAAATTAATCATTAGCAATCCAATCAGCGCTCCTGTAAAGCCCGCAATGCTCCACGCCCCATGAAAAGATGACATGATTGGTTTATCAAACAAATTCTCTGCAGCTACTCCCTGCGTATTTACCGCGATGTTACACATGTTGCCAATAACGCCAAATAGGAAAAGTGCCGCGCCCAGATGCCAAGCCTTGGTTGCTAAGCCTAAATTTGTTAAAGCGATTACATAGAAAAAGGCAGCCACGGCAAGTACATGCTTGCTTCCAAATTTGGTGACTAAGGTGCCTGATAATGCCATAGTTAACAATTGACCCAAAGGCAATGCAAACAAGAGACTACCCAACTGTCCATCCGAAAGGCCCAGGGCTGTTTTTATATCGGGAATACGGCTTGCCCAGGAGGCAAAAGCTAATCCCTGACAAAAATAAAAAAGGGATACTGCCAAACGAACTTTATTGCGACTATGTGCAGTGGCGAGGCGGGTAGTATTTTCCACGTTATACCATATACTTAATATATCATTAACAGGGCTTTCATCATACGATGCATATAACAGCTATTTTTTAGATGTTATAGCCAGCCCTTGAATGTTGGTACAAAGTTCATAAAAAGAAAATAGATTACCTAATGGACTTGATGTCATCAGGTAATCTATTTGAATTTTTTTAAAAGAAATTATAGCAGGTCAGTAATAGGCGCATACCTTGGTACCAAAGATTTCATTACAATCCAACCAATGAGATAGCAAACGGCGCAAATGGAAAAAACAATGAAATATCCTGCTTCAATTCCGTTAAATCCAAAAAAAGACATTTGACTTTCTCTACTATAGTCAAATAACATGCCCGACCCTTTGTTGAGGAAAGAGGAACCAATTCCACCTGCCATACCGCCAATACCGGTAATTGTTGCGATGGCTTTTTTGGGAAACATATCGCCAACAGTGGTAAAAATATTAGCGGACCATGCTTGATGAGCTGCACCGGCTATTCCTATTATAATCACGGGGAGCCAATAACTCAAATGACCTAAGGGCTGTGCAAATAGCGCTAATAGCGGGAAGAATGCAAATATTAACATTGCCCGCATACGTCCTTCGTAAGGGTTCATCCCCTTTTTATCAACAAAATAAGTAGGCAACCATCCGCCAATTATAGAAAGTAGCGTAATCATATAAAGTACAAATAAAGGCAATGCACTTTCTGTAGAATCCATATTATAAACAGAGCTTAAATACGCAGGTGTCCAGAAGAGAAAGAACCACCAAACCCCATCTGTCATAAATTTACCAAAAGCAAAAGCCCAAGTTTGATTATAGCGTAAACACTGGATAAAAGAAACCTTACTTGCCGTTTCTTCTTTGTAATCAACAAGCTTTCGATCATTTATTAAATCCTGCTGTATATAATCGAGCTCAGCTTTGCTTACACGCGGGTGTACTTCAGGTTTATGATATATGAATACCCAGAAACCCATCCACAGAAAACCTAGAGCCCCAATGATGATAAAAGACATTTCCCAGCCATAGGCCTTTGCAATAAAAGGTATGGATATCGGCGCTACAAGCGCACCAACTGTTGCTCCCGCATTAAAAATGCTGGTAGAAAAAGCCCTGTCTTTTTTGGGGAAGTATTCCGCAGTTGTCTTAATGGCAGCAGGAAAGTTACCAGCCTCTCCAAGTGCCAGTACAAAACGGGCAAAGATAAATAGGGTTACACTAACTGTCGCGATCATAGCGCCATCATTAACCAAAGCTATCGATTCTTTGGCTCCCTCGAAGCCTACAAACCAATTACCGGTAAGTATCCCGGAAGTTGCTATGCCGCAAAAAGCATGGAGACATGCTCCCACAGACCAGATGCCTATAGCCCAAAGAAAACCCTTTTTGGTATCCAGCCAATCAACAAATCTTCCGGCAAATAAGAGGGAAACGGCATAAAATATAGAAAAAAGGGCGGTAATATTACCATAATCATTATTAGTCCAATGAAATTCAGGAGCAATAAAATCTTTCCAGGTTAAAGAAAGAACCTGCCTATCCAGGTAGTTAATTGTAGTGGCAAAGAACAACAGGGTACAAATCGTCCATCTGAATTTACCGATTTTTTCTTTTGAATTCATTATTATTTGGCTATAAACGTTAATTAGGTCCAAAGAAAACGTTTGCACGTATACGTTTTCTATTGATTGTTATCTTTCGTCTACAATGATATCAATTTTTAATTAATTTCCCTTAGATTTTACAATTTACTTACGAAAACGATATCGTTAATATTCTTTATTCCAATCAAAATAATTAGCAGCGTTGTTATAGCAAATATCCTGAATAACCTGCCCTATCCAAGGTAAATCATCGGGTAATTCGCCTTTTTCAATTTCTTCGCCAAATAAATTACAAAGTATACGCCTGAAATACTCATGCCGCGGATAAGACAAGAAACTTCTGGAATCGGTTAACATCCCTACAAATCTGCTTATCAAGCCCATATTTGATAAGGCATTTAGTTGTCTTATCATCCCATCTTTCTGATCTAAAAACCACCATCCTGAACCAAACTGGATTTTACCTATCGACGAGCCGTCATTAAAATTGCCGATCATGGTGGCCATCAGCTCATTATCACTTGGGTTTAAGTTATAAAGGATGGTTTTCGCTAATTTATCTTGACTATCTAATTTATCCAAAAATCTCGCTAACGCAGCTCCTTGGGGAAAATCGCCAATGGAATCCCATCCTGTGTCTGGCCCAAGTTGCCGCATCATTCTGGAGTTATTATTACGTAAAGCTCCTAAGTGATATTGCTGTACCCATCCCTTTTCGTGGTCCCATTCGGCAAAATAACTTAGCATTGCCGAGCGAAATTGGTTATACTCCTTATCAGAAATAATCTTTCCCTGTAAAGCATTAGCAAAAATTGTGCTGATATCCTCATAGCTATAAGCTTCATTATAGATTTCTTCTAAACCATGATCGGAAACGCAACAACCATTTTCATCAAAGTAATCATGTCGTGACTTAAGTGCTTGCAAATAATCGTCAAGATGCCGAACCGTTATTCCTGATACCATTTCCAATTTCTTCACATAGCGCTGAAATTTTGACAAGTCCGATAGATTCATGGCATTATCTGGCCGGAAAGCAGGCAACACTTTAATTTCAAAGCCCTCCTTTTTCAATTGTTGGTGGTAAATTAACGTATCAGTTGGATCGTCTGTTGTACAGACGATTTTAACGTTCATCTTCCGCAATAAATTCCTAACACTATACTCAGGCTTGCTAAGCAAGTCATTACACATGGCATAGATCCTTTCTGCCGTATCTGGGCTAAGTAATTCATCAACTCCAAAATACCGTTGCAGTTCTAGGTGGGTCCAATGGTATAAGGGATTTCGAAGGGTATAAGGGACAGTTTCGGCCCATTTCATAAATTTTTCCTTATCACTTGCATCTCCCGTGCAGTACCTTTCGTCTATTCCATTCGTGCGCATTGCCCGCCATTTATAATGGTCACCATATAACCACACTTGTGTTATATTTTCAAATTGGGCATCTTCTGCAATTTGCTGTGGTGATAAATGACAATGGTAATCAATAATGGGCATATGCGCCGCATAATCATGATATAATATCTGCGCTGTAACACGTTCTAATAGGAAATTTTTATCTAAGAATGTTTTCATATTTACCAACTATCGGCAATCAGCTATTGGTTTATAACTGTTACCATATTTATTATTTATCGACTAATTTTTGACATTGCTACTACTATCGGACTAAGTCCAATAATGTAGACTACTTTTCCGCCAGCGGTCGGACAAGCTGTAGTCTCTCCTCGCAGTGACGAGGCTAGAAGTACAACCAACAACTACAAAGACACGCCCCGCTTCCATGGGATAAAATCATCCTGATTCAATTGCACTGCCTTTGGAATAACCTCTCCACTAGCAGCTTTAATACAATATTCCAGAATATCTTCCCCCATTTCTTCAATCGTTTTTTCGCCAGAAATGATGGGGCCGCAATCAATATCTATAATATCTGCCATCCTACTGGCCAGCGACGAATTGGTAGCAACTTTTATTACTGGGCAAATTGGATTGCCTGTTGGCGTACCTAGACCGGTAGTAAATAGAATTAGTGTTGCACCACTAGCTGCCTTTCCTGTAGTGGCTTCTACGTCATTTCCGGGCGTACAAACAAGATTGAGCCCGGCTTTCGTTGCCGGTTCTGTATAATCTAATACGTCTACCACAGGTGCGGTGCCGCCCTTCTTTGCCGCTCCATTGCTTTTTATTGCGTCGGTTATCAACCCATCTTTAATATTTCCAGGTGAAGGGTTCATGTCAAAACCCGACCCCACGTTTTCCGCAGCCTGACTGTAGGCAGACATCAACTGAATGAATTTTTTGGCTGCGGCCTCATCTTCCGTGCGATCTATAAAATTCTGTTCCGTGCCACATAGTTCCGGAAATTCTGCTAATAGCACTTTTCCACCTAGTGCTACGACCAAATCGGCACAATAACCCACAGCCGGATTAGCTGAAATTCCACTGAAACCATCGCTACCGCCACATTTTACACCAATCGCTAATTTATTTAATGTCGCGGGTGTTCTCTTTAGTTTATTTGCTTCTACCATTCCTAAAAAAGTTTGCCGAATAGCTTCAGTAATCATGTATTCTTCGCTTCGCTCCTGCTGTTGCTCGAAAATATATAAGGGCTTATCAAAAGCGGGATTTCGTGATTTTAAATCATTTAAGAAATCTTGGACCTGTAAGTTCTGGCACCCTAAACTCAACACCGTTACACCTGCAACATTAGGATGATCAGCATAGGCTGCCAATAATTTACTCAGCACAGCCGCATCTTGCCTTATACCGCCACAACCGCCCTGATGATTTAAAAACTTAATACCATCTACGTTTTTAAAAACACGATTTGTAGGCACCCAAGACGCTTTTAAATCCAGTTCGGCAGACAAGTCTTTGCCCTGCTCATACCACTCACGTAATAACCTGGTTTTCTGCTTGTATTTATCTGTTACGGCATAACCGAGCTCATTATGAAGCGCCTCCCGGATAACATCTAGATTTCTATTTTCACAGAATACAGTAGGAATAAACAACCAATAATTAGCAGTTCCTACTTCACCATTACTTCGATGATAACCTAAAAATGTGCGGCCGTTAAATTTTGAGACATCAGGTGCTTGCCAATGATAATGATAAGGTCTAAAGGAATAGGGGGCTGCCGCATGTTTCAAATTTTCGGTACTCATGCGTTCTCCACTTTTTACATCGTGTTGCACTTTCCCCACGAGGGTTCCATACATCAGTACCTCATCCCCTTTCTTCAAATCATTTATATAAAACTTATGTTTAGCCGGAATATCCTCTATTAAGCGGTATTCTTTTCCACTATATGCAATGTACTCTCCAGCACTAAGGTCTTGTAGAGCCACTAATACATTATCTTTTGCATGAATCTTTAAAACACGTGCTCCCATATGATTTCTATCTAAGCCGATTGTATGCTGTTCGCTGTTACTATTTGTTTTATTACATCCGCCGTGGGTTTCTTCAGTAAATCAATTAAATAGGTAATAACCTTTTGTTCGAACCCTGTTAAGTCCGCCAACTTTATTTTCCAAATGCTTTGGTCATTCAATATTGTTTTTACAAGTTGTGCGGGTTCACATTTTTGCCACAAACTTTCAAACAGTTCAGCATAACTGTCGTTTATAGCATAATAACCTTTACTATTAATATATCCTTTATAGGTATTATCAATGCTTCGTTTACCTTTCATAAAAAGCAGGTATGCAGCAAAACCTAGTGCCATAAAATCCGGTGCTGCACTAAATAGTTCACCATATCCTTTAAGGAGGGCTACATTCCGCATTTCCATTTTTGAGGTGTAGTTTAGCGTGATGTTAATCCATTTATGATCTAGCGAAGTATTACGAAAGCGATCAAGTACTTTCTCGGCGAAACTTACCGCTTCTTCTTCGGAGATTCCCTGTGCGACAACCGTTGGAACGATCTCCTTTAAAAGCAGCTTTTTGATAAACTGTTCCATTAATGGATCGGCCATAGCATCCTTTACCGTATCAAAACCCGCTAAGACGGCTAAACCACAAGTAAACGTGTGTGTACCGTTTAATAAGCGCAATTTTAATTCTTTGAATTTGTTGATATCAGGTGTTATCACCATTCCCTCATCTACCTGGCTAAAAGAGATGATATTAGCCACCTCCAGGCTTTTGGTTTCTATGGCCCACAAGCGAAAAGGTTCTGCCATTAGCAGTAAATCATCCCGGTAGCCCAGTTTCTCTTCTACAAGCTGATATTCATCGTAGGGTAACTTACCAGGAACTATTCTATCTACCAGTGTATTGCAGAAATAATTAGCCGCATTGAGCCAAACAAAAAACTCGTCTTCTAACTTGTGTTTTTTTGCTAATTGAACAACAATTTCTTTTAATTTTGTTCCATTATCTGAAACCAACTCCGTAGGCAATATAACCAGCCCGGCTTTTTGATCATTGCCATACCGTTGAAAACGTTTATATAAAAAGGCCAAAAGCTTAGCAGGAAAAGAATGTGGCGGCGTGTTAAAAATGCTATCGTGTTTATCCAAGGTTATTCCAACTTCAGTTGTGTTGGATATAATCACCTTTATTTCCGCATCCTCCGCATAATGTAAAATGGCCTCCCACTTTTCTGAGGCGGCTAAAACCTCCTTAATAGCCGCATTGATGCTATATTCTTCGACCGCTTTCCCGTTTTCAACACCTTTTACACAAAGCGTATATAAGCCATCCTGCTCTTCAAACACATCTGTCTTTCCGGTAGCGGTAGATTTTACCACAGCTATTCTTCCATTAAAAACTCCTGCTTTATTTGCTTTATCTATAAAATAATCAGGCAAGCCGCGCAACAAAACTCCCGTACCAAATTGCAATACTTTTACCGGAAGTGTATCCCAATTCTTAGCTGGTGCCTGAACCTCATTATTCAATAGTGTTTCCGCTATTAAGGTTTTATTTAGTCTTCTCATTTATTCTAATTTCGATTGATCTTTCTTGCGTAAAAATCTATTGCAATAACCATTTTGCCCAATCCTGTGCAGCGGCATAATTCTGGAAATCTGCCGGTAGCTTTCTACCATCAAGATATTCATTGTAGATCCATGGGTCGCCAAGCGCAACTACTTTTCCCTTACCGTATTTACTTATCGCCATAATATTCATATCAGCTGTACCGATAATCGATACGGCAGGGGCGTACACGTTTAGTGAGCTAATCTCTTTCAGGTACAGTTTATAATTATTTTTAAATATAGGATTACCTTTGGCAGCAACCTTAATCGCTCCCTGCTCAAAATTGCGTCCTTGTACCATCAGCTTGTTATCAACATTAAATTCAATACCAAAGTGACGAGAGAGTTCATTAAAATGTTCAAATTCTGCATTTCCGGCATCATTTCCCAAAAGCACTAATGTTCCTCCCTTTTTTACCCACTTGGTAATCACTTCAATAGCTTCTGCGTCCAAATAATGTGGATGAGCAGCTTCTTTTTCGGTATCAGGATCTACTATGATATATACATTGGCTTTTTTTAAATTAGCCGCTGTAGGCTTAACCGATAGGGAATCGGTTTGTGCGCCATAGTCGCGGAAGATATGTCCAAGTAAAGAATATCCTCCATTGTCTTGCTCTTCCCAGGTATAGTGAAAGCGCTCTTCACTATTTAATAAATTCTTTCTCCGTTCATTATTATAATAATAATCCAACAAAACGGTTTTACCTTTACCGAAACCTGAGGTAGGAAGCTTCTCCATTTCTACCGCACACTGGATAAAAGCGCCAATTCCTTTTGGATCATTTTGGATAACCGGCTCGCTCAGGTAATATTCAAAAGATCCATCACGATAAGGTTTCCCCCCTAATCCTGAAACCTTAACAGTACCATTTAAATTAACATTCCCTTGAGCATCTTCGGCCACGAATTCTTTCAGTATACCTTTATAGCCCTTTTTTGCATTTTCGATAAATTTCGCAGGCAGATAACCCAGGCGTACTCCTTTAGCAAGCGTATAGACAATCATAGATGAAGCAGAGGCTTCCGGATAATTTCCCTTTTTTGCTGGTTGATCGACTACCTGATACCATAGCCCGTTGTCCTTTTGTTGCGCATTTGCAACAGCAGTAGCGTAACGGTTTAAAATGGCAATAATCGTATCTCTTCCTGGATGTTTCTCCGGAAAATAATCCAAGACATCCACTAGGGCCATACCGTACCACCCAAGTGCCCTACCCCAAAAATTAGGCGAATTACCTGTATCTTTATTTGCCCATTTTTGTTCGCGCGACTCATCCCATCCATGATATAACAATCCACTTTTACTGTCTCGTGTATGTTGTTCAATCAGTGCAAACTGCTTGCTGATATCATCAAAATCTTGCGGTTCGCCAAACAGTTTGGCATACTCGGCATAAAACGGTTGCCCCATATACAAACCA